>Ga0157378_10005957_pt1 | contig 10687 bp, 8 predicted proteins | sample M65metaG_FD_115309 | JGI IMG/M metagenome (GOLD analysis project Ga0157378, IMG submission 115309) | Miscanthus rhizosphere microbial communities from Kellogg Biological Station, Michigan, USA - M6-5 metaG | ecosystem: Host-associated > Plants > Roots > Rhizosphere > Soil | place: USA: Michigan...
CGCCGCCAGCCGCTGGGCGACTGGGAAATCGAAATCGAGAGCTATCAGCTCGGCGACGTCTTCTACTGCACGATCAACAACGTCGACCCCGGCGCGCGCTTCGCGCGCGCCGAAGGTCCGACCCGGGAAGAGGCCGAACAGAAGGCGCTCGAGAAGGCCGAGAAGTACATCAAGCAGACCCGCCGGTTCACAACCAACTGATCGCGGCTACGTACGAGCCACGGAGGCACAGAGGCGAATACGGGAGACGAGGCACGCAGAGTCTCTCTTGGGATGATCTCTACACGATGAACCGACGGATGCCCGTTCGCAGAAGTCGGCCGTTGAAGTTAATCAGCAAGCCAATTCGAAGGCCGGTGCAACGCAGGTAGGTAAGGACCTGCGCCGTGAAGACCGGATCAAGGCGGTCGACACTTTTCAGTTCAACGACGACTGCGTTCTCCACAATCAGATCGACTCGATGTTCCCCAATCTGCGCACCTTTGTAGAGCACGGGATAAGAAGCCTGCCGAACGAATTTCACTCGACGCCTATCCATCTCCAGGCACATTCCCTCTTCGTAGGTGTGCTCAAGCAGACCCGGTCCCAGCGTGCGGTGAACCTCGATCGCACAACCGATTACTCGTTCGGTAATGAAGTTCAGGTATTTCATCTCTTCTTCAAGCTCGGTACTCATCTCCGGCCTTTCCTCAGGGCCTCTGTGGTTCGTACGTAGAGGCGATCGCGTTTCTGTCTTCAACTGGAATCAAGGGAAACGTCGCGAGCACGTGTCGCAGTTCAGCCGGTGATAGCTGGTACAGCGAAGCGACGCAGGCGTTGAGTTGCAACCACGCGTCGCGGTCGAAGCTGCGGGACAGCAGCTGCGCGGCGGCCACGATGTCGCGTTCGGCTGACGGCGAGTAGCCCGGAGGCGGAATCGGAAGGCGCTCGACCGTCGCGGTCGTGACGTGCGTCGTCACGCGCATGCGGACCAGATAGTTGACGACCAGGCTGTTGAACAGCCCGCAGAGCAGGTGCTGCGCAGACGCAGGCAGCCGGTTGCGCAGGCAGAAGAGCGTGTGTGTCGAGACGCATCCGGCGGGAAGAATCGCCGCGATCAGCGTCAGCCGGTTCGTTGCGCTGGCGACGTCGCGATACGCCAGCCGCGCGCGATCGAACGGCGCGGCGGGCAGCAGCGTGCGCGCCGTCCGGGCGCTGATGAACCGCTCGCTCGACTCGACGTGAGCGCCGAACGGCCCGATGTGCTTGCCGTCGACGATGGGAAGACCGGAGGCTCCGAAATGGTCGCGGTCGTCGGTGGCGTTGAGCTCGCGGCCGAAGCGCGCCCCCCAGCCGGCGTCGCTCCCGAGCGGAGGGAACAGCGCCGCGGTTCGTTCGACGATGGCGACGTCCGCCGGCGTGCGCAGCTCGGGAATCGTCAGTGCATCTCCGGAGATGCGCTGAAGGAACGCCGGCGTCAGCCGGACCGGAAACCATGACGACGTCGACGCCGGTTCGTCGCCGGCCGCATCGAGCGCGGCGGCATCGGACTCCCCGAGCCGCGTGGCGATGCTCGTCGTCGGCGTTCCTCGTGTCGCCGTCGTCAGCACGAACTTGACGCTGCGGTGGATGGCGAACACGCCGCGGTGGTTGTCGAGCCCGACCAGCGCGTCGACGTCGCACTCCTGCAGAAGGCGGCGTCTGAGCGGCGCGGCGTGGTGGTCGGTCGCCAGTCCGGACGGCAGGACGAGACCAAGCCTGCCGCCGTGTCTGAGCAGCGCGATCGCGCGCTCGGCGAACAGCTGATACAGATTGCCGTGGCCGCTGACGGACGAGGCGTAGACGCGCGAGCGCCGGTGAAACGCGAGTGCCTCGCGATCGCCGCGAACGACTTCCCACGGCGGATTGCCGATGACGGCGTCGAAGCCGGGACGGCCGAGCCGGGATCCGTCGCTGTCGAAGAAGACTTCCGGGAACTCGAGCTCCCAGTGAAACAGTTTCCGGCGCCGGGCGATGTCTGCCGTGTGGTCGAGATATCGGGCGGCGACGTGATCCGGCAGCGCGCCGCGCGACATGAGGACGCGATCGGTCAGCGCGCCGAATGCCGCCGGCGGCACGCAGTCTGAGAGCGTCGTCGCGCACCAGACATCGGCGACCTGTTTCCAGCGCGTGAGCTGCGACTCGTGCGCGTCGAGGGACGCCAACGCCCGTTCTTTGTCGCGGACCTGAGCGAGCGTGTCGTCCGGCGTCCGCTCGAGAGAGAAGCGGATCGGAAGCACCGCGCGGATCGCGTGTTCGACGGCCTCGGCGTCGAACAAATACCCCGTGTCGGAATCGCGCGCGCCGGTGCGCACCTTGTGCGCCGGCTGATGCCGCAACGACTCGACCCACGCGCCGAGCAGGCTGTCGCCGGTGCGCAGCCGGTGATCGAGAAACGTCAGCGGCCGGTCGGCGGCGAGCGTCGTCAGCCAGAGCGACAGGCGCGCGAGCTGAACGGCCATCGGGTTGATGTCCACGCCGTAGAGGCAGCGTTCGGCGATGGTCCGCCTGAAGGCCACTCGATCCGATTCGCCGAAATCGCCGGGATGGCATCCGCCCTCGCGAACGAGGGCCGCCTCGTACGCCTGCGCGAGGTAGCGGCAGGCCGCGACGAGAAATGCGCCGCTGCCCATCGCGGGATCGACGACGCGCAGCTGCAGAAGGTCCCGCGGGCCGGCATTGCGGACGAGCGGGCCAAGCGTGGCGCGGACGAGATACTCCGCAATCGGCTGCGGCGTGTAGAACGTGCCGGTGGATTTGCGGACGCCCGAACCCGGCACGAGGCCGACAGGATCCGCTGATGGCTGGTAGTCGAGCAGCGACTCATAGACGCTGCCGAGCTGCTCCACGCCGAGATCACGATAGGCAATGCGCTCGCGTCCATCGGCGCCGGGCGCGGCGCGTGTAGCGAGCGCAAGCAGCGCGCGGCGCGCGCGTTCGTCGTCGAGATCGCGCCGTTCGGCCAGCGGCGTCCGCGCCGGCGCGAACAGGCGGCCGTTGAACGGCGTGACGCGAAGATCGCCTGCGCGGCAGCCGGCGTGGGCAAGCCGGGAGATCGCCCGAAGCGCGTCCCAGAGGCCACGGACGTCCCGCTCGCGCGCGGCCTTCGAGACGAGCGTGTCGATCGAATAGCTTGCGCGGTACAGCGGATGCCATAAGGGCACCAGGCGTCTCGACTCAGCGAACAACAGGAAGAGCACGCGATAGACGATCGTCAACGACTGATCGAGCGCGACGTCGAGCGGAGCACGCCGGCGCGCGAACGCGCGCAGCACTTCGGCCGATGCCGCCAGGACGCCGTCTTTCAGCGCGCGGCACACGCCGGCGCCATGGGCGTCGGACTCCCGGATCAACGTCTCGAGCGAGCCGTCGAGGCTCTTCAGGACGAACTGAAATGCCGCGGCGGCCACGGGTTCCTCGGCGATTTCCTCGAGAGCGAACTCGATGAACCGCGACGAGTGTGGACGACGGGCGTCGAGCGGGCGAAGGGCGGGGCCGCTGTAGAGGACGCACCACCGAGCGGATCGGCGCAGCGCCTGTTCGACCGCGGCGCGCCAGTGCGCACTGAGCGGCGTTCCCCATGGCGTGACGAGCAGGAGCAGGCGCTCATCGCCCGTACCCGCCGTGGCGACGAGGCGTTGGCTGTCGGCGGTCATGTCGAACGGGGCGCCGAATCCAGCCGACGCGATGAGCGGCGCCACGCCGGCGTCGAGCAGCGCGCGGAGACTCGACGCGGGCCCAAGCTGCGCGGACTTCGGCGGAACGCTCGCGTTGTCGACGGCTGCGCGACCGAGCTTGCTGCCCAGAAAAGCCGAGGACAACAGATGACCGGTGACTGCCTGCGTCATGGCCGGGGCGACAGAAGCAGGCGGAGCTGCGGCGGTCGTACAGCGATGCGGCCGCCCTGAACCAGCCGGCCCTTCCGCTCGCGCTGCGCGGCGAGCGCGTCGTCGTGAACCGCTTTCAGCGCTGCATGCGCGAAATGCGCGCGCCTGTCGAAGAGGCCCGGCTGCATCGAGACGATCTCGTCTCGTTCGATGGAACGAACGATGGCCTCGGCCCGGTCGACGGCGACCGCAGAAAACCGCTGCGCGACGGTGACGGCGTCGGACTGCCACGCCGCGATTCCGGCGGCCGCGACCGGCGGCTCGATTCCGCAGTCCGAACGCGACAGCGTCGAGATGAGCGTCGACGCCGCGACGCGATTGAATCCGTCTTCGACGTTGCACTCCCACATCAGGAGCCGCCGCGATCCGAGCTTTGCCCGCGTGCGGCGATTTCGCGCGACCACCGCGAGCGGCCGGCTGTCGTCGGCCGTCGCCGGCGTGAGTGCGCGACGCAGCCGGAGTCGCACGATCTCCGCGCTGACGTCGGCGGCGTCCGACGGCATCGGCGGGATCACTTCGTCATTGAGCGCGGCGCCGAGCGGATCGGGCGCTCCGATGTCGGCTTGCGCGTGCGCGATACGCCGCCGCAGCTCATCGAGCAGGCCAAGCTCGCCGTTCTCGCCGCCGACAAGATGGAACGCGTGCACGGTGCGCGTCTGCCCGATGCGATCGACACGGCCGATGCGCTGCTCGAGCCGCATCGGATTCCATGGCAGCTCGACGTTCACGACGGTCCGGCAGGTGTGATGAAGATTCAGGCCCTCGGACGCGGCGTCAGTGGCCAGGAGGATGCGAACGCGGCCGCGGGCGAACGACTCCAGCGCGTTCAGCCGCTCGACGCGGGACAGGCCGCCGTGCAGCATGGCCACCGGTTCGTCGATCTGGCGGGCCAGATGCCCGAGGGTGTCGCGGTACTCAGTAAAGATGATGAGGGGCTCCGCGATCCGGCGAAGCAGCGCGCGGATGACCCGGACTTTCGATTCCGCGCGGGCGCAGATCGCCGCCGCGTCGGCGAGCGACGTCAGCAGCCGGCGCTCGCGATTGCGATCCCGAAGTCCCAGTACGTCCTGCCACGGCGGCGTCGCGTCCGCATCGGTCACCTCGCCGTCTTCGTCGAGCGGCAGCACAAGCTGCGTGGCCGCCGGCGCCTCGTCTGTGAGTGTGTCGAGCCTGCGAGTGACCGATCGCCACAGCGCATGCGCGCTGGAAAACGCCCGCTTCTGCAGCAGCGCCAGCGCGATCCACGCGTCACGATTCCCGTCGCCCCGTTCCGCCCGCACCGCGCGCGCGAATGCGTCCAACCGTCCGCGCATCCGGCGTTCCTCGAGCGTGGACCTCACGCGGTGCCGATGAATGCGGCGTCCGACCGCCGACTGCAGCGCGTGACGTGTTCGGCGGAAGACAAGCAGACGCTCGCCATGGCTGCCGAGCGAACAGAGCGACTGAAACTGGGCGGCGTCGCCGGAATGCGGAGTGGCAGACAGCAGCACGACGTAGCCGGCGCGGGAAGTCAGCGACTTGACGGCCTGATGGCGATCGCCGTCGCCGGCGACGCGATGCGCTTCGTCCGCGACGACGACGTCCCAGCACGCATTGACCACCGAGCTGAGCACCTCCGGACGCTTGACGTAGTCCACAGAGGCAATCACCACCGGCCACGTCGTCCATGGGTTGACGTCGGGAGGGAGGTCGGCGACGCGCCGCCTGACGGCACGCGCGTCCACGATCGTCGAGTCGAGATGAAAACGGCGATGCAGCTCGTGCTGCCACTGATCGCGCAGGCCCGGCGGCGTCAGGATGATCACGCGGTCGGCGACGCCGCGCGCGCGAAGCTCGTCGACCAGGACGCAGGCCTGAATCGTTTTTCCGAGACCGACTTCGTCGGCGAGCAGAAGCCGGCAGCCATCACCACGAAGCACCGCCACCGCCGGCTCGAGCTGGTGCGGCAGGATGTCGATGACGGCCGCGCCGGCGGCGTGAAGCAGCCCGGGAGCTCCCGAGCGGCCAATCAGCGCGCGGGCCGCGCGGCGCCAACGAGCCGTACTGACCCGGCGGATCGCCGCGGACGGCGGTGCGATCGGTTCAATGCGATCGAACGGACTGAGGAGCTCGCACGATGGCGCATCGTTTGCGCCGGTGCCGGTGAGCGCGACGCTGCGGCAGCCGTCATACGGGCGAACCGCAGCGACCCGCCAGGTCTGGCTTCGTGCTCGTACGAGATCTCCGGGGTGAAGAATCTGCAGCGGCTCTCTTCCTCTCGCATTGCAGCCGCTGCGATCTCACGTGTGCGACGTTCAAAAACACACGGAAAACCGCGCGTCCGCGAATGCGAGCGCCGCCTTTCGCAAAGGATGTACCTAAGAGGTGTAAATCGCGTTGAACAGCAGCCGGAAGGTCGCGAGCGACTGCCCGCGATGCTGCACGCGAAAGCCGAGAAGGACGACGTGGCCGGCGCCGACTTTGGCGGAGACGACCGCCGATCGGCCCTGGATGACGTCGCCGCCGCGCAGGAGGCCGCTCACGAGCAGATCGTTGGTCGACTTCGATCCGTAAGTAACCGCCGTTCTCGGCCCGGCGCCCGCGTCGACCTCGTACGCCGCGCTCTGCGCAAAGAATCCTGCCGTCTGGGCGGGCAGGCCGTACGACAACGGGTCTGTTCGATCGACGTCGAGGCGGACGATCGTGCCGGGAGCGACGAGGCCGGTCACGCTGCCGGCAGCGGCCTGGGCGACGTCTTTCAGCGGCAGCTTGAAAAGATCGATCGCGAGCGCGCCTGATTGATCGAGGCAGATGAGCGCGCCGCCCGCGCGCACGAACGCATCGAGCGCCTTGAGGCCCTCGTCGCCAAGTCCGCCGGAGTACGGCGCCGGCACCTCGTCGGCGCTCATGCCGTGCGTCAACGCGGCCGGCGACGCGCTCGGCAGCACGATCGCGTCGAAGCGTCCGCGCAGCAGTCCGGCCCTGATGTCGGACGTCGAGAGGTTCGTGTACGGGAACTCGTATTGCTCGAGGACCCACCGCGTCCAGCCTTCATCGGTGTCGTCGCCGAACGGTTTGTAGAGGGCCACACGCGGAAGCGCGACCGGACGCGTGGCGGCCGGCAGCTTGCCCCGCACGCCGTCGATGCGCAGCGCCAGCGGCCGCGTCACCGCCTGCACCGCCGCCAGCGTGTTCTTTCCCGCAGGCACGACGAGCGAGCCTGCCGGGTACTGGAAGCCGTTGACGTCCATCGGCGCGTCGAGCCACGACGCCTTGAGCTTCGCCGCGGCGAGGCGGTTGATCGCGAGGGCGCCGGCGGTGCTGCGCGTTTCGACGAGAAAGTACGACGGCTTCTTCTCGCCCCAGACGGTGACGGCCGGCGGCACGAGCGCCGGCGTCGCGAGGCGCGACATCACGGGCGGCTCGAAGGTGCTCTCGATCGCACGCACTTCGACGCCCATGAGCGCGGGCAGCGTCCAGCCGGTGATGTCGTACGGACGATCGACCGCGGCGCCCGCCGGATAATTCTGACGCTCCAGCAGCGTCTTGATGTACGAGCGGTACGGCTGCGCGAGGAAGATCACGTCCGTGCCCGCCGGATACGACACGCCGCTCGCCGTGAACGGCTCGGACGTCCGCTCGATCTCGACCCCGGCCGCGATCAGCAGCTGTTCGAGCTTCACGGCGGCCAGCACGTCGTGCTGCGTCGGCGGAATGACATACGCGAACGGCGATCCCTTACGGCCCGCGTCGACCGCGCGCCTGCCCATCGCATAGAAGTTCCAGACGAGATCATCGCGATACGCGTCCGCCGCCCTGAGGAGTCCGCGCACGGCGCTCAGCTCGTAGTCGACGATGTCTCGAAGCGTCCAGGGACCGCCCGGCCAGGGATGCGGCGCGTTCACGCTCGCGGGCTCGTCGGACTTCGGCTGAGTGACCGGCGTCGCCACTTTGACGCGCGCCGCCTCGGTCAGCAGGCACACGGTGTTGTGGCCGAGCGGCGCCGTGTCTTCGTAGCCGGGCGAGTAGTAGTCGAACAGGCTGTTCGAGACGACGCCGGCGTGCTGATCGCGCTCGAGCTCCAGCGTCATCGCGGATCCGAGCAGCGCGGCTTCCCGCCAGATCACGGCGTCGACGTTGCCGTCGATCGGATCGGCGACCGGCGGCGTGAAAAACCTCGCGCCGCCGGAGTCCATCTGGTGCATCGACAGAAAGACCTGCGGATGCCACTCGCGATAGAAGAACCGCGCGAGGTTGCGGCTCTCCGCGAGGTTCATCATGAACGCGTCGCGGTTGATGTCGTGCCCGGCGTACTTGTGATCCGGCCACGGCATCGGCCCGCCTTCGAATGTCGTCGCCTTGTTCTTGTTGTACCAGTCGACCACCAGCCGATGGCCGTCCGGGTTCAGCATCGGGATGATGATGACGACGAGGTTGTCGAGCTGGTGAAGGGTCTGCGCGTCGGTCGCCGACGCGAGCGAGTACAGGAGCTCCGCCGCGGTCTGCGTCGCGCCGACTTCCGTCGCGTGGATGCTCGCGCCGATGGCGATGACGGCCTTGTGCGTCGCGGCCAGACGCCGGGCGTCGTCTTCAGAGAGCACGCGGGGATCGGCGAGCTGTTGATTGGCGGCGCGGAGGCGATCGAGATCGCGGATGTTCGCCGGCGACGAGACTATGGCGGCGACGGTACGGTGGCCCTCGGTCGTCGGGCCGAGATCGGTGAGCTTGACGCGATCGGACGCGCCGGCGACCGCGGCGAAGTACTGTTCGAGATCGTCCGCCGACGCCAGCTTGCCGTCGCTGCCGGGACGGAAGCCGAACTGAGATTCAGGATGCGGAACGGACGGTGGTGCCTGCGCGGAGACGGAAGACGACAGCGCGAGGGCAAGCAGGAGAGCGCGTGCGCGCACGCGCCATCATACTTACTTCTTCTTGGGCTTCGGCGGTTCGTGCTCGTCCCCTTCGTGCGCCGCGGAGAGGAGTCTCCGCACGAGCGCTTCGACGCCGGCCTGCTTCGGATCGTACAGGCCCCACTCGTCTTGAACGGGCCGCAATGAATTCTGAGGGTTGATGGACGGATTCGAGTTTGCCACGCTCGAGGTAGAGGCAAGGGGTGTACCCGGGGAATTGCTGGGCTTTTCTGGCGATCCCACCGGCGCGGTAACGGATCCGTCGGCCGGGCTTACAGATTCGCGCGCAGCCGGACGAGGGTCGCGCCGAGGTGCGAGGCTGTATCATCCGCGAACTCTTCGACCTGCGGCAGGCGGTCGAGCGTCGCCTGGACGATGCCGCGCTGGACGCCCTTGCCGCGCCCGTGGACGAGGCGCACCTCACGAAAGCCGGCACGCGCCGCCGCGTCGATGTAGTCTTCAACGACGGATGGGATGTCGCGCGGCGCGAACGCGTGCAGATCGATCTCGCGTTCGATCGGGACACGGTGAGCCATGGCCGCTTACTTCTGCGCGTTCGGAAATGAGGCGACGACCTTCGTCGTGATGCCGCCGCGTGCGGAGAAGTCGCCGACGACGGTCATCCGGCGCGGCGCGAGCAGGCCGACGAGGTCGTCGAGAATCTGGTTCGTGACCGCCTCATAGAAGATGCCGCGGTTGCGGAACTCGATGAGGTAGTACTTCAGCGACTTCAGCTCGACGCATTTCTGGTCGGGCGTATAGGTAATCCTGATGGCGCCGAAGTCGGGAAGGCCCGTCTTCGGACACACCGACGTGAACTCCGGACAGTCGATGTGTATCTCGTAATCTCGCTCGGGGCGGGGGTTGGGGAAGGTTTCGAGCGTTGACACCATATGCGCGGCGAGCTAGGATACCGCGTTTTTGCTATGAAAACGGCTGATCGCCGCTGCGCGCGCGGCCCCGCCGTGACACCGTCAACAATGTTGCGCGATGAGTACCAGTGATGGGGGATACGATGAGCGACGCCCGCAGGATGGGCAAATCTGAACTGTTCTCTCACTTCGCCGAGCGCTTCGAGGTCAAGCGCACGCAGGCTCGCGAGTTTTTCGATGAGCTGACGGCGCTGGCCGAGCGGGAGCTGAAGCGGTCGGGCGAGTTCGTCCTCCCCGGCATGGTCAAGCTCGTTGTCCAGAAGCGCAAGGCGCGCATGGGCCGCAACCCGGCGACCGGCGAAGCGATCAAGATTCCGGCGAAGACCGTCGTGAAGGCAAGAATCGCGAAACAGCTGAAAGACACGGTGCTGCCGAAGAAGTAGACCGGCAGCGAGGCGCAGCGGCGGGCGACCCATCCACCTGCCGTTGCGCGCCTTCTTTTCCCTCTTACGCCGCGGTTGCCCGTCCCGCCAGCAGCCGGCTGTACACCGTCGCCGGCACCAGCCGCGCCGCTTTGGCCTCGAGGTTGGTAATCGAATCGTCGTCCAGGATGATCCGATCCTCGAGCCCGAGCAGCACTTCGACGCTGTAGCGCCGGCCGCCACGCAGCGTCCGGACTTCGAAATAGCGCGCCGAGTACGTCTGGTCGCCGATGGCCAGCGCGTCGGTTTTCACCAGTGTTCGAAACATCGCAGTGCTTCCTTTCGTAGCGTCCGGCTTCAGCCGGACGTTTCTAGCTGGCCGCGGCCTGCGCCGACCGGTCGTCGCGCGCAGGGAACCGCAGCGTGAATGTCGTGCCCCGTCCAACTTCGCTCTCGACAGTGATCGTGCCGTCGAGCTGTTCGACGATGCGCTTGGAGATCGCGAGGCCGAGGCCCAGGCCCCGGCGTTTGGTCGTGACGAAGTCCTCGAAGATCGCGCCCAGCCGGTCCGCGGGGATGCCGGATCCCGTGTCGGCCAC
>Ga0157378_10005958_pt1 | contig 10683 bp, 8 predicted proteins | sample M65metaG_FD_115309 | JGI IMG/M metagenome (GOLD analysis project Ga0157378, IMG submission 115309) | Miscanthus rhizosphere microbial communities from Kellogg Biological Station, Michigan, USA - M6-5 metaG | ecosystem: Host-associated > Plants > Roots > Rhizosphere > Soil | place: USA: Michigan...
GAGGATCTCGCGCATAACGCCGCGCGCCAGGTTGACCGGGATCGCAAAGCCGATGCCCTCAACGCCCGTCGCGTCCAAATTCTTGGCGATCACCGCGGTGTTGATGCCCACCAGCTCACCGGCCGCGTTGATCAGCGCGCCGCCCGAGTTGCCCTCGTTGATTGCCGCATCCGTCTGAATGAAGTTCTCGATGGTCGCCGCGTCCTGCAACAAAAAGTAAATTGCGCTCACGATGCCGTGGGTCACGGTCTGCTGCAATCCTAATGGGTTGCCGATCGCCAGCACCTCATCGCCCACCTGCAACCGGTCCGAGCGCCCGAGGCTCATGACCGGAAGCTTGGGCAGCTGCACCAGGAGCAGTGCCAAATCGGTGTCCGGGTCGCGCCCCACCACCTTGGCCGTGGCGCTGCGCCCGTCGGCCAGTTGCACCTTGATGCTGGTGGCATTGGCGATCACGTGATTGTTGGTGATGATGTGCCCGGCCTCATCGACGATCACGCCCGAGCCGAGCGCGCGCTGCACGCGCTGCTGAAGCCTGGGTCCGTACTGGCCAAAGAGCTGCTCGAAGGAACTGGGCTGCACCTGCTCGGTGACCACGCGCGCGGTGTAGATGTTGACGACCGCCGGTGCCGCGCGGTGCACGGCGCCGGCAAACGAGTGCAGGGCGATGCCAAGCTCGCCGGCCTTGAGCGCATCGCTCCCCGTCAGGCTGGTGGCCGCAGCGCTCGCCGGCGTGGCCGGCGCCTGGGCGGCCGGTGCGCTCCTCGGTGCCGGTGGCGCGGTGCGCACCAGCAAAGCGGGCTTGAAGAACACCACCAGGAAGGCCAGTGCCAGTCCGCCGATCGTGGCGCCGGTCAGGAACACCAGTCCTTGCCCCAGTTTTCGCAGGCTCATGCGGACTCCTTAAAAGAAAGCAGCGGCGAGCTTGCAAGCTCAACTCACCGACCGTGCGAGCGCTGCCCGGAGGGCGCTGCCGGATGTGTATAATGCGACACTTCCCGGGACAATCGTGAGCCTCGCCTGGTGCCCGCTGGCCATATAGATAGAGCGGTGCTTGTAGTGCAGGCCTTAAGGGCAGCGGAGTAGCGACAGATGACGGATGCCGTAGCGACGGGCGATGACACCAATGAGGTGGACCAGGGGCGCCGCAAGTTCCTGACGATTGCCACCACCGCCACCGCCGCGGTCGGCGCGGTTTTTACCATCAGCCCGTTTGTGGCCAGCTGGGAGCCCTCCGAGCGCGCACGCGCCTTGGGCGCGCCCGTATCGGTGGACTTGAGCAAGCTGGAATTGGGCCAGATGGTCACCTATGTGTGGCGCCGCCAGCCGATCTACATCTTCAAGCGTTCGCCGGAAATGGTGCAGAGTCTGGCCGCGCATGACAACCGCCTCAAGGATCCCAAGTCCAAGGAATCGGACCAGCCCGCGTATGCCAAGAACGAAAGTCGCGCGCGCCGCCCCGACATCGCCGTACTCATCGCCACCTGCACTCATCTGGGTTGCCTGCCCAAGCAGCGCTTCGACAAGGGCGATGCGCAGCTCGGCACCGACTGGCCGGGCGGCTTCCTGTGCCCCTGCCACGGCTCGCGCTTCGATCTGGCCGGCCGCGTGTTCGACGGCTCGCCCGCCTCGGTGAACCTGCGCATCCCGCCCTACAGTTTTCCGACCCCGACGACGCTCCTGATCGGTCAGGATGAAACCAGCGCCAAGGGAGAGGCGTGATGGCCAGCAACGACACCCCCGCCGCGCCCGGCTTCATGGGCTGGCTCAACAAGCGCCTGCCGGTGCAGCAGTTCGTGCGCGAGCAGCTGCTCGAGTACTACGCGCCCAAGAACTTTAACGTCTGGTACTTCTTCGGCTCGCTGGCGCTCGTGGTGCTGGTGATGCAGCTGTTCACGGGCATCTTCCTGACGATGTTCTACAAGGTCGGCGACACCAGCGCCTTCGACTCAGTCGAATACATCATGCGCGAGGTCGACTACGGCTGGCTGATCCGCTACCTGCACTCGACCGGCGCCTCGGCGTTCTTCGTGGTGATCTACCTGCACATGTACCGCGCGCTGATGTACGGCTCGTACAAGACGCCGCGCGAGCTGCTGTGGCTGTTCGGCATGTTCATCTACCTGGCGCTGATGGCCGAGGCCTTCATGGGCTACGTGCTGCCGTGGGGCAACATGTCGTACTGGGCCGCGCAGGTCATCATCAACTTGTTTAGCACCATCCCGGTGGTAGGACCGAGCCTGGTGGAGTGGATCCGCGGCGACTACGGCGTGGCCGATGCCACGGTGGACCGCTTCTTCGCGCTGCACGTGGTGGCCATCCCGCTCATTCTGCTGCTGCTGGTGGCATTGCACCTGGTGGCGCTGCGCCAGGTCGGCTCGAACAACCCGGACGGGATCGAGATCAAGGAAAAGCGCGGCGCGGACGGCCGACCTATCGATGGCATTCCGTTTCACCCGTACTACACGGTCAAGGACGTGGTCGGGATCGGTGTGTTCCTGACGGTGTTTGCGATCGTCGCCTTCTTCGTTCCGACCTTGGGTGGTTTGTTCCTCGAGGAGGCGAACTTCGAGCCCGCCAACCCGCTCTCGACGCCTGAACCGATTGCGCCCTCCTGGTACTTCACGCCCTATTACGCGATCCTGCGTGCGGTGCCGAACCAGCGTCTCGGCGCGCTGCTGCTTCTGATCGCAGTGCTGGCCTTCTTCTTCCTTCCGTGGCTCGACCGCTCGCCGGTCAAGAGCGTGCGCTACCGCGGACTGCTGTTCAAGTTCTTCCTGGGCCTGTTCACGGTTTCATTCCTGACGCTGATGTATCTGGGCATGAAACCGGCGACCGGCGCGTACGTCACGGCTGCCCGCCTGGCGGCGGCGGGCTACTTTGCCTTCTTCCTGCTCATGCCCTGGTACTCGCGAGCCGATCGCACCAAACCCGTTCCCGAGAGAGTCCGCTTCCATGCGTAACGCCGTTCTTGCCGTCATGGTGCTGGGCGCGGCCCAGCTGCTGCGACCGGCCCTGTCCGCCGAAGAGGCGCACCATCCTCTGGACTGGGAGAACTGGCACGCTGGGAACGAGGTAACCAACACCGATTCGCTCCAGCGCGGTGCGCGCAATTTCAACAACTACTGCTCTGCCTGCCATTCGCTCAAGTACCTGCGCTACTCGCGCATGGCCAAGGACCTCAAGATCCCGACCGAGCAGCTCAAGGCCAACCTGATGCCCCCGAGCGCAACTCCCGCCGACTACATGCAATCGAGCCTGCAGAGCGCCGATGCGATCGCCTGGTTCGGCAAGGAGCCGCCCGACCTCTCGCTGATTGCACGTTCACGCGGGCCCGACAAGGTCTACAGGTTTCTCAAGACCTTTTACCTTGATCCCTCGCGCCCGACCCGCGCCAACAATCTGGTGCTCAACAACCCGGCCATGCCGCCGGTGCTCTCGGCCCTGGAAGGCGTCAAGGCCGCGGTCTACACGACCACGAAGAGCACCGTGGATGGCAAGATCGTGGAAACCAAAGTCTTCGATCACTTCGACACGGTGGTCCCCGGGAGCATGAGCGCCGAAGAATTCGACGGCTTCGTGCGCGATACGGTCAATTTCCTCGATTACGCCGGGGAGCCGGCCCAGGCCGACCGGCGCAGCATTGGCGTGTGGGTGGTGTTGTTCCTGCTGACCTTCACCTGGATCGCATTGTTGCTCAAGAAGGAATATTGGAAAGACGTCCATTGAAGTGGCGCCTGTGGCCATGACGCCTCGGCAGCAGGGCGCCTGAAGTCATGGCTAGCCGCCGCTCGGTCATGACGCTGTTTTCCTCGCCTGACGAACCCCAGAGTCACCGGGTGCGCCTGGTGCTGGCCGAGAAGGCCAACGAGATCGACATCGTCAGCGTGGTCCCGGGACGCTACCCGGAGGACCTGCTGGACCTCAATCCCTACCGGAGCCTGCCCACGCTGGTCGATCGAGACCTGGTGCTCTATGACGCGCGCGTGATCATCGACTACCTCGATGAGCGCTTCCCGCACCCGCCGCTGATGCCGGTCGATCCGGTGTTGCGCGCGCAGTTCCGGCTGGCGATGTACCGCGTGGAGCGCGACTGGTACGGCCTGGCCGAGCAGATCGAGCGCGAGAGCGACCGCAAGAGCCAGGCGCGGCTTAAGAAGGAGCTGCTCGACACCATGCTTGAGGGTGCGGACCTGTTCAAGATCAAACCGTTTTTCCTGAGCGATGAGTTCTCGGTGGTCGATGCCACCATCGCGCCGATGATCTGGCGCATGCGCCGCTACGAAATCGAGCTTCCCGCCCACGCCCAGGCGATGGCCAAGTACGCCTCCACGATCCTCGCGCGTCCCTCAATGCGCGCCAGCCTCTCGGATGTGGAACTGGAGATGGGAGGAGGATGGTGAGCGGGAGCGAGGAGGGCGCCGGTGGATTGTCGCGCCGTCCCTACCTGCTGCGCGCTATGCACGAGTGGATGGGCGATGCCGGGTTCACGCCGCACATCATCGTCGATGCGGGACGGAGCGGCGTCGAGGTGCCCAACGCTTACATCAAAGACGGCAAGATCGTCCTGAACGTGTCGCTCAATGCCACGCAGCGCCTGCAGTTGCTCAATCACGGCATCGAGTTCGACGCCCGCTTCGCCGGCGTTGTTCACCACGTGCGCGTGCCGATGGTCGCAGTCTTAGGCATCTACGCGCGCGAGACCGGCGAGGGAATGGTGTTCAACGAGAACGAGCCGGACTCACCGCCCCCCGAGGCCGGTACCCCGGGAACTGCGCCCAAGGGCGAGATGCGCCGGCCCAAGCTGACGGTGGTGAAATAGCGCCAGTTTCGGGCGCTGGCGGCCTCAGGGGCTGCCGCTATCGCCGCTGCCCACCTGCAGCTTCAGATCACCGCTCCGGCTGATGCGCGCCCAGGCGGGCTCGCGATGCACTCGGCCGTCCGCGCCCACGGTCAGATCGCCGGTGAGCCCGGCCACGTGCACCTGGTGGGTGTTCCTTCCGGCCGCGACGATGGCGATGGCCAGCTGGCAGGCGTCATAGCCGAAGGCGTAGAGCCCGGACTGCCACACCGTGTTATCGCCCATCTGCGCGGCCACAGTGGTGCGCAGCGCCGCGGCCGCGCCGCTGTCGGGCACCAGCCAGGGCATGGCCGGGAGAATCAGACCGTCCAGATCCTGATTGGCCACGCCCCCTTCGGGCGCGTAGGCATCGCTCGTGGCATAGACCGGGACGTCGCCGGCGTACTGGAAGCGAAGCTGCGGGCGCAGCAGGCGCGCCTGCGTGGCCTGCGCGGCCAGGAAAATAAATTCAATGTCGGCGCGCGGGCGCGGCTCGAACTCAAACTTCTGGCCCACCACGTCCTGCACCCGCGCACGCCGTGAGTAACTCTGGTCCGTCCCCAGCACCGAGCGAATCGGTGTCTCGAAGTCGTGATCGTTTGGTATGTACGCGGCCTGCGCGAGCAGCGTGCCGCCGCCGGCGAGCAGCTCCTGCCTGAAGGCGTTGAACACCCGCGTGCCCCATTCGCTCGTGGGGCTGAGCGCGACGCCGCGCTTCTGGCCCGCAGCCAGCAAGCGGCGCGCGATCTCGCGCGCCTCATCTTCCGGCGAGAGCGCGAACTGACTCATGCCCGAGGCCGCCACGTGGCCGGTGCTCAGGAAATTAAGAGCCAGCATCGGCACGCCGGGGGAGGAGGCCGCCGCGATGTCCACTTCCTGGCGAGTCAGCGGACCCACCACATAATCGGCGCCCTCGTTGCGGGCATTGCGCAGCGCCTCATCGACACTCAGCACGCCGGTGTCGTAGACCTGCACCTGCGGGCGCGAGTCGGCCGGGAGCTGTTGCAGCGCGTAGTCGAAGCCGGCGTGGATCGTGGCCGCATAGCCTGCCGCCTGCCCGCTGACGGGCAATAGCAAGGCGAGCTTGTGCAGCTGCGTGGCCATCGGAAGCCCGGCAGGAAGCGCGGCTGAGAGCAGTTCGGTGGCCGGATGGTTGGGGTAGCGCGCGCGCCAGCGCGCGGCATCCGCCGCGCCATTGAGCGAGGTGCCACCGCCTGCGACCGCGATCGAGCCCAGCTCGATCCAGCCCTTCACGACCGGGTCCTGCGCGGATTCAGGCTCAAGCTTGACTCCGCGCGAGCGCGCATCGCGCAGGAGCGACAGCAGTTCCTCGCGCAGCGCGCGCTTGGCGCTCGCATTGGCGGTGAGCGGCTCGGCCGCCATCTCCGCGCGCACGCCCTCGACGGGGCGCCCGGCGGCGAGCGCGATGTGCATGCGGCTTTCGAAGTACTGCAGGGCTGCCGGTGTGCCGGTGGGATCGGGTATCGCGCTGATCTTCTGCCACGCGCGCTGCGTCTGTCCGTTCGCCAGATCGATGTCCGCCTCGATCGTGCGCCGCTCGGTGAGCTGCGAGGCGCTCAATGACGCGGTGATGGCGCGCAGCGCGCGCGCGGCTTCCGCCGGACGCTCGGCCTGGAGCCAGGCGCGCGCCGCCTTGAGCTGGAGACCTGGCTGATCGGCGGGGCTGGCCTTGCGCGCGGCCTCATCGATTGCCGCAGCGGCGCGCTCGCGCGCATTTGCAGGTGCTGGGGAGGTGCTCGGTGCGGGTGTGGCCCCCGGTTTGGCCTCCGGAAAGGTGGCGGGCGGGAAGCTCGAGCAGGCCGCGAGCAGCAAAAGCCCTAAGAGCGCGAATCCGCTTAGGAGCGGGGAGGCTGTATATGGCCGTGTTTGCATCAATGGCACCGCGCCCGGCAAGCTAGGCGAGCAACTTTGAGGCTGGAGATTATAGTGGCTGGCGGCGCGGGAAGGCTTGATGTCGTGGCGACGCCGATTGGCAATATCGGCGACTTAAGCCCGCGTGCTATCGCGGCCCTCAAGGCCGCCGATCTGGTGTTGGCCGAGGACACGCGCCGCACCGCGACACTGCTTAACGGCTGCGGCATCTCCCGCCCGTTGCTTTCGCTCCACGATCACAACGAGAGCGAGCGCATCGCCCCGCTGCTTGAGCGGCTGCGGCGCGGCGAGGTGCTGGCGCTGGTCAGCGATGCGGGCACGCCCTTGCTTTCAGACCCCGGATTCCTGCTGGTGCGGGCAGTGGCGGCCGCAGGCCTGAGCGTGCGCGCGATCGCCGGACCCTCGGCATTGACCGCGGCGCTCGCTGTGGCAGGGCTGCCGACCGATCGCTTTGTGTTCGAGGGGTTTTTGCCCGCGCGCGGTGGCGACCGCAAGGCGGCGCTGGCTCGTTTGGCGCTCGAGACGCGCACGCTCGTGCTGTTCGAGGCGCCGCACCGGATCGGCAAGACTCTGCAGGAGATGGCCGCGGCCTTTGGCGATGAACGCGCCGCGGTCATCGCGCGCGAACTGACCAAGATCCACGAGAGCGTATATCGCGGCAGCTTGAAGGAACTCACCGAGCGCGCGCAGCATGATCCGGACCTGGCGCGCGGCGAAATCACTCTGGTAGTGGCCGGCGCGGCGGCGATGCCGGAGGGCGATGCGCAGCTGCTGGCGCGCGCGTTGCCATTGCTGCTGAAGGACCTGACGCCCTCGCGCGCGGCCGCGATAGCGGCGCAGCTCTCCGGGGTGCCGCGAGCGCAGGCCTACGAGCAGGCCCTGGCCCTATCGCGCGATAAGGCTGCAGATTCCGATTAGAGGCCGTATCGTGGGCGCTGGAGAGCCGGCCAGGCAATCGCTGTTTCCCGCAAGGGGAATGGAGGAAAGTCCGGGCTCGGCGGGTCAAGGTGCCAGGTAACGCCTGGGGGGCGCGAGCCCACGGAAAGTGCAACAGAAAGTAAACCGCCGAAGCGCCGCAAGGCGCTGGTAAGGGTGAAAGGGTGCGGTAAGAGCGCACCGCGTCGGTGGCAACATCGCACGGCACGGCAAACCCCACCTGGAGCAAGGCCAAATAGGGAAGTAGCGGTGGCAACACCGCAGCGCCGGACCTGCGCGCGCTTCCGGGTAGGCCGCTTGAGGCCCACGGTGACGTGGGTCCCAGAGGAATGATTGCCCTCGACAGAACCCGGCTTATCGGCCGGCTCTCCTTCTTTTTCAGGGACCTAGGCGGACTGCCGCCGCTGGCCGGCCAACGTGCTTTGCGATCGATTGGCACGAGGATTTGAGAACTCTTGCCGCAGCGAGGATCAACAGCCCGCAAAGCCCGAACGGTCCGCCGCCGCCCGAGGATGAAGGCGGGGGTGGAGGTGCGGCTGAAATGTTAACAGTGGTGGTGGAGCGCGGTCCGAGCAGCGCACCGCCCGTGGGATTGGACAAGCTCACCGTGAAGTTCTCGACCGGCTCGCTCTCGGTATCAAGGTTAATCTTGATCGGCACGTACTTTGCCCCGCCCTCGCCGTCCTCCCAGGAGACGGTCGTGGGCGTCGGATCAAAATCGGACCCGGCGCTCGCGCTGCCGGAGCTCGGCGTCACGGTGACCGAAACGGCACCGCTGGTGTAATAGTTCCGGGTCACCCACATATTGGCGAACATACCCTCTACGCCATTACGGTCGATCCCGACTTCAAACTGACCGTGAGGACTCCCGTCGGGCTGGATTTCAACGGTTGCCGCGCGCGTTCCCAATCCCGCACCGCCCTGTGGATCGGTGAGCGTGACGCGGAAATACTCGGGTTCCTCGGTCTTGCTATCAGCGATGATCGGGACGTGGATTTCCTGCGGGGCGATGTCGCCGTCATTCCAGGTGAGGCGCCCGGAAACGCTGCCAAAATCTTCACCCGCCCTGGCCACCGGAGTTCCGACGAGCGTGCCCGTTTCCGTGTGGTAGGCAACGCTCACTACGCCTGCCGCGCCACCGGTGCGCCTGAAGGTGGCGACGACTTCATTGGACTGCTCGTTCGTGGTCAGGTTTGCCTGCACGGCGCCAATAACGCCGGCCGCATCGGTGCCCCCGCTGCCTTGCAGCCGCACCACGAAGGGGTGCTTAGTCCAGTAGTTAATGTAGTCACCGCCGACGGCCGTCACGGTGCCGTCGGCGCGCCAGGCCAGATCACGTATCACTAAATTTCCGGCCATATCGGAAGGCAGATCGATCAAGGTGGTCCCTGCATGGCCATAGGTTCCATCCAGCGCACCTGTCGAATGCAAGCCCATGATTACCGCATCGCCAGTTCCGGCCGGATCATATCCGGCAACCACGATCGAGCCGCTGCCATAGCCGGCGACTGTCATGGCGGTGACTGACGTCACCCCCGCCTCGATCGCTGAGCCGGAAAAGGTATTGTCTTGGGTACCGTCCGCCAGCAGCCGTGCGGCGAAGCCGTGATCACCCGCGGCACCGCCCACCAGCAGCCCGCCGTCAGGTTGCTCCACCAGGGAATTGCAAAAACGCACGTCCTTGACAGGGGCGAACTCCACGATCCCTCCGGTGCCGAAGGTGGTATCCAATTTCCCGGCCGAAGTCAGCCCAATGAGCTTGCACTCGGTGGTGTTTACCCGATATCCGCTCGCGGTCCCCACGACGTTGATCCCGTAGTCGACGAAACCTTGCGAGGGGCCGTTGTAGACGCCCGAGCTACCGAAGGATTCATCGATTGCGCCGTTGGTGTGCAGGCGCACGACCAGTAACGCATCAGGATCCATTTGCGACCCGGCAATGACAATTCGCCCGTCCGGATCGACCGCGACCGATGTACCGGTGTGGGCCGCGAGGCCATCGGCGGATAGGCGGAATACCCCTTTCTGGGCGAAGGACTCATCAAGTTGGCCCGAGCTCTTGAACTTCGCAACGGTCATTTTGGTCTGGCCGTTTTCGCGGGATCTGCCGACCGCGAATATGCTGCCATCTGCTTGCGAGGCGGTGTTGATGATCTGAAATTCAGCCACCTGGTCCGCCACAAAGTCTGCGACGACCGATCCGTCCGATGCCAGCGCGCCCATAAATTCGCTCAAGGGTGCGGCATTGAAATAGGAGCAGTAATAGCCTTGGCACTCATCTCCGCCGGCAAAGAGAGTTTGATCCCCGTTTGTTGTTTCAGTTGACCATGCGGGTCCTGAAAAATCGATCATCGGGCCGACGCGCCCGAAATCACCGAAGGTGGGGTCCAGGTCCCCCGGGGCGCTCACCGTGGTCGTGGGCATCAGCCCGATGGTGACTGCTGCGGCCGGGGCCACGCCCCGCACCAGGAGAGGAATTAGCCTAATCATCGGTGTCTTCGCTGTCTGGCTCATGGTCGCCTCGCTAGTTTTGGGTTGTCGCAACGTGAAACTCAGCTGCGGCAAGGCTCAGGGCGCGCCTGTCCCGGCGCCATAGAGGCGGTGTGTAGAAAGGCTGGAGTCTTTGTGTAGGCGGGGCGATACCGGGTGTGAGAGCTCAAATTTGGCTGCCTGCCGGCGCGCTTCCGCCCTATTCAAGTACATGTTTTTGATGGGGCCCGGGTGGGACGGGCGCCGCAGTCTTCTCTTGCCATGGGCGCTGACCATGATCCCGCCGGCGCTCTATGCCTGGCCCGTGTGGGATGGTGGCGTGCCGCTCACGGCAAGTGCAGACGATCTTGGTGCGAAGGGAAGGTAAAAAACTCCTTCGGTGGGCAAAAGCGCGGTCTGCTTTGCTCAACTTAAGTGGAGATTATTTGAGCAACTAATTGATCAATAAGATCGACCTACAACATTTGTGCGGCTGCACCTCCGAGCGAACGCCCGATTGGGGCGTAAGTCGTTGTGCCTAGGGA
>Ga0157378_10005959_pt1 | contig 10683 bp, 9 predicted proteins | sample M65metaG_FD_115309 | JGI IMG/M metagenome (GOLD analysis project Ga0157378, IMG submission 115309) | Miscanthus rhizosphere microbial communities from Kellogg Biological Station, Michigan, USA - M6-5 metaG | ecosystem: Host-associated > Plants > Roots > Rhizosphere > Soil | place: USA: Michigan...
CAATGATAACGCAGCTTAATTGTTCGCCTGGCACATCGACGCCTTGCCAGAACGAGGACGTTGCGAACAGGACGCAGTTGCGGGTAGCGCGGAATTCTTCGAGCAGGGCGTTGCGCGGGCCGGTGCCTTGCATCAGCGTTTCGAAGGGCACTTCGAGCGAGACTTTGTCGTAGATCAGGCGCATCTGCTGGTAGCTGGTGAACAGCACGAAGGCACGACCGCGAGAGTGCATCAGGATTTCAATCACTTCGCGCGCAGCGGCCGAGGTGAAGGCCGGGCTGCGCGGGTCCGGCAACTCTTGCGGCACGTAGAGCAAGGCTTGTTGTCCGTAATCGAAATGGCTTTCGACCACCAGCGTCCGCGCGTTGCGCAGACCCAGGCGCTGCTTGGTGAACTCGAACTCTCCTGCGACTGCCAGCGTGGCGGAGGTCAGGATCGCGGTGTCGATGGCGTCGAATAACTTCTCATCGAGCAACTGCGACACATCGATGGGCGTGGCTTGCAGGAATGTGCCTCGGCCGCGGCGCTCGATCCAGTAGACGTAGGCTTTGTTGCCGGACTCCATCCAGAACGTCAAGCGCCGCGAGATTTCGCGCGCGCGATTCACTAACGGGATGGCTTCTTCCGGGGCGGCTCGCAGCAATTCCAATTGCAGCGCTACGATTTCTAGCGCGGCCAAAATGTCACGATACTTTTCTTCGTGCTGCATCAGGAATGCTTCGTGCGAACGGAAACCCGTGCGCCCCTCGGTCGCGCCGAAGAGGGCAAAGAAGTGCGCGGCGCGCTCGCCGAGCGTGATCAGGATGCGGTCCAGTTCCTGCGAGCCGAAGTTCTTGCGGTGTGCGAGTCCTGCTACATCGCGCGTTAATTCTTCGAACTGGTACGTCGAAACGCTGGTTCCGAAGTACTGGCCGGCGACGTCTTCAATATCGTGGGCTTCGTCGAAGATCACGGCGCCGTAGTCGGGGATGATGCCGCCGGCCTCGCCCATCGGTCCGCCCTTTACGGCCAGGTCCGCGAAGAACAGGTGATGATTCACGATGATGATGTCGCTTGCCTGCGCGCGCTGGTGCATGGCGGTGATGAAGCAGCGCTCGAACTGCGGACACTTTTGTCCGGAGCACAGCTCGCTGCGCGCGTCGATCTTGGCCCAGGCTGTGCTCGCTTCGGGCAAAGTCTTAATCTCGGAGCGGTCGCCAGTTTCGGTGGTCTTCTCCCATTCGCGAATGATGCGGAAGTCGGCGACTTCTTCCAAGCCGTCGAGGATTGGTTCCTTTTCGGCGTCGTAAATTTTCTGGCGGCAGGCGTAGTTGCCGCGGCCCTTCATGTAGCACGCGCGCAGCGGGCCCAGGTGGCGTTCGAGAAATGGAATGTCTTTGAAGAAGAGCTGTTCTTGCAGATTCTTGGTGCCGGTGGAAATCACCACGCGCTTGCCGGAGAGAATCGCCGGGACCAGGTACGCCAGCGTTTTCCCGGTGCCGGTGCCGGCTTCGACAATCAAGTGCTTCTTTTCGGCGAGCGCCGATTCGGCGGCTTCCGCCATGGCCAGTTGCCCGGCGCGGTATTCGTAGTTCGCGTGCCACTCGGAAAGCAGTCCCTTACGGCCAAAGAACTGGCGGACGGTGAGTGGTTTGGTTGCGGAAGACACCTACTCGACGATTTTAGCAGGCGCTTGCGCTGGGCTATTTCTTGGTAGTGAGCTAATCTCGGCTGACTGATTAGAGGCAGCTGTAAAAACACACACACCTTCCGTCGGAGCATATGGGAGCGCCGTGGTTATCGCAGTACCAAACGTGACTTATGCAGTTCAATTTTCTGCAGTCATGTTGAGCCGTCTGGACAGAGCAGGACGTAGGCGGCCTACCCCCTGAGGAATTGACAGGTCCATTCATCGTGTGAAACCAATACGCAATCGCGGCAACCGCCCCAATCGCGCACAAGGCCAGAATGACCAAGATGCGTTTAAGCATGGGAAGCGTCCTGATGATGCTAACGCAAAACGCGCCTGTATTGTTCCGGTTGTTTGGAAGCCTCAATCAAAACATTTATCGCACTGCCTATTTCTTCGACGTCGCCACCGTCGTCAGCACGTCCCACTGAAACTGCATGAATTTATAGAGAGCGTCTTCGCGCAGGCGCTCCTGGTCGCTGTGGGCGGCGAAGCCCTTCGCGGCGTCCTCTTCATCGACTATGGGGCCGACACCGTAGCACTGCATGCCTTTCGCGCGCAGGAACGCCATGTCGGAGGCGCCGGTGCTCATGGTGGGGATGGTCGGGATCTGATAGATCTTGCGATTTGACGCTTCGATGGCGTGATAAATGTCGGAATCGATGCGCGAGGGCGCGGCGGCGGGGCGCTGGTTCTTGGATTCGGGGAGGAGTTCGACGGCGGGGTCGTTGATCATCTTGCGCATCAGCGCGTAGAAGGCGGGCATGTCTTCATCCGGCAGGGCGCGGATGTCGAGCGTGGCTTCGGCCTGCGACGGGATCACGTTGATCTGGAAACCGCCGGAGATGATGTCGGGCGAGATGGAAGTGTGCAGCATGGAGTATTTGCTGGGGTCGTGCTCGGCCAAATATTCGCGGCTGGCGGCGGCTTTCATGGGGGTGAATAATCCGTTGTAGCGGGCGGCTTCTGCGGGCGTGCCAATGGTGGCCAGCTTTTCGAAATAAGTGCGGGTGGTGTCGTTGAAGCGCATGGGCGGATCCCACGTCGCAACTTTTTCGATCGCAGTAGACAGATGCAGAATCGCGCTGGTGCGCATAGGGCGCGAGCCGTGGCCGGAGGGGCCGTGAGCCACCAGACGCGCACCTTTCGGTAATTTTTCGGCGGTTTCGACCAGCGCGTAGCGGACTTGGCCGTTGGACTGGACCACGCCTCCGGACTCGGCGATGCAGGCTTCGGCGTCTATGTCTTGCCAATGGTCGTTGACCAGATGCTCGATTCCAGGACCCGTCGCGGCTTCCTCACCGGCTTCGGCGGCGAAGATTACGTCGCGGTCTAGCGCGACGTTGTTCCGCTTAAGGAGCAGCATGGTCATCAGGCCGGCGGAGACCTGCCACTTGTTGTCCTCGGTTCCGCGGCCGTAGATAAAACCGCCTTCGCGCGTGGCGCTGAAGGGAGGGATGGTCCACTTGGAGGCGTCCACTTGCACGGTGTCGAGGTGGCCCATCAGCAGAATGGGGCGCTTCGAGCCGTTGCCTTTCAGGCGCGCGATCAGGTTTGCGCGCATAGGATCTTTGGCGGCCAGGATGACTGGAATGCCTTCGGCTTCTAGGATGTGCTGAACGTATTCGGCGGCTTTGGTTTCGTTCCCGGGAGGGTCGGTGGTATCGATGCGGATGAGCGCCTGGTAGTGGCGCAAAAGTTCATCGTTGACTTTGGGCCAGTCGATATTCTGGGCGCTGGACAGGCGGGCGAAGACCAGCAACAGGAGGGACGCTTGCAGGCGCATGTTGCGAGTTTACCGCAAGGGGCCGCTGACCGGTCTGGAGACCGGTCCCACCTGGTTGTTTAGAACGCGTGGCTGGAACTAATGCCATTGGTCTGCAGAACCGTCTGCATCTTCTCGAGCGCGGCTTTGTGAATCTGCGACACGCGGCTTTCGTTGATGCCCAGGATGCCGCCGATTTCTTTCATGGTCATTTCGGCGGTGTAGTAGAGCGACACCACTTTCTGATAGCGCTCCGGCAGAGTCTTCATGGCGACGCCTAGTACGCTGCGCAGTTGCTCATGGGCGCAAATGGAATCGGGGTGCGTGTCGGGGTTGGTCGGGAAATCGGGAGCCGGCAGATCGTCGTTTTCGTTGGAGCGGGTGGAGGCGGACACCAGACCGACGTTGCGCAGGTCCAGCATCATGTTGCGCCAGCGCTCCTGATCCATGCCTAGCTTCTGCGCGATTTCGGCTTCCGTGGGGTTGCGCTGCAGCGTAGCCGCCAGCTCGCGCGTGGCGGCTTCCACTTGCTTGTGGCGGCGGCGCATGTCGCGCGAGGCCCAGTCGAGCTGGCGCAGACTGTCGAGAATTGCGCCTTTAATGCGGTGCTTGGCGTAGCTCGAGAAGGCAACTTGTTTTTCGGGGTTGAATTTGCTCGCGGCGTCGAACAGGCCGAGGATTCCCGCGTGAACCAGATCGTCCACATCGACGTGGACCGGCAGGTTTTCGTGCACGCGAATGGCAATGGCTTTGACTAGGGGCAGGTGCTCCAGCACCACGCGGTCGCGGCGCGCCATCTTGGCGGTTTGCTGGGCGGATTGTTGGGCCGCGGCCAATTTTGCCGTGGCCTCGGCTTTCGCCGTCGTGCGCGTGTGCAGCGTTCGGCTCACCGCCATGGGCTTCGCCGGGGGCTGCGCCGGGGCAGCACCCTTGCGGGGTACAGCGCGCAGCCTGCTCGGCGATGACTTGGTCTTGATCTGAATCTGATGCGCCGGAAGCTGGAGCGCGGGAGCGACAGCGGCGGCACTGGAATTTTTTAGTCTCATGTTCATTTCTCCGACGCCTCTGAAAAGGCACGCCTTAGGCCAATTGGTATAAAGGTCCGGAAAACTCCTGCCGAGGACCCTGTCCGAATCCGCCTAAAGCACCGATAATCAAACACTAATGCTTTGGAAAGGACGGGACTGATCTCCTCCCGCGCGGAGGCCGATCTTCCAACTGGGCCTGCTCCCGTACCATTTTGGAACTGCTTTTCCATGGTTTAATACCAAACCGGAACGCCCGATCCGATCTGGGATCGGATTCTACAGAAAAACCCTCCGGCTTTTAGAAGCTTACCGAGTAAGGTGCTGATAGTACCTAGAAGCTTCCCCTTAGATGAGGCCTAAAATGATCCCACGCAGGATATGTCTCACTCTTAGCCGATACGGTCTTTCAGTTCGGCTAAGTATGTTTTCAAGGCGAAGCCGCCTAAAAGTACCCACGTAGCAATGCGGATGAGGCCGTCCAAGGTGAATGTGGCCAGAATCGCCAGAACTGCGTAGACCAGCATGGCGTAGAGGAAACGACGGCTCATTTGGGCTGATTGTAGGTAAACGCCAGCTGCAGGCGAATTTCATTGCCCTTAAAGGTCTTGGGTAAAGGCGGGAAGGGGTAGGAAGCGCTGATGCCGGCTACGGCGGCGCGGTCGAAGGCGGCCGTTCCCGAGGTTTCGGCGATGACCAGTTTGGGAACGGCGCCGCGGCGGTCGATGATGAACTGGATCAGCACGCGACCTTTGCGGCCTCCCACGCGTGCGCTTTCGGGGATCACGGACAGCCAATTGGTGCGGACGGCGGCTAGCACCTGCACCAGGTAGGGTTTGACGTCTACGCCGGCTGGGTCGCTCAAGAGTTGTAGATTGCTGCGGGCGGGTCCGGTGGATGGTGCTTGATTCTGGCTGGGGATGTTGGTGAATTCGTCGATGTCGCCGATGGTGACACCGGCGGGTTGCGCGGGGGCGGGCGGGGTGGGCGGGCGCAGCGTTTCTTCGAGGCTGTGCGCGACCGGCGGGAGCTTCACGTTGGGGTTGTCGTTGGGGCGCGGGGAAGTGCCGCCTGAGCCGACCGGTTCGAAGGCCAGTTTGGGTTTTTCGGGCGGGGGAGGCGCGATGGGCGGCAGGATTCCGGGCGAGGCCACGGGTGGAGGCGGGACTGCTGCGGCTTCAATCTTAGGCGGTTCGATGGGCGCGGGAATGGAGGGCGCCGCGGCCGGCGCGGGGATGGGCGCACGGAAGCGCGGAGCTTGCGGAACCGGAGCGGGAGGGGCGGCGCTGCGGACGTCCAGGTCGTGCGTAATCTTGCCGCGGTTGGGGTCGCGCTGCGTCAGATCCTGCGGGATGTAGAGCGGCACTGCTTTGCGAAGGTCCACTACGAATTCGGGAACACGGGTGGGGAGCGGGGCGTTGATGGCAGTGATCACCACGGACAACGCGACCAAGTGGTAGAGAACGGCTCCGGCTACTGCGAGGGCGATTCTCGAAGGCGGGATGGGCTCGCGCCATTCGCGTAGGAGGTTTAAATCGCCTGCGGGGTCGGGGGTGCGGTCGGTGTTCACGTGCTTGCCAGCGTTTTTTCCACCAGGCGGTAGTGCGCCTCAATTTTATCAAGGATCTCGAAAGCGACTTCAAGGGCTGCCAGACCTTGCGCGCCGGTGACTCGCGGGGGTTGGCGCGTGGTCACGCTTTCGAAGAATCCCTCTAATTCAAGACGCAGCGGTTCGTCCTTGGTTACCGGGAGGGCCGCGAAGTCGATGGCCATGGGTGGTTTCACGCGGAAGCGGACGGCGTCCTGGCGGCTGTAGTCGAGCGAAATGTACTCGTGGGGCTGGAACAGGCGCAGTTTGCGGACGCGTTCCGTCGACACGCGGCTGGCGGTCAGGTTGGCTACGCAGCCGCTGGGGAATTGAATGCGTACGTTGGCGATGTCCACCTTGTCGGACAAGATGCGGATGCCGGCGGCGCGGATTTCTTCGGGGCGTTCTTTCGTGAGCGCCAGAATAATGTCGACGTCGTGGATCATCAGGTCGAGGACCACGTCGACGTCCAGGCAGCGCGGGGTGAATTCGCTCAGGCGGTGGATTTCGAAGAACAGAGGCTTGCCGATTACATCGCCTAGCGCGATTACGGCGGGGTTGAAGCGTTCGAGGTGTCCGATTTGCAGGATGCGGTGGTGGCGCTCGGCGGCGTCGACTAACGTGCGCGCAGCTTCTGGCGTGTGGGCGATGGGTTTCTCGACCATGACGTCCAGGCCGGCTTCGATCAGTTTGCATCCGATTTCGGAGTGCGTGACGGTAGGCGCGGCGATCACGGCGGCGTCGGCGTTTTGCGCGAGTTCATCCAGGCTTGCGAAGACGCGGCAGCCGTGCGGCTCCGCCACGGCGGCGGCGCGCGCGGGGTCGAGATCGTAGACTCCGGCTAGGTCGGCGTGTTGCGACTGGTGAATCACACGAAGGTGGTTTTTGCCGAAGGCTCCGGCTCCGGCGACCGCTACGCGGGGCTTCATCCGAGCATCTTCGTCAGCGTCTGGACCAGTGGATGGCGGGCGCGGATCTCGGCTACGCGGAAAGCCAGGTCGCGGCTATCGATAGCGGGGTCGACGGCGCGGCCTTGCGAGATGGTGTCGATGCGCAGGTGGAAGGGCGTGTCGGCCGCGTGGGGAAGTTTCAGACTCACTTCGAAGTTGCCTTCGCCGACGGCGCTCTCGACAGATGCATCGCCTACTACCAAACGAACCCGAGCGGGTGGAGCCTTATCGGGACGCCAACCTCGCAGAAGCACGCCGGATACGGGCGCTAGCGGTTGGATTTCGACATCGGCGTGGGATTCCACCCACTGGTCTGAGAACATGCCAATGGGCGAAGCTCCCTGGATCACATAGCCGGTGAGCGGAATGCGAACGTAGGTACGGAGATCGACGATGTTCTGATTCTTGATGGCGATGTCTGCGTTCTTTTCGAGCTCCATCTTGTGGTACATGCGGAGCCAGTCGTCACGGCGCTTCAGCAGGTCCTTGAGGGCTTTCACGTCGTCGGCGGAGAGCGTGTGGCCTTCGCGGATTTCCGGCGGCAGCGGGCGCTGGACATAGAACGTGCCGTGAAGCGGCGCGATTTCCTGCGGGGGGCGTTCCTTGGTATAGAGGTAGATTGAAATCGATTTGCGCGTCAGGTGGCGCTTATCCGGCGGCAGATTGATTTTCGGGAAGCCGTGCCAGGAGTATTCGTTGGTCTCGAACATGACGCAGCGGTTGAAGAGGGGATCGAAGGCGCGGATCTGGTTGTGCTCGTGATCCCAGGGGTTCGAATGGACTTCAATGGCTCCGCCCCATTCGGTTTTCCATTCCTTGTTCATGTAGACGATCACGTTGAGGCGGCGGTGCAGTTTCTGGGCTTCGTCGTAATTGAAATCGACGTGGGCGTCTAGCTCCTGGCCGTGGCGATTGTCGTGGGTGCCGCCGCCGTAGAGTTTGGGGTCCATCAGCAGGTCGGGGATGCCGGTCAGGCGGCTCATGAGATCGAGGAACGGTTGTGAGCCGATCATTTCATACAGTTCTTCGTAGGCCGGGCTGATCTCGCGGATTTTAGTGTTCACGGCTTTGCCGCCTAGCTCGCCCATTTCGTTCATGGCGAGTTTAGGATCGAAGCTGGGGAACTCGGCCAGCAGTCTTTCGGCGAACGCCGGTTCGAAGAAGTTTTCGATCATCGAGTGCTTGAAGGGCTTGGCGTTTACGAAAGCTTCGCGGTGCTCGGCGGCGTGTTGGACTACGGTCTCGGAGATGTGCGGCAACGTGGCTTCTACTGGGTGCATCTGTGTTTGAGGGTACCCTTCGGTTTCAGGATACCCTTAACTTGCGCTGATCGTCCTCTGTGGACGCGCTGGTGGCGTTAGACCTTTTGAGCGTTCGCGGCTTGCATGGCGGCCATGCGGGCTTGATTTTCGCGGGTCAGGTGGGGCGTGATGCCGAGCATGCGCTCGATCAACATGAGCTGGCCGCGATGGTGCATTTCGTGCTCCTTCACGGCGGCGAGCAGGTCGAAACGAGTGCGGCTGGGGGGCGTGCCTCCGGGGGGCATGGACACGGACACGCCGATGAAGTCGTCGGACAACGACTCGACCGCTTGGGCGTATTTCTCGCCCTCCTCTTTCAACAGCGCGATGATCTGCGCTTTGGTGCGCGGCTTGGCGGCTTCGGCCGCGATGCCGCCCATGAGCTTCATGAAATCGAAGCCTTCCATGGAGGTGCGCTTTTCGTTGAGAACAACGGTTTCCTGGAACTTGCCGCCGAGTGCGATGTGCGTCAGCAGTTCTCCGACGGTTCTGGTGCCCTCGGCCGGGCGGTAACTGTACTTATCCTCCGGAATTTCTTCCGCGATGGTCAATGTGTTCTTGCGCACCGTCCGGAAGGAGGCGGCAAGGTCTTTGGCTCCGTAATAGTTCATGGTGTCTATTCTAGCGCGGGCCCGCTAAACTCCACGAGTAGGAAGCAGAGTATTAGGATGACGGACCCGGAAGAATTCACCGATACCGATGCGCGCGCCATGGAAGTGTGGCTGTATTTGCAGCGCCGGATCAGCTTCAAATTCGTGCTCCCAGGGACGGAACCTATCTACGCCGCGTGATCGCAACTCTAAAGCGGGTTGGTGGAATAGAATTCGTCTCACCCGGTTTGAAGAGTGGCGTGGTAATAGGCCGCGTGTGGGATTCGGAAACTGGCCGGGGGCGGCAGGATTGAATACAAGCCTTTATGACGGAACATAGATCGGAATACGCTGTTGGCCATAATAGACAAAGACTTAAATTCTCCGCCCACCAGAAGTTACTCGATGAAGTCCGGGAATTTATCGACCACAATCCTAGCTCCCACAATCAGCCTCAGTAAGCATAGGCTCGGGAATCTGGCGAAGGCTTCTTCTTCGAGGTTGCGGTTGCCCCACCCTGCTAAAATCGAAGTTCCCCATGGAAATCGATAAAGTATACGAGCCCCAGCGGTTCGAGCCGCATTGGGCTGAGTGGTGGGTGGAGCATCACACCTACCGCGCCGAGCCCCATCCCGGACAACCATATTTTTCGCTGGCGATTCCGCCGCCGAATGTGACTGGGTCCTTGCATATGGGGCACATGTTCGAGCATTCGATCATCGATGCGCAGGTGCGTTGGCGGCGGATGAAACGGACTCCGGAGGGGAAGGCGGTCGACACGCTGTGGCTGCCGGGCACCGATCATGCGGGGATCGCGACGCAGATCATGGTCGAGCGGCAGCTGGCCGCCGAAGGGCTCACCAAGTTCGATTTGGGCCGCGAGGCTTTCGAGGCGCGCGTCTGGAAGTGGAAAGAGGAAAACGGCGGGCGCATTGTCGAGCAGATGAAGCGCGCGGGCGTGAGCTGCGACTGGTCGCGGGAACGCTTTACTCTTGATCCCGGTTTGTCGCGCGCGGTGCGCGAGGCTTTCGTGCGGCTGTACGAGAAGGGGCTGATTTACCAAGGCGATTACATCGTTAATTGGTGCCCGCGCTGCCAGACGGCGTTGTCGGATCTGGAAGTGGAACACGAAGAGTCGGACGGCAGTTTGTGGCACATCCGTTATCCAGTGGTGGGGTTGGATGAAGATATCGTGGTCGCCACCACGCGGCCGGAAACGATGTTGGGCGACACGGGCGTGGCCATCAATCCTCTCGATCCGCGAGCGGCGCGGTTGCATCCGCGCAAAGTGAAGCTGCCGCTGACGGATCGCGAGATCCCGATTGTGCTCGATGAGATGGCTGATCCGGAGTTTGGTTCGGGTGCGGTGAAGATTACGCCGGCGCACGATCCGAATGACTTCGAAGCCGGCAAGCGGCATGATCTGCCGAGCATCAAGGTGATCGGCGAGGACGCCAAGATGACGGGGGCTGCGGGCAAGTTTGCGGGGCTGGATCGCTACGAGGCCCGTAGGCAGGTGGTGGCGGAACTGAAGGAACTCGGGTTCCTGGTAAAGATCGAACCTTACAAGTTGAGCGTCGGCAAATGCCATCGTTGCAAGACGGTGGTGGAACCGCTGGTGTCGAAGCAGTGGTGGATGAAGATGAAGCCGCTGGCTGCGCCGGCGATCGCCGCAGTGGAGGACGGGCGCATCACGTTTGTCCCGGCGAATTGGTCGAAGACCTATTTCGAGTGGATGTACAACATTCGCGACTGGTGCGTTTCGCGGCAGTTGTGGTGGGGGCATCGGATTCCG
>Ga0157378_10005960_pt1 | contig 10683 bp, 9 predicted proteins | sample M65metaG_FD_115309 | JGI IMG/M metagenome (GOLD analysis project Ga0157378, IMG submission 115309) | Miscanthus rhizosphere microbial communities from Kellogg Biological Station, Michigan, USA - M6-5 metaG | ecosystem: Host-associated > Plants > Roots > Rhizosphere > Soil | place: USA: Michigan...
CGACCTTGAGGTCCTTGACGTTGTCCTTGCTGATCTGATCCAGCGACGAGTACTTCGTCGCGCCTTTGTCGCCGGAGTACGCCGGCCAGTCGCGGTCGGCGCCCTTCTGTCCGGTCACAGTCCACGTCGTGCCGGCCGCGAGCGCGAGGACAACCAGCCAGAGCTTGTGCTTCACGGGAATCTCCTTGAGCCGGTCGGATTATACCGACTGTCACGCTGGGATCTCGCGCACGAAATTAACACAGAGATCGCAGAGATCGCGGAGAAAACAACCACGGAGGAACGGAGGACGCGGAGGATCGAATCGCACGTTGAACTCTGCGATCTCAGCGTTCTCTGCGTTGATCATCGTGATCTGGATCGCAACGTGACAGCCGTTGCGTCAGGCTCATTTCGTTCGTGGCTATACTCACGTCCATGAAACGAGTCGTTATCGCATTCGTGGCCGCCGCGGTCCTCCTTTCCGCCGTTCACGCGCAGGAGCGCGGCCGCGGCGCGCGCGGGAGCGGACGCGTGACGGTCGGCGTCGCGCCCGTGCCGCTGCCTGAGACGCCGGCGGTCCTCGACACCGCCGAGCAGCACAAGATTCGCGTCGTCGTGGTCACCAAGGCGCTGTCTCATCCGTGGGGGATGGCGTGGCTGCCGAACGGCGATCTCCTTGTCACGGAGCGGGCCGGACGTGTGCGTATGCTTCGCAACGGCGTGCTCGATCCCACGCCGATTTCCGGCCTGCCGCCGATGCACGTCCGCGGCCTTGCCGGCCTGCTCGACGTCGCGCTGCACCCGAACTTCGCGGCGAACAGGCTCGTGTATTTCTCCTACGTCAAGGACGGCGACCGCGGCGCGGCGACCGCTGTGTTCCGCGGCAAGCTCGAGGGCATGGCGCTGACCGACGTGAAAGATGTCTTCGTCAGCGAATCCTGGATGAAGGGCAACGACCTCGCCGACGGCCGTTTCGGATCGCGCATTCTGTTTGCGAAGGACGGGACGCTCTTCGTCACCGTCGGCGACCGCGACCGGTCCGACGGCGGTCAGAACCCGAAAGACGATTTCGGCAAGGTCCTTCGCGTGAACGACGATGGGACGGTGCCGAAAGACAACCCGTTTGCCGGCAAGGCGGGTTACCTGCCGGAGATTTACACGCTCGGTCAGAGGAATCAGCAGGGGCTCGCGTTTAATCCCGTCAACGGCGAGCTGTGGGCGAGCGAGCAGGGGCCCAACGGCGGCGACGAGATCAACGTCATCAAGCCGGGCCGCAACTACGGCTGGCCGATCGTCAGCTACGGCCGACAGTACGCCGGGCCGAACCAGTCGGAGGTGCCCTGGAAGGAAGGGATGGAGCTGCCGCTCGTCTTCTGGGTGCCGTCGATTGCCACGTCGGGCCTGACGTTCTACACGGGCGACCGATTTCCGAACTGGAAGAACAACGCCTTTGTCGGCGCCATGCGCACGGGCGAGATCGATCGCACGGGCCACGTCGAACGGATTGTGTTCAACGAGAAATGGGAAGAGATCCGCCGCGAGTCATTCCTGACGGAGATGAGGCAGCGGATCCGCGACGTGCGGCAAGGCCCCGACGGATTTCTCTACGTGCTGACGGACGAAGATCAGGGCGCGTTGCTGAGGCTCGAGCCGGCGCCGTGAAGCGAATGCCGTGGCCCTTCCCTTGAGAACAATTGAGGGTCCGCGGACGTCTGATGGGGGCACGAGGGGGAGCGTCATGCGCAGAGCAGCGTTGTGTCTGATTGTCCTGCTGGCCGGTGCCCTGTCGGCGCGCGCCGAGACCCGGATCGAGAGAACGTTGAAGATCGACGCCGGCGGCCGGCTGGAGGTGCAGACGGGAATGGGCGCAATCACCGTGACGGGCACTTCCCGGCCAGACGTGCTTGTCGTCGTGACCTCCAAGGGGCGAGCGCTCGAGGAGTTGTTGACGTTGCGCTTCGATGAAGGGGGAAAGACCGCTCGGATCACCGGGCACAACAAGGCAGGCTTCCTGTCCAACCTTTTTGGCTGGTGGGACAACAGCCAGGTGCATTTTCAAATCGAAGTCCCCTCGTCGACCATCCTGAGCCTCGACACGTCGGGTGGAGGCATCGCCGTTCAGTCCCTTCATGCGGGGGTGACGCTCCGTACCTCCGGCGGCCCTCTCGACCTGCGCGATCTGGCGGGCGACGTGGAAGGCCATACGTCGGGCGGCGGCGTCCGGCTCAAGTCCATCAAGGGCCGCGTGCACGTCACGACGTCCGGAGGCTCGATCGACGGTTCAGACCTCGACGGTGCGGTGGACGGGAGCACCTCGGGCGGAGGAGTCACCATGCAACGGGTGACCGGAGACCTTCGGGTCCACAGTTCCGGCGGCGGGATTCAAATCGACGACGCCGGCGGGCTGGTAGATGCCAGCACGTCGGGCGGTGGTATCAAGGCGACCTTCGCGCGAGGCAATTCACGCGGGGGGCGGCTCGAGTCTTCCGGCGGCTCAATCGAGGTGTTCCTCGATTCGAAGGCCGACCTCGAGATCGATGCCGCGGCCGACGGCATCAGGACCAGCGACCTTCCGCTCCAGACGCGCGGCGACACTTCCCGCGGTCGGCTCCAGGGAACGCTCGGCAAGGGCGGCCAAACGTTGCGGATCCATACGAGCGGCGGAGATATTCGCATCGCGGCCATTTCATAAACGCGCAGCGGTCAACGGGACTCGGTGAGATAGGGGATGGTCTGCGGCCCCTGAGGCAGGACGCACAGAGTCGCCGCCGGCCCGGCGGCGCTCATCTCGGCCAGCACGCCTTCCGTGACGTCGTGGACGGGCAGAAAGTGCGCGGCGCGGATCTCGTGGTCCGACATGAAGCCGTTCTTCACGAGCACCTTCGACTTCATCAGGATCTGCGCCTGCACCTGGACCTGCCACTGATCGGGGCGCGAGTAGCCCGGGGCGCAAATCATCTTCAGCAGCGCCTCGGCGTTCGGCTGCGACGCGAGCACTTCGCCGTACGAGCCGTGGTTGGGGAGCCCGTCGCGGCATTCGGCGGCGCAGACGATCGTCCCGCCCTTCTTCACGACCTTCGCCGCCGCTGACATGCCTTTCACGGCCTGGTAGAGATTCTGATCGAGCGGATACCCGGAGTTGGTCGTCAGCACGACGTCGAACGGACGATCGACCGGGCACATCACGCTCTTCTTCGAGAACGCGCACGCCTGCCCGTGCTCGGCGAACAGCTCGCCGGCGAAGACGGCCGTGATCTCCTGATCCCGGTTGAGCGTGACGTCGATCGAGAACGTCACGCCCGTCGTTCTCGCGATCTCGCGGACATCGTCCTGGACGGGATTGCCCTCGATCACGCCCCACGTCGCGTTCGGGCTGCCGATGCGCTTGGCGTCGTGCAGCACGAGGACCGTCTTCAGCCCCGCAAGTCCCGGCGCGACCATCTTGGCGCCGCCGGAGAAGCCGGCGAAGAAATGCGGCTCGACAAAGCCCGTCGTGATGCGAACGTCGGCCGAGAGCCACTTCTTGTTGAGATAGATCGGCGCGCCGGCCTTCGTCTCGCCGAGATACGCGAGCGACGCGTCGTCCCGGCTGTCGTGATTGATGATCGTGTAGTTCGCCACGATATCGTGGCCGAGCATGCGCTCGAGCTCGGCGCGCGTGTTGGTGCGGTGCGTGCCGGTCGCGATCAGAATCGTGACGTCGTCCGGCTTGTGATGCGGCAGTTCTTCGAAGATGGCCTTGAGCATCGCCTCGCGCGGCTGCGCGCGCGTGATGTCGCAGACGGAGATGGCGATCTTCTGTCCGGGCCGGGCGATGTCTCGGAGCGGCGGCCGGCCGATCGGCTGGCGGAGCGCGGCGACGAGCGCCGCGTGCGGGTTGTCGAGCGGAGAGAGGAACGAGGGCTCGATGACCGTCACCCGTTCGTCGGGGAGAGTGACCTCGAGGCCCTCGCTTCCGTAATCGAGCTTCAGTCGCACTACTTAACTGTATCTAATCCTTCGCTCATTTCGATATTCGTGCCCCACGGGTCCTTGACGAAGGCGATCGCGATGCCGAGTTCAGGGACCTTCGTGTAAGGACGATCCAGCTTGAGGCCCTGCGCTTCGAGCTGCTTCGTGAACGCCTCGAGGTTCCTCACCTCGAAGCCGACGTGATCGATCGATCGGCCGGTCGTGCCCACGGTGGGCGTCGGCGACGGCGTGAAGTTGAGGAACACCCCCGGCAGCTGGGCCTGCACGAACGCCGCGCCGGGGGGGGCCTGGATGTCCTTCGCGCCGAACGTCTTCTCGTACCACTCGCGCATCTCGCGGCTCTGCTGGCCGAAGAAATGGAGGTGGTGCAGCTGAATCGGCGCCTTCTGATCCTTCACTTCGACGAACTCGACCTTGGTGTCTTCCGGTCCAAGCGCGAACGCGATGTTGGTCGTCGGGCCCGCGGCCGCGATGTCGTCCGTGACCTTCACCGTCGCGGCCACCGAATCGGTGGTGATCATCTTGAAACCGGCCGCCTTGATCTTCGGCACGAGCACTTTGAGATCCGGCACCGAGAAGCCGATGTGATTGACCGTGGTCCCGATCGAGCCGCCGGTCGGCGCCTGCATCGGGCGGAAGAACATCAGCACGCCGGGAAACTCGATGATCTCCTGCTCGCGGGCGGTGCCGGGGGCGATGCGCCGGAGCTTGCCGCCGAGCGTGTCGACGTAGAACTTCTTCTGCGCCGCCATGTTCGTCGTGTTGAGGTGATGGTGGCCGTAAACGACGGGGCCCTGGTCCTTGCCGAGTACCTGGGCCGAGGCTGGGACCGCAAGTGCGGCGGCGATAATCGCGACTGCTGTGCGAATCAGTTTCATGAGAAGTCTCCGTTTTGAGGTCAGTCTACACTAGGGTCATGCTCAAGGCGCTCTTCCTGCTCGCGGTTCTTGCCGCTCAGACGCTCGATCCACCGATCGTCGACAACGCACGCGTCAACGTCCGCGAACGGCCGACGATTGGCGGGCCGCTCGGCTCGATCGTCCGCAAGACGGACAGCGAACTCTGGATTGCGGTGGCGGCCAACAAGGTGATCGTCATCACGCTGAAGAACGCGAAGGTCGCGCCGCTGAAGAACACGACCGGCTATCCGAACGCGTTCCCCCGCCCCGGCAACGTCAAGGTTTACGAAGACGCGCGCGTCATCGTGTGGGACTACACGTGGACGCTCGGCAAGGCGACGCCCATGCATTTCCACGACAAGGACGTCGTCGTGATCTATCTCGACAACGGGACGCTGAAGTCGACGACGACGGATGGGAAGAGCGTGACGAACAAGAGGACGACGGGCGAGACGTATTTCAACCCGCGCGACCGCGTCCATACCGAGACGCTGACCGAAGGAAAGCTCCGCGCGATCATCACTGAGCTGAAGTAGGGCGACCCCTCAGGCCAGCCACGACACCATGTGCGACATGTGGATCGGCAGGTTCATGAAGCCCGACACGCCGAAGAACACGCCGGTCGCGACGAACACGCAGGCGACGTAGAGGAGCCAGCGCTTCCTGGTCAGCGCGGTGACGCCGAGGAGCGCGATGCCGACCGAGAGCGCCGCTTCGCACAGGTCGAAGAGATCGTGCTGCTCGTTGAGCGCCTCGTATTTCTTCTCGTAGCCCTCGGCTTCTTCCTTGACCTCGCCCTTTTCGTGGTCGTAGCGCTCGACCTGCTTCTTGTAGCGCTCGAGCGAGGCCGCCGCCCCGCCGACGGCCGTCATCTGGTCGAGCGTGGCCTCGGCGAGGTTCTGCTTCATGCTCTTCGCCTGGTAGTAGTTCCACGTGTCGATCGACTTGGCCTGTGCCTGGTTCATCCGCAGCGTGATGTTGCGGTCCTTGACGCTGGTGATCGCGCCGAAGGTCGCCGAGAGCGCCACGAGCAGGGCGACGATCGATCCGAGCGGCGAGCCGTGCTCCGCGCGCTCGACGGCTTCGTGAATTTTTTCGCTGAGGTCCTCGGCCATATGGTTCCGGTATTGTCGCCAATTTCGGGGCGGCTCTCAACGCATCCGTGTGGCATAATTTGGCCGCCTCTCTAGAGGAAAGGGCCACCTTACTTATGTCCCGATTTGTGAATAAACAAGTTGTATCCGTATGCGCCGCCGCGGCGATGACCTGTGCCGTGGGCGCCACGCTTCTGGCGCAGCGCGCGCCGCAGACGAAGGCGGAGGTCGCCAAGCCCGGCGGGAAGATCCCGAACGCGCCGAAGCTGGCGCTGGTGAAGGTCGCCGACGGCTTCAACGACCCGACCAACGTCGCCAGCGCGTTCGACGGCTCCGGCCGCCTGTTCGTCGTCGAGCGCGTCGGCCGCATCAAGATCGTCGACAAGGACGGCAAGGTCCTGCCGCAGCCGTTCCTCGACCTGACGAAGATCAACCCGCTCGGCACCGACGTGCAGACGGGATTTGTCGAGCAGGGCCTCTACTCGGTCGCGTTCCATCCCAACTTCAGGCAGAACGGCTACTTCTACGTCCACTACGCGTCGCTGCCGTTCAACGGCGCGGGCGTGGTCGTCCGCTTCCAGGTGGATCCGCAGCGCCCGAACGTCATGACGCCGGAGCGCACGAACCAGACGGCGAAGGTCATCCTGCGCATGCCGCGGCCTTACTACAACCACAACGGCGGACAGATTGCGTTCGGCCCCGACGGCTATCTCTACATCGGCAGCGGCGACGGCGGATGGGAAGGCGACCCGCTCCTCGCCGGCCAGGATCTGTCGATGCTGCTCGGGAAGATCCTCCGTATCGACGTCAACACGCAGGACGACGACTCGACGCCCTACAAGATTCCGGCGAGCAACCCGTTCGCGCGCAGCGGCGACGAGCGGCTCATGTCGCTCTTCGGCATCAGCGAGGTCGACTTCGCGAAGATTCGCAACAACGTCCGCAAGGAAATCTGGTCGTACGGCGTGCGCAACCCGTACAAGTTCGCGTTCGACAAGCGGACCGGCGATCTCTACATCGCGGACGTCGGCCAGAACCACTGGGAGGAGATCGACTTCCAGCCCGCGTCGAGCAAGGGCGGCGAGAACTACGGCTGGAACAAGATGGAGGGCAGCTTCTGCCATCCGATGTCCGGCCCGAACGACCAGTGCGCGCAGGTCGGCGTGCTGCCGGCGGCCGAGTATCCGCACGAGACGCCGTATCCGGGCGCGGCGCCCGTGAAAGACGGCTTCGGCTGCTCGGTCGAAGGTCTCGGCGTCGCCAACTACGCCGGCATGCGGTCGGTGTACATGGCCGGCGACTGGTGCTCGGGGCGCCTCTTCGGCCTCGCCTGGGACGGCGGCAAGTGGCAGCTCGAAGAGTTGCTGCACACCAACCTCCAGTTCACTGCCGGCGACACGGCTGAAGACGGCTTCGTCTACGCCGTCAACTGCAACTGCTTCTATACGGCGGATCGCGGTCCGATGAGCAACCCGCCGGGCGCGCTCTGGAAGATCGTGGCCGCCAGCGACGTGCGTCCGGGGCAGGACACCGCGCTCACGGTGCAGCAGCTCGCCGAGGTCTCGACGCCGCGTCCGGGCGCGCCGCAATTCAGGAACGCGCTGAACAACGCCGCGATCACCTTGAACCTCTATCCGAACGAAACGGTCACGAACAAAGTCCTGCAGTTCCAGCGCACGGGCGCCAACCCCTTCAAGGGCGAAGCCGATTCCGTCGCGCAGGGCCGCGCGCTCTACGACCAGTGGTGCGCGTCGTGCCACCTCGCCGACGCGACGGGCCGCATCGGACCGAACCTCGTCGACAACAACTTCGCGCATCCGCGCGTCAACACCGACGTCGGCATGTTCGAAGTGATCTACGCCGGCGGTGCCGGCGCGATGCAGCCGTTCGGCAAGACGCTGACTCAGGAAGAGATTCTCAAGGTCATGTCGTTCCTGAATTCGCTGAAGAAATGAATGTAGGCCCGACCTTCAGGTCGGGCGAGACAGGGAGAGCACATGGATAACAACATCACGCGGCGCGACTTCATCACGACGACCGCTGCTGCCGCAGCGGCAGTGGCGACGTCGGGCCCGACGATTCTCGGCGCGCAGGACAAGGCGGGCAGCAAGCTGCCGATCGTCGGCACCGGCGAACATACCTACGAAGCGATCCACGACTGGGGCACGCTGCCGGGCAACATCAAGTACGGCAACACCCACAGCGTCGCGGAAGACAGCCACGGCAACATCTACGTTCACCACACGGTGCACGCCACGAGCAACAGCGGAGACGCCGTGGTCGTGTTCGACGACAAAGGGAAGTTCGTCCGCTCGTTCGGCGCCATGTTCCGCAACGGCGCGCACGGCATGCACATCCAGAAGGAAGGCCGCGACGAGTACCTGTACTTCTGCGACGAGAAGCACGGCATCGTCACCAAGCGGACGCTGAAGGGCGAAGAAGTCTGGACGATGGGCTATCCGCAGGAGTCGCCGATTTACGAGAAGGGCCCGGGCAAGGCGGGGCTCAACTACCGGCCGACCAACATCGCGATCGAGCCGACCACGGGCGACTTCTGGGTGGTGGACGGCTACGGCTCGTACTACACGTTCCACTACGACAAGAACGCGAAGCTGAAGAACACGTTCGGCGGACGTCCCGCGCCGCCTCCGGCTCCGCGCGGCGAGGCTGCCGCGGCTCCGGCCGCGCCTCCGGCGCAGGCCGCCGCCGGCGCGCCTCCGGCTGAAGGCGGACGCGGTCGCGGACGCGGTCCGCAGGCGCCCGCCCCGATCGAGCAGATGAACAATCCCCACGGCGTGTGGCTCGACACGCGCGAGGCCGGCAAGCCGATGCTGCTCGTCGCCGACCGCGGCAACCGCCGCATCGTCCGTTACACGCTGGACGACAAGCCGGTGGACATCATCGAAGGCACGCTCGCGCCCTGCCACTTCCACACGTACAAGAACGTGATGGTCGTGCCGGACCTGCAGTCGCGCGTGACGCTCCTCGACAAGGACAACAAGGTCATCACCCACCTCGGGGACGGCGCGTACGCCGGCCGCCAGAACCAGTTGCGCGTCTCAACCGATCGCAGCGCGTTCGAGCCGGGCAAGTTCATCACGCCGCACGGCGCGTGGTTCGATCACGCGGGCAATATCTTCGTGGCCGAATGGGTCGAGATCGGCCGTGTTACAAAGCTCCGCAAGGTCTAGCGCACTTTACGGGACATGGACGCTCGCAGCGTCCATGTCCTCGTTCGGCTTCGCCCCGCCTCAAATCCAGCTCGTCACCATTCGCTCGTTTGGCAGCGACGGCTTTTTGGTCGTCGAAGACACGACCTACCCCGACAGCACGCGGACCATCGTTCAGTACACGGCGCAGATCGACGGCCGGGAGTATCCGACGAACGGCTCGGCGCGCATGCTCGTGCAGGCCGCGGATACGGTGTCTCTCACCCGGGTGGACGAGACCTCGCTCAAATGGACCTACAAGAAGGGGCCGGCCGTGGTGCAATCGGCGGTCGCGCAGGTGTCTTCCGGCGGAAACACCTGGATCTTCACCACCGGCGACGACCAGCGGCTCGTCTACATCCGATTGGCATAATCGTTCCGCATTATTGAGGGCCTTCCGGGATACCGATAGAGTTCTGCTCCATGAAACAGGCTCTTCTCGGCGTGGTCGCGTTCGCGACGCTCGCCATCGGGCAGAACGCGTACGCGCAAGGCTGCGTGCTGATTCGTGAAGCCGCGCCCGTCATTGGATCCCTCTCGAGCACGTACCTCCGTCCCGGCGAGTGGCAGCTCGACGTCAGCTACCGCGACTCCACGGCGACGCGGCATTTCTCGCTCGACGAAGAACAGGTCCAGCGGCAGACGCTGGGCACCTACGTGCTGAACACACAGAAGCAGACGGTCTTCTATGTCAGTCACGCCATCAACACCCGCATGAGCTTCGGCGTGTCCGTGCCGATCGTGGTGGCGACGTGGGGCATTCCGCGGCCGACGGCGCCGACGCCGGGGCCGCGCGCGACGGAACACGGCCAGGGCATGGGCGATGTGTCGGCGATGGGACGCATGTGGGTCTTCGATCCCGCGAAGCATTCGGACCGCAACCTGTCCATCGGTCTCGGCTTCAAAGCGCCGACCGGCAACGAGAATCAGTACGACGTCTACAACGACAACAGCGGCGCGAACCCGACGAGCAAGCCGATCGATCAGTCGATTGAGCCGGGCGACGGCGGGTGGGGCGGGCAGCTCGAGGTACAGGGCTTCTCGCGCGTGGGCCGCGCGTTCGTCTTCGGGTCGATCAACTACCTGGCGAACCCCAAGGACTACAACGATGCGCCGTCCGGCCGGGCCGCGGGCCTCTATCACCGCGACTTCAACTCCGTGCCCGACCAGTACGTGATGCGCGTCGGCGTGGGCGCGCCGGTGTGGCGCAACCTCGGAGCGTCGGTCTCTTTCCGCGTGGAAGGCGTTCCGCGCTACGACGCCATCGGCCGCAGCGACGGCTTCCGCCGTCCGGGCCAGGAGCGCTACGTCGAGCCGTCGCTAACCTATACCGTGGGACGCTCGACCTTGCAGTTCAACATCCCGATTGGCGTCTACCGCTACCGCGGGCCGGATCCGTACACCGGCAGCAACGGCGACGCCACGTTCCCTGACTACGTCGCGCTCGCCAGCTATTCGTACCGCTTCGGCAAGACCAGCCACCAGGCGACGCCGACGATGCCCGCTCCGGGCACGCGACAGGATGGC
>Ga0157378_10005962_pt1 | contig 10680 bp, 7 predicted proteins | sample M65metaG_FD_115309 | JGI IMG/M metagenome (GOLD analysis project Ga0157378, IMG submission 115309) | Miscanthus rhizosphere microbial communities from Kellogg Biological Station, Michigan, USA - M6-5 metaG | ecosystem: Host-associated > Plants > Roots > Rhizosphere > Soil | place: USA: Michigan...
CCGGATTTTTAAACACCCTTGATTCAAAAGCAGCGACAGGCACGTAGGATTTGGTATAGGAGAATACCGGCTTAACTCCATTACCGGCATAAATGTAATAGGTAAAACGTAAGCTGTTATCCTTCATCAGGTCAGCCGTTACAAAACCTTGTACAGCGTCGGTAAATAATGAGTTCTTCCCCTTTTTCGCATAAACATGCTTCGCCCCTGCCCCGCTTACCACCTGGAAATTTCCTTTTTCGTCTTTAATAAATTGCAGGCCATGATCGTGCCCGGAAACATGGGTAAGGTTTGGATAACCATTAAAAACGCCATCGATCTTTTTGATCATATCCTTATATTCGGGATGGCCTATATCTTCCGGGTCGGCAAAAACAGTACGTAACAAGGGGTAAAGCGACCCAATCACCGGCAGGGGGACATATATATTCCTATTGATGTTGGTTAAAGGGAAAATATGATCCTTTAAGGAAAAAACCCCTCCATGTATCCCATAGCTTTGAAACGGGTGATGCGATGCCAAAAGAATGACCTTATCGCGGTTCCTGTAATAAAGTTCCTGTAAACGACTAACTACATCATTTTTTGTTTTGCAGGCGCAATCTGCACCCGGGTTGTCTTTATTGTAAGGAAATAGCCACCATTCACTGTCATAGGCTATTATGGTTAATTTATCATTTACCCTGATTTCGTAAGGATCGGGGCAACCGTTCGCTGGTATCAGTTTAAGCAGCGAGTCCTGCTGCTGCTCAAAATATTCCCACTGGCGTTTGATCTTTTCAAGCCCATGCGGACCCATCTTGTCCCAATCGTGGTTGCCGGGCATGAAGTAAACAGGTGCTCCTTTTGCCCTCATGGGCATATATTCGGATTGCAGAATGGTTTTGCTACGCTTCTCATCTGCGCTGCCCGGAAGACCCATCCCACGCGGATAAATATTATCGCCAAGGTATAATACGGTTGTTTTATCCTTAATAATAGAGTTAGCTGCGAAATCCAATACTGCCATTTGTTGCTTATCTATCTCACCTGCATCGCCTAGTAATATCACCCGATAAGCAACACTGTCCTGGGCTTTTACAACACTAAACACCAGTAAGCAGAGCACAAACAAAAGTATTTTCCTGCCCATAACCTTACTTTTTTTGATAATAAGACTTAAACCATTTCCTGTTTAACCAATCACTGGCATAAGCACTGCCTACGCCTAGTATAGCGCCGCCCAGCACATCACTTGGATAGTGCTTGCCAAGGTACATCCTTGAGTAGCCGACCGATGTTGCCCAGGCGTAGGCAGGGACCGTTATGTACCATTTTTTATATATTATGCTTAATTCGGCTGCGGTATTAAAGGCAAGACTGGTATGGCCTGAGGGAAATGACTGACCGTTTGCCTGTGAATTTTGGAAAACAAGATCAGGATGTTTGATGGCCGGCCGCGTACGGTTGACTGATAACTTTAACCCCTCCATTATTGCTATATTTATACCCATTCCGATAAGGATATTGTATGACCGGTACTTCGCTGCTTCATCATTTGAGGCTAAGCCATAAGCGTATGGCACTACAGTAACAGCTCCCGCAAAAACATAAGCCGAAAGACTGGTATATTTCCAGTATTGAGATGTAGGATAGCGTGGATTAATGCTCTCCAAAACCCGCAGATCCAAGCCCTGGGCAGATATTTTACAGGAAAAGGCCGTCAGCCAAAAAGCCAAAAAGATGTATGCTTTTTTTAACATCATTATTTATAATCTTTTTATAATCCGATCTGCTGAAAAAACAGGTTTAATGCTACCGGGCCATGATGGCCGGTTTGGGATGTAGCAGAAGCTATAATAAATGCAATAACTGATATCGTAAGCCCGAACATAAAAATATTGTAGGCTATCCTCAGCAACTGGTACTTTTTACCTAATACTATCCCTTGTGAATACACGTCCCTGATGAGGTTATCATAGAGAAAATCATGGTCATTCATTACTTTGATCATAGCATCCCGGTAATCAACAAGGCTCATTTTGTAAAAATTACCAAAGAAAAGCAGGTTAACACTTTTGGCATTGATATCATCCTGCGTAAATATGCCGTTGGGGATTGTCGGTCGTGTAGCCAGGATGGAGAATATGATAGTAACAAGGCTCACACACAGCAAAATAAATGACGGCACCGTAAGAAATGTATTGTTATCAAGTTTACGAAGTACGAGGCTGATAACAGCCGATAAGATAATCGAGTTCACCGTGATCAGTATGTGGGCCTTGTTATCTGCCATATCACTCAGCCGCGAATGGTTATTTGAGCTGATACGAAACATCGTTTCAATACCTTTTTCGGGGCGGTCATTCTTGTTACCGCGCTTGTCTGTATCCTTAACCGGGATAATACCCGGCTGTGTCTCGTTTTCTTCCATTACAGGTTGATTTTCGTCCTCGTATTTTTTATTCTTCAGCTTACTGATATTCCTCGCTTTCTGATCGTTCAACAGCAGCCGGCAGTAATCCGTATGATACTTATGATTTTCGAGCATGGCAACCGTCTTATCACGCCATTCGGCCTTACCTATTTGCCTGGTATGCGTGTTATTATATTCTTCATGCATCAGTTTATTTCTTTTGCCGAAATTATCCGTGCCGAAATGGAAAAGATCGGCGTCGCATAATATTTCCTCGAGCAGGCCATGCGGGTTTTGCGGCAGCTTAGTTGCCATTATGCACGATTTTACTTTTTGGATAATAGCATCATCCACGTTCTCTCCACGTAAGAAATCAGCTGCTAATTCAGCGCCCTTAATTTCATGCTGTGACGGGTCGACGAAATAACCGGCATCGTGGAACCAGGCGGCTGAGACAAGAATAATATAGTCGACGTCGGCTATCTGGTAGTGATTAATAATAGTTATTACGGCGTCTGCCACATCCCGTGTATGCTTCAGGTTGTGGTAAACATATTTGGACGTGTCTTTACTGTGAAAGAATTCCTTCACAAAAGATTTGACCTTTTCAAGCAGGTGTTTTTGATCCTCCATTCGGTTGATGAAATTTTAACTTAAGGTATGTGCTTTTTATTAAATATTGCTCACAAATAATATAATATGACAATCATGCAACCAATAACATTTATATTTATTTAATACACTGTGCATTCCGTTGCGTTTTTATTAATCTAACCAGCGAAAGAAAACCAACAAACGCCTAATTTAGTGAAGATGAAAAATCGAATAAGTATTAACCTGCTTTTATTACCGTTGTTCTGTACGCTGGCGCTCAATTTATCACATGCTCAAAATACGATTTCATTGCGCCAGGGAACGATTATCAAACATTCTGTTACTATCAAAAAGCAGATATTCTATTTTAAAGGTGCCGATTCGTTATCCATTGCTCCTGTCATCATTGAGGGCAATAATATTACTGTGGATTTTAACGGGGCCGTTATTGACGGCACCATGGACCCGGTAAACCCCGACAAATTTAAAGGAACTGGCATCATTATCAAAAGCGGGAGAAATATTACGCTGAAAAATGTCAATATAAGGGGGTTTAAAGTGGGCGTGATGGCCCGCGGAATAAAGGGTCTGAAAATAATTAATAGTGATTTCAGCTATAATTTCAGGCAACACCTGAACAGTTCGCGCGAACGGGAAGACCTGGCCGACTGGCAAAGCTATCATCACAATGAAAAGGACGAATGGCTGCGCTTTGGAGCCGGCATTTATTTGAGGAATTGTGACAGTATTGATATTCATGATAATACCGTTACTGAAGGCCAATGTGGCCTGATGATGACCAATTGTAATGACGGTCTTATTTATAATAACAACTTTTCCTTCAACTCGGGTCTTGGCATCGGGATGTACCGAAGCAGCAGGAACAGGGTGTTATATAACAAGATAGACTGGAACGTACGCGGCTATAGCTTTGGCGTTTATTATCGTGGCCAGGATTCGGCAGGTATATTGGTATTCGAGCAATGCAACCAGAATGTGTTTGCCTGGAATTCTGTAACCCATTCGGGCGATGGGTTTTTCCTTTGGGCCGGGCAAACCACCATGGATACCGGCGAAGGCGGATGCAACGACAACCTGGTATTTGCCAATGATTTTTCATACGCACCAACCAATGGCGTTGAGATAACCTTTAGCCGTAACAGCATCATTAATAATAAGATACACGACTGCTGGCATGGCGTATGGGGTGGTTTCAGTTACAATACGGTCATAGCCAACAACGATTTTTCAGGTAATCAATCGGCCGTCGCCATAGAACATGGGATGAATAACATCATCGATCAGAATACATTTAAGGACGACAAGATGGGTATAGAACTATGGTCGAACCCCAAAAGGCCGAAGGACATCGGGTATTTACAAAAGCGGGACACCAGGAGCGCCAATTACAGTATCAGCAATAACACATTCGCGGGCGTAAAAAATGTCTTCAATATCAACAATACCAGTGAAGTGAATATTACAGGCGACCGGATAACAGGCAGTACACTTCAACAAAAACTCGATTCAACAGTAGAGGGGGTCTATTTTAATATGACCGGCGACCAGGCAAGGCCCGTATTAGATAGTACCTATTTCCCAAAATTGAACGGGCTGAGCGCCGGGCAACACACAAAGCTGCCCATTGATCAGCCACAAGGAAAAAAGTATATCATGATGACCGAATGGGGCCCTTACAGCTTCCATTACCCCATAGCATGGCGCAATAAAACTGACACCACGGGCAAAATATATTTTGACATGTTTGGCCCTGCGGGAACATGGAAAATCATTAGCATCAAAGGAGTTAGCAACCCTTCAGCGTTGTCCGGCATATTTCCGGGTCAATTAACCGCACAGAAAGATACCGCGGCATTAACCAATATTGATATTGAATTGGAATATAAAGGCGGGCTTATTACCTCCCCTTTTGGTATAAAAAACAAAGCAGATAAACCTTATCGCTTTCATTACATGGAATTTGCTATTCCTTATCAGTGGCAAACAAATTGGTTCACATTTGATACAACTAATGATCCCCTGAAAAATCCGGCTCAGTTCACCAAATTACTCGCCGGTACGCCGGTTAAGACAACAAAAGGTAAGGACCTGGGATTGGTTTTTGGGCAGGGTTTTGGTAAAAATATATCGCGAACAAAAATTGCGACCGTTTCGACAACTGACATCAACGTTCCCGAAGGGACATACAAGCTGGGAATAAGCGCGTCCGAGATGGTTAAAGTTTATGTCGATGATAAACTGATCATTGAGAACCGGGACCCATCCAAACTCATTTATGATGCAGACTATCATCGCGACGCTACTCTTTCTTTGAACGGCAGGCACACCATACGTGTGGAGCAGGCGCAATATAGCGACTACGGTATGCTAAATATTGACATCAGACCTGTCAATAAAAACAATTGAAATCTGGACCTGGTTCTATGGTTACAAGAGGAAAACGGGGCTTCAAACTATGATTATTCCTATTTTGAAGCCCATTTTTTTTTTAATACATGGTTTAATTTGCCACATCATGTAAATCTGCCTTCAACTGCGCAAAGTTGAACCCCGGCAAAAATCCTTTCTTAGCAGCCTCTTCCGGAAGGATCGCGTAAGCTTCATCAACACATTCATCCCACCAGCCCCAGGTTGCTTTTTGTGTATTGCCCCAGGTTAAAACCGTTACCCCGGTGGCATCGTATGCAACCGCGTATACGGCATGCCCATCATTGGTTAAATTGCCGGGCGTCCAGGGTCTTTTGGCAAAAAAATCTTCCTGGGCATTTTCCTGTACCTGGAATCCAAGGTAAACACCGCCAAATAACCGAATAGCCTGTTTAATATGGGTATGGTTCTTTTCATTAATCCGGGCATAAGCGAATATTTTGTCGCCGTCAACCGAATTGGATTGCCAGTAGTTTAAAACTTTCATTTCCGGCAAGCCTGAATCAACACCGCCGGTCAGTTTGAAGTATAATTTTTCGACACCTTTTGTGGACCAGATCTTCTTTTTGCCGATCATACCACTATAAACAGTAATTGCGTGTGCAAGTGCCGCAATGGTGCAGTCGCCATAGGTGTCGTTTCCGTCCATTGGAAATAGCTCGGTGGGATCAGATATTTTTAACTTTTTGTAGACAGTTTTTAAAACATCATGAGAAGCCGGAGGCGGAGAAAGGGCTGAGGTCAAATATCTTGCTAAGCGTAATGTACGGTAATCTGCCTGGGGTGCATGTTTTCCGAATCTTAATGAAGCCATGATAAATAGATTAAATGTTTTTCACCTACTCTAATCCCTCTTTTCGGCTACCGAGGTGCTTACTCTTTTATCGGGATTTTCAGCTTGCTCCCGGATGCTTTCATCAGCACCCATATAAAGTTGTTAATCAAAACTTTATGAAGCAAATTATGACTTTTATGACTTGTTTTACAACGTAAAAACACGCTTTTATATACGTGAAAACACCCTTTTTGGCAGGTGTTCAATGTTAAGTGCGAACGGGATCAACAATGCAGTTATGGAATTATAATAAACAAAAAAAAGCCTTTAGAGATTATCTAAAGGCTTTTCGTGATAATTGAATAAGCTTTATAATCAATTATTTTACTTTAGCGCTTTTTTGAGGTACCAGTGGTACGATAATAATAGCGATCAAAAGGGCAACTTCCAGTACAGTTATCATGTTTTTGTTTTTAAATAATTAATAAACCATTATAGCATTTTTAAAGACTTGCGACCCTGCCATTAAGGTTTCGGGTTAACGTCCTCGGTTTACTATTCGGCTAAAAACATGCCATAATCGAAAAAATATTTTTCACAAAAAATTACTGAAAATGGAAATTTGCCTTGTTTTAAAATTCACTTTGAAAAAAATTACGATCCCGGATTTTTTTTATGATTCAATTCGGGCGACAAAAAAAAATGCTCTAAAACCGGCAATAATTTCTTTTAAAAAAAAAATCATCAATAACCGGAGAAAAATACCCGATTTTACGAAAACACGTGGTCAAAAAGTAAAAAACGGAGGTCAAAAACGTTAAATTACCCTATTTGACAAGTACAAACCTGCGATTTCAACGTTTTCTTCAAAAAAAATAACGGAAACCGCTGCTTTTCTCTTGTAAAAGTAAAAAGATAAATAAAATTGACAATTTGTCATATTTTTCATTTTATGTCAATTTGACATAAAAAATCGATTAAAAACTACTGACAAATCACTGCCAAAATGACAAAGAAAGCAAAAATCAGAGTAAAACGCTGATTTTACCCTATGCCAGTTTTTTAGAACATGTAATGCTTAATTTACCCGGAAAGCTCCTGTTATATCAGGTTCAGCATCTTTTGGGTTGCCTTGATGGCCGATACAGTCTGGTCGCTGTCCAGGCCACGGGTCTTAAATTCGCGACCGCTGTACTCCCATGTAATAATGGTTTCGCACAGCGCATCTGATTTACCCCCGGGCGGGATACGTACTGCGTAATCAGTCAGGACCGGCAGGATGAGTTTCTTTTTCTGGTAGATGACTTTCAGCGCATTCATAAAGGCATCGTACTGGCCGTCGCCCTGTGAATGTTCTTCAAACATTTCGCCATTAACATTGATCCGCAAAGTTACAGACGGGCGAAGATTCTTGGAATGGGTAAGCACGTAATTTTCCACATGCACCTTTTCCTCTATAGCGTCACTATCCAGCACATCAGAAATGATATAGGGCAGGTCGGATTGCGTTACTGTTTCTTTCCGGTCTCCCAGCTCAATGATCTTTTGGGTAACCTTTTTTAAATCGGCATCTGACAGGCGGATACCTAATTGCTGCAGGTTATTTTCAATATTGGCCTTTCCGCTTGTTTTGCCCAAAGCGTATTTGCGCTGCCGACCGAAACGCTCAGGCATCAGGTCGTTGAAATAAAGATTGTTTTTCTTGTCACCATCGGCATGTATACCGGCGGTTTGGGTAAACACGTTTTCGCCAACAACGGGTTTATTAGCCGGTATCCTGAAACCTGAAAATGTTTCGACCAGCTTACTTACCGAATAAAGCGACTTCTCTTCAACTGATGTTTTTACATCCTTCACATAGTCATTCAAAACAGCTATGGTGCTTGCCAGCGGGGCATTCCCAGCCCGCTCACCCATACCGTTGATAGTTAGGTGCAAGCCTTTTACGCCGCAATTTACAGCCTCCAGTACGTTGGCTATGCTGAGGTCGTAATCGTTATGAGCGTGAAAATCGAAATGGATATCCGGATAACGCGGAACAATTGCTGAAAGGTATTCCCTTGTTTCGGACGGGATCAATATTCCCAATGTGTCAGGTAATAATATCCTCTTTACCGGCTGTGTTACCAAAAAATCGAGGTATTGAAACACATATTCCCTGGAATGGCGCATACCATTGCTCCAATCCTCCAGGTATACATTGCAATCAATGCCGTTCTTTTGGGCATAGGCTATCACCTCGCCTACTTCCTTAAAATGCTGTTCGGGCGTTTTCTTTAGCTGGTAAGTGAGGTGGTTTAATGACCCCTTGGTGAGCAAGTTCATCACTTTGGCCCCTGCCTTCAGCATCCAGTCGACAGAAGTTACACCATCTGTAAACGTCAGCACCTCAATTTTATCGATAAAACCATTCTCCGACGCCCAATCCGTAATTTTCTTTACCGCCTGGAACTCACCCTCAGATACCCTTGCCGAAGCAATTTCTATCCGGTCAACTTTTACTTCAGTCAGCAAAAGTTGCGCTATGGTCAGTTTTTCAGAGGCTGAAAAGGATACACCACTGGTTTGTTCGCCATCCCTACGCGTGGTGTCCATTATTTCAATGTGGCGTGGTAATTGGGTCATTGCAATTGGTATCAACAGGCTGCACACAAATATCTGAATGTGAACAGCATAAATTCAAACAGGAGTGCAATAATCGGAAAAACAACGGTAAATCGGTAATAAATTATCAGAAAACTCTAAAGACTATAGGACTGATAGATATAGTTCAGCAATGAGGCGTTCAAGTGTTCACAAAAAACGCTTGCCCGGTATTTTTCAAATATTAAATCTCAAAATTGACCTAAACTAAACTCTGCAGGCGGCTGCGGTTTGCCATTCGGAATAACATAATTATTTATTTGTATAGAAAGTTATAATACCAAAAATAAACTTACCTTCATAATAATAATTTAATAATCAGTCGATTGCGCTGGAAACATATATCAAAGCTAACCTTAAAAACACCAACGGGATGTACAACCTTATTATAGCTACGAAAAGAGAGTTAATGGTTCTTATGCTGCTTGCCCTTTTTATCACTCCGGCAACTTTTGGTCAGACGGCCGTCCCTGCAGATTCGTTGGCGAAAGTTTTGACGAGTAAGGAAGCTGAAATGTTTAATATTATTTTAACCGGTGATAAAGCCGCTGCTGACAGGATGATAGGGCAGGATTACATCACCATTAATGCAGATGGTGTAATGGAGAACAAAAGCGAGATGATGAAGACTTTCGGGAGATTTAAGGGTGCTACAGTCAAATTATCTGACAAACACATAAGGACCTATGGAGACCTTGCCATCATCACCGGCGGCGCCAGCTTCTATATAAAATCAATTCTGGCTGCAAAAGTTTTTTACACAGAGACATGGATCTACCGCGACAATCAATGGTATTTTATAGGCTGGCAAGGAACTATGACTGGAATATCCTCTTATTATCCTCTCATATTTACTGTTCTCGGACTTATTGTATTGTATTTTGTTGTCCGACTGATCATAAGAAAGGTCAGAAAACCAAAGTTGGTTACTGTAAACGCGTAATCCTAACCCATAAGAACAACCTAATAAAACTTCAACGAATTCCCCGGCGAAATATGTGTTGCTTTTATTGATGGTACATTTTTCTCCAGCCATTCCTTCATAAACTGTGAGCCGAATTCCTCGCTGGCTATGTGTCCCAGGACCACTAAGGTTATATTGTCGCCTTTCGCCCGTGCATCACGCACGTATTCAGCGGTTTCCCATTCCTGTATTTCACCGCAAAAGATCAGGTTCGGTTTTATCTTAATTATAGCACCTATCTGCCGTTGTCCTCCCGGCGCACCCGGCATGAACAACACGCGCCTGCTGATTTGTGATAGATCGCCAACATACCTTACCGTATCAATATCAAGCTTTTTCTTCACATAACTCACCAGTTCACGGGCCGTCGTATTTGGCGGCATGCTAAAAACATTGGGCGTTTCGGCATCAGCGTATTGCTCCCAGTCCAGTTGTTTCAACACGCCGCTGGTTACGCCATCAGGTTTTAACGTGTGGATATAATCATGATTGCGCCATACCGCGATGTTATGCTGTTTTAACAAGTCAGCTTTGTATTGATAAACATCATCGTCCTTTAGCCAGGATATGTCATCCGCATGATTATAAAAGGTCGGCTCATGCGCAATGATGAAATTTGCACCACGCGCAATAGCCTTCCGGATGATATCGATGGTGGCGAACATTGTGGTAACAATGCCTGTGACAACAGTATCGGGACTGCCGGATTTTAGCGTATCAACCGTGTTCGTTTTAACACCGCCGGGCACCTGGCTGATGAACAGGTCCATAACCTGCTTTACGGTGTAGGTTTCAGCCGGCTTAATGAAATTGGCGGCATTACTTATTGCCGGGATAGATAGCGCCATGCCCGTGCCCGCA
>Ga0157378_10005973_pt1 | contig 10672 bp, 11 predicted proteins | sample M65metaG_FD_115309 | JGI IMG/M metagenome (GOLD analysis project Ga0157378, IMG submission 115309) | Miscanthus rhizosphere microbial communities from Kellogg Biological Station, Michigan, USA - M6-5 metaG | ecosystem: Host-associated > Plants > Roots > Rhizosphere > Soil | place: USA: Michigan...
CGAAGTCGATCGGGCGCCTGCGCGGCTTCCAGGGCAACTTCGGCGTCTTCGTCCGCTCCTACGCCTACATCCTCAGCCTCGGCGGCGACGGGCTCTCCGAGGCCTCGGAGACCGCGGTGCTGAACGCCAACTACCTGAAGGCGCGCCTGGCCGAGGGCCGCGCCGGCGAGCGGCTGCCGATCGCCTTCGACCGCCACTGCATGCACGAGTTCGTCCTCTCCGGCAAGCCGATGAAGCGTGACCTCGGGCTCGCCACCCTCGACCTCGCCAAGCGCCTGCTCGACTTCGGCTTCCACCCGCCGACCGTCTACTTCCCCCTCCTCGTCGACGAGGCGCTGATGGTTGAGCCGACCGAGACCGAGACCAAGGAGTCCCTCGACGCCTTCGCCGAGGCGGTCGAGCAGATCCTCGCCGAGGCCGAGGACAATCCCGACCTCGCCAAAAACGCCCCCTACACGACCCCCGTCCGCCGCCTCGACGAGGTCAAGGCGACGCGGCAGCCGGTCGTGCGCCAGCAGCTCGAGGAGTGATCGACCCCGCCTACCGGCCGCGGCCGGTGGAGGCCCGGGTGGCGACGGCGACGGAGCTCGACGCGCTGACCGAGACCCTCGCCCTCGCCTTCCGCGAGGACCCGGTCTGGAGCTGGGGCTTCTCGGTCCGGGAGCGCGGGCTGGATGGGATGCGGGCGGCCTGGCGGCTCTTCCTGCACTCGGCCCTCGGCTACGAGTGGGTCTGGCGCACTGAGGACGGCTCGGCCGTCGCGCTCTGGACCCCGCCCGGCAAGCCAGACCTCCTGCCCGAGGACGAGGAGCGCTTCGAGCCGCTGATGCGCGAGGCGCTCGGCTCGGGCGCCGAGCGACTGCTGGAGGCGTTCGAGCGCTTCGAGAAGGCGCGGCCGAGCGAGCCCCACTACTACCTCAGCCTGCTCGGCACCCACCCCGATCGCAGCGGCCAGGGCTGGGGCATGGGGCTGCTCGCCGACAACCTCGCCCGCATCGACCCCGAGGGCATGCCTGCCTACCTCGAGTCCTCCAACCCCGCCAACGTCCCCCGCTACGAACGGCTCGGCTTCACCGTCTTCGACGAGTTCGCCGTCAGCGAGGAGATCGGCGTCGCCCAGATGTGGCGGGAGCCCTCCTCGCCTGTCTAGTGCTTCGGGCGAAAGACGCGGAACCCGATCGAGGCTTCCGGCGAGGTGCCGAACTCGTTGCTCGCGGTGAAGAAGGCGCGGTAGCGGCCGGCGGAGAGGAGCTGGACGCCGCCCTTCGGCTTCGGCAGCTTGCCTTCGAAGCGGACCCTGTTCTTTCCGGTGATGCCGTCGCGGCTGAACGCCCCACGCCGGACGAGCGTGCCACCCCTGCGGACCTGTTTGAAGACGACGCTGAAGGTCGCGTTCTGGTTGAAGAAGAAGGAGAAGATCGTCTTTCGCGGCAGCTTCGAGCGGGTGCTCCTGGGCGTGGTCGGCGAGAGGATCACTCGCTCGGTCATTTCAAGGCCGGTCAGCGACGGCGGCGTCCCCGGGGGCGGCGGTTCCGGAGAGGCGGCGGCGACTGCCGGCAGCGCCAGCGCGAGCAGCACGATCGAGATCACTTGAATTCGCTTCACAGCTGCATCAACCCGGCCGTGCGCTCAAAGCTGCGGCAGCTCCTGTTCCAGCTCCAGCACCGGGGCGAAGAGGTCGCCGTGCTCGTCGATCCGCTCCAGCACGTCGGCGGCCTCGAAGACTAGGGTCGAGCCGTCGCCTGAGTCGGCCACCGCTTCGACCTCCTCCCAGGTCACGGGCGTCGAGCAAGTGGGGCGGTCGCGGGCGCGGAGGGAGTAGACGGAGATCGTCGTTTTGCGTTCGTTGTTCTGGTACCAGTCGATGAAGACCTTGCCGCTGCGGTCGGTCTTTTTGCCCATCTTGGCGAGGATGCTCTCGGGGTCCTGCTTGGCGATCAGCTGGGCTAGGGCCTGAGCGAAGGGTCGGGTCTCCTCGTAGGAGGTCTTCGTGTTGAGGGGGACGTAGAGCTGCATCCCCTTCGAGCCGGAGGTCTTGACGAAGGACTCGAGCCCCAGCTGGTCGAGCACCTCGCGCAGGCGCAGCGCCACCCGCGAGCAGTCGACGACGTCGGCCGGCGGCCCGGGGTCGAGGTCGAAGGCGACGACCGTCGGCCGTTTCGGCGCCCGGCTGCGCGAGAGCGAGGGGTGCAGCTCCAGCGCCGCCAGCTGCGCCATCCAGATCAGCGTCGGCAGGCTGTCGCAGACGCAGAACTCGATCACCCCCGCTCGCGGCCCCGCCTGCACCTTCGCCGTCTTCACCCATTTCGGCCGGTGCTTCGGGCAGCGCTTCTCGAAGAAGGCGGCGTCGAGATCCTCGACCCCTTCCGGAAAGCGGCGCAGCGTCACCGCGCGGCCGCTCAGGTGGGGGACGATCGCCGGCGCCACCTTGGCGTAGTAGTCGACCATCTCGCCCTTGGTGAACCCGGTCTTCGGGTAGATCACCTTGTCGAGGTTGGACAGCCGCAGCTCCTTGCCCTCGACCTCGACTTGCCGCGTCTCGCCCACGGCTTAGGAGCCTATTTCGAGGCTTTGGCTTTGGAGCGGGAAGAGCTTTTACTCTTGGATTTGGCTTTCCCTTTGGCGGCTTTGGCTTTGGATTTCGAGGCGCTTTTGCCGCCGCCGCCTTTGTCTTTGACCGCGGCGATGCTTTCCTCCAGCGCCGCCATCAGGTCCGGCGCTTTGGTCGCCTTCGGTTCCTCGGCTTCGGGCGCGACGATCTCCTTGCCTTCGGCCTTCCGTTCGATCAGCGCCAGCAGCTGCTCGCGGTACTCGTCGCGGTAGCTGTTCGGTTCGAATTCGGTGCTGAGGGAGTCAATCAGCTGTTCCGCCATCTGCTGCTCTTTCTTCGCGACTTTCGGCTTCTTGTCCGGCAGCGCGTCGTCGAGGTCCGACGGCGGCACGACCTCGTCGTGGAAGCGCATCGTCGTCAGGGTGAGGACGCCGTCGGAGGCCCGGATCGCCGAGAGGTGCTCTTTGTTGCGGAAGACGAAGCGGGCGATCGCCGCCTTGCCGGAGCTCTCCATCGCGCTGGCCAGCAGCGAGTAGGCCTTCTCGGCGCCGTCGGCGGGGCCGAGGTAGTAGGGGCTGTCGAAATACATCGGGTCGATTTCCTCGATGTCGACGAAGTCCTGCACGTCGATCGCCCGCGTCTTCTCCGGCGCCAGCGCGGCCATCTCGTCTTTGCTCAGCGGCACGTACTGGCCGGGGGAGAGCTCGTAGGCCTTGATGATGTTCTCGTAGGGGACCTCCTCGTCGGTCCCTTCGGCGACGCGGCGGTGTTTGATCCGGGCGCTGTCGGATTCGCGGATCTCGCGCAGGGCGATGTTGCGCCGCGCCACGGCGCTGAACATGCGCACCGGCACGTTCAGCAGCCCGAAGCTGATGGTTCCACTCCAAATCGCTCTAGCCATTGATCTGCATTCCTTCCCCTGGGCTCCTTACCCGGATTCTTTCAAGCAAACGCGCTCGCTCAACCGAGGTCGGCACAGCGGCAGCCATCTTGCGCCGCGCGCCGATGCGGGAACATGCCGCGTGCTCTTTGAGCTGCGAGAGGTGGGCGTCGACCGGGGTGGCCGTGCCGTCCTCGACTCCTTCAGCGCCTCGATCCCCGAGGGCTCGACCGCGATCGTCGGGCCCTCCGGGGTCGGCAAGTCGACGCTGCTGCGGCTGCTGAACCGGCTCGCCGATCCCGACCGCGGCGAGATCGAGCTCCGCGACCGGCCGCTGAAGACCTACGAGCCCTTGGCGCTGCGGCGGCAGGTCTCGTTGGTGCCGCAGCTGCCGGCGCTCCTGGAGGGGACCGTCGAGTTGAACCTGCGCTACGCCGCCGAGCTTGCGGGGGAGGAGCTCGACGTCGAGGCGACCCTGGCCCGCGCCGGCCTCGAACCGTCCTTCGCCGAGCGCGACGTCGCCCGGCTCTCGGTCGGCGAGCAGCAGCGGGCGATGCTGGCGCGGGCGCTGGCGCAGCGGCCGGCGGTGCTGCTGCTCGACGAGCCGACCTCGGCCCTCGACCACGCCGCCCGCGACCGGATCGAGGCGGCGCTGGCGGAGCTGCGGCGCGAGCAGGAGGTCTCGATCGTCCTCGTCAGCCACGACCCCGAGCAGGCGCGCCGGCTCGGCGACCAGGTGCTGGAGATGCCGGCGTGAGCACCTCGATCCACGTAGAGCTCTGGCAGGTCGCCGCCTCGCTCGTCCTGGTCGCGCTGGCGGCGGCGATCTCCTTCTGGCAGCGCGCCGACCTCGAGCGCGACATCCTCGTCGCCACCGGCCGCTCGATCGTCCAGCTGACCCTGGTCGGCTACGCGATCAAGCTGATCTTCGACGTCGACTCGATCTGGCTCGTCCTCCTCCTGCTGGCAGTGATGGTCTTCTTCGGCGCGCTCACCGCCCGCCACCGCGCCGCCAAGGTCCCCGACTCCTTCGGGCCGTTGCTGATCGCCCTGGCGCTGGCCGGCGCCGGCACCCTCGGCCTCGTCGTCGCCCTCGGCATCTTCGAACCGACCCCACGCTACCTGGTCCCGGTCGGCGGGATGGTGATCGGCAACGCGATGACCGCCAGCGCCGTCGCCCTCAACCGCCTCGGCGACGAGATGGCCGACGCGCGGGCGCGGATCGAGGCGACGCTGGCGCTCGGCGCCACCGCCCGCGAAGCCGCGGCGCCGACCGTCCGCCGCTCCCTGCGCTCGGGGATGATCGCCCTCGTCGACTCGACCAAGACCACCGGCCTGATCTTCTTCCCGGGGACGATGGTCGGAATGCTGCTCGCCGGCGCCAGCCCCACCGACGCCGTCCGCCTGCAGCTGATCCTCCTGTACACCCTCCTCGGCAGCGTCTCGATCTCCGCCCTGACGGCGACCTTGTTGGCGTACCGCCACTTCTTCACGCCCGCGGCACAGCTGCGCGAGGACTAGCGGCAGCACCAGCCTTCGACTCGGGGGAAGCTCGCCGCGCGCTCGCCGGGCGAGAAGGCGGTGGAGATGTTGGCGACGGCGCGCGGCTTGCCGCGGCCGACCGGGAGGAAGAGCCACTGGTCGGCGCCGCGCCAGGCGACGAGCAGGCGGCGGCCGTCGGGGGACCAGGCGACTTCGCCGAGGCTGCCGGGCACGGTGAGGAGGCTCCGCGACTTGGCGGCGCCCGGGGCGAAGAGAAGGACGTCGCTGCGGGTGCCGTGGTCCCGCCAGTGGGTGACGACCGCGGCGACCGCCTGCCGGTCGGGCGCCAGGGCGGCGCCGGTCAGGCTGATCCCGCCGCCGGTCAGCGGCAGCGTTCTGACGGGCCCGAGGGCAGGACCCGGCGCGACCTTCTGCGCCCGCACCTCCCGCAGGCGCAGCGCCCGCGGCGAGGCTTCGAGGATCGCCGACCCGTTTGCGCCCCATTCGAGACGGGAGACGTCGGCCAGAGCCGGCGCCGCGGTCAGCTCATCGCCGGTCTCGCTGTTGACGATCCGCAGCTTGCCGCCGCCGACATATGCCAGCCCGGCGTCCCCCCAGGGCGCCCAGGCGGGGGCGACGGGGGCGGTCGATCGCGCCAGCAGCCGGTCGCCGGTCCCGTCGCCCGCGACGATCCGCAACTCTTCGGCGGAGCGGTAGGCGATCCGTTCGCCCGACGGCGCCCAGCGCGGATCGGAGACCCGCGCCGCGGCGGTGAGCGACCAGTGCGGGGTCCCGCCCGGCTCGACCGCGCTGAGAGTCCGCCCCTCGGCGGCGGCGACGAAGAGCCCGCGGGGCGACCAGCTGGCTTCTTCGTAGTCGCCGAGGAGGCGCCGCGACCCGTCTGGCTGCACGACCCAGGGACCGGCGGCGCTTTGCACAAGCAGGCGCCCGCCGCCGGGGATCCGCGCCAGCTCGGGTTCGGGCTTGGGGGCGGAGCTCTCGACCGCCTCGCCGACCCAGTCGCGGACGGCGGCGCCAGCCGGCGAGAGCAGCAACGCCGCCAGCAGCGTCGCGATCCCGAGGGCGAGCGCGAGGCGGGGAAGGGGGCGCCTGCTTCGCCCCTCCGAACTTCGGGGGGGCATGGCCCCCCGAAGTTCGGAGCCGCTCTTCCGCTCCGCGAAAGCGGCTTCGACGATCCGCCGGCCGCGCTCCTCCGAGCCGGGCGGCTCGGCGATCGGTACGTCCCGCAAGGCGCGGTTGAGCTCGTCCCTCATCGCCGCTCCTCCGCGAATTCCTCGGTCTCGGCCGCCGCGCGCAACCGGTCGAGCCCGCGGCGCAGCCGCGAGTTGACCGTCCCCCGCGGCAGCTCCAGCATCCGCGTGATCTCCCCCGGCGTGTACTCGAGCAGGTGCCGCAGCACCACCACCGCGCGCTGCTCGGCCGGCAGCTTCTTCAGCGCCGCCATCAGCTTGCCACCGATCTCTCCGGGCGGTGGCAGCGGCTCGAAGACCGATTCGGCGCCGTCGACTCGCCGCCGCAACGCCTCCCGCCGCGCCCAGTCGAGGGCCCGGTTGACGACGATCCGGTGCAGCCAGGGACGGAAGGGGCGGCGGCGGTCGAAGCGGTCGAGCGCGTCGACGGCGGCGAGGAAGGCGTCCTGGGCGATGTCCTCGGCCGCGGTGGCGTCGTGGACGACGAGGTAGGCAGCCCGGTAGGCGCCGCGCCAGTGCAGCGAGTAGAGCCGCGCCATCGCGGCCCCGGAGCCTTCCTGCGCTTCGCGGACGAGCCGTCGCTCGTCCGCACCGTCCTCAGCCTGCAAGCCCGACCTCCTCTCGCCATCTCAATCTTCTCTCACCCACCGGCCCATGCGGACGAGCGCCTTCGAGAGGCGGGCCCGCAGCGCCGGCTTCGCCTCCCCGCGCGGCAGCTCGACGACGAAGGAGGATCCGGGGAAGTTGTGGTTCTGCCAGTTCGGGGCGCTGCCGGCGGGCCAGCGCAGGCGCCGGAACGGGATCCCGGCGAGGCGGGCGAAGTGGCGGCCGGCGCCGGTGCTCGGCCCCCAGGCGCGCACGAACGGGCGCCGCCCGCCCCGGTACTGGTGGAACCAGATCGTCGCCGCCGGGCGCAGCTCCCGCACCAGCCTCCTCGCCAGCCGCGTTTCCGGCTCCGAGAACGGCTTCGGCCCGGAGTATTCGAGGTCGCCGCGGGCCCCGATCGGCTTCCAGCCAGAGGCGAAGTTGCGGTTGAGGTCGACGCCGCGAGAGTTCAGGCGCGAATGCGCCGCCTCCCCGTCGGGGTTGAGGTCGGGGACGACGAAGATGTCGGCGCTGGGGTCGGGGCAGCCGCCCGCCAGCGGCTGGATTCCCTTCGCTGCGCACTCGTCGCCGTGGATGCAGCCGAAGACGAGCAGCTCGCCGTCCCAGGCGGGGTCCCCGTACTGCCGCAGCGTGATCCGCCGTCCCTGCACGGAGTGGCCGACGACGCCGACCCGCTCGACCAGGTTGCCCGGGCCCCGCGGCGTCCGCGCGAAGGCGAGGAGGTCGCCGGAGGCGCTCGCATGCGGGGCAGGGGCGAGGAGGGCGACTGCTGCCAGCAGCGCGGCCATCAGAAGGCCTGGAGGAAGTTAGCGGGGAGGCCGAGTCGCAGCCAGATCGGCTCGTGGACCCCAAAGGACCCGGTGTCGATCGCCAGCAGCGTTCCGCCCGGCGCGTCCTTCGTGTCGCGGCTGTGGACGAGGACCTCGCTGCCGTCGGCGCTGAGCGTCAGCCGCAGCTGGAACAGTTCGCGCAGGTCCTCGAGGCCGGGGAGGTCGACGCAGACGGCGCGGCCGTCGACCGTGTCGAGCGCGTGCAGGAAGGTCTCCTTGCCGGTGTAGAGGGTGTAGGCCCAGCGGTGGTCGTGGCTGGCGACGCGGCTGACCGCCGATCCCTGCATCCGCTCGTCCGGCTCAGAGGGGTCGACGATCGGGTGCGGCAGCAGTCGCCCGCTCGAGACGTCGAGCGCCCGCACCTCGTAGCCGCCGCGGCGACGGCCGCCATAGAAGCTGTGGATCAGGTACATCGTCGAGGCGTCGGGGGAGAGCGCGTCGAAGCCGTAGGCGCCGCGGAAGCCGAAGCGGGTGATGGCGTGGCGCGGGGCGTCCCCGGTCAGTGGGTGGCGGAGGAAGAGGCGGGTGTCGAGGATCGCGAACCCGCTCCGCTTCGGCGGATAGCGGCGTGGCGAGGTCGTGAGGACGAGCTTGCCGTCGGCGAGCCCGGCGGCAGTGCCGTCGGAGGCGACTGCGGGCAGGTACCAGCTTCCGCGCAGGTACCACCAGCGGTCGACCGTCGAGTCCCGCAGGTCGATCCGCTCGACCACCGTCAGCGGGTGGCGGGCGCGGGGAGCGAGGGCGACGTAGCGGTAGGGCGGATCGTCGAGGTGGCCCACGGCGCCCAGCAGCCCAAAGCCGTCGGCTGCGGCAGCCGAGGGGGTCAGGGCCAGCGCCAACAGTGCTGCCGCGATTGCAATCGATTTCCTTCTCATGCCCTCTATACGCACGAGCGACGCCCAGAGGTCCCGGTCCCGCCGATCGCACCTGCCAGACTCGGCGCGTGTCCCGCTCCCAGCGACTGACGCTGATCGCGACGATCCTCGGCTCGACCGTCGTCTTCCTCGACAGCACCGTCGTCAACGTCGCCCTGCCGGCGATCAGCGACGGCCTCGACGTCGGCCTCGCGGGCCAGCAGTGGGTGGTCGAGGCCTACACCCTGGCCCTGGTCTCGCTGCTGCTCGTCGGCGGCAGCCTCGGCGACCAGTTCGGGCGTCGGCGGATCTTCGTCATCGGCCTGGTCGGCTTCGGCGTCACCTCGATCCTCTGCGCGATCGCGATGACCGAGGAGCTGCTGATCGCGGCACGGGCGCTGCAGGGCGTCACCGGGGCGCTGCTCGTCCCCGGCTCGCTGGCGATCGTCGCCTCGACCTTCGAGGGCGAGGCGCGCGGCAAGGCAGTCGGGACTTGGACGGCCTGGACCGGGATCGCGACCGTGGTTGGGCCGGCCGGCGGCGGCGCCCTGATCGGGTTCACCTCCTGGCGGGCGATCTTCTGGGTCAACATCCCGCTGATCGCGGCGACCGTTGCGCTGACGCTCCACTCGGTCGAGGAGAGCCGCGACGAGGAAGCCTTCCTCGGCATCGACTGGGCCGGGATCGCGCTCTCGGCCGTCGGCCTCGGCGCCCCGACCTTCGCCCTGATCGAGCAGCCCTCGCGCGGCTGGGAGGACCCGGTCGTCTGGGGCTCGATGGCGATCGGCCTCCTCTGCTTCGGCCTCTTCATCCTCCGCGAGGCGACCGCCCGCCACCCGATGCTGCCGCTCGGCCTCTTCCGGATCCGCAACTTCTGGGTCACCAACCTGACCACCTTCTCGACCTACGCGGGGCTGATCGGCGGCCTCTTCTTCGTCGGCCTCTACCTGCAGCAGGTGGTCGGCTACTCGCCGCTCGAGGCGGGGCTGGCGACGACCCCGATCTCGATCCTGATGTTCTTCCTCTCGCCCCGGTTCGGGCGCATGGCCTCGGGCACGGGGCCGCGGCTGCCGATGACCGCGGGGCCGATCGTCGGCGGCATCGGGGTGCTCCTGCTGATGCGGGTCGACGTCGGCGCGAACTATCTGGTCGACGTCCTCCCGGGGCTGCTCGTCTTCGGGGTCGGGCTCTCGGCGACGGTGGCGCCGCTGACCGCGACCGTGCTCGACTCGGTTGACGAACACCGGGTCGGGATCGCCTCCGGGGTCAACAACGGCGTCTCCCGGGTGGCCGGCCTGCTGGCGATCGCCGTCCTCGGCGCCGTCATCTCCGCCAGCTTCGGAGCCAAGCTCGACGACCACCTCGGCAGCGCGCCCCTCGCGGCAAGGGCCGAGGCCGCGGTCGTCGAAGCGAAGGAAAAGCCGCTTGCCGTGCCGGCCGCCGATGGGGTTCCCGCCGCCGAAGCCGATCGGGTGGTGCAGGCGGCCGAGGAGGCGTCGACCTCTTCCTTCCGCCTCGGCACCGCGATCGCCGGGATCCTGATGATCCTCGGCGGCATCGTAGCCGGCCTCGGGGTCCAGAACCCCAGGGCCAAAGTCAGCTCATACCCAAGTCGCGGCTCTGCCGCCGCCGGCGAGTGCGGTCATCAGGGCGAACCTGCCCTGAGCCAAGACCGGTGACCCCTCGAACGGGCGGATACTCAAAACGGCGGCCTAATTAGGCCGCCGTTTGTCCGGGCGAGGGGTCACCGGTCTTGGCTCTCTCGTAGGCTCCGCCGAATGTCCCAGCTGATCATCTTCAGCGGCATCCAGCCGACCGGGCGCAAGCACCTGGGCAACTACATCGGCGCGATCCGCCAGTACGTCGAGGGTCAGGAGCGGGGCGAGTCGGCGATCTTCTGCATCGTCGACCTGCACGCGATCTCGGTCCCCTATGACCCGGTCGAGCTGCGCGAGCGCGTCTACGACACCGCTGCGATCCTCCTCGCCGCCGGGCTCGACCCCGAGCGCTGCATCCTCTTTCGTCAGTCCGATGTCCCCGAGCACACCGAGCTGACTTGGCTGCTCTCGGCGGTCACCGCCCAAGGAGAACTCAACCGCATGCACCAGTTCAAGGAAAAGGTCGGCAAGGACCGCGAGCTGGCCTCGGCGGCGCTCTTCTACTACCCGGTGCTGATGGCCGCCGACGTCCTCGCCTACCGGGCGACCGAGGTGCCGGTCGGCGACGACCAGCGCCAGCACGTCGAGCTGATGCGGGAG
>Ga0157378_10005975_pt1 | contig 10671 bp, 10 predicted proteins | sample M65metaG_FD_115309 | JGI IMG/M metagenome (GOLD analysis project Ga0157378, IMG submission 115309) | Miscanthus rhizosphere microbial communities from Kellogg Biological Station, Michigan, USA - M6-5 metaG | ecosystem: Host-associated > Plants > Roots > Rhizosphere > Soil | place: USA: Michigan...
CGAAGAACGGGATACGCGTGAGGATGACGCGGCGGGAGGGCTGATGGCCACCTTGAATCCCGCGACATTGTGCAGGGCGGCGCTGCGCTTGTTTGCGGATGGGTAACTGACGAATGGCCCACAACTCGGAAGTATGCGTCAGCACAATAGCTCGAATGGCAAAATCCATTGCTGTGGATTAGGAAGGAAATTGACCACGAGTCTCTCCGAAATCCCAGGAGCGATAGACTGAGCGAGGAGACGAGCAACAAGTGCAATACAAATGAGTCGTGGAACGAAGCCGCTCAGAGATCGAGATGCTCCTTCGTAGCGGCAATGGCACGGATGTCGTCGACGCGCTTCTAAGCGCCGCGTACTATGACCCGGATTGGAGATGGGTTCAGGGACAATGCATGAGCTTCTCCCGCCACGAGGATCAAAACGTGCGCTGGGTCTCTGCAACCTATTTCGGGCATCTCGCTCGAATCCATCAACAATTAGATTTAGAGTTGGTGCTCCAACGGCTGGCTGAAATGAAGTCCGATCCTCCGGTCGCGGCCGCGGCAGAAGATGCGCTTGAAGACATCAGATTCTTCCTGAAATTTCAGTAGCGTTGGATGTCCGTCAAACCCGAAGTTACCTGAAAACCTCAGGGGCCAAAACCCACTACTTTATGGGTGGCTTTGCGACACGACTGAAGTCGTGCCCTGATACAAGGCAATCCCTCAGCCGGTGGATCACACAATCCCCGCAGACGTTAAACTCGAAGAGTGGGTTTCCAGAGTTTTCATGGCAATGCGACGACGGTGCGGCGACTGCGCGAGTGCGCTCGAACCGGGCACTTTCCGCAAGGGCTGATCCTCTCCGGGCCAAAGGGAGCGGGGAAGTACGCGCTTGCACTGATGCTGGCGCAGGCGGTCAATTGCCTAGAGAATGCGGAATCCGACGGCCTGCCCGACTTCTGCGGACGATGCGCGAACTGCGCGCGAATCGCCGAGGCCAAAAATCTTGAAGACCGCGTCGCGGAAGCAGTTGCTGCGCGCGATGACATGCGCGACGCCGACAAGCGAGAGACGCGCATTCTCATCCAGACGCATCCGGACATTCTTATCATCCCGCCCGACCCGCCCCAACTGATGATCAAGCTCGGCCAGGTGCGCGAGGTGATTCATGCCGCTTTCTACCGGCCACCTGCCGAAGCGCGGCGGGCGTTTTACATCTTCACCTGTTCAGCCTTCATGAAGGAGGCGGCAAACAGCCTCTTGAAAGTTCTGGAAGAGCCACCAGCCAGGACGTCGATCGTTCTGCTCGCGGAAAATCCGCACGAGCTGCTGCCGACGATTCGTTCAAGGGCGATGCTCTACAGATTGGGAGCCCTGCCCGCCACCGAGATCGAGGCTCTGCTTGCGGAACGGCGGCCGGAACTGAAACCGCAGCAGCGGGCATTGGCATCACGGCTCGCCGAGGGTGCCGTCGGCCGCGCACTGGCGGTGGATCTGGAAGCCTACCTGTCCAGCCGGAAGGATGCGCTGCTGGTGCTTCGAACCACGCTTCATCAGCCGGATTACTCCGAGCTGTTTCGCGCCACCGAGACATACCGTGGCGGAGCAGATGGACAGGAAAAGACGATCAGTCTGCTCCGGTCGCTCGGGAGTTTGCTCGAAGATTTGCTCCTCGTAGTAGCCGGCACTCCAGATCTGATCCGCAACCTCGATCTAAAGGTGGAGCTGGAACGCATGGCCCAGGGACTCACGGTCGACTGGATCGAAGCGGCTTCCCGGGCAGTTGTGCAAGTCGAATCCGGAATGCGGCGCACTCTGCTGCGCTCTCTCTCGCTGGATGCGATGGCGGTGAGCCTCCCCGAGCGCTAAAACTGCGTTCCACAGGGAAGGGTTGGAAGAAAAGCAACTTCGGACTTCTCCCAGGCATCTGTTGAGTTAGATTCACAGCACTTTCAAGCAAGTACAGTTAGCGAGTTCGCTTTCCCCTCCTGTTCGCTGTTTCAGGGTTCCACGGGCTCCAGAACAGGCCGGAAGGCTGCGCTTCCTGCCAAAGCAAAACGTTCCGCATTTCGCAAACCAGTTGGTTGCCGTGGAGGGTCGTATCCCATGAACAGTCAGACCACCTTGCCGGGTGTAGATGGCCAGCGCCGCCCCGCGTCCTATCTTGCTCAGCATCGGCAACATCATGCGACTCAGACGCCCTCGTTCCGGTTTACCAGCCATGAATTAGAGGATGCGTCCGCACACCGCCAGGCTGAACTGTTCTATCTCCAGAAGCAGATTCAGTCGCAGACCCCGATGGTGATCGTGCTGGAAGATGGCGAGAAGCTGCAGGGACATATCGAGTGGTACGACCGCGGCGTGCTGAAGATTCGCGGCCGCAACAAGGTGCTCATTTATAAGTCCGCGATCAAGTACATGTACAAGCAGGGCGAAGCGGGGCAGTAAACCGGCGAACAGGCATCAGGGCTGCGCGATGTAAGCAGCCTTTCGCAAGCGGTCGCGAATAGCGTCATTAATTCCGCCCGGTTCCGGCAACGGACACAGAATCACCTCACAACTATCGGTATCGAGCGCACGTAAGCCAGCGTACAGCTTTTCTGCCAATTCCTGCGGAGCGCTCCAGCGTCCCCAGGCGAATCTAGTAGCGGCACGAAGCGGTGTGTCGAAATCGACGTTTGCCAATTCCGACGGAAGCATAACTCCGAGACGTCTTTTTTCGTGCGGTTTTGCTGCGACGCCGAGGGCAGCTGGCAGGTCAGCCAGGGTTCCTTCCACCAGGATCAGCCGGGCCCGCGGTGCGTAGTGGCGAATGCCCACACCGGGTGAGGGGAGCCCCTCGCGCGCAGCGGCATCGGGCAGGATTTTTTCCTGCAGAGTCTCTACGAGTCCCGTGATTTGCCGGATCTGATCGGCGGTGACGGCGCCCGGACGATAGATCATCATCGGCGATTGGTTCGGATCGAGCACTGTGGATTCGACTCCGTGAAGCGTGGGTCCGGCGTCGAGGACCGCATCAATCCTGCCGTCCAGATCTTCAAGCACGTGTTCAGCAGTTGTGGGGCTGATGTGGCCGAAGACATTGGCGCTGGGGGCTGCAACCGGAACGCCCGCCTGGTGGATCAGCTCCCATGCAACCGAGTGAGCCGGCATGCGGATTCCCACGAGCGGGCGGCCGGCAGTGACGATGTCCGGTACAGCGTTGCTTCTGGGCAGAAGCAGAGTCAAAGGTCCCGGCCAAAACGCACGCGTGAGGTCCTCGACTCTTGAAGGTATAGCCATCACCAGTGAAGCCAGCATGGGATTCTGCGCGACCGGCCCGGCAATGTGGACGATGATCGGGTCCCATGAGGGGCGCTGTTTGGCCTCGAAGATTCGGGCTACCGCGTCGGCATCAAGAGCGTTCGCGCCCAGACCGTACACGGTTTCTGTCGGCAGGGCGACCAACCCTCCGCGCCGCAGAATCTCAGCAGCCTGAGCAATCGCAGATCTCGCATCTTCGCGATCGGGATGCGCAGGATCTACCTTAAGCCGAAGCGTCTTCACACTGCTATTCTCGCCGGTTTGAAGCGCCTGCCGCCACCCCGTATACTCGCTGCTTACTATGTCTATCGAAACCGAGATCAAATTCAAAGTTGAAGATGCTGCAAAGCTGGCTCAGCGTCTTCGCGATGCCGGCTTTCGCGAGGACACTCCTCGTACCTTTGAGAGCAATGTGCTCTTTGACACGCCTGACCGCAAGATGCGGGCGCGAACGGAGATTCTGCGCATTCGCAACTATGGAGGCCGATGGGTAATCACTCACAAGCGCCTGCCCGATGCCGGACCTGGAGAGGACGCGCACAAACACCGGATCGAGACGGAGACCGGGGTAGCCGATGGAGACGTTTTAGCTCAGGTCTTCAAATCCATCGGGCTGACAGAGGCGTTCCGGTACGAGAAATGGCGCAGCGAGTGGTCCGATGGCGAAGGCCATTGCGTTATCGATGAAACGCCGATCGGTGTATTCGCTGAACTTGAAGGCGAGCCGGAGTGGATTGACAGGCGCGCGGCTCAAATGGGCGTCGAACGGTCTTCCTACATCACGCTGAGCTATGGACGTCTTTTCGAGCAGTGGTGCGCGGAACACAAGTGCGCGGCAGGCGATCTTACGTTTGAGGCGGTTTCTCGAAATCGCGACGGCGCCTAGCAAGACCGAGCGCTGAAAAATTGAGAAAGTACTGATATCCTACCCCGCTGTTTTTTCAGGTCACGGGCTTCGAGCTTTTGAATTGCGGCAGGCTGCGCGGACAAAGCTGTTACCGTGATCGACTGACTCGATTGTTCAATCTGACTGTGCGGGGAGAAGATTGCATCTTAAGTTGAAATTAAGCTTCAGCAGCTTATAAACGCCCCATGGCGCCTTCACTCCAAATTCCTCCAGGTAAGAACTGGATGTTCTGGTGGGAATTGCTTGTGATTGGTGCGGCGTTTGTCGCCTGGGTCGTCATCTTGAATAAGCCAGCTAGGAATCTCCGGAAGAGACCGCAATCCCGCAAGGGGAGAGATGAAACCTCGTCGCTCCGTCGCTAGACACCTGTGAACGGCACTATTTTTTAGGCGCAAATCCCATCGTCAATTTTCGGCCATCGTCATCGGCGACGGAGGCGCGATGCACCTCTTCGACATGCTGTCGAAATGCCCGGCTCAGTGAGGGCTTGACATCGAACGAGAAGGGATGGCTGCATGCAGAACAGCGCTTAACGTTGCCCTGTGTAACGAGATGCGGCGGGAGACTAGGCCGAGCCATGCGCGGAACCCCTTGTGAGTCTTCAGGAATGAAAAGGCGTTTGGTTTGATGCGCTGTTCGATTTGGAAATTAATCGCGGCGAGTGTTTCTATAACGACAGATTGCGGGAGAGGGTGGCGGCGCGGCGGGGATGCCGTCGGACGAAGTCATGCGACTGAACGCAACCGGCTAATGCTTCTATATTTTTCGACCATCTCCAGGAGTCGAGGGTCACACCTATGCACGCGCTCGGCCGATTGCACTTGTGCCGGGGCACCAGCTTCCGCAACGGTGGCGAAGCATTGCGAGCAGTAGGAATGGATGGAGCCATCCTTGTTGGTTCGACGTGTGAAATCGGGATTGAAAGTCTTGCCCATGAGCTCTACCTCTTGCTGATCTCAGTGCAACGTCTTACAGCTTTTAAGATGCAGTGAGTTGGCATATCGATGGCTTACGGCTATGGAATCATCGGCTTGAACTAGTGCAAGCGAGGAACCCAAATGCAATCAGATCAGGGTTCGGTTCTCCGCGCGTCGTATCCACGGGGATCGACCGATTGTCATTGGGATTTCCCCAGATCGCGGTGCTGTCGCGACTCGGCCTGGGCTATCTTCCGATGCCACTGACGGGGCTCCCGCTCATCGCGATGAAACTGCGATGAAACGGGGCACAGTAGTTTCGACGAGGAATCAGGCCTCGACGCCGTGACATTTTTTGTATTTCTTGCCTGATCCGCAGGGGCAGGGATCATTGCGGCCCACCTTGTCGCCGGTGCGGCGCGGCGTGGGCTGAGAATCACTGCCACCACCGGCGCGCTGAGCTGCTTCGAGTTCACGCTGCTTCTTCTTCGCGAACTCCTTCTCGAGCTGGTCGATGGTGGTCTGCGGTGCGCGTGTGTGGATTGGCACCTCGCGCTGGACTGGCGCTTCGCGATATGGCTGACCGTTGCCATCCGCCGGCAGCATCCGCTGTTCAGCGCTCGCGACAGGAGGAGCGGCAGGAATTTCGCGGCGGGGCTCTGGCGGCGGAATGGAGATGGGCCGGCCGTCCGGTCCAAGGATCTGCATCCGGAAGAGGAACCGGACGGTGTCTTCGTGGAACTTCAGCATCATCGCTTCGAACATGTCGAAGGATTCCTTCTTGTAGGCCACCAGCGGGTCTTGCTGTGCATAGCCGCGCAGGCCGATGCCTTCCTTGAGGTGGTCCATTGAGAGCAGGTGATCTTTCCAGAGTCCGTCGATGACGCTGAGCATGACCATGCGCTCGTGATAGCGCATCTGCGGCGCTGACAAGATCTGCTCTTTCTGCTCGTAGCTGCGCTTCAAGGCTTCGAAGATCTCGTCGCCCAACTCGTGCCGGGCAAGCTCTTTGGGGTTGATTCCGACCTGCGACATGGAAAATCCAAACTGGCTGTTCAGCTGTTCGTCCATGCCTTTAATGTTCCACTCATCGGGGTGTTTATCTTCGGGAGCAAATTGATCGAGTACGCCGCTGAGAATTCCGCCAACGTAGTCGTCAAGAATCAGCTCGCGCTGGTCAACACCCTCGAGCAGTTGCCGGCGAAGGCCGTAAACAGCCTCGCGCTGCTTGTTCATCACGTCGTCGTACTCGAGAAGGTGTTTGCGCGATTCGAAGTTCTGCGACTCAACAGCTTTCTGGGCTGCTTCGATTCGATTCGAGATCATCTTCGACTCGATCGGCACACCTTCTTCCATGCCCAGCTTCTCCAGCAGCGTGCTTACCCACTGCTTGGCGAAGATGCGCATGAGATCGTCTTCGAGTGAGAGATAAAAACGCGAGGCTCCGGGATCGCCCTGGCGGCCGGCGCGACCGCGCAGCTGGTTGTCGATGCGGCGTGACTCGTGACGCTCGGTGCCAAGAATGAAGAGGCCACCCTTGCTGATAACTTCGTCGTGTTCTTTCTGCGCGGTGGCATTGTGGATCGCGAAGGTGTCGTTCCAGTCGGCGTCGGCAATTTCAAATTCCTGGCCCTGGTAGTAGAAGCGCTGGAATCCGGCGGGGGCCATGGGGTTGATGGCGCCTTCGGCCGTGCTGAGCGCGCGCGCGCGTCCCTGCCGAACGAGGTCCTGGCGTGCAAGAAATTCTGCATTGCCGCCCAGCAGAATATCGGTACCGCGTCCTGCCATATTAGTCGCGATGGTCACCATGCCGACGCGGCCTGCCTGAGCTACAAATTCCGCTTCGCGCTCGTGCTGCTTGGCATTGAGCACCACGTGACGGATACCCTTGCGCTGGAGAATCGCGGAGAGACGCTCAGATTTTTCAATCGACACGGTACCGACCAGCACTGGCTGGCCTGATTCATGCAACTCACCTATGTTGTCGGCCGCGGCCCTGAACTTCTCCTTCTCCGTCCGGTACACCACATCGGGGTTCTCGACACGAAGCATCGGCTTGTTGGTCGGGATGACGACGATCTCGAGTTTATAGATCTTTTCGAATTCGGCCGCTTCGGTTTCGGCGGTGCCGGTCATGCCGCTCAGTTTCTTATAGAGGCGGAAATAATTCTGGAATGTGATGGTGGCAAGGGTCTGGTCTTCCTTGCGGATCTTCACGCCTTCCTTAGCCTCTATCGACTGATGCAGTCCGTCTGACCAACGGCGGCCGGGCATCAAGCGGCCGGTGAAGGTGTCGACGATGATCACTTCCTTGCCGTCAGCGCCATCCTTGACGACATAGTCGACGTCCTTTTTGTAGAGGGCGTGGGCCTTGATGGCGGTTTCGACGTAGTGCTTGAGATCCCAGTTTTCGGCGCTGGCAATGTTGTCGATGCCGAGTTTTTCTTCGATGGTCACCCAGCCTTCGTCGGTGACGCCGATGCTGCGGTGCTTCTCATCCACCACGTAGTCGCCCGTGAAGGTCTTGCCTTCCAGCGACTCAGTTTCTTCGCCGCGTTCGAGAGCAGGAATGATTTTGCGAACCCGCTCGTACTTGTCCGTGGTCTGGTCCGTGGGTCCGGAGATGATGAGTGGGGTACGAGCTTCGTCGATGAGGATGGAATCCACTTCGTCGACGATGGCGAAGTAATGGCCGCGCTGCACGCAATCCTTGATGTCGAACTTCATGTTGTCGCGCAGGTAGTCGAAGCCAAACTCGTTGTTGGTGCCGTAAGTGATGTCGGCGCCGTAGGCCGCGCGGCGCTCGTCGTCACTCAGGTCGTGGACGATGACGCCGACGGTAAGGCCGAGAAATTCATAAATCTTGCCCATCCACTCGGCGTCGCGCTTGGCCAGGTAGTCGTTCACAGTGACCACGTGAACGCCGTGTCCCGCGAGTGCGTTGAGATAGCAGGCAAGCGTGGCGACCAGCGTCTTACCTTCGCCGGTCTTCATTTCGCTGATCTTGCCGTGATGCAGCACCATGCCGCCGATGAGCTGCACGTCGAAGTGGCGCATATGCACGGCGCGCCAGCCGGCCTCGCGGACTACTGCGAAAGCTTCAGGCAGAATCTGGTCGAGCGCTTCTTTCTCTGCCTGTTTACGGGCGTCGGCGTCGGTGATCCCTTCAAGAAGTGCGGCAATGCGGCTGCGGAACTCGACGGTCTTGCCCCGGAGTTGCTCGTCAGACAGCTTTTCAACGTCGGCTTCGAGGGCGCCGATCTGCTGCACCACCGGTAGCAGCTTCTTGATGACGCGCTCATTGGCGGTTCCAAAAACTTTAGTGAGAACTTTATCGAAAACCACGGAGAACTCCGATCTTCCAGTCTGAATATCTTGACTTGCCAGCAATCAGGCCGAGGGGGGAGGGTACAGCTCGACCGCTGTGGCGACGCTGGGGAGGATCAGGCGAGAGCGGGAGGAGGGCGCTGGAAGAGCGCAGGAAGTAGAGGTGCTGCGGGTGCGCGGCCCAGGGATCGAATCGTCGGAGCTGAAAGGATAAGCGGCGAAACCAGCCCGATAAAAAAGACAGGCAGCATCGCGACCAACGCGCCAGACCGGCTGTTTCGCAGGACTGAATTGCCCTGGTAGCGGGATCCCAGGTTCGCGAACCGGAGCGGAACCGAATGCGCTGCCGAATGTTGGCTCTGGCTGCGAACCAGGAACTCAAAGACCGGATGCGCAAAACCTTTCGAACTCGGACGGCCCGCCTCGGCAGTGGCAACAGAAGTGAATGCGACGGCAGCAATCACCAGCCACATCAATGTGTTCCTGTTCCGGGCTGTGTTCCGAGTCAAAGACATAGCTCTACATCTCATATTTTGCCACAAATGACCGTCTAGGCGCTGAAGCGCCTGGCGAGCATGTCAGGGTAAAGTCGTTCATTTCATGCGTAGAGATAGTCTTTCGACCTCTTCTCCGCGTCGGATACGACGCAACTGACGGAGCAGGTGCCGCAGCGGAGACTCAGGATCGCCGCTTCTATCTTCATCGACTTCTTCCTGCTGGCGGATCTGGGCCTTGGCAACTTCGAGGAGGCTGGGGCGGTAGATGATCGATAGCGGCAGAAAAGCCAGCCCAATCAGAGCGTTTGACGCGACGATGCCGATGCGTCTACGTCGACGCGGACGTCGATGGGCCGTGATGGATGTTCTGATTCGAAGAGCTATGAGCGCGATCGCAACAATAATCATTGCGAAAACAGGAAACGCGACCGCGATGGCTTCGCGGGGATTGAGGTGAGGCATGAGCACTCCCTGGCGGCACTTAGCCGCGCGGCGAGAGAAGAGGAATGGACCCGGACGGAGCGCGGTGGGTCAGGATCTGCGGCGTGTTATGCGAGGGAGATGGGAGGAGGACGCTGGAAGGATGGGGCCAGAGCGGGTGCTTCCGGTTGGTGGCGGACGGTCCAGAGGGCTGATAGCGGCCGAACACTGAGCGCCGCGACAAGTCCGACGAAGAGGGCGGGCAGGAGCGCGAGCCATGCTTGCTGGTCTGCGCTGTTGCCGACATGAGGCAACAACAAAGCGAGCATTGCGATTGCGACTGCGGCAATTGCAATCCAGAACCAGGCGCGCTTCTGGCGGAAGACGTTCATCGTCGAGGGAAGCATAGCAAGGGCAGGAAACAATAGCCCAGCGGCGGATTTTTGGAATCTTTCCTGAGACCAGGGAATCGCTTGTTGCGGAGGGACTTGATGGCCGACAGAAACGATGCAGCGCTCCGAGAGCATCTGGTAAAGCTTTTGACCGAAGCGCAGGCCCACGCGACATTCGACGATGCGGTTAAGGGGTTAGCCCCGGAACTGCACGGAAAAACGCCGAAGGGGGCGGAGCACTCGCCGTGGCAAATTCTCGAGCATCTCCGCATCGCGCAATGGGATATCGTCGAATTTTCACGCAACGCGAAACACGAATCTCCGAAATGGCCCGAGGGCTACTGGCCCACGGAGAAGGCTCCAGTGGACGAAAAGGGCTGGGACAAGAGCGTGCGTGCGTTCAAGCACGACCTGAAAGAGATGGTCGAACTGATCCGCGACGAGAAGACAGACCTGTTTGCCAAGATTCCGGGCGGCGACGGCCAGACGATCCTGCGCGAAGCGCTGCTCATCGCTGATCACAATGCGTATCACGTCGGGCAGCTGGTGCTGGTAAGAAGGCTGCTCGGTGCGTGGGGATGATGCCATGCCAAACCCTACCCATTCAGGCCGAAGGCGGCGCGGATCTTCGCCAGGAAGGCTTTGATCCTGGGGCTTGCGTCTCCCGGCCCCAGGGCCTCGAACGGCACATAGCCGCGGTAGCCGTGGGCGTCGATGAGAGCTTTGATTCGCGCGAGATCTACGGGCTCTGGCTTTCCATTTCGGCCCACCTCTTCCTTGATCTGCCACGAAACGGCGTACGGAAGTAGCTTCTCGATTTCTGCGTAGGGATCTCCGGAGCGAAGGCTGCCGATGTCGAGGATGCAACCGAACCACTCCGAATCGACAGCTTGAATCACGCGAATCGTCTCCGCCGCAGTCTTGAGA
>Ga0157378_10005977_pt1 | contig 10668 bp, 8 predicted proteins | sample M65metaG_FD_115309 | JGI IMG/M metagenome (GOLD analysis project Ga0157378, IMG submission 115309) | Miscanthus rhizosphere microbial communities from Kellogg Biological Station, Michigan, USA - M6-5 metaG | ecosystem: Host-associated > Plants > Roots > Rhizosphere > Soil | place: USA: Michigan...
CGCCGACGAAACGATTTTCGATATGCTAGGTCGTTATGGCCTGCCGGAGAAGGAAAGGCAGCAGTGGACACGGTCGATGACACGCGACCTCGGCCGCCAAGTGCTGCCGGTCGGAAGAGACGTTCATCTGTATTTTAGCAATCCAATATTGCGTCGACGAACCCCAGTCGTTCCGGGCAAATTAAATGCCCTAGAGATCGACCAAGACGACGTTTCGACCTTTACTTGGGAGAAAGGTATTAAAGGAATACTCTTTCAGAAACGCGAAAAACCGTACGACGTGGAAGTAAAAACGGTGAGCGGCTCGGTGGAAACCTCGCTATTCGAAGACGGCCGCAAGGCTGGAATCCAATCCGCGTTACTCTCGCAACTCGCGGATATTTTTACCTGGGACATCGACATAGAGAAGGAAATCCACCAAGGCGATACCTTTAAAATTCTTTATGAACAGCGCAGCCGCAAGGGCCAAGAAACCAAGTCAACCCTTCGCATCCTGGCAGCCGAGTTGATCAATGCCGGGCAAAAACTGACGGCAATCTATTTCGAAAAGCAACGCGGCCAAGGAAATTATTATAACCTCGAAGGCCGCAGCCTGGCGCGGTCTTTCTTGCGCTTTCCCCTCGAGTTTACCAGCATTACCTCCCACTTCACCGAATCGCGCTTCCACCCGATTCTAAAGACCAATTTGCCGCACACAGGAGTGGATTTCGCGGCGCAACGGGGCACTCCAGTTCGTGCCGTCGGTGATGGCGTCATCAGCGAAGCCGGCTGGAATGGCTCTTATGGCAAAGCGATCGATATCAAGCACGACTCAACATACATGAGCCGGTATGCCCATCTGGACAGCTTTGCCGTAGGCATTCGCGACGGCGCAGCCGTGACCAAGGGACAGATCATCGGCTACGTCGGTTCCACGGGTCGAAGCACCGGCCCGCACCTCCACTTCGAGCTCTACAAAGACCAGCAATTCATCAACCCGCTGAGCGTCGATTTTCCCGCCGAGGATAGCATCGAGCCGTCGTTACAAAAAATCTTCGAAAACCAGACACAAAACTATCTCGTTGAGCTCACGGCGCCGCCCCAGTCTTAGGGTTAGCGTCTAAATTAGCTTCGGCAGCCCTGCCTGCTAACGTCAATCCTCTAAGCCCGGTTCGTACGGTCCTCCCGTGCTTTGTCATCGACGGGATCCCGGTTTTGCTGTGATCCGTTTTCTTACCGGCACGACATCGTGCTTAAGCGCTGCATTGGTCTTGGTGCGGTTATTTGATATTGCAAGATGTTATGGATGGGTGCCCTCGTTTGAAGGCTTCCTGGCAGTGCCTACATCATCTTGGCGGATACCCTGACTTTCTTTATCCCAGGGGACTTCTTACGCGAGCTTAGTATGATACAAACCGCCGTGATCCTGAGTACCGGCGACGAGCTCACAACCGGCAAAGTCGTCGATACCAATTCAGCGTTTATCGCGGATCGGCTTTTCACCGTCGGTGTAAAGGTCGCCGCCGTGTTAAAAGTTGGCGATGATCGAGAAAAGCTCCTGTGGGCGATGCATCAAGGTTCCGAGTTAGGTGATATCATCATCGGCACGGGCGGCCTCGGGCCCACGGCCGATGATCTCACTACGGAGCTGGTCGCAGAATTTCTCGGCAGAAAGCTCATCACGAACCAAGCCGTCGCCGACGCCCTCAAAAAGCGCTTCGAAGCGCGCGCCATCGCTTGGACGCCGAATAATCTCAAACAGGCCTGCTTTCCTGAAGACGCGATTATCATCCCTAACCCGGTCGGCACCGCGCCCGGGTTTCGGGTGACAATGAGGCAAGGCAAAAGTCTCATTTGGCTTTCCGGCGTGCCGCGAGAAATGATCGCCATGTTCAATGAAACGGTCATGCCGTGGATCACCACGGAGCGCGGCAAAGACAGTGAAATTTTCTCCTGCACGTTTAAGATCCACGGCCTCACTGAGTCGAAGTTAGACGACCTCGTAAAACCCGTCGACCTGGGGCCGCAAGATAAGCTCTCTTTTCGCGCCCATTATCCGGATTTGACCTTGCGCTTAACGGCGCGCGGTGGCAAAGGGCAAGAGAAAGGCTTTGTCGAACGCTGTAAACAAATTCGCCGCATCCTGGGTACGTATATTTATGCGGAAGGCGATGTCGCTCTGGAAGAAAAGGTCGGCCAATTGTTAATGGAGAAAAACCAGACCCTCGCTTTGGCGGAATCCTGCACCGGCGGTTTGATTAGCCATCGCATTACCCGGATCGCCGGCAGCTCCGCCTACTATTACGGCGGCGCGGTAACCTACTCCAATGAAGCGAAAGTGAAATTTCTTGGAGTGAAGCCGGCAACTTTAGAAAAATATGGCGCGGTCAGTGAGCAAACAGCGCTGGAAATGTCTCGCGGCATCAGGGAGAAAACCGGCGCGAGCGTCGGTCTGAGTGTTACCGGGATCGCGGGACCTAGCGGCGGCACCCCGGAAAAACCGGTGGGGACCGTGTGGATCAGTCTTGCACGGCGGAATAACCACGAAGCGCGTCAATTCCAGTTCCACGGCGAGCGCGAGCGCGTCATTCTCGGCACCTCACAAGCCGCGCTCAATTGGCTGCGGCTCACCCTTTTTGAATAGTCGTGATTCGCGCCTTTCTCGCCATCGATCTGGAGCCGCAAGTCATCGAGAAAATTTGCCGGTCCATCGACGATCTTCGAGAGCGCATTCCCGCCGTTCGATGGGTTCCGATGACGAACCTTCATTTGACGGTCAAGTTTTTCGGTAACGTCGAAGAAGCGCGAGTCGAACCGATCGCCGCGGCGCTTCGGGAGCAGCTCCACCTCTTTCCGCGCTTCACCATAAATGCTAAAGGTCTAGGGGTATTTCCCGAGCGAGGGCAGCCAAAAATTTTATGGGTTGGCTTGACTGGAAATGAGTTGGGCGGGCTCGCGGCAAAGGTCCAGTCGTCGTTGCTGCCGCTCGGGTTTGCGCCAGAACAGAGAAGCTTCACGCCGCACCTGACAATTGGACGATGGCGCGATTCCGACCGGGCGCCAAAAACGCTCAAGCAAGATCTGGAGAGTTGGCGGCATTGCGTATTTGGTCATTCCGTCGTGAACGAGGTAGTACTATTCCAGAGCGTGTTAAAGGCCGAAGGCGCGGTTTACCGTCGGCTCAAAGTAATTTCCCTCGGCAAATGAATAATAGGCCAGTTGAAGGAGGCAGGAGATGGACGTAAATCGAGAGAAGGCGATCGATCTCGCCGTGAGCCAGATCGAACGCCAGTTCGGCAAGGGCGCGATCATGAAACTCGGCGAAGCCGGCGTGCCCAAGGATCTGCCGGTAGTCTCTTCCGGATCTCTCGGTCTCGATATCGCCCTCGGTATCGGCGGCGTGCCGCGTGGCCGCGTAATCGAGATCTACGGCCCTGAATCCTCCGGCAAAACCACGCTGGCGCTGCATATCGTCGCCGAAGCGCAGAAGCCGGGCGGCATGGGCGCGTATATCGACGCCGAACATGCGCTGGACTTGAGCTATGCCAAGAAGCTGGGAGTTAATACCGATGAGCTACTGATTTCACAACCTGATCATGGCGAGCAAGCGCTGGAAATCGCCGAGACCCTGGTGCGTAGCGGCGCGATCGACGTGCTGGTGATCGATTCCGTTGCCGCGCTCGTTCCCAAAGCGGAAATCGAAGGCGAGATGGGCGACTCGCACATGGGATTGCAGGCGAGGCTGATGTCGCAAGCATTGCGCAAGTTAACTGCGACGATTGCCAGATCCATGACGGTGGTCATTTTCATCAATCAGATTCGCATGAAGATCGGCGTCATGTTCGGCAACCCGGAAACCACGACCGGCGGCAACGCGCTCAAGTTCTACGCCTCGGTGCGCATGGATATTCGGCGCATCGGCGCGCTCAAAGACGGCGACAACGTGATCGGCGGACGGGTCCGGGTCAAAGTAGTCAAGAATAAAGTGGCGCCACCGTTCAAAGAAGCCGAATTCGATCTTCTCTACGGCACCGGTATTTCGCGTGATGGAGAAATCGTCGATCTCGGCAGCGAGCTCGGAGTCGTCGAGAAGAGCGGCGCTTGGTATTCTTACAGCGGTGAACGCATCGGCCAAGGGCGCGAGGCGGCCAAATCGTTTCTCAAGGAACATCCCGAAACCGCGAACGACATCATGGCTAAAGTGATGGAAAAGATCGGCATTCAACGACGCCCAGCCGAATCCCCTGCGGCGGCCACAGTGCCGAGCGCGGACAAGAAGGAAAAAGGCAAAGTTCGGTAGCTTTAGAAGGTCATTCTGGCGCTCAAGAAAGCCGAAGTCGATTCCAAAGGAGCCGCGGCCGCGGCAGACGCGTTGCAAACTGCGCTACGCTATCTCGGTTATCGCTCACGCAGCGAAGCCGAAGTTCGACACTATTTGCATCAACGAGGCTACTTGCCGGCGGCCGTCGAAAGCGCGGTCGGCCGGCTGCGCTCATTGAAGTATGTAAATGACGAGGTCTTCGCACGCGACTGGGCGCTCGCGCGCGCCCAAGGCACGGGTTATGGCCCAAGGAGAATCGATCAAGAATTGAGAAGTAAGGGTATTAGCCAATCCCTGATTCGCGACACGTTGCGAGAGACCTTCGATCAAGTCGACGAAGCCGGGCGAGCCAAGCGCCTTCTCGCCAAACGTTTCGCCGGCGCAGCTTTGAAAGAATCCAAAACGCGCAACCGCGCGGTGGCCTTTTTACAGCGCCGCGGCTATAGCAGCAAAGTGATTTTCGATCTGTTAGGCTATTCGATAGAAGAAGATTGATGGAAATACGATGACCGGCAGTGACATTCGCAAATCCTTCCTGGATTATTTCGCAAAACAGGGCCATACCGTGGTCCGTAGCTCGTCTCTCGTACCCGACAAAGACCCGACCTTGCTTTTCACCAACGCGGGGATGGTTCAGTTCAAAAACGTCTTTCTCGGCCAGGAGCGTTTGCCCTTCGCGCGCGCCACGAGCGCACAAAAATGCCTGCGCATCAGCGGCAAGCACAACGATCTCGAAGCCGTCGGTCGCGATACGTATCATCACACCTTTTTCGAGATGCTCGGCAATTGGTCCTTCGGCGATTATTATAAAGCCGAAGCCATCGAGTGGGCCTGGAATCTGCTCACCAAGGAATGGAGCCTGCCCAAGGACAGACTCTACGCGACCGTTTACCTCAACGACGATGACGCCGAGCGCCTATGGGCGAAGATCAGCGGTCTGCCCGCCGAACGTATCAGCCGCTTCGGAGAGAAGGAAAATTTCTGGGAAATGGGCGAGACCGGTCCCTGCGGTCCATGCAGCGAGATTCATCTGGATCGCGGGCCCGAGGCATGCGACCGGCAAGATGTGCCGGGACACGAATGCCGGGTCAACGGCGACTGCGCGCGCTACATCGAGCTGTGGAATCTGGTGTTCATCCAGTACAACCGCAAAGAAAATCGTGAGCTGGAAGAGCTGCCGTCGAAGCATGTCGATACCGGCATGGGGCTGGAGCGCATCACCGCCGTGCTGCAGAACGTGTTGTCGAATTACGACATCGATTATATGCGAGCGCTCACAGCCACCACCGAGCAACTTACCGGCAAAAAGTACGGCGTCAACCCAACGGCGGATATTTCGTTCCGGGTCATCGACGATCACGCGCGCGCGGTTAGTTTCTTGATCGCCGACGGCGTCATGCCGAGCAATGAGGGGCGCGGCTATGTCTTGCGCCGACTGCTACGGCGCGCCGCGCGCCATGGGCGCTTGATCGGCCTTGAACAACCCTTCTTGCATGAAGTCGCCAAGACCGTTGCGGCGGTGATGGGTGATGCCTATCCCGAACTGCGCGCCGAAGAGCAGCGCATTCGCGAAGTCATTCGCACCGAGGAAGAACGCTTCGGAGAAACTTTAGAGAAGGGGCTCGCGCTGCTCGAGGAGGCCACGGCAAAACTCAAAAGAGAAAACCGGCAAGTGCTGTCCGGTGACGTCGCTTTCCGTCTCTACGATACTTTTGGGTTTCCGCTTGATTTGACCGAAGATATTTTGCGCGGTGAATCCATAGCCGTCGACCAGCCTGGCTTCGAGAAGCTCATGCAGGAGCAGCGCGCGCGCGGACGTGAAGCGCGCGAATCCACCAGCATGGAATCCAAGATCCAACTCGACCGCCAAGTCCGTTTCATCGGCTATGATCGGCTCGCAGGAGAATCCTCCGTGCTGGCTATTTATGGCAACGGCGCCGGTCTAGACGAAGCGGTAGAGGGAGATGAGATCGAGCTGCTCACCGCCGAGACACCTTTTTACGGCGAATCGGGCGGCCAGATCGGTGATCGTGGTACGGTCACTACCGCGCGCGGCGATATTATCGAAGTCTTCGACACACACCATCCCACGCCCCAACTCACAGCGCATCGGTCACGAGTCAAAAAAGGCCGTGTCCAGGTCGGCGACAAAGTTCAATTGGCAGTCGATCCCAAGCATCGTCAGAAGATCAAGCTCAATCATTCGGCCACGCATATTCTGCATTCGGTGTTGCGCCGGGAATTAGGACAGCATGTTCGGCAAGCCGGTTCGCTGGTTACTCCGGAGCGACTGCGCTTCGACTTCAATCACAGCGGCGCTATCACCGATGAGCAGCTCGCGCTGATTGAGACGAAGGTCAATCAGCATATTCGTGAAGATGCCGGCGTTTCCATTCAGGAAGTCAGTTACGACGAGGCGATCCGCCACGGTGCCCTCGCCTTTTTTGGCGACAAGTATGGCGACCGTGTGCGGGTGGTCCAAATAGGTGATTTTTCCACCGAGCTTTGTGGCGGCACTCATGTGCGCGCTTCCGGAGAGATTGGAATATTCAAACTCCAATCCGAAGGCGGCGTCGCCGCAGGAGTGCGGCGCGTCGAGGCGTTCACCGGCCAAGGCGCCTTGGATTTGATTCACAACTATGAACAGCGGCTCAAGGAGATCGGCAACCTGGTGCGCGGCAGCGCCGATGACGCCGTCGACAAAGTCAAGAAACTTTTAGAACGCCAAAAAGATCTGGAGAGGGAAATCGAAAAACTGCGCGGCCAATTTGAAAAAGACCAGATCCCTGAATTGCTGGCGAAGCAAAGTTCCGTAAATGGAACAAAGTTTTTGATCAGCCAGGTCGACGGCGTCGACGCCAAGCAACTGCGGGATATTGCCGACCAGCTCAAAGAAAAAATCGGCTCCGGAGTCGTGGTACTCGCAAGCGCCGGCGAAGCAAACGTAAATCTGGTCGCTTCGGTCAGCAAGGAATTGACCCAGCGCTATCATGCCGGCAACATCATCAAAGAGCTCGCCGGGATAGTCGGCGGCGGCGGCGGCGGACGGCCGGAATTCGCTCAAGCCGGTGGCAAAGAGCCGGCCAAGATTGCCGCCGCGCTAAAACGCGCCGAAGAGCTGATTCGTGAGGCCAAATGATTTTCCGGCAGTCGAATTATTGGTTGGTACTCAGCAGATTGTCGCAAAGTTTTTCGGGAACGGGTTTTTGAGAGCAGCGAAATAGCGTGTTAAAGATTCGCTCCAATAAAATCGTCGAACATACTACCGGCTTCTGCGACATCATCGACATCACGCCTAAGCTTCGCGAGCAGATTCAAAAAGAAAACATCCACAAAGGTTTGCTCACGGCCTTCGTGTCGGGCTCGACCGCGGCCGTTACCACGATCGAGCATGAATCGGGATTGATTCAGGACCTGAAGGAATTCGTCGAGCGACTGATCCCGTCCGATCGCCGCTACCATCACGATGATCGCTGGGGCGACGATAATGGTTTTTCCCACCTGCGGGCCTCGCTGTTCGGCCCATCGATCGCAATTCCGATTGAGAACGGCGAGCCTTGTTTAGGCACCTGGCAGCAGGTCATCTTGATCGATTTTGACAATCGTTCGCGCACGCGCGAAATCATCGTCCAGCTCATAGGAGAAAACGAGTGAAAGACGAAAGAAAACAACTCGCCAGTATGGTGACCGAGGTCGGCGTTAACGTTCTCGATTTCCATGATCCGCGCCTGTTCCGCGACCTGTTGGGACAACATGACCAGCATATAAAAATTCTTCAGACTACGCTGCAACTAAAGATTCGTGTGCGCGGCGCGGCATTGGAGATTGAAGGCGATCCAATTCAAGTGGAGCTGGCGAGCCAGATTCTGCGCCAGCTCTACGGACTTTTAGAGAAGGGGTATCCGGTCTATGCCAGCGATGTCGACTACGCCATCCGCATTCTAAGCGGCGATTCGCGTGCTCGCTTGCAAGATATTTTCCTCGATACGATTTATATTTCGGCGCATAAACGCACGATTACGCCGAAGAGCATCGCGCAAAAAGCTTACATCGACGCAATCCGGCGCTACGACATCGTCTTCGGCATCGGACCGGCGGGCACCGGCAAGACTTACCTAGCAATGGCGATGGCGGTCGCCGAGTTGATGAAGAATAATTATGTGCGCATTATCCTCACCCGTCCCGCGGTCGAAGCGGGTGAAAAGCTCGGGTTTTTGCCCGGCGACCTGGCTGAAAAAGTCAATCCGTATTTGCGCCCGCTCTACGACGCGCTGCACGACATGGTCGATTTCGATCGCGCACGCAAGATGGTCGAGCGCGGCACCATCGAAGTCGCGCCGTTGGCGTTCATGCGCGGCAGAACGTTGAACGATTCTTTTGTGATCCTCGACGAGGCACAGAATACCACGCCGGAGCAGATGAAAATGTTCTTGACGCGGCTCGGCTACGGGTCAAAAGCGGTGATTACCGGCGACGCCACGCAAATCGATCTACCCGCGGGAAAGCTGTCCGGGCTAAAAGAAGCGTCGCGCATTCTCAAGGGCGTACACGGCATCCGCTTTGTCACTTTCACGGAAAAGGACGTGGCACGCCATCACCTGGTTCAGGAGATCATTTCGGCGTACGAGCGTGATGAAAACCAACCGAGCGCGAGGGACATACTCGAGAAAAGCTGATCCGCTGCGCGTCATGCGCAGACGGGACCCACGCCGGCGAATCGCTCGCCAACAGAAGTTTACTGAACCGCTTCCAACGCTACTTTCGTCTCCACGGTCTTTCCGTTGCGCAAAATCGAGATATTGACGGCGTCGCCAATTTTGTATTTTTCCAGCAGCAAGTAGAGATCGGTCGGCGATTCAACTTTTTTACCATCGAGGGCAGTGATGATATCGCCCAAGCGCAAACGGCCTTCGGCATCGCGCCGGGTCGGTTGGATTCCCGCCTTCGCCGCCGCACTGCCTCGAGCGACATCGACCACCAGGATGCCCGTGACGCCGAGCCGCTGAGCAATTTGATCATCGGCAATTTGAATTCCCAAGCCCGGACGGATGATTTTTCCGCTGCGAATCAACTCCGGGACAATGCGATTGACGGTGTCCACGGGGATAGCGAAACCAATACCGACCGATGCCCCGGACGGGCTGTAGATCGCGGTATTGACGCCGATCAAGCGCCCGGCGCTATCGAGCAACGGGCCTCCCGAGTTCCCCGGGTTGATCGCGGCATCGGATTGGATCACGCCCTGGATTGGGCGGCGCGTGACGGATTCAATTTCGCGGTTGAGCGCGGAAATAACGCCGGTCGTCAGAGTCTGATCCAAGCCGAAAGGATTGCCGATGGCATAGACGCTTTGCCCGACCTGTAAATCTTTCGACGTGCCAATCGGGATCGGACGGAGCCGGCTGGCCGGCGCGTCGATGCGCAGGACCGCGAGATCTTTGTCAGGCGCCACGCCCACTACCCGTGCCTTCCAATTCGATTGGTCGGCCAAAGTCACCTGCGCGGAGTCAGCGTTTTGAATCACGTGGAAATTGGTGATGATGTCACCGTTGATGTCCCAGACGAAACCAGACCCTGTGCCTTGGGGAATCTGGTAGAGGTTCAGCGTAAATAGATCCCGCTCCACGCCGATCGTGGTGATGTTGACGACAGAAGGCGAAGCTTGTCGGAATAGATTGATCGTGGATCGCTCGTCGGAAAAAAGCTCGCCCCGTGCCGTGACCGTGCGCGACGTCGCGCGCGGATCATTCAACGAAGCGCTACCAAGCCAAGTTTGCCTCGCAAATACAACTGCGAGCAAGCATGCCACACTAAGTAGTCCAACCCGAATGTAGCGACTCGATGAGTTAATTTTTCCGTCTGACACTTGAATGCTCCTTGAGCGAAACCCATGCAGCAATATTGCCTAGCAGTACCGGCAAATGCGCAATTCTTATATCACCTCCCAAGTGTCTTCAAAAGCACGTTCGGCGGGCGCGTCAACCGGAGAAAACCAAGCTGCCGGGGCAGAACTTGGGTGAGCCCGCGTCCTCTAGAGCAAAGATTTGTACCTCATTCGCCCGAGTTTTCAGCTCAAGCACATCATCCAAAGAAGGATTGTTTACTCCTTGGGTTAAGCGTCTTGCGGCCTAAATTATTTCGCTGAAAAGAAAAAAGGCGCCTGATCGCTCAGACGCCTTTGTTGTTTCCTACGGCTAGCCGAGTTGATTAATAGTCGTCGTGATCGTGTGGCATCGCCGGTGCGTCTTTCTTTTTCTCTGGTTTATCGGCGATCATCGCTTCGGTCGTAATCATCATGCCAGCAACCGATGCGGCGTTCTGCAGCGCGGTACGCACCACTTTAGTGGGATCGACGATGCCCGCTTTGA
>Ga0157378_10005978_pt1 | contig 10668 bp, 10 predicted proteins | sample M65metaG_FD_115309 | JGI IMG/M metagenome (GOLD analysis project Ga0157378, IMG submission 115309) | Miscanthus rhizosphere microbial communities from Kellogg Biological Station, Michigan, USA - M6-5 metaG | ecosystem: Host-associated > Plants > Roots > Rhizosphere > Soil | place: USA: Michigan...
CCACGCTGGCTGCGAAGCGTGCCACAACCACCATTCCGATCGTTAGTCGGTCCTCGGGTGATCCGGTCCTGCTCGGCTTGGTTGCCAGTCTTGCTAGGCCCGGCGGCAATGTCACCGGGTTTTCGATAGCAGGACCGGAGGTATTCGCCAAAGAACTGTCGCTGCTAAAGGCGCTCCTGCCACGGCTCGAACGCATCGGCCTGATGTGGGAAGTGGGAGATCAATATGCTCGCGCCACTCGCAGCCAAGTCGAGCAGCTCTGCCAGTCGGCGCATCTCGTGCCAACCTTCGCCGAGATCGGAGCAGCGGACGAGATCGACGCTGCCGTGGTCCAACTCGTGCAGCGGCGCGTTCAAGCGGTGGTGCTCTATTCCTCCGCTTTCATGATCGACCACGGCGTAGAAATCGTCGGCGCCGCGACGAAGCACGGCTTACCAACCATGGCCCTCGAAGAAGAGGGCGACCCCTTGATCATCTACAGCCCAACGGAGGCCGAAGTAAACCGCGTACGCGCCGACTACATCGATCGCATCCTTCGCGGCGCAAAGCCCGCCGATCTTCCTGTCCGACAGCCCACACAGTTTGAATTGATCATCAACCTCAAGACCGCCAAGGCGCTGGGCATCACGGTTCCACAATCGGTGCTCGTGCAAGCAGTCCGTGTGATTCAATAGTCCGATGCAAATGTCCGCAGTTGGCCGATAGCACACCCCCACAGGTGTCGAGTATCAGCTGAGGACCGCTGCTACGTTCGACTACAGGGCTTGATCCACTACAGCCGCGCGCCAATGCAGATCGCTGATCTCGCGCGTCAGCTGGGCTCGCGCTTGCGTTACCGGGTGTTTGTACGACGTTCAAGCCTGCGCTACTTCGTCGGCGGCTGCGCTTGCCTCTTCAGCCGTGCGATCTGCTCATCGACGCTTTTACGGATCTGATCGACCGAGAAGCTCGCGGGTGGCTGGCTCGGCGGGTACTCGATGAAGGTCTCGAGAAACGCCCCGGCTCGCGCGTGAATTGGCTCGCACTTCGAACCGCGGCGATGATGCGTAGTTCGCGTCCCGCCGCCGAACCATCTGAATCTAAACAGTAATGCTGGACGCCTGTTGCGATTCGTCTGCAAAACTGTGCATTACTACGCCTAGCCGAATCCCGCAAAACTCCCGCAATCGAAATGCGGTGGATCTGCGCAGAATGCAATGCCAGAGGCCACCACCCGCCGCTGTAGCAATCACCCCTTCCGACCCGAAGCGGACATGGCAAGTGATTGCGTAGCCCTGAGGCTCGTCCTATAGTCCCCAACTCGAGATCCCAACACGTGGACCGAATGAAAGGGTGCAGGTGAGACTGGCATCCTCGCTCCTAAGTAACCTAGGTTATCCCCCCCTAGAGGAGTCTTCCATGAACAAGGCCTGCGTCACCCAACGGTTGCCCGGCCACCCCGATCTCCTACTCTTTCTGGGCGTGACCGCTTTGGCCATCTTGTCCGGCTGCGCTCATCAGGAGGCGGCGCCTTCGACAATGATCGGATCCAAGCCGGCGTCGTCACCTTGGGCCAGCCCGACCTCGACGATGAGTTGGAACGAGTACGCGTGCGACCTGATCACCCGCGGCCAAGTGGGCCAGTTTCCGGCGGCGCGAACACTGGCCTATCTCAACCTCGCCATTAACAACGCCATCGTCGAGGCAAAGCGAAAGGCAATCGCGCCTGACGGTGCCGCGGCGGGTGCAGCGGCCACGGTGCTGGTCTACCTATTCCCAAAGGAAGAGCAGGCCATTAGCGCGCGCCTCGCCGGAGAAGTGGCGGCCGTGGGAAGCAATCGCCGCCCAGGATTCGCTGCAGGGGTCGAGGTCGGCCGCAGTGCGGCAGCCGAAGTGATCGTGAGCGCGAAGTCGGACCGGACTGATGCCGCATGGACGGGGACGGTTCCTGAAGGCGCGGGCAAATGGTCCAGTCGAATGCAACCGGCACGGCCGCCGTTGGGACCGCGACTTGGAGAAGCGCGCCCGTTCTTCCTCACCAGCGGTGCCGATTTCCGAGCGCCGGCCCCACCGGCATTCGATTCGCCCGATTTTCACGCCCAGATCATCGCGGTACGAACGATCTCGGATGACCGCACCAACGAGCAGATCCGTATCGCCCAATATTGGGAGAACCTGAACGGATCCTACGGCGCCGGACTCTGGAACGCAGTCGCGCGTGAAGCAATTTCCGCGCACAACCTCGATGAGTCGGATTCGGCCCGCGTGCTCGCGCTCGTCCATCTTGCCGGCTTCGACGCGACGCTTGCATGCCACGATTCCAAGTACACGTACTGGGTGCCTCGTCCTACGCAAGCCGATCCGAATATCACGCTCGCGATTGGAGTTCCGAACCATCCCTCCTATCCGAGCAACCATGCCTGCATCTCGGGGGCCATCGGAGCAGTGCTCGACGCGCGGTTCCCCGATCAGCAAGGCCGCTATTCGGCCATGGGACGCCAGGCCGGCGAATCGCGGATCTACGCAGGCATTCATTACCCAATGGACGTTGAGCAGGGGTTCGTCATTGCGAAGAAGGTCGCAAAGCGTTCGCTCGACGCCGGGATTCCGATCGATCAAGCGTTCGTCGCGGCCGGGAAGTAACACGCGCGTTTGACGACTTCCGTTCTGGAGTGAAGGGCCTGACACGCACGATTAATGGAGAATGACCACTCCCGTGTGCGGGAGCCTCCGAAATCGGCAACACCGCGTTTTAGCCACCGTTAATTGACGGCTTCTGGCCGTAAGACGCCGACGACGCAAGCGGATGCTAATACCGAAATACCGACGCGATACGGGTCAGCGACGCGTGGCGCCTCGGTCGTACCGCTCGGGGATTGAAAGACCCGGACGTTCGTCGTCCCAAGCCATCGCGCTTATCTTCCAACCAGCTGTAGTTTTGATGAACTGGGTAGATACCATGCCGCGCGCAGTAAACGGTACGCCTCTGATGGTGCCCGACTTTGCGTACGAGTTGAATCTATGCGCAACGTTGCCGAAAATCTCTGTCGTTTCCCACAGCTCGATCTCGTGAAACCGCGTCAGCTCGCCGTTGCGGATCGCGACCTGCCGGGGTTCGATGAATTGCCGGACAGTATTTATCTCGGGAGTTGATCCGGTGTTCTTGACGAGAAGGCCGGACTCAACAAAGAGCTCGTAGATGTTTTCGTAGTTCGGGGCTGCCCCTTCCTCGAAGGATACGGCGAGAAAGAACTCTGTGGTCAGACGATCAAGCTCGGCTTTGACGTTAACGAGATCTGAGTGATTGGTCATGCGCTGATCCTCGGGCGAACTTCGATTGAAGGCCGCGTGAAGGCATCGTGTCTTCTGCGACGAAGGTGTGGGGGCCATTGGATTGTACGCGCTTGCGCCCTGCGACCGTCCGCATTGCGACAACGTCCTTGAGGGTCTGCTCCTGGCCAGAAGCAGACCTCGCACTTGTGTCGCGCCTGTCGATTCAGTCGGTTGCGAAGCGTGCGACGCCGTGAGGCAGAGTTGAGGATGGACAATGCGGGAAGGGCGATCGCGTCGACGTACTGTCCCTTAGCGGCTGCGACACCACGGTCAACTTCCCGGACGTATCCCCTCTAAAGAGCGTCGACGGCAGCTGGGTACTCGACGGAGAACTCGTGGTGCCAGATGAGCGCGGCGATCCGGCATTCGAAGGGGCGCAGACGCGGGGTGATGAAGCTGCCTTCTCGATCGCGGCCGCCGTGCCAGCGGCGTCGGCCCCGCTGTGCGTCTTTGACGTGCTCCTCGTTGACGGCGGCGACTTGCGACGGTTGCCGCCTAGCGAACGGCTACGAGCCAAAGCTCCCACGGAGCCAAGGTTCAGAAATGCGACTGGCTATGTTGGAGGACGCACAGACGTAGACGCACCGGATCGCACATCCTCGGCGCGCTCGGACTGTTACGACTGACGACTGACCTGTGCCCCGCAAGCCTGCGGGTGCCGCGCGACGCTTAGGCAGGGCAGCCTGGAAGTGAGGAGGATGCCAATGCAGGCTCAACACAAGCCGCTCTACAAATCGCTTTATTTGCAGGTAATCGTCGCCATTGTGATCGGCATTCTTCTCGGCCATTTTTATCCCGAGACCGGAACAGCCATGAAACCGCTGGGCGACGGCTTCATCAAGCTCATCAAGATGATTATTGCGCCGATCATCTTCTGCACCGTCGTGGTCGGCATTGCCGGGATGGAGGACCTGAAAAAAGTCGGCAAGACGGGCGGGTACGCACTCTTCTATTTCGAGATCGTCAGCAGTATCGCTCTCGTCGTCGGGCTGACCATTGTGAACGTCGTGCAGCCCGGCGTCGGCATGAACATCGATTCCGCGACACTCGACACCAATGGCATCGCAGCCTACGCGAAGCCCGGTCAGATGCAGAGTACTACCGACTTCGTTTTGAACGTCATCCCCAGTACAGTGGTGGACGCGTTTGCCAAGGGCGAAGTTCTTCAGGTCCTGTTCTTTGCGGTTCTATTCGGCTTCGCATTGCATCGATTCGGCGGCCGCGGGACGTTGGTCTTCGACTTGATCGAGAAAACGTCTCAGGTGCTGTTCGCAATCGTCGGCTACATCATGAGAGCGGCGCCGATCGGCGCATTCGGCGCTATGGCATTTACCATCGGCAAATACGGCCTGGTCTCGCTGCTGTCGCTTGGCAAGCTGATGGGTTCGTTCTACGCAACTTGTTTAATCTTCGTCCTGCTGGTGCTCGGAACCATAGCGAAGATTCATGGGTTCAATATCCTGAAGTTCATCCTCTACATCAAGGAAGAGCTGTTGATCGTGCTCGGAACGTCCTCGTCCGAGGCCGTGTTGCCACGCATGATGGCGAAGATGGAAAATCTCGGCGTCAAGAAATCAACCGTGGGATTGGTCATTCCCACCGGCTACTCGTTCAACCTGGATGGCACATCGATCTACCTTACGATGGCCGCGATATTCATCGCCCAGGCGACCAATACGCCGATGACACTCACGCAACAACTCACGCTTCTGGCAGTACTTATGCTTACGTCCAAGGGCGCGGCCGGTGTTACCGGCAGCGGCTTCATCGTTCTTGCCGCGACGTTATCCGCGGTAGGGAATGTTCCGATTGGTGGGCTCGCCCTGATCCTCGGCGTCGACCGATTCATGTCGGAGGCCCGGGCATTGACCAATCTTGTCGGCAACGGCGTAGCCACCGTTGTTGTTGGTAAATGGTGCGGGGATCTGGACCAGGCAAGGATTGGTCAAGTGCTCGACAACGTGGCGACGGAGCAGGCCGAGGAACCACGTAAAATTCTGGATGTCGTCGGGGCACCCATCCCTGCGGGCGCCAGCTAATGGCGGCGACTTTGCCGGTCCGTGATGGCCGCCAGTGTTGCAAGCGTCAGGAAGCGATTTCCTTGTCAGGCGCGATCACGAGATCGACCACCAGCGGTTCGGGCGTGACTAAACTGGCGATGGTGCAGGTCACTCTGTATGACGCCGGCGCTTCTGCGGAGAGGGGAGCGACCAAGAGCGATAGCGCCTCCACATCGAGGTCCAACTCCGCCTTTAGCCGATGAACAACTGCGGCAGCTTGATAGGCAAGCGTCCGATTGAGTATTCCCTCAGCTTTGGCAATGATCTCGATTTCCGCTTCAATTTGCTCCACCGGTCCATCATTCATGTTGGCCCCAGACAGTTGTTTGGAAGAGTATCCAGACACCGACAAAGCCGTACCGCTGCGTCGATGCGGCCCTGGTGTCGAGCTCGCGCGCACCAAGTCACGTAGCGGCGCAGAAACAGTCGCGCGAGCCATCGCTCGCTGTCATCGAGCTGTGGCTGGAAGTCGGGCGCCGGCTCCTCGATGCGCATGAGGTCGGCGTGCGGGACGATTAGGAAGGGCCGAAAGTACCCGCCGTCCTTGCCATATGCGTCAAGCCGGACTTCTCCCGGGCCGGCGTGCGGAAGCCGGATCCCGCAAAACTCCCGCGCTCGTGATCCTGAAAAAACAAGCGCTCGCCGCGGAGACGGCAAGCGCATGATTTGCGGCTGAAGTTTGGCGCGCCTGGCAGGATTCGGACCCACGACCCCCTGATTCGTAGTTCGCGTCCCGCCGCCGAACCATCTGAATCTAAACAGTAATGCTGGACGCCCGTTGCGATTCGTCTGAAGAACTGTGCATTACTGCGCCTAACCGAATCCCGCGAAACTCCCGCAATCGAAATGCGGTACATCTGCGCAGAATGCAATGCCAGAGGCCACCACCCCGCCGCTGTCGCAATCACCGCTTCCGACCCACTGCAGCCGGTGGGCGCGTCGAAGACCGGCCGTTGAACGTGCCATTCAACGGGGGCCGAGGGCGCCCCGTACGCTGTGTACCCTCGGCAACTCCGATGACTACGCCGCCAGTTTCACACCTTTGGCAGCTTCTTCGATGAGTGCGGCCACCACGTCTGGCTTCGATACGTAGACCGCGTGGCTGCCCTTTACCTCGACAACTCTCGAACCCGCGCGCTTGGACATGAATTGCTGGGCTGGCGGCGGGATCATCTTGTCGTCGGTAGCGATTAAGTACCAACTCGGCTTGGCCTTCCAAGCGGGTTCGCTGATTGCGCCGTTGAGCGCCTCCAGGCCCCAGGGAACCTGTGAGTTGGCCATAAACTCGGCCTTATCTTTCGCCACATCGGCCGCGAAGGCGGCAGGGAACTTTGCGCTATCGAGGAACAGAAATCCATCCTGCGGTGGCAATATCGGCGGGACCGGCGCGCCGGGCGGTGGGTCTTTGATGAGCGCGGCCACCGATTCCCCTTTGTCTGGAGCAAAGGCCGCGATATAGACGAGCCCCGCCACTTTGGGGTCGTTGCCGGCCTCGGTAATTACCACCCCTCCGTAAGAGTGCCCAACGAGGATGACGGGCCGGTCCTGCGCCGCGACGACCCGCTTAGTGGTCGCCACGTCGTCGGCCAGCGATACCGTGGGGTTCTGGACGATACTCACGTTGTAGCCGTCTTTCTTCAGGATGTTGTAAGTGTCCTCCCAACCCGAGCCGTCGACGAAACCGCCATGAACGAGGACGATTGCCACTGAGGCCGCAGAAGCCATGACGAATCCCCTTTCTCCAATACGCGCGCACGATGCAATGGCAAACCATTGCGAAAAGGTATGCAGACAGTTGTCAGCGGCACCGTCCGCGCGATACGACCCGCTTCGAACGGGCGCTTGTTCGCACCATCGAAACGCGCTTGGCCCGTTGACAAGCGCATTCTGCAAATTGTCGGCATCACACCAGCGCATTGCAACCCTACGAACGTAGCTGCTATTGCAGTTACCGTTCAGTTTGGCCAATGTTGCTTTCGGCTCTCGCCATCAACGGCAGCTTTGCGGCAACGGCACGCTATGACCGACGTTGGCGTCCGCTTAGAAATGAGGGCGGCAGCGCGTTGAGCTCTGCGAAGCAACCTCGCGCCGACAATTTCGACCGTATAGCGGCGCCAACGTCGTGCTGCTGCCCAGTCGATCGCGGCTACGTAGATCGCGCCCCACTACATCTCACCGCGATCAGACGGTTCGTCGGCGGGAGAATCGCTTAGGTCTGTCCAAGGCCGCGATTGGATATGTGCTCGCATAATTGGCTGTCGCTTGGTTCCGCAACCATATGCATATCATCCTGCTCTACAGCGGCCTGTTGGCCCTGTTGTTCGTCGCCTTGAGCGTCCGAACGCTCCGTATGCGCCGCCGCCTCCGCGTCGCCGTGGGTGACGGTGGCGACGAGCGGCTGTTGCGCGCGATGCGCGTCCACGCCAACTTTGCGGAATACGCGCCGTTCGCGTTGTTTCTCATATACCTGCTAGAGCTGACGGGCGGGAGCGCGATCCTCGTACACGCACTTGGCTCGGCGCTTCTCGCGGGACGTGCATCGCACGCAATCGGCGTGGCACAAGTGAACGAGACGTTTGCTTTCCGCGTGGCAGGCATGGCGCTCACCCTGACGGTAATTACCATCGCCGCGCTTCGTCTGCTCTACGTTTATGCGACAACCGCCGCCGCTGGGTAATGCGTGGCCCTAAGACGCTGGTCTTTCGCCTAAGACGAGCTGGGGAGCTATTAGCTCAAGGTCGACGGAGTGCGCGGGTTCCCTTTGCCCACAGCCAAAGGAGAAGTGGCCTCAACCACCCGTCGCGTTCGTCAGAACGAGGCGTGACGGGCTGCCTCTCGACCGAATCCAACGGCAGGAGCAACCAGAGCATAACGTACCTCCCCGCTTCGGCGCTGGCGACAAGTCTGTACCAGCATCTGTGTTCAGCAGGAAGTGTGCCTGTAGCGGTTCAGTTCACCGCGGGGCGCTCGGGATCGCGGAACCAGCAATGGCACCCAGCCGGCCAAGCGGGCATCGACGGCAAGGGACGGCCCCTCGCGGACGAGCGAGCCGGAAGGTCGACGTCGGTCATGCTGGTGCCAGCTCGCACATCTGGCGGGCGAGTGGCGCTCGAGCGTGGGTGCCGGCGAGGCAGCGGTCGGGTGCGCGCGGCGGAGGCGCTATCTGCGCCTTCCTTCGCGTCACCGTTGGCGACGACGACCGGCATCGAGATGTCACACGGGCGACGCCACGCGAACTGGCTTGCGTGGCGATCTGTGATTCGGTGGGCAGCCATCAAGGTGAACCTTAAACCGGCGACATGACGGCCGATTGACAGGAACATTGCATTCGCGCGTCACGCCTCGCCGAGTGGTGGGAAGGTCAGTTTCCCTTGGCACCACCGGGAATCTGCGCCCACCGCTTTCGCCCGCCGGCCTCGACGCCTTCGCCAGTCGTCAGACGAGCGCGGCCCGCATTGCGCGGGCCGGCGCGCCTGCGCGCTATTGGCAGCTCGTCAGAGGGTCCTTGCAGTACGCGACGTTCGTCCATGTCACCGTCGGCACCTTCTTGCGCGCATCGATGGTGACGCGCAACCATTCTGCCGGCGCGTTCGTCGAGCCTTGCACCGTGATGCGTGTCAGATTGGGCACCGCCGGGGTTCCGTGAATGCGACCCGTGGCGCTCGAACGGTCCGCCAGAGGATGATCGGCCTCGTATAGATGCGAATCCCCGTTGAAGAGAATCACTGATCCATCGAAGCGATTGGCAAGCTCGGCCAGATGCTGGACGAATGGCGTGTACGCCGATAGTCCGTCGCCGCCCGCCACCAGAGCCGCCGGGTCCCACATGTCTGCCTGCAGCCCGATGACCAGCACGCGCACGCCGCCTCGCTGCGCCTGCGCGAACGCCGCGTCGAGCCAGCGCATTGCGGCGCCCGTACGTTCCACGACTTCCTTACCCTGAGCGGCGTTATCCGTGAAAGGTGCCGACCAGGGCAACGTATCGTTGTTCGATCCCGGCATGTTGACCGTGACGAACATGGTGCGGCCGTTGCGCCACATCACGTTCTCCACGAACTTGCCGTCGGAAGGAAAGCCGCTGTCGAAATGCAGGGCCTGCGTCGCGACATCCATTTCGTTGAGGCCGAGGCTGACACCGGGTCGAGAGAAGAAGAGGCCCCTTACCGCCGCCAATTCGCTCATCGGCGCCCCGCTGCCCTTCTCCTTTGCCTTGTGGCAATCGGTCCACTCGTTATCACCCGGGGTATAGACGAATGGCGCTTCGAACTGTTGGAATCGCTGGAATACCGCCTGATTCCACCCTGGATTTGACGAAGGAATCGGGGGGAGGATTCCGGCGCTCGTGCAGGGTTGGCTTCCTGAGTGAATGTCTCCGACATGCAACACAAATTGCACCTTGCGGTCGGCGTTGACCGAGTCGACCAGAAGATTCGCGTTCTGCAGCAGTAAGTCGTTGTACGGCCAGTCGCCAAACACAGCGAACGTCACAACGGAATTCGAGTCGTCGTCTGCGCCATCGTCCGCGATGACGGGTTGCCACGAGCACGCGGCCGCAAGGGCGGCCGCGAGAACGATCTTCTTCATGTAGAGCCTTTCAGGGAGTCCAACATTGCCAAGATGGGTGGGTGTCTGCGGGATGTGTCCCCCGACTTCCCGATCCTAGCGGCCGTTCGTGACAATTTCGCTTAAGCGCACCTCGAGTTAAAGCGCCGCCGGGACATCGAACAAGCGCCCGCGGACGCCTTGCCTCAACGGTACTCGCTCAGGCCGATGAATTGCCAAACGGGGGAATCGCGCTCCGACTGCCTGTAAACGAGCAGGACGGGGCGCACAGCACCATCCACGGTGGAGAGACCAAGCCGTGCCAGATCGTCCGCGCTTCTGGTTTGATAGACGATATAGGCCACACCCTGGCGAGCATCTACGGCGTGCAAATGCCCATCGAGCGGGCCGCCGCGCAAGACGACACTGCGTTTCACGGACGCTGCAGGGAATCAACGATCCATCTTCTTGCGGATCTCCTCCAGCGCATCAATGAGACCGTGAACGCCCGACTTGGTCAGGCCCTTCTTGTCCACGTGAAACTCGATGAGCAGGCGCTTGGTATCCTCGGACACATGCAGAATGATTTCCCCGTCGCGCCCCAAATCGTATCTCTTCGTTTTGCCCTTTGCCATATCGGTCTCCTCGAATTGGCGAGCGATCATAGCGTAAAGGCGCGGGGCGATTGTTACAGCGGAGATTGCCGCGTCGCTGAGTCGTCGCGCATGGGCGGCGAGGGTCGAAAGGCGAAGCA
>Ga0157378_10005980_pt1 | contig 10668 bp, 6 predicted proteins | sample M65metaG_FD_115309 | JGI IMG/M metagenome (GOLD analysis project Ga0157378, IMG submission 115309) | Miscanthus rhizosphere microbial communities from Kellogg Biological Station, Michigan, USA - M6-5 metaG | ecosystem: Host-associated > Plants > Roots > Rhizosphere > Soil | place: USA: Michigan...
GATATACCAGTATCGAAAAATCGGGCCGGAGGTTAATGCCTGCGGCGTTGTCCAGTACCTTATCATTAAAATGCGTAGAGGCTGTTGATGCTACATGCCCGCCCGCGGAAAACCCCATGATACCAACCTTTGAAGGATCAATATGCCATTCTCTGGCACGTTGCCGTAACATTTTTATAGCCTGCTGCGCGTCCTGCAAAGGCCCGATGGATTTATCTTTCATAATCTTCTCATTGGGCAGGCGGTATTTCAATACAAAAGCCGCTATGCCTTTCTTGACGAAAGCCTCTGCCACATCGGTTCCTTCCTGGTTCATAACAAGGTAGGAATAGCCGCCACCCGGGCAAATGATTACAGCAGTGCCATTGGCCTTATCTTGTGACGGTAAAAAAACTGTAAGTGTTGGCTGCGTAACGCGACTGGTTCTTATCCTGCCTTTTGCAGTATCCGATTTTTCTACAATGGATGTATCCATAAGTGCATTGGGCACTGTATCATACAGGGGTATTACCTGTTGTGCAATACAATGACTGGCATAAAAAAATAAGGCGATGGCTAATATTTTTTTGTTTATCATATTAATTGCTGGTATTAATATCTTCTATACTTATTTCCTGGTAAACAATCCCTTCATAAGCTTTTTGCAGCCCTGCTTCATAAAAACAACCGATGTTTCCATTGGGCAATATGGTGAGGCAGGAATAGGCTGAAGGGCCGGCATATAACAATTTCTTTGCTTCCCAGCGCCCGCCATCATTGTAACTAACGCGGATGGTCATCTGCGTTCTGGAACTGGTATTGGCCGGGTTACAAAACAGCAAAGCCGCTTTCTTACCCGGATATTTATACTGCAACAGGTTTCCCTCGCAGACGGGCTCTATCAATGTGGTATCGGCTTTAATATCCGACCAGTGGGTTCCGCCGTCTTTACTAATGGCAACCTGCCGCGCTCTTTTTTTACTGGCATTGCGCATGTTCATCATCAGCCTGCCATTTGACAATTCAGCAATGGTTGATTCATTCACGCTATCCTGTTTGGTAACATTTCCTGCGCTCCAGTGCGCACCGCCATCATCTGAATAAATTGCCTGGCAGTAGTTTTGCTTTGTATCGCCCGTAATATGATTGGTTGACACAACCAATCGGCCCTTGTGTTTGCCCTTGCTGATTTGCAATCCCCTTCCCGGCCCGGTAGCATACCAGGTCCAACTGCTGTCTTTTAAGCCCGCTGTAAGATCGGTTGCACCCGACCAATGCAGGCCATCATCGCCAGAACTCAATATAAAAATCCTCCTGCTGTCTTTGCTGGTTTTATTGATAATGTCTTTTTCATGATCCGTTCCCAGATTCCAGGTTGTCAGCAAAATAATTCTCCCGGTATTTTGATCAACAACAGGTGTCGGATTGCCGCAGGTATTGGTGCTATCGTTCCAAACCATTTGCAAGGCACTCCAGGTTTTGCCGCCATCTGCTGAACGCTTTACTACCAAATCAATATCACCGGCATCGCCACAATTATTCTTTCTTGCTTCTGCAAAAGCCAGCACTGTTCCTTTTGTAGTGGTGATAATAGAAGGTATACGAAAGCAGGAATATCCTGCTTCACCGGCCTTGTACAGGTAATTAAGATCCTGGGCTTTTACCATACCTCCGCTCAAAAAGATACCAATCGAAAAAAATAAAAAAAACTGTCTGGTTTTCATACGCTCATTTTAAAGATCAGGTTCATAATCATTCACTTTCGGCCGAAGAAAGGAAAGCTGTATTATCAACGCCAGCAATACCACGGCTGCCAGCATTGCAAAGTCCTTACCCAGGGTTCCCTTATCAGTTGATTTACCCAGCCGGTCGGTAACAAAGGCGCCGGCAAAAACGCCCATCATATTCATCAGGCCATAGGCAGTTGCACGATACCTGGCAGCAACAAACTGGCAAAGTATAGGCATATTGTTGGCATCGAACATACCGAACCCGAAACCAAAACAAAATGCCGCAGCCATTACTGCAAATAAAGAATGGCCAAGCGCTATAAACAGTAAGGCAGGTATGGTTAAACCTATGCCAATGGCACTGGTATACACCCGGCCCCTGACATTTTTTTGTATCCATTTATCTGATAAGATGCCTCCGAAAATAACCCCCAGCAATGAAGAAACCGAAATGGTAATAGTAGATAAAGGCCCCGCTGCTGACATATCAATATGAAGGTTGTCTGCAAACAGGGTGGGTAGCCAGTTCTTGATGCCCCAGCCGGGCAAACTCGGCACCGCAAAATAAAACAGGATGATCCAGAAAAAAATATTGCTAAACAAAACAGTCAATCCCCTAAATAAAGCCGGTTTCTTTTTACCGGCCGTATTTGAAAACGTTTCAGGATGCAGGTGCCTGCTTTTCTCTTTTAAAAAGAATATTAATACCAGTGAATAAAGAATACCGATAATGCCAAATGAATGAAAAGCACGCTGCCAGGAAAAAGCCTGTGCAATGGTAGCACCAAATCCGCCAAGGGCCTGGCCCATGTATAAACCCGTCATATTAATACCCACTGCCAGTGAACGGGTTTTGTTAGGATGGTATTCTGCTATCAGCGCAAGGCCGGCAGGAATATACAAGGCTTCACTGATACCCATAACCGCTCTTAACCAATACAACTGGTTAAAACTGGTAGCATATCCCATCAGGAAGGTAACCCCCGACCAGACAAACAAACTTCCTACAATCAGCCATTTCCGGTTAAAGCGATCTGCTATCATACCCGATACCGGGCTCATGAACCCGTATATCCATAAAAAAATAGCCATCAGGTAACCAAAATTGGTGGCCGATTGCAATTCCGGGATATCCCTTTGCATGGAAGGTTTCATAGTAGAGAGCATTTGCCGGTCCATATAATTCAGCAAGGCTACCATCCACAATAAGGCAACTACTATCCAGGGATATCTTTTTGTACTTGTCATGGGAAATGGTTGATGGTTGCCGCTGTGATTAACGCTGTGCGAACCCCTGCCCTGATTTCACCACCTGGAATAATGATCCTGTTCTTCCAGTTTATGGCCAGTGTAGTTACCTGCGTAGGAAAATTCATTTCACCAGAAGAAATCCACTCATTTGCCGGCACATTGTATACCAATATGGTTTTGCTAAACCCAGGGTGTGCAGCCTGTAACGCGTTCTTCTGTTTAACCAGTTTTCCTTTTAATGCTGTATCTGCTGTATGGCTGATGGCTTGTGTTAAGATTTCCGCTTCGTGAAACTGTTTACCTGTATCACCTCCGAATAATAAAATATTATCAGCACCGTACGCAATGCCGGTCCCCGCCATCAAAGGCCAGGGCAGTGATCTTTTTTCCGACCAGTTATTTTCTTTTACATCAAATACATAAAAGCTATTGTAGAGATCACTGATGCCATCGGCATTTTTCTTCCGGCCTCCGGCCAGATAGATCAATGGTTTTTTTTCATCCGTTCCGGCAACAAGCACCATATGTGATACAGGTACCGGAAGCGCGGGCAATTCTTTCCAGGGCTGGAAACGATCACGCAAATCGAGGCAATAAAAATGATCGGAAACTCCGTTTACCATTTCGCCGCCGGCCAGGTAAACTATGTTATTACAAACAGCAATTGCCGCATTGGTTACTGCAACAGGCAGGTTGTTCAGTTCTTCTGTGATGATCTTTTTATCAACCTCGTTCCACCTGATTATTCTTACTTTATTACTGATACCCTTTTCGTTTTCACCACCCGCATACAATATACCCTGGGCCGTGGAACAGGAGGCTGCATAGGCGATCGTTTCTTCCAGTTGATGGGTCTTTTCCAGCAGTTCCAGTTTGCCATCGTCTATGCGGTACACAAATACATCAGCATAATATTTTTTTTTGCCGCCTTCCCAGGGCATACCTGCAGGGAAATTGGCACCAGCGGCCACCAATAACACATCATCGCATATACCTGCAACCGGCCCGGCAAAACCCAATGCAGATTGCTGCCCCGGGGAAGCCGGAAGCTGACCGGCAATTTGCCAGTGCAGCGTTATGCCCGGCTTTTTTTGTGCAGGTGTTTCAGCGGGGACAAGCATAATAACAATTAAAATTACAAGCAATAACTTCATGATGATTTATCCTGGTTCCTTTGCAAAATTCCACACTTCTTCAAACCGGGTGGTACCTTATGAGTAATTAACTAAATTGTATGCTGTTTCATACAAATATTATCCTGCTATCAGTAAAATACCGGCAGACCGGCCATTGCATTACAAGGCCGATTGCTGCTTGAGCGCAGGCAGTTTAGCAAAAAAATTCTTTTCACTAAGCTCGCCGTAAAACTTATCATAGTTGGCAGCAGAAAAGCCGGGCAGCGGCAGGCGGCAGGAGCCCATATCAAAACCCATCATTTTCATAATAGCTTTTTGCGCGGGAATGGGTGGATACTTAAGCAATATCCGGATAATGTCTACCATATAGCTGTGATGCATACGCGCTGATTCCAGATCTCCCCGCCTGAAGGCTGCAACTGTTTCCAGGTGAAGAGGTGCCGCGAAAGTATAGGTGCTACCGATGGCCGCTTTTGCACCCACTGCAAGTGCCGGCAATAGTAATTCATCCAATCCAAAAAGAATATCGTGGCGGCCATTGTCAAAATTCAGCAGCGCCTGGTATTCCTGTAATGTGGTAGCTGTATATTTTATACCAGCCAGGTTGGGAATCCGTGGACCGACATATTGCAAAAATTCTATCATATCCATTCCTACGCCGGTCAGGTGCGGAATATGATAATAATAAAACGGGAGATCCTTTGCTGCAGCGGCAATTTCTATCATGCAATCACCCAGGTTTTCAACATTGAGCGGCTTAAAATAAAAAGCGGCTACCGAAGAAAATGCATCGGCCCCAATAAGCGCCGCATGGTTGCCCAATATTTTTGCCTCCGCTATGCTGCTATGCCCCACATGCACAATTACCATGAGTCTTTTGGCAGAGGCTTTTACAAAAGCCTCAGCCACTTTCATCCGCTCGGTAGTAGTCATATTAGGTCCTTCTCCATTGCTGCCGCATATAAAAATACCTTTTACACCATCTGTATATAGTTTGTCAACCAGGGCAGGAATAAGATCAAGGTGCAGTGATCCATCTTCGTGAAACGGTGTAAATACAGCAGCTATCAAACCTTCAATTTTGTTCATATTCGTTTTAAATTTAAATCAAAAAACCTATGCTGCCATTTATTAATAACCCTCTGTTTGTTTTATCAAGTTATTGTTGGCAAGCACGGTGGTATTGATTGGCCAGAATAGTGGCGTGGTTTTTCCAACAAGGTTCGGTACATACGTATAAACATTGATGGTACCTGCTTTGTGAAACCTGACGAGGTCGTACCAGCGCTTGTTTTCAAAATACAATTCCCTTTCGCGTTCATCCAGTATTTCTTTTTCTATGGTTGCTTTATCGGTAGCACCGCCGTAATCGCCTGTGCCGGCCCGATTCCTTACTTTATTCAGGTAAGAAATAGCCAGGGCAGTATTGCTGATACCTGCGTATGCCTCGGCCTTCATCAAAAAAACATCTGCCAGCCGGTACATCGGGATATCATTGTCCGATATCCTGTCGTCTGAATATTTAGTACCGGGCAATTTTGTTATCCATGAAATTTTCGGGCCGGTAGATTGTCTTTCTGTTACCCAGGTAAACGGAATCCTTTTATCTGTTGAAGAAGTAAACAATGCGCGTGATTTCGGACTGATCTGGTAAGCGCCCTGTCCATTACCGGAAGTATTTGCATAGGGTATGCTATCTATATTAAGTGCTCCTTGTACGATGGTGAAAAATGGCAGGGCGTTCAGCCCATAATTGGAACTGCCGTTCGATTCATCGCGGAGGAAAAAAGCCGCCAATATGGCTTCCGGGTTAGCTGCCGCGCGAAGCGTAACCGCATTTTTAAAATCGGTGTTCAGGGTTCGTCCCGTTATTTCTACTTCGGTGATGGCAGCAATGGCATCATTGAAATCTGCAGTACCTCCATTCATCACTTTTGCGCTCCAGAGTTTGGCATCTGCTTTTAGCGCCTGCACAGAGCCATACGCAAAACGGTACAAAGAGGGATAAGCCGTGGGTACAAAGCCGGCCATAGAACGAAAACTGGCAATGGAAGCGTCCAGGTCTGATTGAATCTGTTTCATTACGTCTGTTGCGGGGGCACGCGGCAGCAGTGGCACATTATCGTCTGTTATTGCTTCCAGCATAATGGGCGCATCTCCGATGATACGAGTAAGGGAGAAATAAAAATAGGCCCGCAGTGCATAGGTTTCTCCCATAATTCTTTTTTTGGCGTCGGCATTGGAAAAGCTGAAATCAGTTATCTTTTTCAACAGCAGGTTGCAATTGCCGATTGCCTTGTACCAATCGTTGTAATTAACCGCGCCGGTGGTAGGCGAAAGAATCTGTGACCAGGCCGTGGTAAAACGTGAATTGGATGCGGCCACCAGTTCCTCGCTCCGTTCGGTACCGTAAGTAATATTGTTGGCAAAGCTGCGCATAGCGGTATAAATGCCGGTGAGGTAGGGTTCAAAATCGCCCTCATTTTTAAAATAGGTAGCTTCGGTTATGCTTGACTGTGGGGTTACTTCCAGTATTTTTTTGCAACCTGTTTCCAGCAATAGCAGGAAGGGTAACCAGTACAATAATTTATTTTTCATACCAATGAATTGTTTTAATAATCAGAACTTGATTGTAGCGCCGAGCGAGAACTGCCGGGGGCGGGGATAGCCACCGGGATCAAACCCGGTATAGGTTTCGGGGTTTAATCCCTTATACCGCGTGAGGTATCCGAGGTTATAAACACTGGCAAAGACATTCATGCCGGTAGCGTGAATTTTGTGCATGATGTTTTGGGGCAGATCATAGGCAATAGTCAACTCCCGGAAAGCCAGAAAATCTCCCTTTGTAATCATAACAGATACATCAGAACCATAGCCATTGTTATTGCCCAGTGTTGCGGAACGTAAATAATTCCGCTGACCGAAATCTGCATCGGCAAAAGAAAAGCGGGCGTATTTTTTCCCCATATCTCCCGGCTTTTGCCAGATATCAGGGCCCAGCGCCTCTGCGGGTGCCCCTTCGTTGAATGCACGTCCCTGGCCCAGCGAACGCGCCAATGCGCCATTGCTGATCAGGTGACCAAGCGCATAATCCATCGTAAACCGCAGTGAAATGCCTTTATAGGAAAACGTGTTTTGCATGCCCCCAATGGTTGTGGGTGTGCGGTAACCCATAAATACCTGGTCTTTCGTATCTATGATTCCATCGTGATTAACATCTTCAAAAATAAAATCACCCGCATGTTTACCTACAGCAATACCCTGTGGTGATGCCAGGTTATCTTTGGTGGTAGCGTTCCAGGCGGCGGCTTCTGCTTCGATAGAGAATACACCCAAAGTTTTATACGCATAGATAGCGTACGGCCGTTCTCCCTCGGCAAAGCCGCCAGCTTCTACCAGCGATTTTGAATTGGCATCGTATACCAGGTCCCCACCCTGGCGGTTTTTGGCACGTCCATTATTGGGCAGGCTGATAATTTTCTGTTGATTATAGGCAAAAGAGAAATTCGTATTCCAGGCGAATTTCTTTATGCTGAGTACTGTAGCACCCAGTTCTATTTCTATGCCGCGGTTGCGGAGTGACCCGTTGTTAAATGTAATGGAAGAAAACGGCGATTCAGACGGGAGCGGTTTTGATGCCAGGCGCTGATCGGTAAGTTTATTGTAATAGTCAACGGTCAATGTAACGCGGTTGTTGAAAAGGGCGGCGTCAAATGCGAGATCAAGCGTGGTAGTTGACTCCCATTTCAAATCCGGATTGGAAAGATTTGCCCGCAATATTCCTGAGCCCAATGCATAAGTGGTAGCCGAATAGCCACCATAGGTGTCCGTTAGGCTCAAATCACTAAGCCCTGCCTTTCCCCAACTGGCTCTTAATTTCAGCGCGTTCATAAAATTGATATGCCAGAATTTTTCCTTGCTGATATTCCATCCCACAGAGGCCGAGGGAAAAAGTGCATACTTGTTTTCCGGGGCAAAATTGGAAAATCCATCGCGGCGCAGGGTTCCGCTGAACAAATACTTACTGTTGTAATCATAGTTCAGCTGCCCGAATGCACTGGCCGACCTGCTTTCGCTGAAAGAAGTGCCAAAATTGGTTACGTTGGTAGTCACTACACCGTTGATAACCGTGGTGCTGGGTTCATTGATGGTATATATATAATCGCTGGTGGCACGTTGCGAGCTCACGCTTACGATATTACCGGTATTTTTCGTATAGTTAATCCCGGCCAGTACCGTAAAATGATGGTCGCGTGCGAGGCTGAAATCATACTGCAACAGTTGGTCTGTCATCAATTGGCGGCTGTTGCTGGTATAATCCGTTTTTTGCCGTTGGGTAGAAGGCTGCACTTCATCCGGCGGTGTTGCCTTTCGCATAAAAGTTTCATGATAATCATCCGACAGGTAAGAAAGTGAGGGCTTGAAGTGCAGTCCTTTTATAATGGTCCAATCGCCGGCCACCCTTGATACAAATCTTTCTGTCTTTGTTCTCGTATCGTCGTATTTCAACGTATGAAAACGGTTGCGTGCTGTATACAATTCACCTACAGCCGGGTTGCCATCGTCTTTAAAAATACGGATGAGTGGTGTAATCCGGATTGCCCGCACTACATCATTCTGGTAAGCATCAACATAATTGGGGCTCAGGTTCTGGTAGCTGAGGTTTACATCTATCCTGAAATTATCCGATGCCCGGAAGCCAAAATTGCCGAGCGCATCATAGCGTTTGTATTTGGTGCCTACCAGCACACCAGCCTGGTTGGTACGGCCGAATGCCAGATTGTAATTAGCTTTATCACTGCCACCATCAACCGAAAGATTATCATTTTGTGTAAGGCCGGTATTCCACAACATATCCTGGTAATGGTTGTCGGCAAATAATAATTTGGTACCGGGGTTGATGGGATCATCCATGGTTTGCCAGCCATGTGCCAGCAGGTTGTTTACATAATCCTGTCCTTCAACAGCTACAATATTATCGTACAGCGCTGTGAGGTTGACGGCCTTTCCATAATCGCCTTTTTTGGTATACACTTTTGTTCCCGCTGAAAAGCCGCCGTTGTTGAGCAGGTTATTTTTATCAATGGGATCAAAGGTGTTTTTTACGGTAGTCCGCGCCAGCTTCAGGTAATCAGCTGCGCCCATATAATTATAATTCCTAGCCTGTGTTTCCCAGGTAGTGCGGTGATTCAATGACAGGTTCATCTTACTGTTGAATTTGCCGCCCTTTGTTTTTATAACAATAACACCATTGGCACCGCGCGCACCATAAATAGCCGTGGAAGCGGCATCTTTCATTACCTGCAATGATTCAATATCGTCTGGGTTGATATCTGTAAAAGCCCTGAACACGCCGTCAACCACCACCAGGGGACTGGAAGCATCAACGGAGCCCACACTGGTACCATTGTTGTTGCCCAAACCAGAACCATACACATTGTTTTTTGTACCACCCCTGATAATGATATTGGGGGCGCCTGCACCCGGCTGACCGGCAGTAATGGGAACCGATACCCCTGCTATTTTTCCCTGCAAAGCCTGCACAGGGCTGGGATTGGAAGTATTTTTTAATTCAGCGGGATTTAATTTAGAAACTGCCGCGGTTGTCTTTTGTTTTGATTGTTGCGTATATCCCACAACTACGATATCCGACAATGCGTCATTGGCCCTTGCAAGCACAATGACTAAGTTCGTTTGATTACCTGCTGCTATTTCCCGGCTGGTATAACCCACACTTGAAACCACCAGCACCGTTGAATTATCCACTGCCAATGTAAATGATCCATCCACGGCCGTAGCAATGCCGCGCTTAGCACCCTTAATTGTCACTGTTGCATGTTCCAGTGGCGCACCGGCGCTATCTGTTACCTTACCCGAAAAGGAATGAGTTTGGGCAAGACAGAGAAAAGGGGCAAATAAAATTAAGAGCAGGATAAACCGGTACAGCTTACCAGCAGTGGGCTTTCTTTTCATATGCAATCGTTTTACCATTCAGGGCAGTTATGTCTATTAGTAGTTATGTACTACATAATAAAATTACCGATTTCACCGAACCCGCAAAATTTATTTTTATTTTATCCTGTCGAAATGATGTTTGAGGTGCTGGTACATACCCTGGCGGAATTTTTCCTTGGATCCTTTTTTCAGGATCTCCACCAGCTCAATATGAGACACCGAGGCGGGTGTGTATACCTGTTCCAGCTCCATTACGTAGCCAAAAATAGGCAGCAACATCTGCTGGAAACGATGCATGGTTTCGTTGCCGGTCATCTGGTACAATTTACCGTGGAAGGCGATTTCGTGTTTGATGCGCCAGGATGGTTTGCCAACAGTGACCTGTTGCTTCATGGCGATGGCTTCCAGTTCAGCTACATCCTTATCTGTTTTTCGCTTATAAAGAATGTCGGCCAGTCCTATCTCCAGTGTTAAACGCAGTTCAAACAGATCCTGAAGTGTAGCTTTATCCATAATAAGCGGGTCAAGTACCCGTTCAAATGAACCAAGGATATCCGGGCGCGAAAGCAGCATGCCACGTTTTTTCTTTGTTTCCACAATTCCCAGCATGCGCAGGC
>Ga0157378_10005981_pt1 | contig 10667 bp, 5 predicted proteins | sample M65metaG_FD_115309 | JGI IMG/M metagenome (GOLD analysis project Ga0157378, IMG submission 115309) | Miscanthus rhizosphere microbial communities from Kellogg Biological Station, Michigan, USA - M6-5 metaG | ecosystem: Host-associated > Plants > Roots > Rhizosphere > Soil | place: USA: Michigan...
GAGATAGCCCTCAGCGGCGCCGTCCCGGTAATCGTAAAGGTTGTCGGGGGTGTGTTGCCGCTTCGGCCCGGATTGTTCGTATCCAGGCGCGAAGTGGCAATCGAGATAGGCCTGCGCGTGAGCCACCGTTGAAGCAACCAGAACCGCGCAGGCCAGAAGCAGGTGCCTCATGCGAAGAGTTCCTGGGCGCGGCTGATGCGTTCGGCAACACGCACGCCATGCGGACAATTCACCGTGCATTCGGTGCAATCGCCGCAGCGGGATGTCGCATGACGGGCAGGCAGCTCGTTGAAGCGCTCGCGAGCAAGGGCGAACTGACCGTAACCTTCAGCGTAGGTGAGGATACGCAAGGTGTTTGCGATCTCGAGCCCCTTCTTGCATGCGCCATCGCACTCGCCACAGAAGCGGCAATAGTAGGGCGCAATCTTTTCAAGGTGAGCAGCGAGGGTTTTCTCGTCTACAGGCGCGAACTTCTCAGCCATGGCGAGGAGATTTTCATCGAGCTGATCCATGTCGGTCATGCTGGGGATCGTGGTATGAATGTTCGGCTTGTGAAGCACCCACTTGAGCGCGGAGAGCATGGCGCCTTCGCGCTGCATACGCGGATCCACCTTCTCTCCGGGGCGACGCGCGCGGGCTCCGCCGGCCATGATCTTCATCGCGACCACGCCGGTTCCAGTCTTTGCGACGGCCGCGATCGCCTCGTCTGCCTTCGGATCCATGGTGAAGTTGTAGACGGTGAGGACAACGTCGAATGCTTTTTTGTCGACGGTCCACTCGGTCATCTTGGGTAGCGCGTGGGTGCTCATGCCGGCGAAGCGGATCTTGCCCTGCTGTTTCGCGATCTGCTGGGCCTCGATCATTTCGTCGTTGATAGCGCTCGGTATGTCCTTCGCGTGGAGATACCAGATGTCGACGTAGTCGGTTTTGAGCTCGCCGAGGCTGGTATCGAGATGCTTGAGCAGACCCTCCTTATTGTTGGCGATCGACTTGGTGGAGAGAACGATGTCCTTGCGTTTGGCGCCGAGGACCGCAGCAACCATGCGCTCGTTGTTGCCGTTCTGGTAGCCGCGTGCGGTGTCGAAGTAGTTGATGCCGAGGTCGGCGGCGCGGGTGATGACGCTGGGATCGGAGGTGATCATGCAGCCGAAGCCGACGGTGGTGACCTTGAGTCCGGTTTTGCCAAGAGTGCGGTAATCGAGCCTGGGGGTCTTCGCAATCTTCGGCGCGGGCTTTTCGGTGTCGAGGAAATCGAATCTGGATGCGGCGCCGGCTACGGGAAGCATCAACCCGGCGGAGAGAAACTGGCGGCGTGAACTACTGCTGCTCATAGAGACACCTCTGGCTGAGGGGGAACATAGTCTTCCAGGAGCGAAAACGGATAGGGCGGTGATCACAAGGTGACGTGATCAGCTTTCGAGTACAGTTGAAGGCTTCGCGGCCGAAAGAAATAAGGCTTTGACAACCCTCGGCGCGGTTTTTATGCTTGGCGAGCAAACGTTTACCTGTAATTCCGGTAGGCGAACTTCGCCGCGTCACGATCGGCGAGCCATGACCAGAAAGCGCGAACGTGGTACCAAGCTTCGCGAGTGAAGGAATTCTCAATGAAGAAAGTTTCTCGCAGACAGTTTGTGAAACAAGCCGGGCAGGCGGGTCTTGCCGTTGCGGCAACTTCAGCGCTGGGCAGATTCGGAATTGCGCAGACGCAGCGCGCGACGCGCGTGGTGATTGATTCGAACCGTCAGATTTCGGAGATCAATCCGCACCTGTTCGGGTCGTTCCTTGAGCAGTTGGGACGGGCGATCTATGAAGGCATCTACGATCCGAAGTCGAAGTTTGCGGACGCGGATGGTTTTCGTACCGATGTAATGAAAGAGATTCACGATCTTGGCGTGCCGATTATTCGCTGGCCGGGTGGGAATTTTGTCTCGGGCTATCACTGGCTGGATGGCGTAGGGCCGAAGAAGGACAGGCCGGCGGTGCTCGATCGCGCATGGAACACGCTGGAGTCGAATCAGTTTGGGACGAACGAGTTCATCACCTGGGCGCGGAAGGTGGGAACGGAACCGCTGTTCGGATTGAACTTCGGGACAGGGTCGGCGGAGGATGCGGCGGCCTTGGTTGAGTACTGCAACATCGACAAGGGAACGAAGTGGAGCGATCTTCGGCGGTCGCATGGGTACGAGCAACCGCACAAGGTGAAGTTCTGGTGCGTGGGCAACGAGATGGATGGGCCGTGGCAGATCGGGCACATGGAGGCGCGTGAGTACGGCATCAAGGCAGCGGATGCGGCGCGGCAGATGCGGAATGTTGATGAGAGCGTGAAGCTGATCGCCTGCGGGTCGAGCGGGCCATTTATGCCGACTTACATCACGTGGGATCGAACCGTGCTGGAGCAGTGCTACGAGTACGTGGATGGCATTTCGCTTCATCGCTACTGGGGAAATACTGAAGAGACGAACAACGAGAGCTCGAAGTATCTGGCGATGAATCTGGCGATGGATCGGCAGATCGAGGAGATCGTGGCGGTCTGCGACACGGTACGGGCACAGAAGCGGTCGGCCAAGCAGCTGTTCCTGTCATTCGATGAGTGGAACGTCTGGTATCGCGCACGCAGCGGAGATGCTGTGAACGGGCACAGAACCGAGGCTCCGCATCTGCTGGAGGAGCCATACAATCTCGAGGACGCGCTGCTGGTTGGCGGACTTGTGAATTCACTCATCCGGCATTCGGATCGCGTAAAGGTGGCGTGCCTGGCGCAGCTTGTAAACGTGATTGCGCCGATTATGACGAACAAGGATGGGATTCTGCGCAACACGATTTTCTACCCCTATGCCTGGGCGCTGAAGTATGGGCGCGGGCGAGCGTTGAGTGTCGAACGGGAGGGGCCGGGGTACGAGGTGGGGTCGCTGGGCAGGCCGATCGAGGATATCGGGCTGGCGGCTCCGGGGTTTGGGAAGGTGGAGTACCTGGATGTAATGGTGACGCATCAGCCCGAGCAGAAGACGGCGACCGTGTTTGTGCTGAATCGCGATCTGGAGCATGAACAGGAACTGGAACTGAACTGGCACGATCTCACGCCCACGCGGGTAGTCGGTTTCGAGACGATTACGGGAACGGATCTGAAGGCGCTCAATACCTTCTCCGATCCGAAGAAAGTGGTGCCGCAGTCGGTGGCTGCGCCATCAGTCGGATCGAAGATGAGCGTGAAACTGCCGGCGCGGTCGTATTCGGTTCTCACGCTTAGCGTGTGAGAACCGAGGGACATAGGGACCAGGGACGCAGGGACTAGCAGGTTCTTGAAGTCCCGCTTATTTGATTTCGAAGTTGGCGGGGTCGAGCGGGACGTCGTGGAAGATCTGGGTTGCGGTGAGGTCCCAGTCGAAGAGGCGGGTGCTGCCGTTCTGCCTTTCTTCAGACCATTGGAGATCGTAGTGAGTGGGGAGGGTGATTCCATTCCCTGTGCGGAAGTCGCTGAAGCGTTCTTCCATTCGGTACTTGATCTCGCGCTGGTAGGGGGTGCTGCGGATGTCTCCGGTGGGACCTTCGGTTCGATTCATCGTGTAGATGGTGTGGAGATGCCGGCCGGTCTCGGGGTCGAAGTACAGGAATACCTGCATGTCGCTACTGTGCTTTGAGCTGTACTGAAAGGCGAGGAGTTCTTTGCCGTCGACCTTTTTGATGCCGCGATTTTGCAGTTGGCCCCCGGTTGTGGCGAGATTCTTAAGCGCCCATCCGGTGCCCAATTCGCCGCCGAGCAGGCCTTCTTTGACGAGGAAATCCTGGCTCGCGATGAATTCTCCGAATACCGAGCGATGATGAGACGCGGTCGGAAGCGCAATGCCAACCTTTGAGCCGTTGAAGGTGAACTGCTCTCCGCGCCAATCGCCGAGGCCGAATTGCATGACGAGATCCAGATCGCGTCCAGACGAAACCAGATCCCATGCGCCATTCGCTCCGCCGCTGCCGCCGACGAGGATGTGGAACTGCAAATTGCCGCGGACGACTCTGGATTTCTCTGCCGCCCGGACATCGGCACGAGCAATCGAGTCAAGATTGCGGGTGACGATGTCATCGGGGGAGGGGTTGGTGCTCGAGTGGGCTGTTCCGGTGAACGCGAGTGCGACGACTACGAGTAGCCGAACGTGCAAACGAATGTTGCCCATGAGGCCTCCTGGACTCGGTCGACTTTTTCAGAACGCTAAGGCGTAGGAAGTCTAGCACCACGGGCACGCCGAGAGTGTGATGCCTGACTTCTCACGCGTCGATGCGCAAGGATGGGGCGTCTCATTGCTGTTGCCTCCTACGAACTTCTAATCCGGTCTCCCAAATCGCAGCAGGAATTCGGCGGCCATGCCTGCGAATCTCTCTCTCTGATTTGAACAAGAGCAGCAAGTTAGCGCCGCTTTGCGGCGTAGCGAGTTAGCAAGTTAGCGCAAAACAGAGACAGTCTTTCTCGTCGCACTCCGTCAAATCGCAGGGCTATGGGCGCCCGGCAAGTTAGCAGGAAAGCAGAACGGCCACCTTGGAGGGTGGCCGTTCTGGTGTGCCGAGTCAAGGGCGAGCTAATTACCGCTCGCTCTTGCGCCAGTTGATGAGGTCGCCGAGAGTCGTCGTTGAGCTGGAGACTGGCGCCTTGTGGGCGTGCTCCTTGTAGGACTCGACCTGGGCGCGGCTGGCTTCGTGGCTGCTGCCGGATACCGCGCGAAGGCTGAGACCCACCTTCTTCTCTTCGACGTTGATCTTGATGATCTTGAACTCGTGCTCCTGGCCAACGTCGAGCTTGGAGGCCTCGCCGGGCCCTTCGCCAGCTTCAGAGATGTGGCAGAGGCCTTCAACACCCTCGGCGATTTCAACGAAAGCGCCGAATTGAGCGGTACGAAGTACTTTGCCGTGCACCAGATCGCCGACGCGGTGGGTAGCGAAGAAGCTCTCCCACACATCGGGCTGAAGCTGCTTGATGCCGAGGCTCAGGCGGCGATTCTGCGGCTCGACGCCGAGAACAACAGCCTTGACCTTCTCGCCCTTCTTGACGACCTCAGAAGGATGCTTGACGCGCTTGGTCCAGCTCAGGTTTGAGACGTGGACGAGGCCGTCGATGCCATCCTCGATTTCGATGAAGGCGCCGAAGTCGGTGAGGTTGCGAACGCGACCTTCGACGACGGTTCCGGCGGGATAGCGCTCGGTGAGGTTCTCCCACGGATTTTCGAGGAGCTGCTTCATGCCGAGCGAGATGCGGCGGTCGGCGGGGTTGACGCTGAGGACAACCGTGTCGACCTCGTCGCCGGGCTTGACCAGCTTGGAGGGATGCTTGAGGCGCTTGGACCATGTCATCTCAGAGAGATGAACGAGGCCTTCAATGCCCTGCTCAAGCTCGACGAACGCGCCGTAGTCGGTGACCGAGAGAACTCGGCCGTGGACGTGGGCTCCAACCGGGTAGCGCTCCGAGGCATCGAGCCACGGGTCAGGCGTGAGCTGCTTGAAGCCCAGCGAGACGCGCTGCTTGTCTTTGTCGAACTTGAGCACCTTGACCTGGATCTCGTCGCCGACGTTGACCAGATCGCGGGGGTGGGTGAGACGTCCCCAGCTCATGTCTGTGATGTGAAGAAGGCCGTCAATGCCGCCGAGATCGACAAATGCGCCATAGTCGGTGAGGTTTTTGACCGTTCCAGTGAGAACCGCGCCCTCGCCGAGGTGCTCGAGGGTAGTAGAGCGCTTAGCGGTCTGCTCTTCCTCGAGAATCTCCTTGCGGGAGACGACGACGTTGCCCCGCTTCTTGTTGAGCTTGATGACGCGGACTTCGATCTGCGTGCCGAGATAGCCGTCGAGATTGCGGACGGGACGGATCTCGAGCTGCGAGCCTGGCAGGAATGCCTTCATGCCAATGTCGACAGTAAGGCCACCCTTGACGCGGCTGACGACGGTGCCGACTATCGGAGTCTTGTCGTTGGCATGCTTTTCGATGGTGTCCCACACGCGGAGGCGCTGGGCTTTCTCATAGCTGACGAGATAGCCGCCTTCGGGCTCTTCGCGCTCGATGACCACGTCAATGACTTCGCCGGGCTGGAACTTGACTGCGCCAGTGTGATCGGTGACCTGCTCGAGGGGCACGAGGCCCTCGGACTTGAGTCCTACATCGACCACGAGGTGCTTTTCAGTCTGCTTGATGACGGTGCCGGAGACGACTTTGTCTCCATAGGCTTCGACAGCAGCAGCTTCAGCGGCCTGCTCGCGCTCGAAGGCTTCGAGGGCAGCTGAGAAATCGTCCATTGATTCGGCGCTGTGTTCGGCCGGGGCTGCATGGGGCCGAGCGGCGTGCTCGGTTTCTGCAGGGGCGGCCTGGGCTACAGGCTCGGTTGAGGCATCGGCGTCCAGCGCGGGGGCAGCAATTATTTGTGCTTCGGCGGTCTCTTGGTTGGACGTGGATTCGGACGGCTGAGCTTCAAGCTCAGTCGCAGGATCAAGCGTTGGGGTTTCGAGTTCGGTGTTCAGGGTTATGCTCTCGGGTTCTGGATTGAGGACGTTTGGCATGACAACAAGCTCCGCGATTCCGGGCCCGGCGAGGCTCTTGCGATCGACGGGAAACATCCAATGTCACGGTAGACGAAGGATGCGGAGTACCGCGATCTTCCGGTTAGCTGGAAGCCTGTGAGCATCGGCGTTTCACGGAGACGGCACTTCGGGCCAGAAAACTGGCTGAGAAGCGATTCGTCCGCTAGGGAAACACCATGCAGGCAACGGCTGGCTGGAAGGCGGCCGCAGCTCACTGCTGGAATCACGCAGGGAGCTACGCTTTCAAGTGTAGCAACGGGTAGAATTCCCAGTCAATCCAACGCTTTGGCCAGCGGTGGGATTGTTTCGATCGGGCTGGGAAATTCTGCTACATGTTTGATGCATTTGGGAGCCGTTCGACTCTGATCTGCTCTGATTTGACTGGAAAGGCCGTTTCGACTCCCGCCCCAGCGGAGTTCGGACGCGGCACCCACATATGCGCACCTACATTTCAGGGGCATTGTTGTGATTTCCGGCGACTGGCAGGAGGGCTGCCGTGCATAATGTTGGCGCATCGATCCAGACCAATTTCGGGCTCCTGAAGCGGGCCTGTCGGGAGGCAGAATGAAAACGATTTCACGCCGCACACTTCTCAAGACGAGCTTGCTGGCTCCTGCCGCTGTCGCAACGGCTCAGGGAACCCCTGTTCACGCAGCGATTCGCACTGTGAGTGAAGAGCTTTCAGGGCCTGTCAGCGCAACGGGAAGTGTGGCATCCCCAACGCCAGGTTCGGGCCGCGAGCGACTGCTGCTGGATTTTGGATGGAGGTTCCACTTCGGCCACGCAAATGATCCGGCGAAGGATTTTGAGTATGGGACCGTCGGCGCGGGGAATTATCAGAAGACTGGAAATTTCATGCCAGCTGCGTCAGCGTCGTTCGATGACGGCGACTGGCGCGATATCGATCTGCCGCATGACTGGGCGGTGGAGTTGCCGTTCCAAAATGATCCCGAGCTATCAAGCAAGGGATTTCATCCGCTCGGCCGCAAGTACCCGGAGACCAGTGTCGGATGGTACCGGCGAATTTTCGATCTGCCGGCTGGAGATGCGGGCAAGCGGCTCACGCTTGAGTTTGATGGCGCTTATCGGAATGCGATGGTCGTCTTCAACGGCTTCTATATTGGGCGGCACAGCGGCGGGTACGATCCTTTCAGTTTCGATGTGACGACGTTTGCGAATCCTGGGAAGCGCAATGTTCTGCTGGTGCGCGTGGACGCGACGGAGAGCGATGGCTGGTTCTATGAGGGCGCGGGAATTTATCGGCATGTGTGGCTAGTGAAGACCAATCCGGTTCATGTAAGGAAATGGGGGACTTTTGTCAGATCGGAGGTTCACGGCGATGCAGCGACGCTTTCTGTCCTAACAGAGATTGCGAATCATGGAGCGGAGGCGAGCAAGACGCGAGTGGTCTCGACGATTGTCGATCCCGGCGGAAATTCGGTAGCGAAAGATGTGGCAGCGGCTGCGAACATCGAGCCCGGCAGTCAGCAGAACTACAACCAGAAGGTCGAGGTGCCTCAAGCGAAGTTGTGGTCGCTGGAGGAGCGCAATCTTTACAAGCTGCTGACAGAGGTGCAGGTCGATGGGCAGACAGTGGATCGTTACGAGACGCCGTTCGGCATCCGCACAGTGAAGTTCGACGCGCAGCGCGGGCTCCTCGTCAGCGGCACGCCAGTGAAGCTGAGAGGGACCTGCAATCACCAAGACCATGCGGGGGTGGGCGCGGCGGTGCCCGACGCTGTTCAGAACTACAGAGTTCGCAAGTTGCAGGAGATGGGGTGCAACTCGCTACGCACGTCGCATAATCCTCCGACGCCAGAGTTGCTGGATGCGTGCGACACGATGGGGATGCTGGTGTTTGACGAGACGCGGATGATGTCGTCGAATCCGGAAGGGCTGCAGCAGTTTGAGAATCTTGTCCGGCGCGACCGGAATCATCCCAGCGTCTTCATGTGGTCGATGGGTAACGAAGAAGCGCAGGCGAATGGCGAACGCGGCGTGCTGATTCTCAAAGCGATGAAAGAGGTAGCGGCGAAACATGACGGCTCACGTCCCCTGTCCCTTGCGCCTACGGGATCGATTGGGACCGGTGGGCTGGCGCTGGGAGATGTGGCGGGATACAACTACATGGATCCGCAGTCGGAGGCGTTTCACAATGCGCATCCGGACAAGCCTGTGATGGGAACCGAAACGGTGAGCGCGGTCGGCACGCGCGGGATTTACATCACGGATGCGAAGAAAGGCTTTGTCAGTTCGTACGATCCGTACACGACGACCGGACGTGCATCCGCTGAAGGATGGTGGAGCTTTTGCAATGCGCGTCCGTGGAACTCGGGCGGGTTTATATGGACCGGGTTCGACTATCGCGGCGAGCCCTCGCCGAATGGGTGGCCGAACATCAGTTCGCAGTACGGCGTCATCGACACGTGCGGATTTCCGAAGGACTCGTTCTTCTACTACCAGTCGTGGTGGACGAGCAAACCGGTGCTGCACCTTTTCCCTCACTGGAACTGGCCTGGGTACGAAGGCAAGGAGATCGCGGTCTGGGTCTATACGAATCTCGACAAGGTGGAGCTACTGCATAACGGCCAGAGCCTGGGCACGAAGGATGTAAAGAAGGACTCGCACGTTGCGTGGGTCGTGAAGTACGCGCCCGGCTCGATTGAAGCCCGCGGGTTCAAGAACGGCAAGCAGGTAATGAGAACTTCGCGCGAGACGACGGATGCTCCGGCGAAGCTTGTTCTGCGAGCGGATCGAGAGTCTGTTTCAGCAGACGGCGAAGACGTGGCGATGTTCGCTGTGGAGGTGCAGGATGCGAAGGGTCGCACTTCTCCGATCACCGAGAATCTGGTTACGTTCAAGGTCAACGGACCAGGGAAGCTCATCGGCGTAGGCAATGGAGACCCGACGGATCAGGCGGCGGACAAGGGCGACTCTCGAAAAGCGTTCTCGGGATTTTGCATGGCGCTGGTGCAGTCGGCGAAGAAGGCCGGAAGCATTACTGTCGAAGCGACATCGCCCGGGCTGACGCCGGCAAGTACGACGATCGCATGCAAGCAGGTGGAGTTGCGGCCGCAAATTTCGGTGTGGGAGCGATCGATTCCAAAAGGCTCAGGCATCACGGGTCTCTGGCGACCAGTTCCAGAACCAGGGTCAGAGCTGTCGGGCTTCCTTGGGACGTTGAGCGCGTTTACGTTCTCGCAGGACGGCAGCAAGCTTAGTGGCAGCGTCGAAGGAACCGGCGGATTTTTCGGCGGAGATGATCTACCCGTGGAGATCTCGGATGCTTCGATTCAGGGCGATCGCATCGCGTTCAAGTCAGGCATTAATTCCTTCGAAGGCAAGATCGATGGAGACAAGATCGAATTGCGGAGGAAGATTGAGCTCCCCTGGCATCGGCCTGAACCGAAGGAACAAGCAAATCCTCCGGCCATTGGTCCGGCACCGGATGAATCTGATCCTTCGATCGGATCATGGGGCGATTTCGGTTCCGGACTTCGGCTGGTCTTGAAGCGTACCGAGCGCTAATGGAACTGGATTGTGCTTGCTCACGACCGAGAAGTCGTGAGCAAGCAGATATTCACCATCGCCAAAAATATCCTGATCCCTTGAGATATTCGATCTCGCCGATGAGGGCAGTCACGAGAAGCGCAACGGAGATTGCAAAGCAGGTCAGGCGAGGATACCGCTCCGCGATTGTGGTTTGCGCGAGGTTTTCGAACAATCGAGGGGCTGACGAATTCGAGTCAACATTGCGCGCGGAATTTGAGGTTGCTTCACTGGGGGAATTTGAATCAGCTTTTGTCGAGGCTTGTGCCGTTGCGTGAGTTGGCGTGGCCTCGATTGTGTTTGTAGTGTGCTGCTGGATTTGCATCGCTTTCACTCCGTGTGTCCAGGACGGCATCTGGAGGAAAAGCTATTCTCTCTGCTCAGTGTCAACAATGCTGCAAACTATGCAATTCACGCGGCTTATCGCTACAACTGAAGGCACCGTCACTTTGGACAAAACAGTAATTTTGGTCAATTACCGGCGAAGTGGAAAGCTCCGGATATCTCGCATTCTCGTAATCAGGAATTGGTAATGAATACGATGGTGTATTGATTTCCGCGCCAGC
>Ga0157378_10005982_pt1 | contig 10666 bp, 9 predicted proteins | sample M65metaG_FD_115309 | JGI IMG/M metagenome (GOLD analysis project Ga0157378, IMG submission 115309) | Miscanthus rhizosphere microbial communities from Kellogg Biological Station, Michigan, USA - M6-5 metaG | ecosystem: Host-associated > Plants > Roots > Rhizosphere > Soil | place: USA: Michigan...
CTGGATCAAGAAAGGCGCGCTGGTCGTACCTTACGGAACAATGAGCGCGGTCGAGCTGTCGCTCACCGACATCATGGACAAAGTCGTGGTCGACGATTGGGGGCAATGCAGGTCCGGAATGTTCGGCTCGCTCCGTGCCCATGTCGACGCGGGAAAGCTTACCGAAAAGACCGTCCATGCCGAGCTGGGGGAAATCGTCGCCGGGCTAAAACCGGGTCGCGAGCGCGACGAGGAAACGAATCTGTTCTGGCACCGCGGCTTGTCGATCAGCGACATCGCGCTGGGTCACGCCATGCTGGACAAAGCGAAGCGGCTTGGCATCGGCCAGCAACTTCGCTTCGCCTGATTTCGAAAGAGAGATCCATGCGTTCCATCGTTATCACCGCGTCATTCCTGCTGCTCGCCACCGGTATGGTCGGACCCTGGGCCGTCGCCGCGGACAGTTATCCAGCCAAGCCGATCCTCTTGATCGTGCCCTTTCCTCCCGGAGGTCCCGCGGATGCCCTTGCGCGGCTCGTGGGCGACAAGATGGGGGCGAGCCTGGGCAAGGCCATCGTGGTCGCAAATCGTCCGGGCGCCGGCGGAAATATCGGCATGGAGGTCGGCGCCAAGGCTGCGCCCGACGGCTACACGCTGGTGCTGGCGCCGGCCGGAAATCTGACGGTGAATCCGAGCCTGTACCGCAGCATGCCCTACGACGTCGGCAGGGATTTCGCGCCGATCACCGTGCTCGCCACCGTGCCCAACATTCTGGTCGTGCATCCGTCGGTTCCGGCGAAAACCGTCGCAGAGCTGGTGCAGTACGCCAAGGCGCATCCGGGTGAGCTCAACTTTTCGTCGCCCGGCAACGGCAGCGGGGCTCATCTCGCGGGAGAGCTGCTGAAGAGCATGGCCAAGATCGACATGACGCACATTCCGTTCAACGGCATCGCTCCCGCCGTGACCGCCGTGCTGGGAGGACAGGTGCAAGCGATGTTCGCCGGCGCGCCGTCGGTGCTGCAGCACGTGAAATCGGGGACGCTCCGGGCGCTCGGCGTGGCGAGCCTCGCGCGCATCGCGGCAGCACCCGACCTGCCCACGCTGGCGGAATCGGGCTTCCCCGGTTTCGACGTCACGTCGTGGTACGGGATCGTTGCGCCCGCGGGCACGCCCAGTCAAGTGATCGATCGCCTGCACGGCGAGATGACCAAGGCATTGAATGAACCCGACGTCCGCGAAAAGCTGGCAGGGCTGGGCGCCGAGCCGGTCGGCAACACGCCCGCGGAGTTTGCGGCAACGATCCGCTCGGAAACCGCCAAGTGGAGCAAGATCGTGAAGGATGCGAAGATCACCGCGGAATGATCGCCAACGCTCGGATGTACTCGGTCGACGCCGCATGCGCGGCGGCCTGGCGTGCGCTGCTCGAGTGGGCGCTGCATCGAGCCGGCGTGGAGGGCGAAGTGGTCGATCATCGCCCACCGTTGCCGCTGGAGACGCTCTGGTCGCGCCCCGATCTCGGCTGCGCCTTCATGTGCGGTTACCCGTTTGCGCGCGCGACGCCGCAGCCGATTCCTCTCGTGGCGCTGGTGCCGAGCCCGGAGCGCTACCGTGGCAAACCTGTGTACTGGACTGACCTAGTGGTCCGCGACGATGCTCCACTGCACACGATCGCCGACGCTTTCGGCAGGGTAATGGCGTATACGACCGAAGGATCGCAATCGGGCTACCAGGCGCCGCGACGGTTTCTTGCCCCGTATGCGAAAGAACGCGGCGGTTCGCTATTCGCCTCCACGATCGGGCCGCTCATCACACCGCGGCGGGTCGCGGAAGCGATCGTTACGGGAGCGGCGGACATCGGACCTCTCGACAGCTATGCGCACGACCTCCTACGCCAGAACGAGCCTGGCATCGCGTCGCGGCTGCGCACGATCGCATCGACACCGCCGATGCCCATCCCGCCACTTGTCGCCGCACCCACGATCGGCAGCGGCGACGCCAAGCGCCTGCGCGAGGCGCTGTACGCCGCCGGTGGCGCCGACGAGCTCCAGGCAGCGCGCACGGCTCTGCTCATCGAGGGCTTCGTCCCGGCCGATGCACGCAGTTACGCGGTGCTCGTTGCAGAGGCGGCGGAGGCGGACCGGCTGGGTTATCCTCGCCTCGCGTAGTCATCCGATAAGCGCGGAATCGCCTGCAGGGGATCGCCGTGTGAATGGAGCATGGCCTTGCCGCATTGACAGATCGACGCGTTGTGTCAGAATGCCTGCCACCTCGCGAGCAGCAGAAATATTCCATGCCGATCGCACGCATCTTCCGCCTGCTGGCCGTGGCCATCACCGCGGCAACGCTCGCCGGAGCCGTGCCGGCGCAGGTCCGGGTCGGCTCCAAGAACTTCACCGAGCAATTCGTCGTCGCCGAGATCTATGCTCAGGCGCTCGAGGCCGCGGGCATCAAAGTCGAGCGCAAGCTCAACCTCGGCGGCACGCTGATCGCCCATAAGGCGCTCGAGGAAAAGCAGATCGATCTCTATCCGGAATACACCGGAACGATGCTGCTGGCGGTGGTCAAGGCGGAGCCGATGACCGACCGGAAAGCGGTGTATGAGAAGGTGAAATCGGAATACGCCGCCAAGGGCCTGGTGGTTCTCAACGAGGCGCCGGTCAACAATACTTACAATATGGTCGTGCGTCCGGACACGGCGGCACAGTACAAACTCGAGACAGTGTCCGATCTGGCGCGTGTTGCCAAGGAACTAAAACTCGGCGCGGGCCCGGAATTCCGCGATCGCAAGGATGGTCTGCCGGGACTCAAGGCGACGTACGGCATCGAGTTCAAGGAAGATCTGCAGATGGCGATTGGGCTTCGCTACCAGGCGCTGGCCAACAAGCAGATCGACGTCGTCAACGGCTATGCGACCGACGGCATGATCAGCGCGCTCAAGCTGAAGCGCCTCAAGGACGACAAGAACCTGTGGCCTCCCTACTACCTCGCTCCCGTTGTCCGCAAGGATGCGCTCGACGCGAATCCGCAGATCGCCGAAGTGCTGAACCGCACCAGCGCGTTGCTCGACGAGACGACGATGGCCGAAATGAACTACAAGGTCGACAACGACAAAGAAGAACCCAAGGACGTTGCGCGCGCCTTCCTCAAGGCCAAGGGCGTCGTTCGCTGAGCCGCGCGCCGCGGCTGCGTTGCCGCGGCTAAAGCCAGAGCCGTTGCCAGACTCCCCGATAACACTCCGCGGACACGGCGTGACCATCGCCGATGTCGCGCGCGTGGCGCGAGGGTCAGCGAAAGTCTCCCTGAGTGAAGATGCGCGCCGGCACGTCGCAGCAGCGCGGTCGGTCGTCGACCGGCTGGCCGAATCCGGTGTCGCCATCTACGGCGTCACCACGGCGCTGGGAGCCAACACCGGCGCGTCGATTCCCGCTGCCGATCTTGCTGCGTACCAGCAACGCGCTGTTCGAGCGCGCGCCGTCGGCGTCGGCCCCGCCTTCCCCACCGACGTCGTCCGCGCCATGATGTTCGCGCGCGCCTGCGGCATGGCGGTCGGCGGATCGGGCGTCTCCCCACTCGTCCTCGACGCTCTGCTGGCGATGCTCAACGCTGGCGTGCATCCGCTCGTGCCAAGCAAGGGATCGATCGGCGCTGCGGATCTCGCACCACTGTCGCACCTCGCCTTGCCGCTTCTGGGCGAAGGACGGGCCGAGTACCGCGGCGATATCCTTTCCGGCGCCGAAGCGTTGCGACTCGCGGGCCTGCGGCCGGTATCGCTGGCGGCGAAAGACGGCTTGGCGCTGATCAGCTCGAACGCTGCTACGGTCGGTCACGCGGCGCTCGTGCTCGGGGATTGCAGTCACGTGCTCGACGGCCTCAACATAGCAAGCGCGCTGACGTTCGAGGGTTTTCGCGCCAACTTAAGCCCGCTGGATCCGCGCGTGCACGAGGCGCGGCCGGCTCCCGGTCAGGCTGCCATCGCCCAGCGCCTCCGGACACTCCTCAGCGGCAGCGCATTGTGGACACCCGGCGCGGCAAGGCGCCTGCAGGATCCGGTGTCGATGCGCTGCGTGGCGCAGGTACACGGCGCGGCGCTCGAGGCGCTGTGGCGCGCGCGCGACGAAGTCGAGCTGGAGTTGAACAACGCCACCGAGAGTCCGCTGGTTCTCGCCGATCCGGACGCGATGCTTTCCAATGGTAATTTCCACGCGGCGGGGCTCGCGCTCGCCTTCGACGCGCTGGGTCTGGCGCTGGCGCAGGTTGCAATGCTCTGCGTCGAGCGCTGTCAGCGAATGGTTTCGCCCGCGTTCTCCGATCTGCCCCTGCAGCTCACCCGTCGGGGCCCGGAGCATTCCGGTTTCGCAACGCTCCAGAAGACGCTGACGGCGATTTACAACGAGCTGCGCCATCTGGCGAACCCGGCATCGCTCGATTGCCTCCCGGTGTCGGAAGCGGTCGAGGACCATGCGCCGATGGCGGCGAACGTCGTGGCAAAAACGGGAGCGATGTTGCCGAATCTGCGCTACCTGGCCGCGATCGAGCTGTTGACCGCGGCACAGGCGACCGACCTGCGCGGTACCGATGCGACGACGCTGGGCGCCGGAGCGCGTGCCGCGTACGCTGCCGTTCGCGAGCGAGTGCCCGTGCTCGACGAAGACCGACCGCTGGGTCCCGATGTGGAGACGATCGCGGCGCTGATCACCGCGGGCGGGATCGGCAGCGAGGATCTGGTGACTTCGCGATGAAGTGGCTGCTCGCCAATTGGGACCAGGTGCTCATCGCTCTCGGCCAGCACCTCGTCATTGCGTCCACCTCTATCGCCATCGCCTTCATCCTGTCGCTCCTGATCGGTATCTGGGCAGCGCGGTATGAGAGCGTGTTCCGCGTGGCGCTTACAGTGACCGGCCTGCTCTACACCATTCCTACCCTCGCCTTTCTTGCCTTGCTGATACCCGTCGTCGGGTTGGGCAGGGCCAACGCCATCATCTGCATGGTCGCATTCTCGCTCATGATCATGATTCGGAACGTCGCCGTCGGCATTCGCGAGGTCCCGCGCGAGGTCGTCGACGCCGCTCAGGGCATGGGGATGAGCGCGACGCAGATTCTAATCCGGATCGAGCTGCCGCTGGCCTTGCCGGTGATCGTCGCGGGACTGAGGATCGCCACGGTCACCGTGATCAGTGTCGCCGTCGTCGCCGCGTACGTGAACGCCGGCGGCCTGGGCACGCTCATCTTCAGCGGCATCAGCAACGATCACGCGCCGAAGATCTGGACCGGCGCCCTCACCGCGTGCGCGCTGGCGATCGTCGCCGATCTGAGTCTCGCCCGGCTCGAGAGCTGGCTGCGACGGCGCGCCCGCTAGGAAGCGCTAAAGTCATGCTGCTGGTCGAAGCCTGGCAGTTCATTGTCGCGCATCCGGATCGTTTCTTCGGCGCGCTGCTGACCCACGTCACGCTCTCGGCCGCCGCGCTCGCGCTTGCGACCGCCATCGCGCTGCCGACCGGCGTGTGGCTCGCCGGTACGCGTCGAGCCGCATCGATCGCGATTGCGACGGCGAACGTCGGCCGCACGCTGCCGTCGCTGGCGGTGCTCGCACTCGTGATGCCTCTGCTCGGGACGGGTTTCCTGCCGTCGCTCTTTGCTTTGACGCTCCTCGCGCTGCCGCCGATCCTCCTTAACAGCTATACCGGGATCAGGCAGGTCGAGCCCGAGATCGTCGATGCCGCGCGCGGCATGGGCATGACTCGCGGTGAGATCGTCCGCAAGGTCGAGCTGCCGATCGCAACGCCGGTGATCTTCGCCGGCATACGAACGGCTGCGGTGCAGGTCGTGTCGGGCGCGGTCCTCGCGGCGTACATCGGCGGCGGCGGTCTGGGCGACTTCATCACAGCGGGGATCGCGATGATGGCCTTGCCGCAACTCCTCGTCGGCGCGATTCCCGCGACGCTGCTCGCGCTCGGCGCCGATCAGCTGTTCGGCCGCTTGCAGAGGGCGCTCACGCCCAAAGGCCTCTGATGGCCGCGCCCGTCGACCGCAGATGATTGACATCATCGGCCTCGTCAAGCAGTTTCCCGGCACCGCGCGTCCGGCGGTCGATCATCTCACGCTGACGATCGCCGACGGCGAGGTATGCGTGCTCATCGGCCCCTCCGGTTGCGGCAAGACAACCACCATGCGCGTGATCAACCGGATGATCGAACCCGACGCCGGGACGGTGAAAGTGCGCGGTCGCGACATTTTCGACATCGATCCGGTGAGCCTGCGCCGCAGCATCGGCTATGTCATTCAGCAGGTTGGTTTGTTTCCGCATTGGACGATCGCCGAAAACGTGGCCACGGTGCCGCGGTTACTGGGCTGGAAACCGGCGAAGATACGAACGCGCACCGATGAGCTGCTGACGCTGGTCGGCATGGCGCCCGAGATCTACCGCGATCGCGTCCCGCGCGAGCTGTCGGGTGGGCAGAAGCAACGGGTTGGCGTTGCCCGCGCGCTGGCGGCCGACCCGCCGGTGATGCTTATGGACGAGCCGTTCGGCGCGCTCGATCCTATTACGCGCGCGCGGTTGCAGGGCGAGTTTCTCAACATCCTCCGCGGGCTGAAGAAAACGATCGTCTTCGTCACCCACGACATCGACGAAGCGATCAGGATGGGTGATCGTATCGCTATTCTGAAGGACGGAGCGCTCGTGCAATACGACACGCCGGAGCGAATCCTGGCCGCGCCGGCCGACTCGTTCGTCGAAGCATTCGTCGGCGCCGATCGGGCACTCAAGCGCCTGTCGCTGATCCCAGTGACGAGCGCCTGCGAGCCGTGGCCGGGCACTCCGCCGCCGAATACCATCGCCGCGGAGGCCAGCTTGCGCGACGCACTCGCGCGCATGCTAGAGGCGGACGTCGACAGGCTTGCCGTGGTTGACGCAGATGAGCGTTTTGTAGGTGCGCTCACGCTCCAAGCGATCCGGGCGCACTCTGCCGACGCTGCGCCGGTCGCCCGCATCCAACGCTTTCCGTGACGCCGAGTTTTTATGTTGTGGCGATTGACCAAGGCGTGGAAAGAATTCGAGCAAAGGTTCGACGCCAGGCGCGCCGTCCATCTGCGCGGCCTTTTGAGCAAGGTCGTTGCGTGCGATCCCGAAAAGCCGCACGTCGCTTCCGCAGCCCGACGCCAGCCAACGCAAGCGAGGCTCGCATGATCCGATATCTTGAGGACTTTGAACCGGGGCAGAAGTTCGGCTCGGGCCGTCTCTCCGTCGAAGCTACGCGCATCAAATCCTTTGCCGCTGAATTCGATCCGCAGCCCTTTCATCTCGACGACGTCACCGCGGGCGACACTTTCTTCAAGGGACTGGTTGCGAGCGGGTGGCACACGGCAGCGATGACGATGCGCCTCTTGGTCGACAGCGAGCTCGCGCCCGCCGGCGGCATCATCGGTGCCGGGTTCGAGGAAATGCGCTGGCCGCGCCCCGTGCGGCCGGGCGACGAGCTCCACGTCGAAAGCGAGATACTCGACGTGCGTCCTTCGAAGTCTCGCCCCGACCAGGGTTTGATCAAGGTAAAAACGACGACGTTGAATCAGAACGGTGAGCCCGTGCAGGTGTTCGTCGGCAATCTGCTCGTGCTCCGCCGTTCCGCCTCCTCGGGAGAAGCACATGGGTAAGCCGAAGGCAAAACCGCGCTCGTACTGGCAAGCACTGTTACGATCTGCGCAGTAGGCAGGTCGTCACCGCCCCCTTGGGTTCGGGTCGTAAGCGGCTTTTGTGCCATTGCTGTTCTGCGCGGTCGTAGCCCCTCATAAACTGCGTGCGGCCGCACAAGGCACGCCCTGCCCCGCAAGGGGATGGCACGTCTCACGCGGATCAGCGCGAGGCGTGGTACCAGGCACGCAAGAAGTTCAGCGACATCGTGACTTCAAATACACTCGTCACTTTGTCGATAAGGCTGACTGAACGATGAAGATCCGGATCCTGGGTGCGGGCCCGGCTGGCTTGTACTTCGCGGCGCTGATGAAGCGCCTTGACCCGTCGCACGACATCGCGATCTTCGATCGCAACCCACGCGACGCGACCTGGGGCTTCGGTGTGGTGTTCTCCGACCGCGCGCTCGAGTTCCTGCGGGCCGACGACGAGGCGCTGTACCAGTACCTGACGCCACACCTGGAAAACTGGCCAAACATCACCATCGTCCATAACGAGACGGCGATTCCGATCGCCGGCAACGGCTTCGCTTCCATCGGCCGCCTCGAGTTGCTGACTCTGCTGTACGGCTATGTCGAGCGGCTCGGCGTGAAACTGCATTTCGGCGCCGAGGTCACCACGTTGGGACAGTTGGGCGAGGCCGATCTCGTCGTCGGGGCGAACGGAGCATCTTCGTGGATCCGCAGCAAGAACGAAGATAGGTTCGGCACCATGACGGACTGGCGCCAGAACAAATTCATCTGGTACGGCAGCACCAAGGCCTTCGACAGCCTGACGCTGACGTTTCGCGAGACGGACCTCGGCGTGTTCTGCGCTCATCACTACCGTTACCGTCCCGACCGCAGCACGTTCCTGGTCGAGGTCGAAGCCGCCACCTGGCAGCGCGCAGGCTTCGAGTCCATGAGCCCTGACGACACGATCCGCTACTGCGAGCGAGTCTTCGCGAAGGACCTGGATGGGCATCGGATCATCTCGAACAATTCGCAGTGGCGCAATTTCCCGGTGATCTGGAACGAGCGCTGGAGCTTCGAGAATGTCGTGCTGCTTGGCGATGCCTTGCGCACTGCGCACTTCTCGATCGGCTCGGGCACGCGCTTGGCGATGGAGGATTCCGTCGCATTGTTCAAGGCCTTCAGGGAGGTCGGCGCGAAGGATGTCCCCGGCGCGCTGGCGTTGTTCCAGCAAGAGCGCCTGCCGCCGATGAGGAAAATCTGGGAAGCGGCGAACGCGAGCCTGCGCTGGTATGAGGACATGGACCGTCTCGTTCGGACACTCAGGCCGGTCGAGTTCGCCCACAGTTACATGACGCGCACGGGTCGCGTCGATCACGCTGAAGTCAGGCGCCGTGATCCGAAATTGGCTGCGGCCTATGAGGCATTGCACCCGGACGTCCTTGCCTGAAGGAAGCCGATCGTGATCAATTTGCGGCGCAAATAGGGAATCCACGAAGTGCCTTCATCCGCGGTACGCTGAGATCACGGGGGACGAGTGCCATGGAAGGCTTTGTCGGCTGGCCGGAGGACCTGGCAGCGCACTACCGGGCGAGCGGACTGTGGGAAGGGCTGACCATCGGTGAGATGTTTGCGCGCACCGCGCGTCGCTCGCCGGACAAGGTCGCCCTAGTGCAGGGGGAGCAGCGTCTGACCTACGGTGAACTGCTCGCGCGCTCGAGGGACCGCGCCGCCCGCCTCGCCGGTGTTGGCCTGCGGTCCCGCGATCTCATGCTGATGCAGCTGCCGAACACCACCGAGTTCGTTGTCAGCTACCTTGCGGTCAACATGATCGGCGTCATTCCGGTGATGGCTCTGCGCGCGCATCGCCAAACCGAGGTGCGGCATTTCCTGCGCGCATCCGGTGCAACGGCCTATTTGATACCCGATGTCGTGGGTGGCTTTGATTTCCGGGTCATGGCTCGGGAAATGCAGGCCGAGTTCCCCGATCTGAAGCACGTGCTCGTGGCCGGCGAACCGGCCCCGGGCCAATTGGCGCTGGCCAGCCTTCCCGATGCGCCGGCTCCGGTGAATGGGCCCCGGCCGGCCGACGTATCGACGATGCTTCTGTCGGGCGGTACGACGTCGCTTTCGAAGCTGATCCCGCGCACACACGACGATTACGTGCTCAACGCACGCCTGTGCGGCGCCGCAGGGGGCTTCACCGACCGTACGGTGTTCATGGCCATCCTGCCGCTGGGGCATAACTACAACCTGGCATCGCCGGGTATGCTCGGTGCGTTCTACTATGGCGGTACGGTAGTGATCGCACCCGGCACAGGCGTCGACGACGTCTTCTCGCTGGTGCAGCGGGAGCGGGTCACGGTGATCGCCGCGGTCGTGCCGCTAATCACGACGTGGCTGAACTCCGAAGCGTTATCAGCATACGATCTGTCATCGCTCGCGGTCGTGCAGAACGGTGGCGCGCGCCTCGCGCCGGAGTTGCGGCGCCGCCTCCGCCAGAAACTCGGCTGCACGCCGCAGGAAATCTATGGTACGGCCGAGGGTCTCATCAACATGACTCGCCTCGGCGATCCGGACGAGCTGCTGCTCGAGAGTTCGGGCGCGCCGGTATGCGACGAGGACGAGATCATGGTCGTCGACGAAGCCGGCGGCGAATTGGTCGACGGCGAAGCAGGAGAGCTCGTCACCCGCGGCCCCTACACGATCCGCGGCTACTACAACGCGCCCGACAAGAACGCCGACGCCTTCCTGCCCGGGGGCTGGTATCGGATGGGCGACGTTGTCCGGCGCCGCGGCCGTTACGTCTACACCGAGGGTCGGCGCAAGGACATGATCAACCGGGGCGGCGAGAAGATCAGCTGCGAGGAGATCGAGAGCCTCATCCTCGGACATCCGAGCGTCAAGTCCGCGGTGCTGGTCGGCATGCCCGACCCCGTCTTCGGCGAGAAAGCCTGTGCGTGCGTGGTCACACTGCCCGGCGAAACGCTGGCCTTCGCCGACCTGATCGCGTTTCTGCGCGAAAGGCAGATCGCTTCGTTCAAGCTGC
>Ga0157378_10005983_pt1 | contig 10666 bp, 9 predicted proteins | sample M65metaG_FD_115309 | JGI IMG/M metagenome (GOLD analysis project Ga0157378, IMG submission 115309) | Miscanthus rhizosphere microbial communities from Kellogg Biological Station, Michigan, USA - M6-5 metaG | ecosystem: Host-associated > Plants > Roots > Rhizosphere > Soil | place: USA: Michigan...
CGAAACTGGGGCTTATCGGTTCGAAGAATTTTTTAGCTTATCAATATTGTCGCTCATCAATCTAAAAGTATTCCACGCAGTGTTCACGGAATCCAAGGCCTGCGCATTCGGGTTCGGAACGGCTAGCCCGTAATAACCATTGAGGAATGAAGAGGACGAAGACCAAACAGTTTGCATGATCCCCAGGTAGTTTTTTCTAACCTTTTTGTCGGACTCTTTTCTCCATTGAACCATATCAGCTACCTGCGCAATAGCTACATCTGGTCTGCGCCATGGACAAGTAATCACTCTAAAACCTTTTTCAGCAAAATATTTTGCGGTCTTATCAGGTCGTTCATAATGCCAGTCGCAAATCACAACGTCTTTCGGAATCATATCTATCGCCTGGTGTGTATCATTATAGCTGCCTTCCCACATACCAACCTTATGTGCTCTTCCATCCAGTAATCGGTCACCCCATATCCACAACTCCCTCTTCTCTTTTTTCAGATGATTACGCAGTGTGGTGACTTCACCGGCAAATAATTCACTTTTCGTTTTTCCGTTGCACCGTGCACACTTGCTATCGCCGATGATAAACACCTCGTCCAGTCCAGCATGAAAGGCATTGCTTTCAAAAGCGTCGCAGATCTCGTCCATCACTTCAAATACAACCTTGTGCACATCGGGATGGGATGGGCAATAGCTTTTACAATACAAGCTATCTGCATTCGGCCATTGATATTTTTCGGGCATCACTATCCACGGCGTTTCATCAAATTGCGGATAAGCAGTAAGCAACTTTCCGGTGTGATTCGCCCAGGATTGATGGCCTAATAAATTCACCTGTGGAATAAGCCTGATATTATTGTCGCGAGAAGTCTTTACTATTTTCTTTACATCGGCCAATGACAGGGCAAGCGTATCCACCAGCTCGGGATGAGAAGCATATTGATAGTGATAGTCCACTCGAAGTATTAGTGTATTAACGTGTCTCGGCGCCAATTCCTGGTTGATGAAAGTTAGAAAGCTATCCAGGTTTTGTGGAGTTGGCGCAGCAATGCAAAACCCCCGGACAGGCAGGTGTTGATTGAGCTCCTTTTGCGAATAGCCGATAAAAGGCAAATTCAAAATTGCAAGCAGGAAGAAAAATTGCAGTTTTCTTTTCATAGCAGTTAAAAATAAAAGCTAAAAGGTCCGACCTTTTGGGAAAGGTCGGACCTTTTTTATTTCTAAAACTTCAAAGTTGAAGGCAAATATTTTGCTACCAGGTCTTCATAATATGGCCTCAGTGTTTTCCAATCTGGCGGAACTGGATTTTTTGAATACAGATCGTATGGATTGAAAAGCTGAACCCATTTCAACATTTTGCGATCGTGATCATCCAACAAATAACTGTATTCCCCTTCCCTATGCCATGCATAAAAAGAATGGAAGCGTAACATATAGAGTCCTTCCTCAGGAATATAATCCTTCATCATGTGATAAACGTATTCATCGTGACCCCACGACATGTTTACATTCCTCAGTCCACAACCTTTTTCATATACTCCAAGCGTAGAATTAAATTCAGGTTTATCGAAATCCGGATTCGCTTTGAAGAATTCCGGGTAAACAACTTTATCGGAGTAGCCACAGCCAACGGGAAATGTGTCACCAACAACTGCCCATTGAGGTTCGCCAAAGAGGCAAAGTACTTTGCCCATATCATGCATTAGCCCGGTTAATACCATCCAATCGGGATGACCATCGGTCCTGATAGCCTCAGACGTTTGGAGCAAATGTTGGAATTGGTCCAGAGAAGTGTCAGGATCGGAATCATCAACCAATTGATTGAGGAAATTGAAAGCGTCCCACACGGGCATTTCCTGCCTATTAAATTTCAGGAAGTTTTCCTTTTTCTCTTTTACGAAGTCATACGTTTGATACGTATGATTCAAGCGATAGAACTCTTTCACTGTATCCCTTCCAGGCTCTTCATAATTTCTATATTCCTCTTTTGATTTTGCTGGCACTCCAGGTTCGGGATAGCGTTCAAGCACAGCATCTTCCCATTCATCAAGACTAGCCAATGGATTAATTTCCTTTTCTGTTAATTCTTTGTTCGGTTGAACCGGCATATGAATCGATTTATAGGTTTAAAGTTCGAGTTTTTTGTTTAATAATGGAAGTCCAATTTCGCCCTCATTTTTGCTTTATCAAAATTCTTTAGTAGCCTCAATTAATCCATTTTTTTCAGCCATTTTAAGGGCATCATAATCTTTCTCTGTAAGATCAGCATAAGCCAATGCGAAATCTGCAATCGCCTCCGGCAACTCATCGCTTTTACCAATGTATCCTGTAATCTCCGGCGCACCACCTGACTTTGCATGAGACTTTGCTAATGTCCATCCACAAATCAATGCATAGTTAATTAAAATTGCAGGATAATGTGATTCGATTGTGGTGCTTCCCTTCATATCCTGTAATTGGCGAACATAATATTCTCTATCCCCGGGCCCCTTGGTCCATCCCAAAAAAATATCGCTCACTGCCTGCAAAAGCTTTTGTCCATTTACGATCCTTTCCCCATCATTCGCATACACAGATTTTAGACTATAAGGTTCCAGCACTGATTTCCGGGCTTCTTTAAATTGAAGGAACAGCGCATCATCTTCGCCTCCCATAAATAAAGCGATCAAACACCTGGTACCAACACTACCAACGCCAACAACCTTTACAGCCACATCCATTAGTTGATACCGGTCAAACAACGATCTCATATCATCTGATAAGGTGGAACGATAACGAGCAAAAAACTTATGCGCACTCTTGATCCGTTCTTCAGTATCTCTTAAATGATAAATCAGCGGAGGTTCATCTTTGATTACCCTTTTACCGTCTTTAATTTCTGACAGCTTCGGAAATACAATTTCATGTGTTTTTCTCCTTGCCTTTTCTGCAATAGCATTCATCCTTTTCATTTGCATTTTATCCTCTTTGAATGCTGCGCGAAGAGAATCCTCATCAAGACGACTGTACCAAATCTCCAGTATTCTCATTCCCGAATACTTTTTCATCTTGTCGCGATACGTTCTGCAAAGCGCTAACACTGCCTTTCTGCATTCTTTATCACTAAAGCCGCGATATCGACCCGCAACTACAAAACTCGATGCCAATCTTTTCAAATCCCACTCCCATGGTGCGGGAAGTGTTTCGTCAAAATCATTTATGTCGAAAACGAGATTACGCTCAGGCGTTGCATATACTCCAAAATTCATCAGATGACAGTCTCCGCAACATTGCACTTCGATACCAGAATTAGGTGTGTGCGACAAATCGCTGGCCATTACAATAGCAGATCCCCGCATGAATGCAAATGGAGAATGCATCATTCTTCCGTAACGAATGGGTAATAATTCTTCCACCCGATCATGATTAGAGGCGATGAGAAGCGAAATGGGGTCGGGCCGCCCATTGGAAAATGATAGTTCGGCATGGGCTGCCCGCGGAACGTTTACTCTTTGCCGCTTGCCTGCTTCGATCCTGTCTTGAATTGAAATAAGCGGTTCCCACAATTCTCTTTTCGGTTTAATATCCACCATAGAGAAAAATATTTAAGCTTTAGGCTAGAGGCGGGTGATTTTGCTTTAAATGATTTTTGTGAAGAATGGAACGTCCAATATGTTGACGGAATTTCCGGAATCTTTTTATGTAATTAAAGGTCGACAATTTAAAGCACCGAATCGTTTCTACTGATAAATAATCTGATCGCTGATAATCAGAGAAAGGTCTTCTTCGCTCCATCGGAGCAATATGTCGGTAAAAAAGATATATTGTGCAACCAAAGCTAAATATACACTCACTGAATTATGAATCTACACGCTGCCGATTATCTTGTCATCCTTCTTTATTTTGTTTTTGTTATTGCGGTTGGATTTATCATTAAGCGAAAAATAAAGTCAAGTAATGATTTTCTTGCCAGTAGCAGAAGCATTCCATTGTGGATTACCAGCCTAGCATTTATTTCAGCTAATCTTGGCGCCCAGGAAGTGCTGGGTATGATTGCTTCCGGAGCGAAGTACGGGATCATGACGGTGCATTTCTATTGGGTGGGAGCCATCTTCGCAATGGTTTTCCTGGGGGTATTTATGATGCCCTTTTATTATGGCAGCAAGGCACGCAGTGTTCCAGAATATCTTTCGATGCGCTTTGATGAAAAGACAAGGGGTTTAAACGCCATATCATTTGCGGTGATGACGGTTTTTTCATCCGGCATTTCCTTATATGCTCTCGCTAAATTGTTAGAGGTAATTCTGAATTGGGATTTCGATATTTCTATTTGGGTAGCTGCAGGGATTGTGATGATCTATACTTTTCTGGGAGGTCTTACCAGCGCTGTTTATAATGAGGTCTTACAATTTTTCCTGATTGTGTTGGGGCTTTCTCCATTGGTGGTGGTAGCATTGCATAACGCCGGCGGCTGGGAAAATGTAAAACAAAACTTGCAACCCAACCTCACCCATGCCTGGAAGTATATGGGCGATCCAGAAAGTAACCCGATGGGATTGCACTGGATGTCCTTGATTTTCGGATTAGGGTTTGTTATGTCATTTGGTTATTGGTGCACTGATTTCCTTGTTGTGCAACGTGCGATGATTGCAAAAAATATGCGAGATGCGCAACGCACACCTATTATCGCTGCCATTCCAAAAATGCTGATGCCCCTCATCGTGGTATTGCCAGGCGTTGTTGCCATCGCACTCATGCAACCTGCACTGCAATCTTCAGGATATAGCATTCCTTCCAAAGATGGGCAGTTAGATTATACAATGACGTTGCCGTCATTAATTGCACACTATTATCCAAGTGGATTGCTAGGCGTAGGCATTACTGCTTTGATAGCTTCATTCATGAGTGGAATGGCAGGAAATGTCACAGCTTTTAATGCTGTATTCACCTATGACATCTATCAACCTTATTTCGTAAAAAATAAATCAGACCATCACTACCTGATGGTAGGTAAGGTAATTACTATAGTTGGCATTTTAATTTCGATTGCGACCGCTTATGTTGCGAAAGGATTCAACAATATCAACGATTTTCTGCAATTGGTTTTTGGATTCGTGAATGGACCGCTGTTCGCAACCTTTTTATTAGGAATGTTCTGGAAACGGACCACCGGCCATGGAGCGTTTGTGGGGTTACTTTCTGGCACACTGGCAGCAGCATTAACGCATGGACTTACTGTTGCAGAAGGCAAGGGCGGATGGATTGCTCCGGAATTTGCAATTAAAAGTGGAATGGGTCAGGCGTTTATTGTTGCATCCGTTTCATGGATTGTAAATTTTACCGTCACAATTCTTGTGAGCCTTTTCACCAAGCCGAAAAAAGAGGATGAGCTGAGAGGTCTCGTATATTCATTAACGGAAAAACCAAAGTATTCCGGTGGTAAATGGTATCAACGCGTAGTACCGCTTGCGGTTTTGTTATTGGTGATCACAATTCTTTTAAATCTTATTTTCTTTTAAGTGCTATGTATAATAAGCTCACTCAACTCAGTTTCGTTATCGGTTTATTCTTCACAATCGTTTCAGTGATCCTCATTGGAAATATGTTAGTGAAGAATGAATTCACGGCGCTCAATCTATATACCTCTATTACTTTTTTGGTGTTTGGAATTGGGATGATGTTTATTAAGAAACGGAAAGAAGTTTAGCGTTTGGGGTTTCGCGTTTCGCGTTCCTTAATTTCGAAAAACCCTTATGAACTTGAGACTACGCTATTGTGTAAAAAGGTCTTATTCTTAATTCGACAGAAAAAGCTTCATATCACTCTCCAGGCAACGATCTAAAGAACGCGAAACGCTAAACTCGAAACCAGAAACAGTCATCGAATACCAGCCCCCGATCATCGAAAAAACTCTGTTATAGTGCCCTCGAAACGTATGATTTCCCCTTGTTTTAGCGTTATTTCATAGCCTAAATCCAAGTCTGTGAAGAAAATTATACCCCTACTGGTAATCGTTTTATTTGCCGCCTATCATGCTGTGGCCCAACCCTTAAATGATACAATTGGTCAACTTAAGCAGCAAAAGGAAAACGTCATCGGCACAAATACCATCATCAAGATTGAAAACCTCGGATTCCGTGTAAACAGTGAATTGCCGGAATTAAGGCCAACAATTTCCCCGGATGGGAAAAGACTGTTCTTCATTGTTGAAGACCATCCAGAAAATACTAAATACCGTTCTGTAAATAACTCGCAAGACATCTGGTATTCTGAAAAGGATAGCAATGGTAAATGGCAGGACGCAGAACATCTTGGATACCCGTTGAACACGATGCAGTATAACGCTGTGTATTGGGTATCGCCCGATAACAACAGGATATTGATCCGCGGAGCCTTCATTGACGGAGCGTTCAATGGAAGAGGAATCAGTATGTGCCATCGCTTAAAAAATGGAAACTGGAGTCAACCCAATATGCTCCAGATAAGAAAGTATACTGAGTACGACAGAGGACTTGAAACAGGTGCCTCAATGCTCAATGATGGAAAGACCTTGCTTTTATACTGTACTCCAGAAAGAGGGGGCGGCAAATATGATCTCTTTGTTTGTTTTCTTCAAGGTGACGGAACATGGAGCGAGCCAAAAAGTCTCGGGAAAAAAATCAATACCGAGTACGATGAAAGAACTCCGTACATGGCTTCAGATGGAGTCACAATGTACTTCAGCAGTGACAGACCCGGAGGCTTAGGCAACAACGATATTTACATGACCAAGAGGCTTGACAAAACCTGGCAAAAATGGAGCGATCCCGTGAACCTTGGAAGCCCGATCAACACTCCCGATTGGGATGCATTCTTCACACTAGATGCAGGTGGTGAATATGCATACCTCACCACAAATCTGAATACACTTGGTGAAAGCGATATCGTGCAGGTTAGATTGTTGGAGCGCGAAAAACCAAACCCGGTTGTATTAGTTGATGGTAATGTATACAATCAAAAAACAAAAGAACCGCTTAGCGCTTCGCTTATTTATGAAACACTTCCTGATGGAACAGAAGCAGGTAACGGAATATCGAGCCCTGTAGATGGTTCATTCAAGATTGTGTTGCCATATGATAAGAATTATAGTATTCGCGCAACTGCTGATAAATTCTTTGCAGTCTCAGAAAATCTGAACCTCGATTCATTAGTGAAGGCAGGATATAAAGTAATCCATAAGGACTTATACCTGGTGCCAATTGAAATTGGACAGGTGGTTAGATTAAACAACGTATTCTTTGATTTCGACAAGTGGGATTTAAGACCTGAATCGTTTGTTGAATTGGATAGAGTAGTAACCTTGCTGAAAGAAAATCCAAATATCGTAATTGAAATGAGTGCGCACACTGACAGTTATGGTTCTGACGAATACAACTTCAAGCTGAGTGATAACCGTGCAAAATCAGTACGTGAGTACATTATTTCGAAAGGTGTTCCTGAAAGTCGCATAACCTCTCAGGGTTATGGTGAAACCAAACCAGTGGCTACAAACGAAACCGACGAAGGACGTCAGCTGAACCGACGCGTGGAGTTTAAGATTTTGAAAAACTAACCTTCGGTAAGGTACAAGAGACAAGGCACAAGGCACAAGAAAGATCCAAGGATCAAGAGCCAAAAGCCAAGAAAGGAATAAAAGAGATAGAAACAAGATAGCAAGGCACAAGAGATTCAACTCTTGTGCCTTTCTTTTTGCTTTTCTTGACTTGTCTTCTTGTCTCTTGCGCCTTGTGCCTTACTTGCACCTTGTGCCTTGTGCCTTGTACCTTGTGCCTTACTTGCACCTTGTGCCTTGTACCTTGTGCCTTAAAAAGGGTTGTTCGAAATAAAAAAGCTCGCTTACTCGTTACTGGGAGAGCAATATCCTTAAAAACCAATCTCCCCATGCCATGAATAAGCTGGCAACCCTGACCTTACTGCTGATTGTATGCGGTACATATTCGGCCAACGCGCAATTGAAAGTAGCTCTTGAAGGAGGTGCCCACCTGGCCACAGTTCCAGGAAACAATAATCCTGGATGGGACACCATCAGCTACAAGTATGATAGTCGCACTGGTTATCATTTCGGACTTCTTGCCGATCTGGCTTTTTCTTCTACCTCGAAATTTCATCTGCAAACCGGAATGAACTTCTCTAACAAGGGCAGAAAGTTTTCTTATATCTATGATACTACCTCAGGCACCGTTTCTAAAGTGGAGGCATTGCAATACGTGAATTATATGGAGATGCCGCTTAACCTTGTATTCAAAGTGAATCTTGGTAAGAAGAGCAAGATGATGTTCGGCGCTGGTCCATATGCGGCTTTTTTGTATAGCGGTCGCGAGCGAAAAGCAACTTATAATACTAACGGAACTGTTGATGTAATTGAAAACAAAGACCTCAAGGTTGCACCAACCAAAAACCTATATAGCAATTTCGAATACGGCGTGAATGGGTTATTCGGATTTGAATTCGGAAGAGTATTTCTATCCGCAAATTATAGTAGAGGATTAAGCGATTTTTACGAGCCTTCCAGTTACAAAGCTGAATTCAGGCACGAAGTGATGGGAGCAACGGTAGGGATATTCCTCACCAATCCCGCGAAAAAATCAACAAAACAAAAAGACAGTGATAAGGATGGCATACCAGATAGGGATGATGATTGTCCAAACAAGAAGGGTGACATCGCAGGCAAGGGCTGTCCGGATAGAGATGGCGATGGCATTCTTGATAAAGACGATAAATGTCCAGAATTCCCCGGAGTTCCGGCTCATAATGGTTGTCCTGCTCCGGATACTGATAGAGATGGGGTTGATGATGATCACGACAAGTGTCCCGACGTGAAAGGTTCTTCCAAGAATAATGGTTGCCCTCTTGTAGATTCAGATAAAGACGGCGTATATGACAATGAAGATAAATGCCCCAACCAGGCAGGATCTAAGAAATATGGAGGTTGCCCTGCACCGGATACCGATAAGGATGGCGTGCCCGACGATGAAGACAAGTGCCCAACCGCGAAAGGAACGCGTGCAAACAACGGATGCCCTCCGCAGAAGAGTGAATTAATCAGGACAACAGAAAACCTTGCGAAACGGGTTCAGTTCAATTATCGCAGTGCAACCCTTACCTCTAAGAGTAGAGGTGTATTGGATGAAGTTGTAAAAATCCTCCACGCAAATACGGGCCTTAAGGTCTTCATTGAAGGTTACGCAAGTAGTGATGGCAACCCGGCCAACCATATGAAACTTTCGCAGGCAAGAGCAGAAAGTGTCAGAGCCTATCTTGAGTCAAAAGGAATTGATCCAGACCGGCTCACTGCCGAAGGATTCGGTGATGCAAACCCATTGAATAGCCAAAGAACCGAATTCCTGAGAGCAAGAAATAGAAGGGTTGAGCTGAAACTCACCTACGATTAATTTTGGAATTTTGATCCCGATTGCTATCGGGAGCGAAATTGGGAAATTGAGGAGATGAATTCCGCAATTTCCCAATTCCGCCTCCGAATGCGACTTCGTCGGCCCGAGTAAAATTTCCCAATTTCATTTCATTTCGTTTTTGTAAATTAGAAGTAATAACCTCCGGGCCGGGACCTCCCTAACACCCCCCTGTCAAAATTTTGGGTTTTGTGCGATTCTCATTCTGCACAGATGCAAGCAATCCAACGGCAGCCAATTAAACGATAGCAGGTGCTTTATGCTTGGCATTAATGTTTAAATTCTTAAACTTCGTTTATGAAAAATCTACCTGCACTCAGCTTTGTTCTCCTGATGATCAGTTGCGCTACAAATCCAAAGATCGAAATGATAGGAGCGTATCAAATGACCAGCCAGGTCCTTAATGATGGATCTAAGGATTCAATACTGGATCGAAAGCAACTAAAGATTTACACAGACAAGTATTTCATGTACGGATCGCCAAATTTGACCGATTCATTTGCAAACTTTGGCATCGGCACATATGAGATCAAAAATGGCAAGGTTTACGAGTATAGATTTTACACCGCAGAAGAGGGAGAAAGATCTGACACGCTGGTTCTTGATATTGAAAAGACATACAACGGTTACAAGCAAATAATTGAAAGAATCCCTATAGGAGGAAAGAACTATAAACTGACTGAAGAATATGCTTCAGTTTCAACGGACCAAAAAAGCCCGTTGGATGGAGCATGGAAACAACTCCGAAATATTTACACAAAAGCGAGCGGAGATTCTTCTGTAAACACAAACCCGCTAGAATATAAAACCTTTCAATCCGGATATTTTCTTTGGGCAATTACAGTGAAAGATTCCACCAACAAGAAAACTTCAGTGTTTGGTTACGGTCCGTTTGACGCAGTTGGAAACGACAAGATAAGAGAAAGTGTAGCCAATTCAACTTTCAGAACTGGCCTTGTTGGAAAAAAATACGAAGTTGATATTAAGTTCACAGGCAACGACACATACGCGCAAACGATCACATTCGCGAATGGAGATAAATCGACTGAAGTGTATCAGAGGCTTAAGTAGACGGTTTACAGTTTACAGTTTACTGTTTACAGTTTACTGTTTACAGTTTACCGTTTACAGTTTACTGTTTACAGTTTACAGTTTACCGTTTACAGTTGACGGTTCACAGTTGCGGGTGGAAGAATATGAAAAAGAACGCTGACCACATTCGAGAGACCAGACATCATAAAATTAGA
>Ga0157378_10005985_pt1 | contig 10665 bp, 4 predicted proteins | sample M65metaG_FD_115309 | JGI IMG/M metagenome (GOLD analysis project Ga0157378, IMG submission 115309) | Miscanthus rhizosphere microbial communities from Kellogg Biological Station, Michigan, USA - M6-5 metaG | ecosystem: Host-associated > Plants > Roots > Rhizosphere > Soil | place: USA: Michigan...
TATTTCCAAACCGGAATTGTTCTTCAAACAGACACAACCCAAAATCAATTCAAGATCAGCATAGGCATTAGCGGGGATGCCCCGCCCATAGTCCCCTATACACAAAAACTTCATGGAGGAAATTTTACGCAGGCGCTGCCTATGATCAAGATCATGATCGACGATTATACCCATTACTTAGAACTAAAATCCTTGAAAATTGCATCGATCGGGATCGACGTCAGTGTAGATGCAGTCAAAAATCTTTCATTGCAAAACGATGCGGGAAAATTAGATTCCTCCAAGCCGTTTAAACCTTTTGGTGATTTTCCCGATGATTATGCTGCCTTCATCATTGGAAGCAAAGAAATCTTTCAAAAAAAACTAAGTGCACTTTCGATCAATTTTGCCTGGCAGGATTCACCTGTCTCCCCCACGATGATAGAAGGCGTAGCATTGGTTGCAGGAAAATGGGCAACTGTACCATTTTGTTCTGTTGATATCGGCAGTAACTTACTTACCCTGACCTCAACTGAACAAATCCCTCAATCAATACCGGATTTTACTGAAAATGAAAATTATTCCAATACGTCTGTAAACGGTTTTATTCGCCTCCAGCTTGTTTCCCCGTCACATTATTATAGCCTCGCTACTTACCTGGCGAGCATTTCTTCCGCGACAACAAAAGTTGTAACGCAAACGCAACCCACGGGTGAAGTTGATTATACAGTGACTCCACCTTCGCCTCCGCCAGCCCAACGGTTGATTATTGCGCAATTGATGACAGTCACTTATTCGGCCTATGAAGAAATTATGTTTACCGAATCTACTTTAGAAGATTTTGGTAAGCGAGGCAGTTTTTTTTATCACATAGAGCCGTTTGGTTTTAGAGAAATGCACCCTTTTCTTTTTACGCTGCCTGTGGAAACGAACCCGAGCCTTGGAGACAATATACTGCATCTATTCCCTGTGTTTAATATGGACAATGAGGCAGCGGATAGTTCCGATGTCGGTAATGTTTCGGGTCACAATAACGAAGGCGAATTGTGGATCGGGTTGAACAATACTAAGCCGGGAGAGGCGCACTCCATCCTGTTCCAGGTTTCTCAAGGAAGCTCTAATCCTTTAAAAAAAGTAACCACGATAAATTGGTTCTATCTTTCATCAAATAATTGGATACTCCTTGATCCGACTACTCAAATCAATGATCAGACCAATAACCTTTCAGAATCGGGCCTCGTCATTTTCAATTTACCCGGCGATGAAACCACTAACAACACCCGGGCAGAGAATAAATTAGTTTGGATAAAAGGATTGATAAGGAACGATACCGATTCCATTTGCAAATTGATAGCGATACAAACAAACGCATCAAAAGCAAAATTTGTAATTAACCCCAATGAGAAAATATTTTTCACTGCTAATGTAGCTGCCGGCACAATCAGTAAGCCTGTCATTGCCGATGCCTCCCTGAAACAAACCAGTCAGCCTTATCCATCATTCGGTGGAATGACGGTCGAATCGGATGTTCAATTCAATCGCCGCGTGAGCGAACGTTTGCGGCACAAACACCGCGCTGTGAGTGCATGGGATTATGAACGATTGATCCTTCAGAATTTTCCTGAGATCCATAAGGTAAAATGCCTGAATCATACGAGCCTTAAATCAAAAACGCAGGACTACAATGAGATGAAACCCGGCGATGTTATGATCGTCACCGTTCCGGAGCTCGGGCTTTTAACAGGCGCTAATCCATTACTGCCCTTTACAAATGTTGGGCTTCTTGAAGAAATTAAAAAGTTCATTAAGCCGCTTTGTTCACCATTTGTACATGTACATGTTTGTAACCCACAGTTCGAGGCTGTTCAATTTGATTTCAATGTGTACTTCACGAATAACAACAGCAACAGCAGTTATTATGCGCAACAACTAAATACCGATATTCAAAAATTCCTCATGCCATGGGCATTTGGTTCTTCGAACGCTGATATTGAATTCGGAGGCATGATTGAAAAGTCTGTTGTTTTGAATTTCGTGCAAACCAGGCCCTATGTCGATTTTGTGACTTGCTTCAAAATGCTGAAGTATACTTACCAGGAAGACGGTACCTTTTCTTCTCCGACGGCCGACGCTGATGAGGCTATAGCAAGCACCGCGCGATCGATTCTTGTTCCCTACACCAACCATACAATTTCACCGACTGCAAACTGCGATTGCAATGGATAATCAACCCGCCATATTAAAAGACCCTACATTAAAACCTGATGAGGATTATCAATACCTGAGGGAAGTGGGAAGACAGTATATTGAAGAGTTGGGAAGCAGCCTTTGGACAGACTATAATGAACATGATCCTGGGATCACGATACTAGAGGCGTTATGTTATGCCATAACAGAGCTTGGATATCGAACCTCCTTTCCTTTGAAAGATCTTCTTACAGAGAGTGACGGAACGATCTCTTCTTCCCAAACATTTTTTACAGCGAGAAAAATATTAACACAGTCTCCATTAAATAAAGATGATTATCGCAAGTTGTTAATTGATACTGAAGGTGTGCAAAATGCATGGTTGTTCGCCCATAGTCACTACAAAGAGGATGATGGCAAAATATCCGTTCCAGGAGAAGTGGCGGTTTTTGCAAACCCCAACGATGGCAAGCTCACTTTCAGCCCCACTACCCACGCCGTGTATCTTAAAGGATTGTATAAAGTTTTATTAGATCTTGACGAAGATCCTCAACTTGGAGATTTGAATAATGGTGAAATTGATGTGCAGGTGGGCGAAGCAAGCCTGCTGATCGTTTTTGATGCCTGGAATGAAATGCTTTTAGCCGATCCCATCTTATTTTCGATAGACACAAATGCAATACCTGCAGTAGTTTTTCCGCCTTCCTTTGACACAACAACCGCGAAGCTTTCTATTTCGTTTGCATTTAACGGTAATCCCCACACCATTTCGGGAACGGTGTCCGTTGGCTTACAACCACCGGGCGGCCCGTTAAGCAATTCAGACATTGCAACCTTATTTACAACAAGTCCAAAGCTGGCGCAACAAGTGCTTAGCCTGTACCTTTCAAAAATCATAAAAGCACACACCATCGTTCAAACAGTATGTCGCAAGCTGAACTGGCATCGCAACTTGTGTGAGGATTTTGTGATTGTTGAAACCATTACAGATGAAGAAATAGCTTTTTGCTTTGATGTAGACATAATTCCCTCTGCCGACATGGAAGAAGTAGAAGCCTACATTCTTTTTACAATCAGGGAATACCTCGATCCGGAAGTTAAATTTTATTTATTGAGCGAAATGTTGCAAAGGGTAAATCCTGCGACGGGTAATGTGTATTCTGTTGATGAGATTTTTGAAGGCCCACGATTGAGACATGGTTTTATTGACGCTGCTGACCTGGAAAATGCAAACCTCCGAACTGAAATCTATAGCTCAGAGATCATCAGCCGGATCATGAACATCCGGATCAACGAAGAGAAAGTAGTACTGGCTGTGCGTGACTTTAAAATGACAGCTTATGACGATGCCGGGCAAATCATCCCCACGCAGGCCAACCAACCCTGGTGCATCAAGGTAAATAAATGGCGCAAACCTGTGCTCGCAAAAGACAAATCAAAAATCACTGTTTACAAAAACGGGATCCCCTTTTTGGCACGTGAAAAGGAAACGGATCAGACATTGGATTGGCTGGAATCCTTACATGCGCGCGAAAAGCTAATTTCTAAATCAGATGATATTCCTATTCCGACTGGTCGTTATCTTTCCCTTGAGAGATACACGTCCATTCAGCAGGTTTTTCCTCAAACTTATGCCATCGGAAATGCAACACTGCCTTCTATTGCCACAACCCAACGAAGAGCGCAGGCAAAACAACTAAAGGCTTACCTGCTTTTTTATGATCAATTGCTGGCAGATTTTTTAATACAATTAAAAAATGCAAAACAGCTTTTCTCGACTGATGCCATTAAGCAAACTTATTTTGCGCAGTTTGTGAGTGATTTTAACGACTTCGATTTGATATATACCCGCGATAGCAACAACGATTATCTGTTCCAAAAAAATGTATTAGCTAACCAGGACTCCACTGTTGTTCCCCTCCCCAATGAATGGGAGAATTTGTACGAGCCAAACGAAACGTTTGTTGACAGGCGTAACCGGTTTCTTGATCACCTCATGGCTCGTTTTGCCGAATCTTTCAATGAGTATGTATTTATGATGTACACTCTCGATACTACTACTCAGACCGAAACGAGAATTGACCCCGCCGATCTGATCAAGTCTAAAATTGAGTTTTTGCAGAATTATCCAAGGTTCAGCTATAACCGTGCAAAAGGTTTCAATTATTGTCCGCTCGATCAAAGTTTTAATCTCATCACGACGAAGCTTTGGAACACAGATAATGTTTCAGGATTAGAGGAAAAACTATGCATGCTTGGAGGCTTTGCCGATCCGTCCGGTATCATTAAGAGCTATTACCGGAGATTTTTGCGTTGCATCGGCTCGGGTAATATTGTTATGGCTATACAAACCATTTCGTCCGGAACTAACACGCTGTACAAATTTGTTCTCACATCAGGACAACTTGTTTTGACGTCTGCGAACTACTCTTCACTGAGTTTTCTAAATACTGATTTGACCGAACTTATTAAATCCGCGGCCGCGATAGCGTTTACGGTCATACCATCCGGATCAACATTTATTGTGCAGGCAACGATTAATGGGAATAATATCCAGAGCAATTTCTTTGCTAATTCAACAGATGCGACGAATGCGCTTAATAGTTTCATCGCCGACGTTAGCAAAGGAGATTGCTCTAATGAAGGTTTATACCTTATCGAACACATCCTTTTACGCCCCCGTAACATAAACTATTTATTAGCCCCGGTTTGCCTCGATGATGATTGTACGGACTGCTGCGAAGATGATCCCTATTCTTTTCGAATTTCTATCGTACTTCCTTACTGGGTTGGCCACTTCAACAATATGAACTTTAGAAAGTATTTTGAGAATCTTGCCCGGGAGGAAGCTCCTGCTCACTGCATGGTAAAGGTTTGCTGGATCAACCAGGACGCGATGCTGGAATTTGAGATTTGTTATTTCACATGGATACAGGCAATGGCCGCATATTATTCAGACAAGTCCCCTTCGAACGACGTTTTTTTAACCGATGCCAATAACAATTTGTTGAATGTGCTCTACTCGTTGCATAGCGAATATCCGGTGGCATCGCTTCACGATTGCGATGAAAGTAAGGATACAAACCCTGTGATGCTTGGACAAACCGTATTAGGAACAATTAAATAACCAGTGTATGACAACACTCAAGAATAACGAATACATCGTATTCCAGCCGGACCAGGTATTGACTAATGCGCATTTGAACCAGCTGTTTCACTATCTCGACCGCCAGAATCGACTGACTCGCACCAAGCTTATCGGCATGGGGATCGTATGTGGATTTGAATTAGAGGTTATTCTCAGTCAATCATCGATCACCTCGATCAAAATACACAAAGGCTGCGGGATCACTTCGCAGGGGTATCTCATTAGTGATTGTAATGATAGGGATTATTGTTATGCAGTCCCTTATATTCCGCCTTCATTTCCCCCAGACCTTCCATTTTGTTGCGATAACAAAACCGGTAATGAAATGAAGGATAGAAACCACGGAAACTGTAACGTCCCTTTCTACAACAACAACCCAAACCTTCCAAATTACTGTGCGAATATTTACAAATTAGTAACCCGTGATCAATACAAAACTATTGTTGAGAACCCTGCTGCGCCAAGACCAGATACACCGCCGTGTCCTCCTGCCGTTGTCATACCCACACCTCCCGGTGAAACACGACCGGGAAGCACTGACCCATCTCTTCCCGTACCTCTTTCTTCAAAGGATTGGACGGGGTACGCGGTTGTTCTCTTCCTGGAAGCAAAAGAGAAAGATCTTAAGAACTGCGATATGCAGGATTGTAATAACAAAGGAGAAAAGATTGTTTTTCACATCCGTCCTTTGCTGGTTCCTGTACGATGTTTGCAAAATAACTGCGGCGAAAAGAATGGGGATTCGAGACCTCCTGAAATTAGATTAAAACGATTTGACGTAGCAACAAACAATCCCATCAATGATATCACTACCGGGCCGGCGATCGTAAAAACATTCGGAAATATATTTAACGGACTATCGCCGACTTCTGTATTGAGTGATATCGGAAATGCCTACACCTTTTGTTATGCCAGGTATCGTAAGTATTTGCCCCCTGGCAGTAATTCTTTTAGTGGTTTAGCCGGAAGCCTTAGTGCTATGCTCACGCAGGTCCAAAATACCTTTTTGATACAATATTTTTATGATTATATCAACGATCTTATCCTTGCATATTGTGAGTTTAAGAAAGTGGCGTCCGAAATTAATATTCAATGTTGTGCCGACGAGTGCGCCTTTCCCCTGCATCTTGTACTTGGAATCGCCACCAGGAGTACCAGTGATTTCGTTAAAGACTGCTATAGAACCTATTTTATTTACACACCGCTTTTTGACGAGGATAATAAGTCAATCACAAGACTACGTTTCTATTATCACCGAATGGAAATCCTGGTTGCCGGGTTTGCCAATGGAATATTTCCAATCCCGAAAGTAGATGATAAGAACACTATAAAAATTATACCCAGCGAATACGAACAATTTCCGCTTTCGCAAAGAGCTATACCTTATTATTACCCGGAAGACAAGAACGACCCGGATAGTTTATATCATTACTGGAACTTTGAAAAGACCCGCGAAGGGAACGATACTTATAATCAGAGCTATAATGCCTATTTATATAGTGCCGACCAGCTCACAAATGATCCCCTGCTGTATGATATTGAACGGTACAATTTTTTCCGCATTGAGGGTCACATCGGGCAACCATATACAGATGTGCTAACCAATCTTCTTACACAAAGGCAACAATATAATCTTCCCTTTAATGTAGTAGCTGTCGCAGCAGAAAAATTTTTTCTGACAAGATTTGATATAGCAGGAATTCTTTGTTCTATCAAAGATCTTTTAACAGAGTTTGAGTCACGTGCAATTGAATTTCTTTGCAAGCTTATTTTGTGCACAAGGAGGATTGCACTAACAGAATATTCAGTCAAAGGGTTAACTAAAGCGTCTGGAAAAATCAAAGAAACGGATGTGAAGGAAACTGAAAGTATCAATCCTGAAGATTTTCTAAAAAAGTTTCAATTCGGGTCTTCCGAATACAAACGCGGCGATTTCATAAATTTTATGCAACCCAAAGAAAACACCATGGGTGAAACCTACCTGAATTCAATGCCGAATACCCAATGCGATAACCCGGTTGATGTTAATAAATTGAACCGGGATAACCTGGAATTGGGCCAGGCATACTTTGCCGGTTTTAATGTGCTGTATGCTGCTGATAATTTATTTTCTGTACTGTTGAATACAAACCCACAGGAATTGGATCCCTCAGTGCTTGAGGCACACTACAAATATTTCGATACACAATTCAACCAGCTCAAGGCGCATATTACCGTAACACCGGCCACCGGCGCCCGCGCATCCGTTTTTCCACCGGCGATGCTTGATGACTGTTGCGATTGCCTGCTTTGTTTATTTCTTGACCTCATTTGGTTATTAGAACAAATAGTTGAAAGACTAAGACAATATGCGCTCAACATGGTCTTCGCAAATTATTTTCCCAAGCATCCGGGGTTGGAGCATAAATCTGGCGTCCCGAAAGGAGGTACATTTGTCTTAGTTTACTCGGATGTTGATCTTTCGCCCGGACCTATTATAGAGCTTAAGATGTCCAGCACGGCGATCAACGAAAAAAGAAACCCAAAGATCATCGCCGATTTTTATATCCCTTACTTGTGTTGCAGCGATTGCTCATCGGTAACGGTATCTCTTCCACCGGCGGATAAACCAGTATTCAGTATTGACAATGACAAATATTTGTTTGATCATGCCAAAGATTTTCCTTTCAGAACAGTTCCTCCTGTAACAACAACCGGTGCGCATGTTCCATTTAATGATCCATCGGTCGTTGACAATCCAAATAATCTTAACCTGCTGACCGATGCAAACAATGTGCTATATCTGCACGCGGCAATGCCTGACTTGACTGAGACATTGCCTGCCACTTTAACTTATCGCGACATTACGTTACACCTAACGATTATTAAACCGGATGCTGCTTTTACCGTCACCATAACTCCTGACCCGACCGGAGAAGGCATGCTTTTCCAATTCGAAGCTGTTAACCAGGATGGAACAAGCTATGAATGGAGCGTAAATGACCAGGATAATGTGCTTGACACCACGTCACCTAATTTCCCCTGGAAGCCTGCAGCCATTAATTTGTCTCACAAGTTTCCCGGTACGCAGGATTTTTTTGTTACACTTGACATCGAGTACGTCCTTAATGATCATACGTCGTTTGATGTAAAGACTGCTCACCTTACGGCTGAACTAATAAAGCAGCATAGCGATGGTAAGCCGTTTCAGCCGCCTTTGAAAGATGATGATGCTACAGGTATGACAAATGAAGAATCTTTACCTGGCTCTAAATCTCTGAAATCAGAATCTGCTAAGAAATCTACGAAATCAAAATCCGCCAAAAAAGATAAAAAAAATAAAAAATAAAGCGATGAAATACTTATTGACTTTTCTTCTGGTGAACATTTTACTCAATGCCACGGGCCAGACACACAGGCAATATCATATTGGCGACAGTGCTTTTTGTGGCATTGTATTTTATATTTTTCCGGATAGCACCAGCGACAGGCAACACGGCCTGGTCTGTGCCCCGGAAGACCAAAGTGTCGGTATCCGATGGTATAATGGAAAGTACATCACTACGGGTGCTACACTTGATAAGATATTTGATAAACCCAACGCAATGCGCATTATTGCCAAACAAGGAGGCGGCCCTTACGCTGCAACTATTTGCGCAAGTTTTGAAGATAGTACCGATTGCAAAGGTTGGTATTTGCCCTCCAGGACGGAATTGTCGCATATGTACATTAATCTTGCTTCAAAAGGCATAGGACATTTTGCTACAGAGGGCTACTGGAGTTCCGTCGAAGCAAAAAGTTCTGATAGTACCAAACCGCAAAGAAAGGCCTGGATAGTTGATTTTTTTAATGGTAAGAAATTTACCAATGATAAGATCAATAAAAACCATGTGAGAGCTGTCAAGGAATTTAGAAATTAGTTTATGCCACGTCACATCATATATAAACAAAAAATAGTTATTAAAACAGGCATGAGGGCCGAAACGTTCAAGTTACAGGGCCGCGTAAGTAATTTGCTAAAAAATGATTTGACAAAAAAATTGGATAGATTATTCAACGATGTCGCTCCAGGTGACAAGATTCTGAGGATAGATAAACTTGAGTTAGACCTTGGAACAATCGGTGAACAAAACCTCGAAGCAGAATTCAGTCGAAAGCTTATTGACCGCCTCGCAGCTATTCTTACCGGCCAACACGAAAACAAAAGTGTTGCTCAGACAGAATCCTTTGAAATAATGCAGGAACAATCTATGAGCGATGCACTGATTTATTTTTTGAATCATGGTTCGATGCCCTGGTACAAAGCAATAAAAAATCTGGCAGAATTTGAATCGGAAATATTTCGGTCATTTTCGGAAAAAGAATGGCAACGATTGGTCAAAGCATTGAAAAATGATTTTACCGTAAATAAAAATATTCCTGAACGCTTAGCTATTCAGTTTTCAGATGCATTCCTGGAAAAAATATTGTTTTTACTATATCCAGGGTTCAGAGAAGAAGATTGGCATCGATTATATGACACAAGCTATGAAGTAACTGAAAACCGATTTGTACATGCCGGTTACACAAAAAGGAAACTAAGATCAACTATCTGGCAAGCGGGCTTGATAACTGCGTTGAAAACGGAAAATAAAAATGACTTTATCCGTAAGTTTTCAGAAAAAATAAACCAGTACGCGGATGATGTTTTTCCAGAAGAAAAGGAGAGTAAGGAAGCAGCATTACGAGATGATAAAACGAGGAATCTTAAAAGGAAAAGAACAGAAAGTAAAATCAAACCAAAGATCGAAGAGAATGGAGAAGAGTTTTTCGTAACCAATAGTGGTGTCGTAATCCTGCATCCTTTCCTGCAGGAATATTTTAAAGAGCTTGGGTTGGTTGAAAAAGTATTTAAGAATACTGAATCACAACACAGGGCGGTTTTATTAATGCATTACCTCGCTTCCGGCGAAACAGAAGTAGCAGAATTTAATTTGATATTAGAAAAGCTTCTTTGTGCCGTCGATTTTGATGAACCTGTTCCCAATCACATTGAACTTTCTGAAAAGGAAAAAGAAGAATCGGACAATCTTTTGAGATCGGTAACGGAGCACTGGGCGCCGCTTCGCAGAACCTCTTTGCAGGGATTGAGGACTTCTTTTTTTCAAAGAGAAGGAAAATTGTTCCGCGCTGAGGCAGGATGGATATTGAAAGTGGAACAAAAGACAATTGATATCCTTCTTGACAAGCTGCCCTGGGGAATCGGAACTATAAAATTACCCTGGATGGATACGGTTTTGAATGTGGAATGGGTTTGAAATAAATCATCATGCAAACTATTGCAAGTAAAACAGATCATTTAGTTCATACTTCTGCAAGAAACACTGCAGCAA
>Ga0157378_10005986_pt1 | contig 10663 bp, 14 predicted proteins | sample M65metaG_FD_115309 | JGI IMG/M metagenome (GOLD analysis project Ga0157378, IMG submission 115309) | Miscanthus rhizosphere microbial communities from Kellogg Biological Station, Michigan, USA - M6-5 metaG | ecosystem: Host-associated > Plants > Roots > Rhizosphere > Soil | place: USA: Michigan...
GCGAAGGCGCCGGCGCCGGCGATCAGCCCGGCCGGGAAGAGCGGGATCCCGAAGAGGAGGTTGAGGCCGAGGGCGGCGCCGACCACCTCGGCGATGTCGCAGGCCATCGCCACCACCTCGGCTTGCAGCCAGAGGCCGATCGAGGTGCGGCGCGAGAAGCGCTCGCGGCAGAGCTCGGCCAGGTTCTTGCCGGTCGCGATCCCCAGCTTCGCCGACTGAGTCTGGACCAGCATCGCGATCAGGTTGGCGGAGAGGACGACCCAGAGCAGCAGGTAGCCGAACTTTGCCCCGCCGGAGATGTTGGTGGCGAAGTTGCCAGGGTCGATGTAGGCGACGGCGGCGACGAAGGCCGGGCCGAGGAAGGGCCAGATCCCGCGGATGCCGCGGCTGTGGCCGTCGAGCGAGTTGCGGGCGGCGCGGGCGACCGCGGCCTCGCCGGGGAGGACGTCCTCGACCCCGGCCCGGCGCTCGCGCACCTCCTCGGCGACAGCCTGCCCGGGCGACGGCTTCACCTAGCCCCCCAGGTCGGCGGCACCAGGTCGGGACCGGGGATCGGGGTCCCGTGCGGGTCGTGGCGCGGTTCGCCGAGCTTGGCCGCGATCAGCTGCTCGAGCTCCTCGGAGATGTAGTGCTCGAGGATCTCCGCCTCCTCGTGCACCCGGTCCTCGGGCATCCCCAGCGCCTCGGACAGGTAGGCCTCGATCAGGCGGTGGTGGCGGATCACCTCCAGCGCCACCTTCTCCCCGGCGGCGGTGAGGCTGACACCCCGGTAGGGCACGTACTCGACCAGGCCCAGCTCGGCCAGCCGCTTCAGCATCGAGGTCGCGGTCGCCGGGGTGACGTCGAGCCGCTCCGCCACCTCGCCGTTCAGCACCAGCCCCTCGCGCTCCTGCGAGATCGCGTAGATCGTCTTCGCGTAGTCCTCTATTGCCTGAGAGTTAGACACGTCTAAAAGAGTTTGACACATCTAAAAGACAGGGAATTAGATACTTGGCAAACCCAGCCACTGAAAAGCGCTGGATTTAGCGACTTTTCGTTCTCACGGAAGTAAGAGAGAGAAGCGCGGGAAGCCGCCTTTTACGCCCCTAAGTGCGTCCCGAGCCCGATCTAGGTTCGTCCCTCAATCGCAAATCGGCCGGGGCGCTGCGTGAACAGCCACCCCGGCCTGAGCAGAGAAGGGACGTGGCCCTCCAATGCCTGACCAAGACACTAGCCCGCGCTCAGAGGAACGCGGCGACAAGACGACCCAGCGGGCGGTTCTGAGCTTCCTGCTGGACGAGTTCCCCGCCAAGCACACGACGGTCACCCTGTGGTGGATGGGCTTCGGCGACACCGACGCCGTGGAGGAGGCGATCCAGAAGCTGGATGTTGTCGGCCTCCTACGTCGCGACGGGCGCGCTGTGGCACCTACCGCCGCCGCTCGCCACTTCGACTGGCTTGAAATGACGTGACCGGCTTCAAGCAGGTCTGTCGCAGTTCGCCCGGAGGCTCGCCTAGCGCGAGCCTCTAGCGTTTCTTGGCCCGCTTGGACTTCTGCGGCTTCTTCTCGTTTGGTTTGACCTCGAGAGCCGCCTTGAGCGCGTCCTCAAAGCTCACAGGGAGCTTCAGCGCCCCGTTTCGCTTTGAGGATGCGCCGCTCATACCGGGAGGGTGCCGGGAAGGTTGGGACGCCCGATCTTCAACGCCGGTTCGCCGAGCTTGCCTGAGAGTTCAATCAACTGGTTATCGAAGGTATCGAACTGCTCGATTCCGACCAGCGGGCCGGTGGTCAACGCCGTGGCAAGGTGGATGGCGTCTTTCGGCTTGACCTTGTGGAACCAGACAAGCTCCTGCGCCTTTTCGGCGATTGAACGGTCCACGTCATGGAGGACGATGTATTCGTTGGCGAAAAATCCGCGGACCTTTTCGGCGTCCCCTGGTGGGATCGGTTCCTCTCCCTTGAGCTTAAGAACCTCCGTCAGCGTGAAGGCTGAGGTGACGAGCTTAATGTCGCCCTTCTCAGCCGCCCGCACAGCGTTCCGACAATCGTCAACCTTGTCTTCCTCCTGCTTCAACCATCCAAGGAAGGTGCAGGAGTCCCAATAGCGATACCTCACGTTTCGACCTCGTCGTAACCCTTGAAGATGCCAAGAACCTCGTCCGCGCTGACGGGCTCAGGGAGGATGCGAAGCTCCTGGACCTCCACGCCCACTTGTTCGCCGTTGGGCCGGCGGTCCACTAGCCCACGGGCCCCCACGCGTTTCCCGACAGCGGCCGTCACCTCATCTAGCGACACGAATTTCCCGAAGCGGCATTTGACCGATTTGCCGGTCAGCGAGCTATAGATGATGAAGGTGCTGGGACCGTGAATATCTAGCTTCTCCAAACGCCCTTCGACGGTTCCAAAGACCCGCTGAGGTTTGCCGAGCAGCTGATCCACGTTTGCCATGAGGTGGCCGGTCAGTTGGACCGGAGCCCCCCCATTTCGGATGTAGATTCGGGGCACCTTCGCTAGTTCTTTGGCCTTCTCTAATGCTTTGTCCGAGAAGTAGTCAGGGCGCTCGGGTTTTTTCTCGATGAGAGCGACGCCCTTGGCGATCACATCGGCAAGCTCTGGGATCGCGGGCGCGGCGATCGCATCATTGGCAGGGCTGCCATGGAGAGGAAGACGAACGCTGCCCTCCTTGACCTCAACGACCCAGCGGATCGACGTAGGGGAGGCTCCGGTGTAGGAGCGGGCGACCTCGTTGATCAGCGCAGAGAACCTGTCGGAAGCCGCGACGAGATGTTTGAGCAGCACTTCATCCCCGCCGAGGCCGAGTTCCAGATCCGGGTGCATGTTCTCGGGAAATTCGATTGCCATCAACCTGCCTCGGCGTAACGGAGCCGCTTGCCCTCAGCTTGCGCCAGCGCCCGGACGGTTCGGGCGGAATCGGAAAGGTCGCGGTTGTTGTATCGGAAGTCAAACTCGTGCAAGTAGCGGTGCAGGTGAGTTCGGGAGACGTGGTGATAGACGCCGTTGATCCCGCGCTTGAGAATCGAGAAGTAGCCCTCGACCGTGTTGACGTGAACCTCGCCGACCGCGTATTCCCCTCGGCCATGAGAGATGGAGCGGTGGTCGGCCAGCATCGACCCGATCCTCTCGTAGGAACGCAGCTCGTCGGTCATGAGGCGAGCGTTCGGGTCGACCTTTTCCTCGATGACGCGGCCAAGCTCTTTCGCCGTCACGTTGGCGACCCGCTGGGAGCGGACCTTGCCGCCGCGTTCAACCAGGGAGAGAACGGGAGCCTTGGTCTTAAGCCCGTCCTTCTGAGGAGGGCGGCCCCGAGTCTCTTTCCCGTGCTTGTTTTTGCGCTTCCCTCCGATGTAGGTCTCGTCGGCCTCGACAACCCCGGCGAGCTTGCCCGCGAAGGCGGGCTCTTTCATCGCCTCTCGGATGCGGTGGAACATGAACCACGCCGTTTTGTAGGTGACGCCGAGCATCCGGTGAAGCTGGTGGGCGCTCATGCCCTTCTTGGAGGAGCAGAGTAGGTAGAAGGCGGCGAGCCACTTGTTCAGCGGGACATGGCTGGACTCGAAGATCGTCCCGACCATGACCGTGAACTGTTTGCGGCAGGCGCGGCACTTCCAGACGCGCCGCCCCTTGAGGCTTTTGCCTTTCAGCAGGTAGGGCTCCCGCTCAGACTCTCCGCATTTTGCGCACACAACGCCATCGGGCCAGCGAAGGGACTCAAGGTATTCCGCAGCCGCCACCGGGTCGGTAAAACGAGGATCTAGCAGGGAGAAATCTTCCATGCCTCCAATCTACCCGGCTAGAGTGGGTTTGTCAAGTATATAATTCCCAAAAGACAGGTTCCTAGACTGCAGGCATGGACGCCCTCGTCGAGATCGATGCGCAGTACCGACAGCTGCGGGAGGAATGTGGATTGGTGGAGCGGGCGGATCGCGGCCTGCTGATCGTCAGCGGGCCCGAAGCGGCCGACTACCTACAGGGACAGCTGACCAATGACACCGAGGCGATCGAGCCGGGCCGGTGGATCTACGCTGCGCTGCTCGACCGCAAGGGGCACATGCAGGCCGACATGCGGGTGCTGCGCCCCGGCGAGGGGCCGGAGCTGTGGCTGGACCTCGAGCCGGAGGGGCTGGCCGCCGCCCGCCGCCACCTGCAGATGTACAAGATCGGGCGCGAGGTGGAGGTCGCCGACGCCAGCGACGACCACACGCTGCTCTCCCTGATCGGGCCGAAGGCGACCGAGATCGCTCGAGGAGTCGAGGCCCCCTCCCTCCGCACCGAGGCCGGCATCGACCTGATCGTCCCCCTCGCCGAGCGCGACCGCATCCGCGAGGCCCTGCTCGCCGCCGGCGCGGTCGAGGTCTCCCCCGAGGCGGCGGAGATCCTCCGGATCGAGACCGGCCGCCCCCGCTTCGGCGCCGAGATGGGGACGGAGACGATGCCGGCCGAGGCGGGGATCGTCGAGCAGGCGGTCAGCTTCACCAAGGGCTGCTACATCGGCCAGGAGACGGTCGCCCGCCTCCACTACAAGGGCAAGCCGAACCGCCACCTGCGGGGGCTGCGGCTGAGCGCCCCGGCGCATCCCGGCGCAGCGCTGCGGCTGGGCGAGAAGCAGGTCGGGACGCTCGGCAGCGCCGCCGTCTCCCCCGCCCTCGGCCCGGTCGGGCTGGCCATCCTGCGGCGCGAGGCGGAGCCCGGCGCCACCGTGGCCGTAGGTGAAGATGGCGTTACGGCCGAGGTTGTCGCCCTCCCCTTCGGTTAGATTCAGCTTCGAATGGGCGCCGGAGGAGTGAGAGCGGCGGCGATTGCCGCCCTGGTCGCAGCGACCGCCCTGCTGCTCGGGTGCGGCGAATCGCGCCATGCCAACCAGCAGCGGCCGACCGGCTCGACCCGGGTCAGCGTCACCGTCAACGGCCACGAGGTCATCGTCCAGCCGACCACGATCGGCGCCCGCGCCGAAGCGACGCAGGAGATCCCGCAGAATGTCGAGCATCCCGAGCCGCCGATCAAGTCGACGAAGCCGCTCGACGTCACCTTCGTCGCCGCCAACCAGACCGCCGGCGACATGAAGCTGAAGGTCCGCGGCAGCGGCAAGGAAGCCGAATCGGAAACGATCTACGCCCGCAGCCCCGGCAGCTTCCAGCTCAGCCTCCCCACCGGGGACTACACCGTCACCGCGGTGGGAATGCCGGAGGCGCGGCCTGCCCACCTGACGGTCGGCAAGTACCGCGCCTCCTCGCAGAACGACGTCCTGCTGCCCTAGCGGGCTAGCCGACGTCGAGCGGTTGCTGCATTCCCTCGCCGCCGCCAGCGAACTCCTGGAAGGCCTTGAGTGTGTAGCTGCCTGTGAGCGTGACGGGCAGGTGCTGCAGCGGCCCGCCGCCTCCGCAGAGGAATTCCGGTCCTGTGCGCTTGGCTGTGAACTTCGCTTTGACTGTGGCCAGAACGTCGTTCGGGTTAGCGGCGACGTTGTGGTAGATGCCGGCCGCGACCGGTCCCTGACCCGCGATGTCGTAGGTGCAGAGCGGCATGTTCGCCGCGTGGGTGAACGCGTTTTCGTAGACGTGGATTTCGATCAGCTGGCCTGCCGGGCAGATGATCCAGGCTTCCAATTTGCCTGTCCCCGGCGGCTGTTCTGTCGTTCCGGGTTTGCTGACGCCGAACGAGTAGTCGCAGCCGTGCAGTGTGACTGTGACCGGCATTGCCCCTGGTTCGGAGACGCAGTTTCCGTAGATGGGCGTGAATGTGACCGGATCGGTCGGGCCGGCGAGTGTGCTGTTGAGGTCGGCTGTTTCGCAACCGATCGTCTTCAGCGGTCCTTCGCCTATGTCGAACGTCGGTCCGGCAACTTGCGGACCTGTGACGATCGCCGGGTAGGCGTTGGTTGTCAGCGCCCCTGTGGCGCCCAGAGCGGATGGCGCTGCCAGCGCGACCATCGTTGCGATTACCCCGAGGGCCAACCCGAGGGCTTTGAGCATGCGAGTCATTTGACTCTCCCTTTCATGGATTGCGTCCGGGATGCGGACGAGACCTGTTTTGGGTCCGGAGCTTTCGTACCACGTTTCGGGCCAATTGCTTAAGGAATCTTTCGCAATTGTGCGAAGGCGCAGTCCGGCATCCGCGAGCCGCTGCAAGCGGCGTTTCAGATTCGCGGTTGCGTCTGGAGCCCTTGTCAGCATCGCTGCCATGACTGTCGTCCTCGCAATCGCCGTCGTCCTCCTCGCCGCCGGGCTGATCTACGCCCTGCTGGCGCGTCAGCCAGAGCCGGTTGAGCAGCCGGACCTCACCCCCGCGATCCAGGAAGCGACCTCCCAGGTCGCCTCCCAGGTCGTCGCCGACCTGCTGCGGGTCAACGAGGAGTCGCGCAAGCTCGACGCCAAGACCGCCGAGGCGGCGCTCGACAAGCGCCAGGCGGAGATCAAGAGCCTGACCGAGCGGATCGCCCAGGGGCAGGAACGGATCGAGAAGCAGGTCCAGGCCCGCGGCGAGACCGACGTCCAGACGCGGGCGCTGCTCGAACAGATGGGCCAGACGATCGGCAACCTCAACAACGAGACCGCCGGCCTGAAGAAGGCGCTGCGCCAGCCGCAGACGCGCGGCCAGTGGGGCGAGCTGCAACTGCGCCGCTGCATCGAGATCGCCGGCATGACCGAGCACGTCGACTTCGAGCTGCAGGAGACGCTGCGGACCGAAGAGGGGCGGCTGCGGCCGGACGCCCGCTTCCTGCTGCCGGAGGGGCGCAGCTTCGTCGCCGACTCGAAGGTGCCGCTGGACGCCTTCCTCGACGCCCAGGAGAGCGAGGTCGAATCGGAGCGGCGGGTTCACCTCGAGCGCCACGCGCGCCAGGCCCGCGAGCACGTCCGCAGCCTCAGCTCGAAGGACTACCAAGGCCAGTTCAACCCGGGCGAAACGCCCGACCTGGTGATCTGCTTCATCCCCAACGAGCCCGCCCTGCACGCCGCCTTCGCCGCCGACCCGGGCCTCTTCGACTACGCGCTGGAGCGCAACGTCCTCCTCGTCAGCCCGACCTCGCTGATCGGGCTGCTGCGGACGATGGAGCTGGGCTGGCGCCAGGAGCGGATGGTCGCCGAGGCGGCCGAGATCGCCGAGGCGGCGAAAACTCTGCACGGGCGCTTCGCCAAATTCCTCGGCGACTTCGACAAAATTGGCCGCGGCCTCCGCACCGCCACCGGCGCCTACGACACCGCCGTCGGCTCGATGGAACGGCGGCTGCTGCCGTCGCTGCGCAAGGTTGAGGGCCTCGGCGTCGCGCCCGGCAAGGAGATCGAGGCGCCGGCGCCGGTCGAGGCGACCGTGCGGGAGATCACGGCGCCGGAGCTGCGCGACAAGGCCGCCTGACACGGCGCATCCCGGCGTCCTCCCTTGCTTACGTGCAGAGCACGCTGCGCTCGGTGCCTCCTTGGTCTGCTTGGTCAGGCGACCTTGTCGTAGGATTCGGCGCCCTTACTGCCGACCTTTGGAGGAGCCGAGTCTTGGCCGTTGACACCAGCACCGTTGCGAAGTTGGACGTGGAGCCCGGGACGCTGCCGGAGACGATGGCGGCGTGGGTGATTCGCCAGGAGCGCGAGGGCGAACCGAAAGACGCCTTCCAGCTGGAGCAGATCGAGGTCCCCGAGCCCGGCGCCTTCGAGGTGATCGTGCGGGTGATGGCCGCCGGCGTCAACTTCAACAACGTCTGGGCCTCGCTCGGCGAGCCGGTCTCGATCTTCGGCTACGGCGATCACCCCGAGTTCGGCCACCACATCGGCGGCTCCGACGCCTCCGGAATCGTCTGGAAAGTCGGCGAGGGCGTCACCCGCTGGAAGGTCGGCGACGAGGTCGTGATCCACTGCAACCAGGCCTCCTACGAGGACGTCGAGGTCCACGGGCTCGACCCGATGGCGGCGCCGAGCCAGCGGATCTGGGGCTACGAGACCACCTGGGGCTCCTTCGCCCAGTTCACCAAAGTGCAGGCCCAGCAGCTGCTGCCGAAGCCGCGCAACCTCTCCTGGGTGGACTCCTCCTCCTACGGGCTCACCTACTTCACCGCCTACCGGATGCTGATGGACCAGTGCAACCTGCAGGCCGGCGACAACGTGCTGATCTGGGGCGCGGCCGGCGGCCTCGGCGTCTTCGCCGTGCAGCTCTGCAAAGCAGCCGGCGCCAACGCGATCGGCGTCGTCTCCTCCGACGAGAAGGGGGAGCTGATCAAGAAGCTCGGCGCAGTCGACTACGTCAACCGCAACGAGTTCCGCGAGATGATGCGGACCGACGACAACCTCACCGACCCCGCCGCTGACAAGGAGCGCTTCAAGGGCTCCCGCGCCTTCGCCAAGCGGGTCAAAGAGATCCTCGGCGACGCCCCCGACATCGTCTTCGAGCACGTCGGCCGGGCGACCTTCCCGACTTCGGTCTTCACCGTGAAGCCGTTCGGCAAAGTCGTGATCTGCGGCGCTACCTCCGGCTACCAGCTCGACTTCGACGTCCGCTACCTGTGGATGAAGCAGAAGCAGATCATCGGCTCCCACTTCGCCAACGCGTATGAGTGCATGCGCGCGAACCAGCTGATGGCCGAGGGCAAGGTGCGGCCGGTGCTGTCGGAAACGATGGGCTTCGAGGGCGTCCCCCACGCTCATCAGCTGATGCACGAAAACAAGCACCTGGGCAAGATCGCGATCCTCGTCGGCGCCGAGTCCGAGGACGAGGGCAAGTACGAGGACGGCCCCGGCGCGATCCGGGCCGAGGTCGGCGCGTGAGCGCGGCGGGCAAGCGAGCGGAAAGGCAAATCTGATGGCGGAGGTCTGCACCCTCGACTGGCACATCAACCCCTTCCGGGCCGACCGGTTCCTCGACCTCTGGGAAGCCTCGGCGGCGAAGGCGCCAGCCTACGGGGCCAAGAGCTGGTCGCTGACCCGCTCGACCGACGACCCGCTCGCCTTCCGCCAGACGATGGTCTGGGAGAGCCGCGCTGACTTCGAACGCTATTGGTACTCGGACGAGATCGCCCACGCGCGTGCGGCGATCATCGACCTTTACGACATCCCGCTGCTGCCCGCCTGGCACACCCTCGTCGCCGCCGAATAAAGCGGAGCCGGCGCAGCCGGCGCTTTAACAGCGTTCGAGCGGCGCCATCGTCAGGCCGGCGAGCTCCAGCTGCTCCCAGTAGTGCTCGGCCGGCTCCCGCGGGCCGGACCAGACGATCGCCTGGCCGCCGTTGTGGATCGTGTCGGCGATCCGGTAGCCGCCGTCGAGGGAGACGCCGGGGATCACCCGCGCCAGCGTCTGGGCGACGTGGTCGAAGGTGTTGTGGTTGTCGTTGCGGACGATCACCCGCCAGTTGCCGCCGAGGCCGGAACCGGGACCGGCGGTACGAGGACGCTCGATCGTGCTGGTCGACATCGCGACAATTATGCCCCGCGGACGGGGCGGTGCGAAAGCGGGGCTAGAAGGGGCTCGGGACCCGGACGACGACGTCGTCGACGGAGGCGACGACCCCGTTGCCGTTCTTGATCGTGCCGACGACGACGGTCGAGTTGCGGCCGCTGAGGTCGCCGGCCGCGTCGTCTTTCGCTTCGCCGACCAGGGTGTTGCCGACGTAGGCGAAGAGACGGGCCTGGCCCTTGTCGGGGCCGCTGGTGACGTTGACCGCGCGCAGCCGCAGCTTGTTAGCTTCGTTGATCCCCATCACCGCTTTCTCGTTCTTGGCGATCGCCAGGTACTTGGAGCCCTCGCCGGAGACCTTGACCAGCTGCGCCTTTTTCTGGCGCGGGAAGACCAGCAGCTGGTATTTGAAGCCTTCGCCGGCGCGCAGCTCGAGCCCGAGGAAGGCCTTGCGCTGGAGGTTCTCCGGGGTGCCGCTGAGAAGGCGCTCGGTGGCGGCGATCTCGAGGTCGCGGCCGAGCACCGGGGTGCGGAAGGAGCAGGCGGCGGTCTTTTTGCCCAGCGTCACCCGCATCGCGCCGTTGGCGCCGGCGCGGGCGCAGTTGCGGCCGGAGAGCTTGACCAGCTGGCTGCGCTGGGCCAGCGACTCCAGGCTGTTGCGGTAGACCCCGATCATCGCCCCGCCCGCAACCGCGCAGGCAAGCGCCGCCACGGCAAGCGCGACGAGGAAGGTGGCTGCAAATCGGCCCTTCACGAGTCGCCAGCCTAAACACAGGCGGGGCCGAAAGATGCGGCCCGCCCCACCCTGAAACGCGGCGTTCGTCCTTTATCGGTCTCCGCCCGACAAAGGACGAACGCCGAAAGCCAAATATCATTCGACTCATGAGCGACCACCGACTTCCCCAGCCCGACCGGCCGTGGGTGATGCGCACCTACGCCGGCCACTCCGACGCCCGCCGCTCGAACGAGCTCTACCGCAAGAACCTGGCCAAGGGCCAGACGGGGCTCTCGGTGGCCTTCGACCTGCCGACGCAGACCGGCTACGACCCCGACCACGTCCTCGCCCGCGGCGAGGTCGGCAAGGTCGGCGTCTCGGTCGCGCACAAAGGCGACATGCACCAGCTGTTCGATGGGATCCCGCTCGACGAGATGAACACCTCGATGACGATCAACGCCACCGCCGCCTGGCTGCTCGGCCTCTACGTCACCGTCGCCGAGGAGAACAGCGTCGACCGCTCGCAGCTGAAGGGGACGACCCAGAACGACATCATCAAGGAGTACCTCTCGCGC
>Ga0157378_10005987_pt1 | contig 10661 bp, 6 predicted proteins | sample M65metaG_FD_115309 | JGI IMG/M metagenome (GOLD analysis project Ga0157378, IMG submission 115309) | Miscanthus rhizosphere microbial communities from Kellogg Biological Station, Michigan, USA - M6-5 metaG | ecosystem: Host-associated > Plants > Roots > Rhizosphere > Soil | place: USA: Michigan...
GGTTATGGAGCAGTACTTCCCGCCTTTGGTACGCTCGACAGGAAATACTGGAACAAAAAATTATACATTGGCAACGATCCCGCGATGCGGGCCTTCACTGGCTATATCAACAGCAGCGGTGCAGCACGCTGGATTAATCACCGCATTATCCGGTATGCAGATATCATTCTAATGCTGGCGGAAGCTTATAACGAAACCGGTGATGGAGCGAATGCCGCAAAGAACCTTGAATTAATCCGCAACAGGGCCAGCGGTGGTTTAGGTGCTACGCGCACCATATTGCCGGTGATCCCATATACTACGCAGGCTGCTATGCGCACCGCTATCAAAAATGAACGAAGATGGGAATTTGCCATGGAAGGCGTGCGTTTCTATGACCTGGTTCGCTGGGGTGATGCGGTTGCAACACTGGGCGGTCTCGGGTATACCAATCGTTGCAGGTTTTATCCAATCCCGCAAAAAGCCATCGATCTATCAGGCGGGGTGCTTAAACAAAATCCTGAATGGCCATAAACAATGTATGCCATGAGGCAATTTCATCTTTAAAAATTACACGACATGAATACGATAATCAATATATTCAAACAGGCAGCCATTGCCCTTGCTTTCTGTGCAATTGCGATTAGCTGCAAAAAGGTGAATCACCCGGCCCTGGGAGATTACCCGAAAGACACCAATCCGCCGGGCGGCCCCCTGAAATTTTATGCGGCTATGGATGGATCGGCCGTAGACAGCATACGCGCTAACTTTGGGATAGACAACAACGTTAGTTATGTTGCAGGTTTGTCGGGCAAGGCAGTGCAGTTTGATGGTTCAAAAAACGGGTATGTTTCCTTTCCTTCGGCGAACGATTATGGTAATTCTACCAGCTTCAGCATCTCATTCTGGATAAATATTACCATGGCGCAGAAAGATAATAGCCATGCCGTGGGTGTACTGGCTTTTGCCAATTCCAAAAACTTCTGGGGCAATATCACTTTTTATGCAGATAATAATGCGAAAAGCCCGTCTGATTCTATGGATTTAAAAATTCACTTTAATGCGCCGAATAACGGAGACGACTGGAATTTTGCGGGCTATAACTTTGCGAATGCCTGGCCGCATATGTACGATGGCAAATGGCACCAGATAGGATTCACCTATGATAAGGCAACATTAACAGGTACTGTTTACCGCGACGGTGTACAATTTGATAAAAAAACCAACCAGACCATTGCTTTTGAAAATGCTTCACAGGTGATATTGGGCGGGTTCCAGGAAGCTGCCGGCATTGTTGGCAAGTATTCCGAAAATACCTGGATGGCAGGGTTCCCTGGTATGATTGACCAGGTAAGATTATATGGAACAGTACTGTCAGCGGCTGAGATGGGCAGTCTCTATGCCAACAAACAATAGGTTTGTTGTGCCGGTATAAATTTTACAAAGGGCTGCAACTAAATAATTGCAGCCCTTTTTTAAGAAGAACAGGCAGTGCAAACAAGGGCCAGCCCGAATTTTTTTGTAGTATATAACCAATTAGCGTTTGAATGAAAGGATTGCCCACATACCGGCGTTCAGTGCTGCTGATAATAGTGCTTGTTGCAGGCATATTCTTCTTAACGGAATGTATTAACCAGGAAGGGCAAAAGCCGGCTTTAAAAAATGATGAACCCTCGTTTGCAGGTTCCGCAGCCTGCGCCAACTGTCATAAAGCTATATATGAAATGCATCTTTCCACCGCACATTTCCATACTTCAGAGCAGGCCCTGGCTGAAAATATAAAAGGAAGTTTTGAACCCGGCAGCAACAGCGTTAGCTTTACCAGCGGCGGCACCGTGGCGATGGAAAAAAAACAAGATGGGTTTTATCAAACCGTGTATATAAACGGCGTACAGAAAAAAAGCCAGCGCTTCGATCTTATTTTTGGTTCGGGCACAAAGGGTCAATCCTATGCGGCCTGGGCAGGCAATCACCTGGTTCAATTGCCCATCACCTATTTTACCAGTGCTGATCAATGGTCTAACAGCCCCGGCTATCCCAACAAGATTTCGCTGAACAGGATCGTTACCTCGCGCTGCCTGGAATGTCATGCTACCTACGCAAAAACAATTTCCGATCCGACTGTAGAAGCGGAAGAATACGATAAGTCCAGCATGGTATTGAGCGTTGCCTGTGAGAAATGTCATGGGCCTGCTGCACAGCATGTGTTCTATCAAACGCAACATCCTGCCGATAGTACAGCAAGGTTTATTATTAACCCTGCACGGTTTACCCGCACACAAAGCCTGGATATGTGCGCCCTGTGCCACGGCGGAAGATTGCAAAAAACCAAACCCTCATTTAGTTTTACTGCCGGTGATAAGCTATCCGATTTTTTTGTGATTGATTCAACACCCGGCAATGCAGATATTATTGATGTACATGGCAACCAATACGGTTTACTGGCCGCCAGCAAATGTTTCCGCGAGAGCCAGACACTAACCTGCATGACCTGTCATAGTCCCCATGCAAACGAAAAAGGAAATACGGCACTGTTCTCGCAGCGCTGTTTGTCCTGTCATAGTAATGAACATGCAAATGCCGTAGTGTGTAAACTAACTGCGTCGGTGGGAGCCGCTATCAACAGCCAATGCACCAATTGCCATATGCCCGAACAGCCCTCCCGCGCTATAGCGGTGATTTTACAGGGAGCGGATGCGCCAACGCCTGCTTTTATGCATACGCATTTTATAAAATCCTATCCTGCCGAAACAAAAAAAATACTGGCATATATAAAAAAATTACCCCATCCCACCGCCTTAAAAAATTAGTTTATCGTAGAAAACTGCAACAATGATTCGCGCAAAAAAAAACATACTGGTTTACCTGTTTATTTGTTTACTGGCCCTGGCGTCCTGTCGTTCCCAACCAGATACCCTGTTTATTAATCTGTCTTCTTCCGACACGCATATCAAATTTGAAAACAAACTGGAGAAACAGCACGCCTTCGGCATTTTATATTACCTGTATTATTATAATGGCGGGGGCGTATCCATTGGCGATATTAATAATGACGGGTTGCCTGATATTTATTTTACCGCCAACAGCAAAGGCGGCAACAAACTGTATCTCAACAAAGGCAATTTCCAATTTGAAGATATTACCGCAACGGCGCAGGTGGCGGGCTCTTCCGACTGGTGCACCGGTTCTACCATGGCAGATATCAATGGCGATGGGTTGCTGGATATTTACGTGTCGGCTGTAAAAATTGATGGCAAGCTGGAAGGCGTCAATGAACTGTTTATCAATAATGGCAATAATCGTTTTACCGAAAGCGCGGCGCAATGCGGGCTCAATTTTTCAGGATTTACCACACAGGCTGCTTTTTTTGATTATGATCACGACGGCGATCTGGATTGCTATATCCTGAATCAATCGCATCGCCCCAACCAGAATATTGTAGACACCAGTAACCGCAGAAAATTTGATGCCGATGCAGGTGATCGCCTTTACCGGAATGATGGCGCGTCAGCAACCGGCGGTTTGCCGCATTTCACAGATGTTTCCGCGCAGGCTGGCATTTACCAGAGCAGTTTGGGCTATGGCCTGGGTATATCAGTGGCGGATCTCAATAACGATGGCTGGGAGGATATTTATATCGGTAACGACTTTCATGAAAACGATTATTACTACGTAAACCAGCAAAACGGAACTTTTAAAGAGGAAGGCCGGGCCCATTTTGGCCATTACAGCCGTTTTAGTATGGGCAATGATATTGCCGATTATAACAATGATGGACAACCGGATATTGTTACAGTTGATATGCTGCCTCCTACCGAAAGCCTGGTGAAAACGTATGGCAGCGATGAAAACTTTGATATCTATAAATTTAAAATATTAAAGAATGGTTTCCAGGACCAGGTATCCCGGAACTGCCTGCAACGCAATAACGGAGGCGGAACCAGTTTTTCCGAAACGGGTTTGCAAAGCGGGATTTCCGCAACAGACTGGAGCTGGTGTCCTCTGTTCGCAGATTTTGACAATGATAGCCGTAAGGATCTGTTTGTTTCAAGTGGTATTGTAAAACGGCCGGTTGATTTAGATTATGTGAAATTTGTTTCCGATCTCTCTGCTAAGATAAACCGGAACGAGTCAGATAAGTACGATGATGAAACCATTGCCAGGATGCCCGATGGCAGTTCGCATCCTTTTTTGTTCCGCGGCGATGGGAAATCAGCGTTTACGGATATGAGTGATAAATGGGGAACGGGTGATATGAAAGGCTATTACAATGGCGCTGCCTGTGCCGACCTGGACAATGACGGCAGGCTTGATTTGGTGATCAACTGCCTCAATGCGCCGGCGGTAGTATTGAAAAACAATGCGCCGGCAAAGAATTATATCTCGCTTTCGTTTAAAGGACAAGGGCTGAACAGCAATGGCATTGGCGTAAAAGCCTGGTTGTTCAATAAGAAAGGATTGCAATACCAGCAGTTAATGCTTACGAGGGGTTTTGAATCTTCTTCTGATACACGACTGCATTTTGGGCTCGATTCCATTGCCGCTATCGATAGCTTATTGATTGTATGGCCCAACCGGCAATACCAGGTAATTAAAAATGCACCTATCAACAAACAGCTGCTTGTTTTGCAAAAAGATGCAACGGGTTTATTTAAGTATGATCTGTTTTTCCCTTCTGCAAAACCAGTGCTTGAAGACATCAGTTCGCAGGTAAACTGTACCTGGCGGCACCAGGAAGATGATTTTACCGATTTTAATTTCCAATACCTGATACCGCATGAAGAAAGCACCAGGGGCCCAAAGTTGGCCGTGGCAGATGTAAATGCCGATGGCCTTGAAGATTTTTATGCCTGCGGCGCAAAGGGGCAACCCGGCGCGTTGATGATACAACAGGCAGGAGGTTCATTCATGAGCAGCGATACCAGCTTGTTTAATAAAGATGCCATTTGCGAAGACGTGGATGCTGTTTTCTTCGATGCCAATGGCGATGGTGTAAAAGACCTATTCGTGGTGAGTGGTGGAGGCGAAGCGCAAACCACAGCAACGGCAAAAGAAGACCGGTTGTATATAAATGATGGCAAAGGGCATTTTACAAAGCAGGTTGATTTTCTTCCGCAGGCAGCCGATAACAAATCCTGTGTTGCTGTTGCAGATATTGATCATGATGGCGACATGGATATTTTTGTGGGCACCCTTTCGGGCAGTTCAACCTATGGTACCGTGGCTGCCTCACACCTTTTTTTAAACGATGGCAAAGCACATTTTTCTATTTCACCACAGAACGCGAACCTGTTTAAAGAAGCAGGCATGATTACCTCGGCAAGCTTTGCGGACTTCAATAAAGATGGCTGGCCCGATTTGGTGATAGCAGGCGAGTTCATGCCGGTTAAAATTTTTATGAACCACAACGGCCAGTTTGCGGAAGCCGATGCACCTCATTCATCCGGGCTTTGGCAGACCGTTTATACCACTGACGTAAACGGAGATGGTAATCCTGATATCCTGGCAGGCAACTGGGGGCATAATTCAAAACTCTGGGCCGGTAAAAACGGGCCGGTAAAAATGTATGTGAAAGATTTTGATCGCAACGGATCTGTAGAACAGATTCTTTGCTATACAATTGATGGAAAAGAATATACTTTTCTTGCGAAAGATGAATTGGAACGAGCCCTGCCTGTACTGAAGAAAGCTTATTTAAAATATGGAGAAGTGGCTGGCAAAGACGTTCAATATATATTTGACGATCTGTTTAAGGACTACAAAACGTTTGCAGCAGAAACGCTTTCCTCTGCCTGTTTTATGAATGATGGCAAGGGCAATTTTAGACAAATGGATCTACCCAGCGAACTTCAATTGGCGCCTATCTTTTCTTTTGCCCGCGTACAGGTAAATAATTTACCGGGTTATATTGCCGCCGGCAATTTCTCGGGTGTTATGCCCTATGAAGGAAAGTATGACGGGTTGTACCCCACCGTTTTTAATTACCATGCTACTACGAAGCAGTTTGACATAGCGTCCATTCTTCCCACTGCGGGCGGAGAAATGCGCGATATAAAATGGATTCACGATGGATCAGGAGGCCAGCGTTTATTGCTGGCAAGAAATAACAATACCATTCTTTTTTACAAGCCGGTTAATCAATAAACCATGAAGGGACGGAAACTATTTACCGCGGTAATTTGCTTGCTATTGATTTTTTCCTGCAAAAAACAGGACGCTTCTGCGCCTGCACCACCGGTGGTGCCGCCAACACCGCTTACGGTAAAAAATGTTTTTTTTAATGGCACAGCGTTCGATAAACCGGTGCTATATGGGTCAGCTGTCAGCTTTACGCTTAAACTGGTTTTTTCTTCGGCACTTTCAACCGGCAGTGTGGGTAATTCGGTAAGTTTAACGGATATGAGTGCGGGTTCAGTTGTTCCAATCACCACCAGTTTACAAAATGGGGATTCAATATTAACTGTTCAACCCGCCACGCCACTCAAATTTTTAAACAAATACCTGTTTACTGTTACTACTTCTCTTGCTTCTGCGCAGAATGCAAAGCTTAGCACCGAAATTGCCAGGAACTTTGTTACACAAATAGATTCTTCCCGCAAATTTCCTTTAGTATCAGACGATGCGTTGCTGGATAAAATACAACAACAAACCTTTAGATATTTTTGGGATTTTGGTCACCCGGTGAGTGGGCTGGCAAGAGAACGTAATAGCTCCGGCGAAACCGTTACATCGGGCGGCTCCGGTTTTGGCATTATGGCTATTCTTGCAGGTATCAGCAGGAACTTTGTTACACGCACCCAGGGGCTGGCGAGAATGCAAACGATCACAGGATTTTTAAAAAACACAGCGCAGAAATTTCATGGTGCCTTTCCCCACTGGTTAAATGGCAGCACGGGTGTGGTCATTCCTTTTAGCCAGAAGGACAATGGCGCCGACCTGGTAGAAACTTCTTACCTGGCACAGGGCCTGCTCTGCGCACGGCAATTTTTTAATGGTGCCGGTGCCGATGAAACCGCATTGCGTGCCGATATCAATGCCATTTGGAACGGCATTGAATGGGATTGGTTCAGGCAGAACAACCAGGACGTATTGTTTTGGCATTGGAGTCCAGATTATAGCTGGCAGATGAATGTTCCCATACGAGGATGGAACGAATGCCTGATTACTTATGTGCTGGCCGCCTCATCATCAACCCACGCCATACCTAAAACGGTTTATGATAATGGATGGGCGAATGGTGCTGCCCTCAAAAACGGGAATAGTTATTATAATGTGGTATTGCCATTAGGTCCTAACCTGGGCGGGTCCTTGTTTTTTGAACACTATTCTTTTTTGGGCATCAACCCAAATGGTTTGTCTGACGCTTATGCCGATTATAGTATGCAGACAAAGAACCATACGCTGATCAACCACCATTATTGTTTGGCGAATCCCAAAGGATATTTTGGATATAGCGATTCCTGCTGGGGACTGACGGCGAGCGATATTCAAAACAACGGCTATACAGCCAGTTCGCCTGCCAACGATGTGGGGGTGATAGCGCCTACCGCCGCAATCTCATCGCTGCCCTATACACCGGTAGAGTCAATACGTGCATTGAAGTTCTTCTATTATGTATTGGGTGATAAGATTTGGAAAGACTATGGATTTACGGATGCTTTTTCTTTACACGATACATGGTTTGCCGATTCATTTTTGGCGATTGATCAGGGACCAGAAATAATAATGATAGAAAACTATCGCAGCGGTCTTTTATGGAACTTGTTTACCAGCTGCCCCGAGGTGAAACTGGGTATGAAGAACCTCGGTTTCAGCGCACCGTACCTTTAATTATTTTGAATGATGAATTATAAATTTTGAATTGGTTGTCGTATGAAAAAACATTTTGCCTTCGTCATTTTGTTGTTATGCGTTGCCGCGTCGGTCTATTGTCAAAACAAAAACGCAGCAATGGAAAAAAAGCAAACCCGCCCGCTGAGCCTTTCAGACAGTGCATTGCTTGATCTGGTGCAGCGCCAAACCTTCCGCTATTTCTGGGATTTTGCGCATCCGGTAAGTGGTATGGCAAGGGAAAGAAGTAATACCGATGCTGGCTATGGGCATGAAACCGTTACAACCGGCGGAACAGGCTTTGGTATCATGTCTGTTATTGTAGCCGCGGAACGGGGTTGGATCAATCGTGATACCGCCGCCAGGTTTATGCTGAAAATGGTAAACTTTTTATTGAAGGCCAATTCTTACCATGGTGCTTTTCCGCACTGGATGGATGGCGCAACCGGCAAAACCATTCCTTTCGGCAGGAAAGACGATGGGGGTGATCTGGTAGAGACTTCTTACCTGTTCCAGGGGCTGCTGTGTGCGAGACAATATTTCAATCAGAACACCCCGGCTGAAAATGAATTCAGGAATAAACTGCAATGGATGTGGGCAGGCATTGAGTGGAACTGGTACACGCACGAACAGGAAGTATTGTACTGGCACTGGAGCCCGAACAACGGCTGGGCCATGAACTTCCCGGTGCGTGGGTTTAATGAATGCCTAATCATGTACATTCTTGCCGCCAGCGCAGATCAGTACCCGGTAACAGCAGCTGTTTATCACCGCGGCTGGGCAGAGAGTAATTTTTTTAAAAACGGGAAGGAATTTTACGGTTATAAATTACCGTTAGGTTTTGATTATGGCGGCCCCTTGTTCTTTTCGCAATATTCTTTTTTGGGCCTTGATCCAAGAGGCCTGAAAGATCGGTATGCCGACTACTGGGAGCAGAACAAAAATCATACACTGATCAACCGCGCTTACTGTCTAGATAACCCTAAAAAGTTCAAAGGCTATGGCGAAAACTGTTGGGGACTTACCGCGTCGGATACGTATGATGGGTACAATGCTTTTTCGCCCACCAATGATAACGGCACCATTACACCCACTGCGGCGTTGTCTGCTTTTCCCTATACCCCGGAATATTCTATGAAAGCGTTGAAACATTTCTATTTTGATCTGGGCGGTAAAATATGGGGCGATTATGGATTCACCGATGCTTTCAATGAAACCCAAAACTGGTACGCGAAAAGCTATCTGGCGATTGATGAGGGACCCATTGTGGCGATGATTGAAAATTACCGTAGCGGGTTGCTATGGAAGCTGTTTATGAGTTGCCCCGAAATACGGCGCGGCCTGGTTAAACTGGGAATGGAAAGCCCCTGGCTCAAAAAATAAACCAACCTGTTTAAACACATTGAAATCAGATTAAAGATGAACGATTGAAGGAGCCGGGGATGGAACCGTCTATTTAACACGCGACTGGACAAGAAAATGGGACTGAACGGTGAACGGTCGTCTTCAAGAGGTGGGCACCTATGTATGGATGCTCGGTTATACAGACGCAGCGCATAAAAGAATTTCATTAAAAGGATCCAGCGTTTTAATAAGGTAACAAGTTTTGTTTTCAATAAAAAAGACAATATGAAAAATTTTGAATTTACACCCCGGGATCTGGCTGATTATAATGCGGATGGTTATGTTATTACCAGGAATTTCCTGTCCGCTGCAGAAATAAAAAAACTGTATACAATAGCGGTGGAAGATGATACCATGCAAAAGCATTCATTCGATTTGAATGACCAAGCCGGAAAAAAAACCCGGCTGGCCTTGTGGTACACGCCCGGAAATGATGCTTACGGGCTGCTTACCAAAAGCAATCGTATGGTAAGCTCGGTAAATGCATTGATGGAAGGAGATAGCGCCGTTTGCCATTTCCACAGCAAATTGATGCAGAAGGAGCCTAAAGTGGGCGGCGCCTGGGAATGGCACCAGGATTATGGCTACTGGTATAAAAATGAGTTCCTGCTACCCGGACAGATGATGTCTGTTATGATAGCTATTACTGCTGCGAATAAAGAAAACGGCTGCCTGCAGGTGATAAAGGGATCACACAAAATGGGAAGAATAGAACATGGATTTGCCGGTGAGCAGGTAGGTGCTTCGCAACATTATGTGGATCTTGCGCTGAAAACGATGGAACTGGTTTACGTAGAGTTAATGCCGGGCGATGCATTGTTTTTTCACAGCAATTTATTACACCGTTCTGCTGCCAATCTCTCCGATAATTCACGGTGGTCATTGATCTCAGTATATAACCGGCAATCGAATGTTCCCTATAACGAGCCGTCCGCTTCCAGTATCATTCCGCTGCAAACAGTTCCGGACGAGGCATTGATGCAATGGGAAACAAAGGGTTTGACCGACACGGCCAATTTTTTGGAAAAAGAAAAGGATGAGGCTTTAAAATAAAAAGCAATTGTGCATGGGCGATAGCCTTCATACAGCCATTCGTACAAAAGAAGTTGCCAGCCATACATACGATGCCATTGTAATTGGCAGCGGCATCAGCGGCGGTTGGGCTGCCAAGGAGTTGTGTGAAATGGGTTTGAAAACATTGGTATTGGAAAGGGGAAGAAATGTAGAACATATTAAAGACTATCCCACGGCTAACCTTAGCCGATGGGAACTGCCACACCGCGGCCAGCTTACAGCGGCTACCCTGCACGAAAATCCACTCATCAGCAAAGCTGCTGGATATGGAGAAGACACGCAGCATTTTTTTGTAAGGGATGCGGATCATCCTTATGTGCAGGAAAAACCATTCGACTGGATACGAGGCTACCAGGTAGGCGGTAAATCGTTGA
>Ga0157378_10005990_pt1 | contig 10657 bp, 7 predicted proteins | sample M65metaG_FD_115309 | JGI IMG/M metagenome (GOLD analysis project Ga0157378, IMG submission 115309) | Miscanthus rhizosphere microbial communities from Kellogg Biological Station, Michigan, USA - M6-5 metaG | ecosystem: Host-associated > Plants > Roots > Rhizosphere > Soil | place: USA: Michigan...
ACGGCCACGTGAATCCGGCGCCGGAGCAGACTGTCGCGAATCGCGTTTCGCTCCCGGCGCCCTCCGCTGCGCCGTCCCCTGCGCCGCCCGCGGCTGACGCTCATCCCGCCCAACCGCAGCCCGGAATCATGGACCGCATGAGGAACTTCTTCCGCAAGCTGACGGGCAAGGGCCCTTGCGCGGGAGCTGGCTGCAGCAACTGAAATCTATGTCATTATTAGTGACATAAATAATTGACGGTGCTTGCCGCGTTGTGGTATGGTCCGTGCACTTCTCTCCAGGAATTCAACAATCACCCAGGCGGAGCTATGCCTACCCCTTTGGATTCGCCCCTCTCCGATTGCTCGGTGCTCGGTATGTTTTGTGGACGATCCGCTAAACAATCGAGGGAATTTTCCCATGGTGCGTTAGCTTGCACTTTATTGCTGCTTGGTTTGCTCTGCACTTCCTGCGGCGCGGTCGGTCCCGGGCCGGCCGCGCCCGTTCCGGCGGCCGTGACCATCACGGTATCGCCAAGCTCCACCCAAACGTATCAGGGCGCTCAAGTGCAGTTCAGCGCGAAAGTGCAAAACACGACGAACACGGCAGTGATGTGGCAAGTAGATCAGGTGCCGAACGGAAACTCCACGTCCGGCACGATTGATGCGAGCGGCCTGTATAAAGCACCCGCCGCCGTTCCCGGCACGCCAACAGTCACGATTACCGCGGTCTTGCAGTCGGACACAACCAAAACCGGATCATCCAGCTTGACGATTCTTTCGCTGAGCGCGTTCACGGGGCAGTTGCTGGTGTCGCCCTCACTTTCCAGCGTCACGACCTCGCAATTGCTGCAATTTCAAATTCTGACGCCGGGCATTCTCAACAGCGACGTGAATTGGGCCGCCACCGGCGGATCGATTTCGCCTACCGGGATATTCACTCCGCCAAGCACAGCCGGCGCCTACCAGATTCTGGCATCGCTCATTGCGAATCCGGGCGCCGCGGGCTCGGCAACCGTCGAGGTTACGGCCTTTCAGGGTATGCTCACCTGGCGCAATGACAATTCGCGTTCGGGAATCAATACTCAGGAACTCGCGCTCGCTCCGGCAACCGTGAATTCTTCCTCGTTTGGAAAACTTTTTTCCTGCCCGACCGATGGATACGCATATGCGCAGCCGCTGTATGTAGCAAATCTCAGAATCGGAGGCGTCGCACACAACGTGGTGTTTGTGGCCACGGAAAAAGATTCAGTGTTCGCATTCGATGCGGACGCGAATCCTTGCGTCACGCTATGGCAGACGAATCTCGCGCCGGATGGAACAAGAGCCGTCGAGTTTCCGAATCTGAGCGTGGCGGGCACCAACATCGTGCCTTTCGTGGGAATTACCGGCACCCCCGCCATCGACCGAAACGGATCGGTGCTGTATGTCGTTGCCGCCAACGAAACCATCACTCTAAATCCGGCACGCAGCCACCTGCTCTACGCCATCGACTTATCCACGGGTTCGAACCTTCAACGCACGGGTGTGGGGATCGTGCCGCCAGATCCTCTCTTTAACTCCGCGGTCGAAAACCAGAGGCCAGCTCTCCTGCTGGATGATGGAGCCGTCTATGTCGGCTTTGGCTCGTACGGTGGCCAGTGTACGGGCCAGACTATCCCCTGCCCTTATCGAGGATTGCTCTACAAGTATGATGCTTCCTCGCTGCAGCAGATTGGGGTTTTCGACGTGGTCCCTAACGCGCTCCAGGGTGGAATCTGGGAGAGCGGAGGGGGGCCGGCGGCGGACTCAAACCATAACGTGTATGTCACGACCTCGGACGGTCCGTTTGATGTGACTCGCGGCGGCCATAGCTACAGTGACAGCGTCCTGCGACTCGGAACGTCCGGCGGATTGCCGGTCTCGGACTATTTCAGTCCGTGCGATCCACAAACGATGACAAGTACCGGAAGCGACGTGGGGACCGCCGCGACGGTTGTGTTGCCCGATTCGGTAGGTTCCTCGGGACACCCCCATTTGTTATTGGGTGGTTCGAATGGAGGCGCGCTCTATGTTCTGGACCGGGATAATATGGGGGGATGTGTTAATTCCCCAACCTCCGTGCAAACAATTTCGGTGGGTGACGGCGCGATTCTCAGTACGCCGTTATTCTGGAATAATTCCGTATTCGTCGATGCGGGGGGTGGGCACCTCAAATCCTTTCCGATGAGCGGAGGAATACTACAGTCGTCGCCATCTTCGATCCAATCGCCCAAACCGTTAGGGCCGCAGGGAGCCACTCCTGTCTTATCTTCGAACGGAACGAATAACGCAATTCTGTGGTTAATTGACTCCAGCGGCGCTCTGGCCACACCAAGTACACCCGCTATTTTGCACGCTTTCGATCCCAACAACCTTTCGAATGAGATTTACCACAGCACAACGGATGTGGGCGCGCGCGATACTGCGGGCCCGGCCGTGAAATTTACGGTTCCCACGGTTGCCAATGGCAGAGTCTACGTGGGGACGCAGACGGAACTGGATGTGTATGGGCTGTTACCGTGATTGGTGGTTTTCAGTAGCAGTTTTCAGTAGCACAGACTTCAGTCTGTGGGGTTGGTCCTTGCAAGGCTGAAATCCACAGACTGAAGTCTGTGCTACTACATGCCTTCGTAGTTCGGGCCGCCACCGCCTTCGGGCGGGACCCAGGTGATGATTTCGTAGGGGTCGGCGATGTCGCAGGTTTTGCAGTGCACGCAGTTTGAGGCGTTGATTTTCAGCTTCGGCTGGCCTTTTTCCTGCACCATTTCATATACGGCAGCCGGGCAAAAATACTGGCAGGGATTTCCGTACTCGGTCACGCACTTCGTGGCACAAACGTTGGTGTCCGCTACGATCAGGTGGCACGGCTGATCCTCTTCGTGGCGCGTGCCGGAGTGGTAGACGTCGGTCAGACGATCGAATGTCAGCGCACCATCGCCCTTGAATCTGGCCGGCGCGGTGCCCGAGCCGTTCAGCTTGTGATACTCCTCGTGGCCAGGACGCGTACGCATTGGATCCACGAGGCCGCGACCACCAGTGACAAACTGAATGCCCGCGTGAAGCAATCCCGTATACAGTCCTTTATGAAAAGCCTGGTGGAAATTCCGCACGGCCCACAATTCTTTTTTGACCCAGCTTGCTTCGACCTTTTGCGGATACGCCGCAAGCGTTTTCGCAGAAGCATCGCCCGTTTTCAGCGCTTCGAAAACGGTTTCGGCGGCGAGCATGCCGCTCTTGATCGCGGTATGAATCCCTTTAAGGCGCTGCGAATTCAGAAGGCTGGCCGAATCGCCGATGATCAACCCTCCATCGACGTAGGAGCGCGGCATGGAATACCAGCCTCCGTACGGAACCGTCTTCGCTCCGTAGCGCACCAGTTTGCCGCCTTCGAGAATGCGCTTCAGGAACGGGTGCGTTTTGTATTTCTGGAATGCTTCGTGCGGATCAAACTGGGGATCGTGATAATCGAGACCGATCACCATGCCGGTGGAAACACGGTTTCCCGGCAGGCCGTAGATCCATCCCCCGCCATACACGCTGGAATCGAGCGGCCATCCGAGCGTGTGCGCCACATATCCCGGCTGAATGCGCCCTTCGGGAACATCCCAGAGTTCCTTGATGCCGATGCCATAGACTTGCGGATTCAGTCCGTCGAGTTTGAGCCTGTTCACCATTTCCTTGGTGAGCGATCCGCGCGGCCCTTCGGCGAGGACCGTAACCTTCGCGCGCAACTCGTACCCCGGCGTGTAGTTGTCCTTCGGCTGGCCCTCTTTATCGACTCCCTTGTCCTCGGTGATGACTCCCGCGATGCCAGCGCCTTCGTAAATCAGATTCCTGCCGGCAAATTGCGTAAATAGATTCACGCCCGCTTTTTCAACCAGGCCCCCGAGCCATTTGACCATCTTGTTGAGGGAGATGATGTAGTTGCCATGGTTTCTGAGAGGCGGAGGCGTAATGGGCAATTTCCAGGAACCGGAAGAAGTCAAAACAAACGCAGCATCGTCGGTCACAGGCGATTCGAGCGGCGCAGTTTTCTCCCAGTCGGGAACAAGTTCTGCCAGGCCTCGCGGATCCATGACCGCGCCGGAAAGCTGGTGGGCGCCAATTTCGCGGGCCTTTTCCAGAACATAAATATTTTCAGCGGAAAGTTCGGGCTTGTCGCCGGAAGAATTGTGCCGGGCGATCAACCGAGAAAGATGCAGCGCGCAGGCCAATCCCGCGGGGCCCGCACCCACGATTAAAACATCCGCGTCTAAACGCTCACGCTCGACGCTCATGTCTTCATCGTAGCAGATGGGCTCAGATTGTTAGCGAGAGCGTTTTCGGTGTGGTTATTTTATTGCAATAGTGCCTGGCGACACGACCCTGTGGATAGGCATCAGCTGAAATGAGGGAATGAATTCGTATCGCTGTTATCGTAGGAGCGTTTTTTCTATAGATTCCCACGTGCAACGCCGGGGAGCGACAGCGACGCCCAACTGACAGCGTGCACCTGAGGAATTGAAATGGAAGCGACGATCAGGATGCTTTGGTCTTCACCATTTTCTTGGCCATAAACAGGAGCAGGCGCCTGTCCTCTTCATCCGTTCGGCTAAGCAGCTGGCGAAACTTGGCCAGCGTGCGCGCATCCTTGCCGTTATCGCCCCAGATCAATACGCCGGACGAACGTCGCTTGGGCACATTCGGCTGTTTGGGCGGCTCGTCGCCGTCGTAGAAAAGCTGGTACAGAGGGACTTCCAGGGCACGGGCGAATTTCTCCAGCGTCTCAACAGCCGGAACGGTGTGTCCGTTTTCCACCCTTGAAATATAGCAACGCAGCAGGCCCGTGCGCTTTTCGATTTCACCCTGCGAGAATCTCTTCTGTTCCCGCAACACTCGCAATCGGTCGCCGATAATCATGGTTGATTGCACCTCCAGGCTGATTGTACAGAACTGCTAATAGCAACTCTGTTAAGAAATAACCAGGACCGGGTACCCGGAAGCATACATCAGAAGAAGTGTTTCGCAATACACTAATATACTGAGGCTTGGATGACACGAAGTCAACAAATTGTCACCCTTCGTGTCTGAAGGGGATCCGGACTGCCAACTGGGCGGGTCACGTTTCCCGTTTACGCCTTCATTGCACTTAGCACTCGCTGCGGCGTAAACGGAGCCCTGCGCAGTCGCGCACCGGTGGCGTCAAAAATGGCGTTGGCGATCGCAGCAGTGACCGGAACGATCGAGGGCTCGCCGCCGCCCAGGGGTTGCATATCCTTCTGGTCGACGAGGACGATATCGACATCCGGAACCTGCTCGAATCGAATCACGGGATAGCTGTCCCAGTCCAGATTCTTCTGCCCGGTGGAATCGAAGTTCACCTCTTCCAGCAAAGCGCGGCTCACCGCCTGTAAGACGTTTCCTTCGATCTGGTTCCGCAGTCCGTCGGGATTGACGATCAAGCCGCAATCGTGTCCCAAAGTTATCTTCTTCACGGTCACATCGCCGGTAGATTTATCGACTTCGATTTCGGCGACGGCCGCAGTCATGGTATTGGCGCGATTGGCCACTGCGACGCCCCGGCCCACGGCCTTGCTGCCCGTGGACGCCGCTGCGGGTGCCGCGCGATCGGTCCAGCCAGCCTGTTTAGCGGTGGCCATGAGAATGTTCGAAATGCGTTTGTCGCCGGTGAGGTAGCGCAGGCGGAATTGCACGGGGTCAACATGCTGATCCGCGGCAATTTCGTCGATTGTGGACTCGCTGGCGAAGACACGCGCGAGGTCTCCCGGCGCACGGAGATTGCTGGTCCGCAGGGGCCACTGGCCTTGCTGCACCCAGGGAATGTTCGCCGCCAGGACTTTCTGGTTTTCGAATGCGTAGATCTGGCCTCCGCCGCCCGCACCATTGAGGAATCCGGGGCCGGATGGTTTGAGGCCGATTTGCGTCGAAGCCAGCAGCGGATTGGCCTCGGATTCGGACCACGGCAGACTGCGGTCCATGAAGTCCCAGGCGGTTACCTTGCCCTGGGCATCGACTCCAGCTCGGATCGTAGTCAGTTGCGCGGGGCCTTTGGGGTCCCAGGCATGCTCTTCTTCGCGCATCCATTGCACGCGCACCGGTTTGCCCACCGCTCGGGACAAGAGAACCGCGTCCTCGGCCACATCGTCACTCTCGAGGCGGCCATAGCTGCCCGAGCCTTCGCGGTAGAGCAGGTGAACATTCTTCGGCGGGATATTCAACATCTTGGCGATGGCGTCACGCGTTCGAAACGGACCCTGCGTTCCGGTCCAGATGGTGACCCGATCTGCTCGGACGTCGGCGACCGCGCATGGCGGGCCCATCATGCCGTGCAGCTGCAGCGGCCAGTAATAGGTGGCTTCGTATTTCTTTTGCGCCTGGGATAGTGCCACGTCCGGATTGCCCCGGTTCACCACGACGTTGTCCTTAAAACTCTTGGTGTTTTTCAGGTAATCGAAGATTTCATCCGGGCCGGACATCATTTTCAGGCTGGGCTCGGACCAGGTTACCTTCAGCGCGCGAGCCGCATGGATGGCCGCCCATTCAGTTTCGGCCACCACGCCGACGAACTCGCCGTCACGCACGACTTTCACAACGCCCGGGATATTCTTGATGGAGCTTTCATCAATGCTCGCCGGCGCGGAAAGCGAAGTCGCTGGACGCACCACGCGCCCGTGGAGCATTCCCGGAACGCTGACATCCTGCGAGTAGACGAACTCGCCGGTGAACTTTTCCGGGAGATCGACACGCGGGATCGATTTTCCAACAATCTTGTAGTCTTTGGGATTCTTAGCCGGGACTTCCGGCGCAACTTTCATGTCCCAGCCGACTCCGGCCGCGACGATTTTGATGTTGAAGCGCTTGCCGCCCAGAAGATCTCCATAGGCAATCTTCTTGGAAGGCGTACCCACGACACTGACCACTCCATCGGTAACGGTAAGCTTGTCCACCGGCGCGTCGAGGCGCGCGGAGGCCAGTTTCAGCAGTTCCTGGCGCGCGGCGGCCGATGCCTGACGCAGCTGGACTCCTCCGCGTTCGATGGTGCGAGCGGCAGCCGTAACTCCTTGATCGACAGCCTTATCCGTGTCCCCGGACTCCATGTAGACTTTGTTGAAAGCAACGTCGAGTTCCTCGGCCACGATCTGGCCCAGTGCGGTCACCACGCCCGTTCCGAGTTCCACCTTACCCGTGAATACGGTAACGGTGCCATCCTTCGATATTGCCATCCAGGAGTCGAGCGCCGTTGGGTCCATGCCGTCGACGGATAGGCCATCGCCCTGGCCGAGAACGCGCGACGCGGTCCCGAAGAAGCTGAAGCCCACGATGAGAACGCCGGTGCTTTTTAGAAGATCTCTGCGGGAGATGGTTTTGGTTTCCATGATCGTCTCCTTCATCAGGCTTTCACGCTTGAATTTGCAACGCGCTGGATCGCGCGGATGACTCGCAGGTGGGTGCCGCAACGGCAAATGTAGCTGTTCAAGGATCGTTTGATATCCGCGACACTGGGGTGAGGATTCTTGTCGAGCAGGGCTTTGGCGCCCATGACCATTCCATTCATGCAGTAGCCGCACTGCGCAGCCTGCTCTTCAACGAAAGCAGCCTGAATCGCGTGTGGATGCGCGGCTGTCCCCAAACCTTCGAGTGTGGTGATGCTTTTATTTGCGGCGGCCGAAACCGGAAGCATGCAGGAACGCATGGTGCTGCCTTCCATGAGTACGGTACACGCGCCGCACTGTCCGAGGCCGCAGCCGAATCGCGGGCCATGCAGCGACAAGTTGTCGCGCAAGACGTACAACAGCGGCGTATTGGGATCTGCTTCGACGACTCTCGGCTTGCCATTTACTTTCAGCGAGATTCGCGCCATGGTGAAATTCCTTTCTCGGCGGGCTGGTCAGGACTATCGATCTTGCGTTGATAATGTACGAACTTCAAACATCAACATACTGAATGACGGTAATATACACCCTCTTGCATGGAGTTGAAAATACCGTACGGGAAACTTTAACTAATCATTCAAATCGAGATGTGCCGATGCTGCACAGCCGGCGAATCCATATCGCGCGGGTGACTACACGCCAAATCATAAATGGGCGGTGTTTCAAGTTCGACGGGGTGCCGGAGGCTGAAACCCTCTTTTTTCGGGCCTCTGAATGTCCTGGCCGAACAGGCCGTGGAAAAACTCGAGCCGCTGTCATTCTGAGCGAAGTGAAGAATCTCTCTTTGTTTCTTAAATCGAAGAGAGATTCTTCGCTTCACTCAGAATGACAGAACAAGACATTATTTCCGTAGCCTGTGAAGCCGCGACCCACAAAGACTGTGAGACAGGTTCTAATCCTGCATCGCTGCATCGTAAACGTATCGGATCACAATGATCGAACCTGAGCGGCCATTTTCAATGTGCCAGGTTTCGTAAAACTGTTTTCCGTCGGAGGAAAGTTCAAAGGTGCGGCTCATTCTTCTGCCCTGCGGAGTTTTTTCTTCCGTTACGAGCTGGGGTCCGTTCCAGTGAGCGGAAACTTCCTGCGCAGGCTCATTCTTTGATTTTTGAATCTTCCTGCCGTCCGTAAAGAACGTCACTTTATCGCCGTGCTCGTTCGTCGAGTCCACCTCGGCCGAGCCCAGATCGATAAGCTGCGAGTACTCGGGACGAATCAGTTCCTTCATTCGTTCGGTGGTTTCGCTCACATCACCCCCCGAACCTCCGCCGCTTCCCGGGCCGCCCCACGGACCGTTTCCACCTCCACCGCTTCCCGGATATTGACCGGGGAGCCCGATGCCTATGCGCCCGTTGCCACCCGGCCCCCCACCACCCGGCATGCCACCCGGTCCGCCACCGGATCCCGCCCTTGTCTGCCTCGCTTCCTCAAGCTTCCTCTGGAGATCATCGCTCTGCTCCGTATTCAGCTTCCAAAATCCGGCAAGCGTGGTTCGGGCAGGCACCTCGGGCCGCTTTTTGGGGGGCGGCGCCGGTTTCGGAGGGGGCAACGGCTGCGAAGGAGGCAGCGGACCCGCAGGAGCCTGCGCAAACAAGGCTCCCGAATGGACCAGGCAGGCTCCGCAGAAGGCGGCAACCCGGACAAGTGATGTGAATTTGGTAAAAAGCATCCTAGGTTTGCCTCCGAAAACCAACCACGGGCGGTGCACTTCGATAGATGTCAAAAGATTCAGATCGAGTTGCTTCTTTGTGGGCATCCAGAAGTATACTCTTGGGATCAGATAAATCTTATGGAAACCGTTTTAATCATAGAAGACAGCCGTCCGATGCAGCGGACGCTCCAGCGTCTGTTTGAGGCGGACTCACTCGGAGTTCGGATCGCCTCGGATGGAGTGTCGGGCCTGGAGAGTTTCCGTCAGGAACCGCCCAATGTGGTGGTACTGGACCTTAAGCTGCCTGGCCTGTCGGGAAAAGAGCTTTGCAGGTCCTTCAAGACGGAGATGCCGTCGGTGCCTATCGTAATTTTGAGCGCGAATGCGGACGTGGACGACAAGGTAGTGCTTCTGGAACTGGGGGCGGACGACTACGTGACCAAGCCGTTCAGTCCCAAGGAGCTTCTGGCCCGGGTGCGTCGCGCGATGCGACGCAACATCCGGAAGCAGCAAGCCACGGACGGAGGCGAAGCGATACCCCCGCATGATCTTCTGGCCTTTGGCGATGTGGAAATTGACTTTACCAGCATGGAAGCCCGGCGAGCCGGCAATCCCGTAAGCATCACCGCTCAGGAGTTCAAGTTGATGCGATTTCTTTCGCGTTCGTCCGAGCGCGTGGTTTCGCGGGAAGAGCTGCTCAACGAGGTCTGGGGATATAACAATTATCCCTCTACCCGCACGGTGGACAACCATATCCTGAGGCTGCGCCAGAAACTTGAACCCGATCCCGCGCACCCGCGCTTTTTCGTTACGGTCCACAGCGCGGGTTATAAGTTTGTGCCGGGCAGCGCCGCCGTGAACAGAAAAAGCTAGCGTTCTTCGCGGAGAGCCTGATGTCTCGCCTTCGTCTGCAATCACAACTGTTGCTGTCCACTCTGCTGATCATCTGCGCGCTGACCGGTGTAATCCTGTTTATCATCCGGAATACCGTTCGCACGCAGATCGCGGATCAGGTGAAGTTCAGCACGGAGGCGTCGTTTCAGGAGTTCGACAAGGTCCAACTGCAGCTGCAGCTGCAGCTATCGCGGACGGCGTCTTTGTCGGCCGAGATACCCACGTTGAAGGCGCTCATGACCACGCGAGACGCCCCGACCATTCAGGACGGCTCCGTTCCCTTCTGGCGGCTCGCAGGAAGCGATTTATTTCTCCTGGCGGATCCCGCAGGCCGGGTGGTTGCCCTGGACGTCACGCAGCCAGGACTGGACCGAAAAGCGGCGGAAGATCACCTGAGGAGATCCCTGAAAGAGGGTCAGGATTCAGCCTGGTGGTATTCGGGCGGCCGGCTGTATTGGAGTTTTTTCCGTCCGATCCTGGCCGGTACGGGCAACAACGCCAAGGTTTTAGGCCTGGTGGCAATTGGCTACGAAACGAATTCGAGGATTGCGGAGCAGCTTGGATTCGTCGCGGAAAGCAAAATTGTGCTGCTGGCGGACAACCGGATCATCGCTTCCACTTTTTCGCCTCAAGAGGAAACTGAGATCCAGCGCCGGATCGCCGCCAGGGAAATCCGCCCG
>Ga0157378_10005991_pt1 | contig 10656 bp, 16 predicted proteins | sample M65metaG_FD_115309 | JGI IMG/M metagenome (GOLD analysis project Ga0157378, IMG submission 115309) | Miscanthus rhizosphere microbial communities from Kellogg Biological Station, Michigan, USA - M6-5 metaG | ecosystem: Host-associated > Plants > Roots > Rhizosphere > Soil | place: USA: Michigan...
AGGTAGATGAAGCGCTCCAGCTCGTCGCCGTCGCGATCGAGTACGCCGAGTGCCCCGTACTCGGCCCCGGTCAGGTCGCGGGCCGCCTCGACCACCGCCTGCAGCACCGCCTCCAGGTCCAGCTCGGCGAGGATCCTGGTGCCGACGTCGATCAGCTTGGCGCGAGGATCGCCTCGCTCTCCGGAAGCTGCCTCATCAGTAGTGCTCAAAGGACCTTCAGAGTAACCCGAGATCCCTAACCGAACACTGTGGGATTTCACGGATGGCGGGGACGGAGACCGCGCGTAGCTTTGAATCGATGGGGATGACCGAGACGACGATGGTCTGCCCGCGCTGCCGGCTGCTCGCCACCGCGACCGCCCGGCGGCGACGCCATTGCACCGCCTGCGGCGCCGCCCTGGTCGTCGCGGGCGCCCCGCATGAGCTCTACGTGCGCGCCTATCTCTACGGCCGTCCGCTCCGTGCGGGACCGCGTCCGCAGCAGACCACCGAATCGCTGCGGGCTTCCGCGGATCACCCGGCCCCCCGCCCGACGTAACTTCGGCGCAACCGCCAGGGCGCCGATCAAGCGGATCAAGGAGGAGCGATGACCACGAGCCGAGATCTGCCAAGCGAGGCGCCGACCCGCCCCGTCCCGATCTCCTCGAGCGTGGCGATTCCACGGCACCCGACCGCCGAACCGCTGCCAGCCACTGCCGGCCTGGCGCCGTAACGGCAGTAGGCGAGCGGGCGGCGGGCGGCGATGGCCATCGAGACCCACTTGGCGGTGGCGGTCGCGGTCGTCTTCGCGGTCAACCTGCTGCCGGCCTTCGGTCCGCCCACCTGGGCCCTGCTGGTCTTCTTCTACCTCGACTTCGACCTGCCAGCGGTGCCGCTGGTGCTCTGCGGCGCGCTTGCCGCCGCCGCCGGCCGCTACCTGCTCGCGAACGGCGCCCGCCGGCTGCGACCACGCCTCTCGGCCGAGCGCCGGGCCAGCGTCGACCGTGCCCAGGCCGCCGCCAGCGCCAACCGCCTGCGCACCACCGCCGGCCTCGGGCTCTTCGCCCTCTCCCCCGTTCCCTCCGGCCAGCTTTTCGTCGGTGCCGGCCTGATGACTGTGCCGCTGTTGCCGCTCACCGCCGCCTTCTTCGCCGGCCGGCTCGTCTCCTACTCGATCTACGTCGCCGCGGCCGGCGCCGTCGAGGCCAGCCTCGGCTCGATCGTCACCGACGCGCTCACCTCGCCCCTCGGCATCGGCCTGCAGCTGGCGATGCTGGTCGCCCTCGGCCTCCTGGTCGGCGGTCTACGCCCCGGGCGAGGAGGAGCCTTTCGAGGCCGCCTTATATGCTGAGCGGCGCAACATGGCGGCCGTAGTTCAACGGTAGAACTTCGCGTTGTGGTCGCGACAATGAGGGTTCGATTCCCTCCGGTCGCCTTTCTCTCGACTAGCTGGACAGGGCGGGAAGCAGCTCACGCCCGAGCAGCTCGACGGCATCGAGGTCCCGGTGCAGCAGGTGCTGAGCCATCACCCGGTTCAGGCCAGCCTCGCGCAGGGCCTCGAGCTGCTCCAGCGCCTCCGGAACGGTGCCCTTGATGGTCGGCTCGCGCATCGTCGTAAGGAAGGCCTCGCCGTCGCCGCCCTCGCCTTTCCAGCGTGCCAGACGGGTTGCCCGCTCGACCAGTTCGGCGCGGTCGGCGCCGACCATCCAGCTGGTCATCATCGAGAGCGGCAGGCTGGCCGGGTCGCGATCCTCGGCTTCGCAGGCGCGATCGAGGCGCTGGCGCAGCTCGCGCACCTCGTCGGGCACCAGGAAGACGGTGTTGTACTCGTCGGCAAAGCGGGCAGCGAGGCGGAGGCTGCGCGGCCCGCCTTTGGCGCCGAGGATCAGCGGCGGCCGCGGCTTCTGCAGCGGCTTCGGCTGCGCGTCGAGGTTCTCGGCGCTGTAGTAGCGGCCCTCCAGCGAGAACGGCCCCTCGGCCCACTGCAGCCCGATCAGCTGCAGCTGCTCCTCGAGCCGGTCCGTGCGCGGCCCGATCGGCGGCAGCTCGAAGCCGTAGGCCTCGTGCTCGCGATCCCACCAGCCGGCACCGATGCCGAGCTCGACCCGACCGCCGGAGATGTGGTCGACCGTGGTCACCATCTTCGCCAGCACCGAGGGGTGGCGGAAGGTCGCCGGGCTGACCATCGTCCCCAGTCGCAGCTTCGCGGTGATCGCGGCAAGGCCGGCCAGCGTCGTCCAGGCGTCGAGGGCGCCGCGCTCGCGGCGATCGTCGACCGAGAGGTAGTGGTCGGACCGGAACAGCGTCCCCACCCCGTGCTTCTCGCAGGCCACCGCCAGCGCCCTCCAGTCGGCCCAGGTCACGTCCTCCTGCCCCTCGATCATCAGCGCGACGTCCACGTCCCCACCCTTCCCGGATCGCTGCTTCTCTATGCCTTGGCGGCGACGAGGTCGAGGAAGGCCCGCAGGCCCGGCGTCGTCCGCGAGACCAGCTCCGCCTCAGCCGCTTCGGCCTGTTCGGGCAGCGCCGCGCAGCCGGCCTCGCCAAGCGCCTCCAGCGCCTCGTCGATCATCTCCGGCACCGCCAGCCAGGCCTCGAGCAGCGCGAAGTCGGTCTCGGGATGGAAGAGCACGCCCCAGGCGTTGCCGTGGCGGAAGGCCTGGTGCTCGGTCAGCTCCGAGGAGGCGAGCGGGGTCGCCCCGTCGGGCAGCTCGAAGACGTCGCCGTGCCAGTGAAGGACGATCGTGCTCGGTGCCAGGCCGCCGAGGACCGGGTCTTCCGCATCGTGGATCGTGACCGGCGCGAAGCCGATCTCCTTCGCCTCTCCTGGCCGCACCTCCGCTCCGAGCGCCCGCGCCAGCAGCTGGGCGCCGAGGCAGATCCCCAACATCGGCATCTCCCGCCGTACCGCCTCGGCCAGCCACTCGCGCTCGACCGCCAGACCGGGGAAGCGCTCGACCTCGTCGACGTTCATCGGCCCGCCCATCACCACCGCGCCGGCGACTTCCTCGTGCGGCGGCAGCGCCTGTCCGGCGAGCGGTTTCGCGGTCTGGACGGCCAGGCCGCCGCAGAGGTCGAGGATCCGGTGCGGCGTCTCCCAGGGCACGTGCTGGATCGCCAGCAGGGTGGAACGGTCGTCCAGGCTCGCCATCGGGCCCCAGGCTAGCCGCGCTAGGTTTGGCGCGATGGCCAACCGCTTCGGCATCGCCCTCTTCAAGCCCGAGGCCCGGCCGCTGACGGCGACCGGCGGGCAGATGCGCGGCGCCGTAGCGATCGGTGCTCTGGCGGTTGGCGCCGCTGCCATCGGCGGCTTCGCGATCGGCCGCCTCAGCATCGGCCGCCTCGCCATCCAGCGCGCCTCCTTTCGCGACCTCGCCGTCGGCGACGCCTCCTTCGGCCGTCTCCAGGTCGAGGAGCTCGAGGTCGGTCGCCTCACCATCCGCGAGGGCGCCGTGCCACAGGCGCCGCCCGAGCCACCGGCGCCACTCTGATGGCCGAGCGGGATGCCCTGCGGCGAGCGCTGCGTACTTTTCCGTTGCCAGGGGACCGGAAAACTCCACAGCGCGCGATTCCCGCGCTAGTTGCCGCCGTGCTGGCGGTCGGGATGGCCGCGATGCTGCTCGCGGGCAGCGCCGGCGCGGTCGGTCCATATCTCCCGCTCGACCCATGCCAGGTCTTCCCCGATCCGCCCGCCTCGACGGCGCCGGCCGCGCCGTCCCTCTCCAGCGAGGCCGCCTGGAACCAGGACGTCTCCCAGTCCCCACGCGACCCGCGCTCGGCCGCCTACATCGCTTACATCGACGCCCACGGGGGCTCCCTCCTCCACCCCGACTTCGGCTCGCCCCGCCCCTACGGCTTCCCCTACGCGGTCGTCGGCGACGGCCAGCGACAGCTGCCGATCCACTACACCGCCTACGGCGACGAGAGCGACCCAGGGCCGTTCCCGGTCCCGACCAACGCCCCGGTCGAGGGCGGCAGACGCAGCGACGGCGACCGCCACGTGCTCGTCGTCGACCGCTCCGCCTGCAAGCTCTACGAGCTCTACCGCGCCTTCTTCGTCGCCAAGCCGCAGCCTCACTGGAACGCCGACAGCGGCACTGCCTGGGACCTGCGCTCGCCGGCGCTGCGCCCGGACGGCTGGACCTCCGCCGACGCCGCCGGCCTGCCGATCTTCCCCGGCCTGGTCCGCTACGACGAGGCCGCTGCCGGCCGCATCGAACACGCGATCCGGGTCACCTTCGAGAGCGCCCGCAACGCCTGGGTCCGTCCTGCCTCCCACTGCGCCGGGGACACCAGCAACCCCAACGCGCCACCGATGGGGCTACGGCTGCGCCTCGAGGCCTCATACGGCCTCGGTCGCTTCAGCGGTCCCGCCCGGGCGATCGCCGAAGCGATGCAGCGTTACGGCCTGATCGTCGCTGACAACGGCTCCAACTGGTACATCAGCGGCAGCAGCGACCGCCGCTGGGACGACGAAAACCTCGACCAGCTGAAGCGGATTCCTGGCAGCGCCTTCGAAGTCGTCAAGAGCGAAGCGGGGATCCACGCCTGCTGAGCGTCAGCCCTGTTGCGCGGAGGCCCGCCCCCGCCGCGCCCGGCGGCTCGGCCAGGTCAGCAGCCGGACGATCCGGCCCAGCAGCCAGATCGTCCCCATCGCCACGGCCAGCCCGATCGCGCCGAGGACCAGCAGGAAGATGACGAAGGCGACGATCGCCAGCGGGATCAGCAGGACTTTGACCACGCGCCGATTCTCCCCGACGCCGACGAGCGAGGCGTTGAGCCTTCACCCGGTCGTTACAGCGCCTTAACGTCGGGTCACTACCCTGTCGGGCGCAGGGTTCGATGGGACGCCTAGGGACAAGCTCGCTGATCGCCGCGGTCACGCTCGCAATCGCCGGCGTGCCGCTCGCGACTGCCGCTCCGGCGGCGGATGACGGCGGCCCGGCGGGCTTCCACGCGCTCGGCCGCACCGTCGTCTCGGCGATCGCCTCGACCACCAATCGCGTCGAGGCGCTGAGCGCGCTCGGCGACGGCCTGGCGATGATCGAAGCGCGCAAGAAGGTCGCCGCGGCGGCCGCGGAAGCCGCGCCAGCGACCCCGGCGCCGCCGACCGCGGCCGAAATCGCCGCCGACCCTTCGAAGCTGCCAGCCGCCTCGGCCGGCTCCAACGGGACCAGCATCCCCCGCCACGACAGCGCCGAAGCGCAGAAGATCTTCGCCCACAGCCGGACCGGCGGCGAATCGACCTCGATCCTGCTGACCGGCATCGCCCTGCCGCCGCCCGACGCTCCCGAAGCGGTCCAGCGAGTGATCGACAACGCCAACACGATCGTCGGCCGCCCCTATATCTGGGGGGGCGGCCACGGCTCCTTTTACTCCTACGGCTACGACTGCTCCGGCTCGGTCAGCTTCGCCCTCTTCGGCGGCGGCCTGATCCCCCGTCCGCTCACCTCCGGCGAGCTCGAGGGCTGGGGCGAGCCCGGGCCGGGCAGGTGGATCACCGTCTACGCCAACGCCGGCCACACCTTCGCCGAGATCGCCGGCCTGCGCTGGGACACGGTCGGCGACGAGAACGGCACCGGCCCGCGCTGGCACCTGGCGCCGGCCTCTGGGGCGGGCTTCGTGGTCCGCCACCCGCCGGGGCTCTAGCCGGGCGTCTTAGCCGCCCGGACCGCTCTCGCAGCCACGCGAGCCGCCGCGCCCCGGCCCGCCGTCGCAGTAGTCGAAGCCGGGGCCGCCGTAGAGCTGGTCGGCACCGGGGTCGCCGTAGAGGCGATCGTTGCCCGGGCCGCCGTGGCAGCCGTCTTCGCCCGGCCCCATCGAGCAGACGTCATCGCCCGGCCCGCCCCAGCAACCATCGCTCCCCGCTCCGTGCACGCAGACGTCGTCGCCATCCCCGCCAACGCAATCGCTGTTCAGTTGCCCGGTCACGCAGACGTCGTCGCCACCATTGCCGATGCAGCGATTCCGCATCGCCCCTTCCGAGTAGCAGGCGTCCGGCTCTTCGCTGCCGATGAATTTGTCGGAACCGCCGCCGAGGTGGACCGTCAGCGGCATCGGCAGCGATTCCAGCACGTCGACATGGTCCTCACCCGCCCCCATCGTCAGTTCGATCCGCCCCACCCCGGCCAGCCGGCAGAGCGCTTCCCCGCTGCGCCGCCCGAAGTAACAGCCGCTCGTCGCAGCCGGATCCATCGGGCCGCTGACCAGCAGGTCCCCCTCGCTCAGCGAGAGGCGCAGATGCGACCCCGTCGCCGCGCCCTGGATCGAGACCTCACCCGCCGGGGCCGCCGCCTGCGGCCGGACCAGCGCCGCGACAACGGCCAGCGCCGCAACGACCCCGAGCAGGAGCACTGAGCGGGCACCGAGGCGGCGCCGGGAGGTGGCTGGCGGCAGAGGCATCGTCGAGGGGCGAGGAGCGAGCCGCCATTACAACCGACCGCGTCCCCCCGGTCAACGCTCCCGATCCAACCCGCTTCAGGCCTTGACTCGAACGCCGACTTCGACTTCCCAGGCCCGCCTCATCATGGAACCGAAAGCAGAACGGCGGAGCCCGCCGCGACCTTTCCCTTTGTATCCGCGTCGGCCAGGTCCATCGCGCCGCTCAGCGGCGGTAGACCAGGTGGGTCACGTGGGGCGTGGTGCGGCTCGAAACCGGCTTCAGCTCCAGGTCGTCGACGCCGGCGAAGAGGCGCTCGCCGCGGCCGGCGACGAAGGGCACCACGTGCAGCCGCAGCTCGTCGACGAGGCCAGCGGCGAGGTACTGGTTGAGGGTGCCGGGGCCACCGGCGATCGAGACGTTCTTCTCCCCCGCGGCCTCGCGCGCCCTCTCGAGCACCGCCTCGATCCCGTCGCTGACGAAGTGGAAGACGGTGCCACCCTCCATCTCGAGACTGGGGCGCGGACGGTGGCTGAGGACGAAGGTCGGCGCGTGGTACGGCGGCTCGGCCCCCCACCAGCCCTGCCAGTCGAGGTCCCACTCGCCCCGGTCGGGCCCGAACATGTTGCGCCCCATGATGTAGGCGCCAGCCGTGGTGATCGCCGCGATCTCCTCGGCGTTTTCCGCCTCGTGTTCGAACATCCATGCACTGAGGCGGTCGAGATTCAGGTCGCCGAACGGTCGCTCCCGGCTCTGACCCTCGCCGCTGGCATAGCCGTCGAGCGTGATCATCATGTCCGCGGTGACCTCTGGCATTTCGTCTCCTCCTCGGGCGATTCAGCTGTCGATCACAATCGAGCCGACGCGGCCGATGCGTTTGAAATGGTCGTCACAGGTCAGCACCGTGGTGCCGTTACGGGCCGCGACGGCGGCTATCCAGATGTCGTTGGTGGGAACAGGCGTCCCCGCCTTGCGAAGCTCGGCGACTATCTCCGCGTAGTGGCGGCTCGTCTCGGCGTCGACCGGCAGCACCTCCACCACCGGGTTATCGAGAAAGGCATCCAGCTCTGTTTCGTTGCGCTGTCGCTTACCGCCGAGCAGGAAGCCGGTGCGCAGCTCGCCGAGTGCGATGGTCGGCACACCCACGAGATCGGCCCGGTCGAGAAGCGCCGCGACCTCTTCGTTCCCTCGCCGGAAGTTGCTGTAGGCGGAGGTGTCCAGGCAGAACGAGCTCACCGCCAGAGCTCCTCGTCAACCGCCTCAAAATGCGCGGTCGCCCGCTCGAAGTCGCGGAACTCGTCCTCGCTCCAGCCTCCGGAAAGGCGGCCCAGCCCATTGGAACGCACGCCCTCCGTGCCGAGTCCCTGCCCGAGGAGGTCGATGACCGTCTGGTTGAGCGACTTGCCCTGGCGGCGCTTCTCGCGCTCGAGAGCTTCCGCGAGGCGGGGCGGCACATTCCTGATCGTCAATGCCTTGATCTTCTTTCCCCTTTGCAGTCGATACCTGCATTCATCTCATGCACCAATTTACAGCATTGCCGGCAGCTAGGTAAGTTTCGCCAGACCTGACATTGCACTTCATCCCGGCTCGACGCGTGAAGTTCCCTCTAGGCACGCGTGCGGTCTTCTAATACCTTGTGCGGCCAAATGGGAGATCGCGATCGACTGCTCGGGTTGGCAGCACTCGCCTTCGGTGGTGCCTTTGCCCTCCACGCGGCCGAGCACGCCTTCGGGCTTTCTGACGTCTCAGCGATCCCCATCCCACAGGACTCGTTGTCGCCGAGTGCCTGGCAGTCCTTCAATCCCTCGGGCTGTCCCTGGCCTCCTTCTTCGCCGCGCAGGCTTTCTTTTCTTCGTCTGAGAAACGAGCTCGAGGTCTTCGGGACGCAGCGGCGCTTGCCGCAGCCGCCTACGGATTCGGACTCCTCTCAGCCTCGTTCGCGGCCGGAGTCGATTTCTCCGAACCTCACTCGCCCGCCTACCGCGTCGCAGGGGTGCTCGACGGCCTCTTCGTCGCTGGCCTAATGATCGCCGCGCTCCTTGCGGCGATCGGCTTTTCCCGAGGTGAGCGCGCAAGGCGCGACTACTTCCTGGGCTGGACCGGCATCACCTTCATGGCGGCGAACCTGGTTGGCCTGGTAGCTGGTCTCCTTCGGTCCGAGGGGTATACGGCCCTGCGCGGGCTGGGCACCCTGACCTTTGGTCTCAATCTGGAGACCACCGGCCTTTTGGCTGCCGCCGTCGCCGGGGCGATCGCAGCCTTCGCCTTTTTCGACGCCGCTCAGGCAGAGGGCTCCACGAAGGAGTCCCTTAAGCGTCGGGATCTCCTGCTCGCTGCGGGGGCGGGCGCCTATGCCTTCTTGGCCGTCATCTTTTTCACGAGCGAGGCAATCGTTTCGATCGCCAATTCGGGCTTGGGATATTCCGAAGTAGAGGCCGCCGCAACCTGGTTCGCTGCCCTGGCCGCACTTGCTTCGTGCGCAGCCGGCGTCTGTGTAATAGCGGCTCTTCAACCCGCCTTTGCGCGGGCACTTCAGCGCCTGCGTATGGCTGGCCTATCAGACGCGCCGGGCTAACAGGCCCACTCGATCGGCCCGCAGATTTGCAATTCGACCGGCAAGAGTCGTCCGGCGCTTTAGCCGGCGAGCGCCCCCGGCTGGATTCGAACCAGCGACCGTCGGATTAGAAGTTCAGCCGGAAGGTGTCTAGCAGACCGAATCTGGCCCGATAGAGCGAATTATGTCCAAGGTGTTCGGCTGAGTTCGCTGGAGTCGGGGACCAATTTCGGGACCAAGTTTTTCGCGGTCTCAGAAGGGCCACTTGGGATGCAGCCAGGCCGGTCGGCCCAACCCGTCGCGGCCATCGGCTACCTTGACCCCATGTCCGATGAGAAGTTGATCGCCGAGGCTGGTCGTCGCCTTTCCGAGGCGGCCCCCGATGCGCGGGTCATCCTCTTTGGCTCCCATGCGCGCGGAGACGCCAAGCCGGGGTCCGATCTCGATTTGCTGGTTGTTGAGCCGGAGTTGAAGAGCCGCCGCGCTGAGTTCGTGCGACTGCGTGAAGCCCTAGGCGCAATGGGTGTTCCGATCGATCTGATCGTGGTCAGTGACGAGCATGCAGAGCTATGGGGACCGGTACCCGGCACGCTGATGCACGAAGCCCTCCGAGACGGCCGTGTCATCGCCGGAGCTTGAGCCAAGTCAGCTCGCGGCAATCCTTGCTCGGAAGGCAACCGAGGACGCCGTAGCCCTGAGCGAATTCGAGGGCAATTCCAACATCGCCGACAGCATCTTGGGCTTCCATGCACAGCAGGCCATCGAGAAGTGGCTCAAGGCGGTGCTCGCCGACAAGGGCATCGACTTCGAGTACACGCACGACCTTCGTCGCCTCATCGAGCTGGTAGAGGAACTTGGCTTCAATTTCCCCTTCATCACCGGTGAGATCGTGATGTACACGGAGTTCGCGGTTCCCCTGAGATACGAGGACCTACTTGATGCCGAGCCGCTGGATCGCGGCGCTGCGGTCACCCTGATAGGCGAAGTAGAAGCGTGGGCGCGGGGTCTATTGGATCAAAAAGACGGGTGAGCCTTTGATGCGCCGGACCCCGGACCCGGTGAGATAAAACGCCCCCGGCTGGATTCGAACCAGCGACCGTCGGATTAGAAGTCCGATGCTCTATCCAGCTGAGCTACGGGGGCGGGGAGGCAATTGTGGCCGCTTGGGCGGCCGGTCTGCCCGGAGAGCGGGACTGTCGCATAGCATCGCCCCATGCCCAAGATCGGGATTGGGGACCTGGAGCTGAACTACGAGCGCGGCGGCTCGGGTGAGCCGTTGCTGCTGATTCAGGGGATGAGCGCGAACCATCGGGCCTGGGGCGAGCCGTTTCGTTCGCGTCTGGAAGCGGCCTTCGAGGTGGTCGTCTTCGACAACCGCGGCATGGGACTCTCCAGCGCGGTTTCCGACCCGTTCGCGATCGCCGACATGGCTGCTGACACGGCCGGGCTGATGGAGGCGCTGGAGATGGAGAGCGCTCACGTGATGGGGATCTCGATGGGCGGGATGATCGCCCAGGAGTTGGTCCTCGCCCACCCCGAGCGGGTTCGCTCGCTGACGCTCGGCTGCACCTACTGCGGCGGCGAGGGCTCGCAGCTGATGGACCCCGCCGACTTCACCGCGATGGCCGCGGCGCTGCCGGCCCCGCGCGAGACGATCGGCCTGCAGGTGCAGGCGATCGCCGCCCACGACACCAGCGCCCGCCTGCCTGACCTCTCCACCTCGACTCTGGTCATCCATGGCACG
>Ga0157378_10005992_pt1 | contig 10655 bp, 9 predicted proteins | sample M65metaG_FD_115309 | JGI IMG/M metagenome (GOLD analysis project Ga0157378, IMG submission 115309) | Miscanthus rhizosphere microbial communities from Kellogg Biological Station, Michigan, USA - M6-5 metaG | ecosystem: Host-associated > Plants > Roots > Rhizosphere > Soil | place: USA: Michigan...
ATCACGCTTCCGCAAGAACAAAATCCAAACCCATACCTCGATCACTGGCTGACAGTCCGTTACTTCTTCATTCGCAAGTTGATGCTGATCAAATACTCCTATGCCTTCATTGTAATGCCCGGCGGATTCGGAACCATGGACGAGTTATTCGAATCGCTGGAGCTGCTGCAAAACAAGAAGATTCTCGGGTTCCCGCTGGTGATGATGGGAAAGAAGTATTGGCAACCGCTGACTGACTTTTTTGACGAGCTCGTAAAAGCCGGCACGATTGATCCTGCCGATCTCGAATTGCTCCTGCTCACTGATTCAGTCGAAGAGGCCATGACCCACATTCGCACACATGCCATTGAGAAGTTCGGACTTTACGCAGGCAAAGCTCCGCGCCGGCGTTGGTGGTTGTTCGAGAAGGCCCCAGCTGTCAGCGCGATTTCGAATTAGTTGCGCGGGACGACCAAGGAGGAATTATGTCAGCAGTTTTGTCACACTCTGTTGAAGGCCATGTCAGTCACGGCTTTGAAGGTGTGCGAGAAGTGTTTGCCGAAAACTTCGCTCGCCGCCGCGAGCTGGGCGGCGCTTGCTGCGCCTATGTTCACGGCGAGAAGGTTGTCGACTTGTGGGGCGGTGCCCGCAATAGACAGACCGGCGAGCCTTGGGAAAAGGACACAATGGTGATTGTGTATTCCGCGACCAAAGGGTTGGCCGCGATGACTCTGGCCATCGCGCACTCTCGCGGCTGGCTCGATTACGAGGAACGCGTGTGCACTTATTGGCCTGAGTTCGCGCAACGAAGCAAAGAGCGAATCACCGTCCGCCAGCTCCTCGCGCATCAGGCAGGTCTGTTCGCGTTAGACGAGCCCATCGATCGCAAGCTCGTCGCCGACCTCGATCGCCTGGCAATCGTGTTGGCGCGTCAGAAACCAAAGTGGGAACCGGGAACGAGACAGGCGTATCACGCGATCACCCTCGGTTTCTATGAAGGCGAGCTGTTGCGCCGTATCGATCCGAGGCATCGCAGTCTGGGACAGTTTTTCCAGGACGAGATAGCGACACCGCTGGGCTTAGACGTGTATCTCAGGCTGCCAGAAGACATCCCGAACTCGCGCCTGGCCACAATCACTCGGCCGCGCTTCATCGACATGCTGCTGGGATTCCCGCCTCGCTTCACGCTGGCGGCGATGAATCCCCGCTCCCGAATTGTCCGTGCACTTCGTGGTTCCGAATTCCCTCATGATGAAAAGCGCGGCTATGCGCGCAACTTTGAAGTACCGTCCGGCGGCGCGGTCGGCACTGCGCGCGCAATTGCGCACGCGTACAGCGTATTCGCTACCGGCGGCCACGAATTGGGACTACGGCAAGAGACGCTGAACCTTTTGGCCGCTCGGGCGATTCCCCCGACGCGCGGATTTTATGACGAATGTATGAAGACCGATGGCATCCAGTTCTCTCTCGGCTTCATGAAGCCGACCTCAACCTTGTACTTCGGCAGCGCCAGTTCGTTCGGCTCACCAGGAGCCGGCGGTTCACTCGGCTTTGCCGATCCAGAGGCTGGTGTGGGCTACGCTTACGTGACAAGCCAGATGGGGACAACGTTGACGGGAGATCCGCGGGATGTCGCGCTCAGAGACGTGCTCTATTCAGCTATTCCGCTGTCGTCACGCGCGTCAGAAAGACTAGTCGCGTAGAATTCTGTGGCGCGGCAGCGTCTGACGGTTAATGCTCGTTCTTCATCTCTGCGAGGGTCGCAAGGGCCGAAACCTCACGAGTGTGTCGCACCTCAAGCCTGACGCCTCGGCCCTCTGCATATTTCGGTGCCGATTCTATTGCCTTCAGAATATTCGCAGGGAGCTTACGCGTTCCCGCTGCCGCGACCGCCTTCTCGCCCAATGCAAATGAAACGAGAAAGTGATCCTCGCGAGGCGTCATGTACAGGATGACGCGGTCTTTGCGCTTTAAGCGAAGACCCCAGCCGGTACTGGCGCTGGTGAAACCCCAGACCTGCGAAATTGGGCTGATCCGATCAGAGACGAGTTCAATAAGTCTAACCCACGCGGGATATGACTTGCCCAGAATGGAACGGAGATCTCTGTAAGTCGGTTGATGGGACTTATCGGTGAAGGTACTTAGTGCCACGAGAATTCTCCTGTCGGATCGGCGCGAAGTGTTAAGCGGAATAATGTACTCCGATTTCCTTTAACCTCCTCGTCCCATCAAGAAACCGAGCGCGGCTCCACCGAGCACCAGCCAGGCGGAATTCACTTTCCACCGAAAAAGCAGGACAGCGCTAATGAGGGCTAATCCGATGGTTGGAAGATCTACCAGCGCAGCTTTTCCGAGTTCATACGTCACTACCACCATTAGTGCCAGTGAAGCAACGATCACCCCGTCGAGAAAATTCCCCGCCGTCGGAGAGCGACGAATGCGTGGAACCAACGGGCCGCTCACCGCCACGAAGACAAACGCAGGAAGAAAGATCCCGACGGTCGCGACCACAGCACCCTTTGGACCGGCGAGTACATAGCCGATGAAGGTGGCTGTGGTGAAGACGGGTCCGGGCGTAACCTGTCCCACCGCCACTGCGTCGAGCAATTGCGCATTCGTCAGCCAGTGCCAGCGCTCAACCAGATCGCCGCGCAAGAAAGCCAACAGCACGTAACCACTGCCGAATAGAACTGAACCGACTTTCAGGAAAAACAGAAATAGCGGCAAGAGTCCAACCGCCGCGCCAGTCGTCGTAACTGTCGATGTCGTGGCCTGAATAATCGCGCTCAGAGAGATCGGAAGAAAGAACGAACGGCGTGTGTGCTTCCGTGATTCTCGGCCAGCCACAATCGTGTGCCAGACAACGACGGCAACTCCGGCGGCAAAGAGTACCAACAGTTCGTTAACTCGCAGGAAAGCTAACACGGTCGCGACCAATCCGATCGCGCCCAATAATTTGGTTTTCGCTGCCGTCCGAGCGAGCGCCCAAAGCGCTTGCAAAACGATCACGATGATCACCGGCTTCACGCCATAAAGGATACGCGCCGTTTCTGGCAGCGAGCCATACCTGACGTAAGCCCAGGCGAATCCGAACACGATGATGGCTGCGGGTAAGATGAAGCAACTTCCTGCTACCAGCAACCCAGGCCAACCCGCGCGGAGATAGCCAATGTGAATTGCCATCTCGGTCGAGTTGGGGCCGGGAATGAGATTAGTCGCGCCGAGCAGGTCGAGGAATTTGTCGCGGGAAAGCCATTTGCGCCGGCGGACAACTTCCTCCTCCATCATTGCTATGTGCGCCGCCGGCCCGCCAAAGGCGATCGTGCCGAGCTTCAGAAACAGCAGGCCCAGCTCCCACAATGATGTTGAGCGATCGCGATTAGGGGGCACGGTTTCTCAGGTCGTTCAAGTTGGTTGCTACCGACGTAAGGCGTCTATCGATTGACCAACTGCCGGCGCCAACGATTACCAAAAAGATCGAGCCCAACAACATCGCATAATCAGTGCGTGCTTCGTGGGCCATGGCCCAGACTCCGCTTTTCAAAAGGATTGGGATCTTGGTCGTCGAGATCGCCACCAGCATATCGATTATCAATGGGATGGCTGCCAATCTCGTCAACAGCCCCAGCATGATTAGCGCGCCACAGACAATCTCAACTACACCCACGAAAGGAGCCATTACCTGCGGCGCAGGAATTCCAATCTTGACGAAACGACCGACGCCGAGATCATTTGGATATAGAAACTTCTGGATGCCTTCCGAGAGAAAGACCACGCCCACTGCCAGACGGACCGCGAGCACGGATGCCGGAGCGTTGGAGGTCAGAATTCCTCGAAGTGATTTCATGGAGGTCTTTAACGCCCACAACTTTGAGTGTAAGGGATTAAATTATCGGATACGCAGCGAAAACCGATATTCCCTCTTCGTCAATTCGAAGTCAAAGGGTATGAGATCGTTTTGGAGTGTAAGCTTCGTGTCTAACTTGCCTTGCGGAGTAGCCGGCGATGTTCGCTCATATTGAGGCGTCGATAATAGTCCAGGCATTCGGTTTCGCGACCGCGAACGATTCGATAGCCGGTAAGCGGCCCATACGTCGCAGTAATGACGGTGCACTGGCGCTCGCCATCACCACGGTCGTAGTAGATGACGACCCAATCGGACGTCTTTCTCAATTGGTGTGCACGTGGCGTGTTCGAGAAAAGCGCCGTGTCGCCGACCGCGATTGGTATGGAGTATCGGTAACTATTTTTCATTTCCCGGATTGAATCTGCGCGGAGCAATTTTGGGAAGCTCGTCGTCCGGCGGCGCAACTAGGGAAATTCTGAGTAAAGCTCCCCACGCCTTGCGCGAAAACTCCCGCGATTTTCCATCCCCGATAAGTCGATTTCTGAAAAGTCCGAGGAAACGATGTGGCACAGACGTTGCGATTCCAAGCAGTGCAATATTTCGGGATTTGTTCTTTGAAAGTTTGCTGTCCTGCGCCCCAGAGTCTGAGTCCGATAGGCTTCGGGCAAAGCCAGAGGGCGCGGCGAAAAGGCCGCCGTGGCAAAACCGGTTGGAGCCGGTCTTCGCAGTCGAAGCTGCGTTGTCCTAACCCTGCCGAAGTTCATTGTATAAGCCGCAATGAACGGGCATGAGATCAAGCTTGCAGGGGAAACGGGCTATGCTGGCGCGAGCGTTACACTCGCGCAGAGCGGGTCACGGAAGCCGATATGGTCAGACGGTAATTGTCGCATCCGAGATTCTTTCCATTACACACCTACGGTAACTTAGTGGTGTGGGAGATGAATGCGTCGTGAGAGTCAGCTTTCATGTTCGCATCCTGTGATTGGTGGTTCTGGTTGCTAATCGCAGGTCCGCGAGTTCTTCGTAAATCGCGCGGCTATTCTCAAGCTTGGTGTCCCCAAGTCATGGCATCGGAAGGAGACCTAAGTCGGCGGGTAAATTGTCAGGTGAGCTACGCCGGAACCTGTTTGCGATTTCCTTCGGGATAGGTGGGCTGAATAACTAATCGCAGCAGGGACAGAGTGGTTGTAGTAGTCGATGGAGTAATGACCATCCAGGGAGACGTTAACAACGTTCACAAGGCGAAGAGCCACAGTCACGAGTACCTCTTGGTTAATTAGTCTTTGGACGAACTTGGTAAGAAGAGAGTTCGCTCGTGACGGAGAGCCGGATGCGTTAAAAGACGCCTGTCCGGTTCGGGAAAGGCTTCATCGAGACCGCTTGATCGTAAGAACGAGTATGGCGCGATGATTCTATTTCATAGCGGAACCAGCTAACGGAACCGCAGGACAGTAAAACTTCGAGGGCACGTCCCAGAGAGATTTGGGATGTGCCTTTTTTGTTGGGGCCCGACACGCCGAGCCCACACAGCAGTTTCCAAGCGAGCGTTGTCGAATTGCAAGTTGGAGGTTGTCATGTCTAATCCGCGTGCTGAAAGTACGAACAAAGTTTTCCAGGACTTGAATACGGGTGCATCAGCTATCGCAAGCAGCACAGCCGCTGCTAAGCGGGTGAGGCCCGCCGTTACGCCGCAGCAAACCGAGTACGACAATGCGTTAGCGCATCATCGCCGTTGTTTGCAGCGCTACCAGGATGCTTTAGGGAACTTGAACAACTTTTCCAAGAGTTTCCCGGATTTCGAGGCGATTAGGGACGCCTTGTCTCACGGCAGGTGGCCCGAGCAGCAACTCGGAGTACCTCTCGATCAAGTCGGGCCGGTTGAACAATGGCAGGGCTTCTCGTCTTTCGTTCAAGCCGCAAAGAAGGTCTATGACGCGTATCGAGCGTTGCGAGCAGCGGGCGCCCGAACCACGAAAGCCAGGAAAGCACTCAGGAAACTGATGAAGAAGACCAGTGCCTGCAATGCGCCGTGTAAGAGTTCCAAGTTGGAAGGTCATCCATGCCATCACATGTTGACGGCAAAACGCATCTGCCCAAACCACGGACAACGGCCGCCTCTCAAAACGACGGCCTACGCCTAAATGAAGGAACAAGAACCATGAGAAACAAACTAGTTCTCGCGCTGGTAATTGTGGCAATCGCCAGTTTATCTGTCCTGGCCGACACAAAATCTGATTACGACCGCAGCTTTGGTTTTTCAAAACTTCGCACCTGGGATTTCAAGGTGATGACGAGGATGCCACGGGACCCTGTGGCCGAGAACGAGCTGTGGAATCGGCGCATCCGTGACGGACTCGTAACGCATTTGACGGCAGTCGGCTTTACCAAGATCGACGACGGCGCACCCACGTTCATGGTCAGCTACTTTATGGGAATCAAAGAGAGGTACGACATTCGTTACATCGACTATGGACTTCCCGGGTGGTACGGCTGGGGCCGGGGTTTTGGCTGGGGCCGCTGGTCCGGTTGGGAACCAGGGTATGCGCGTCCCGACATTTGGAGGATTCCCTACACGGAATCGACGCTGATCGTTGACGTGATTGATTCGCGCACAAATCACCTGGTCTGGCGCGGTTATGACATTCGCACGATCGATATCGACAAATCCGAAAAGACGATTCACAAATCGGTCGAAAATTTAACCAAGCGGTTTCGCCACGACGTTAACAAGCAGCTGAAGCGCGTTCGTTAGTGACCCGCGACGGCGCCGGTTCGACCGACGGTGACTGTGGGTGCAGATTACGGTGAGATCGATTTAGCGCGCTTCCGGATACAAGTGCAAAGCGGGACTCACACCTATTGGGAACGGCTCCCTTACCGGGTCCGCTGCGGCCGGCGCGTAAGTTCTCAGTACGGCTTTTCGTGAAGGAGGAGAAGATGACCCCGACAAAAAAACTCATCCTGGCCCTGCTGGCGGAATGCGTTCTTTTGCTCTCAAGTGCGACCGGCGTCGCACAACAATCGCAGGGTTCGTATTCCTTGCCGGCGAACCAAATAATCCCGGGCCGCCCATGGACCAGCATTATTCCGGATCCAGACAAGTTTGATTGGAGCACCCGAGACGGCGTCCGGCCCGGATACCGCTATCGCGGAATGCTGCCGATGCAGCAAAAGTTCTACGAGTACATTCAGCAGAAGAGACGCGCCAACGTGCCGCTCAGCTCTGCCGAGCAGGCCACGATCCGCTGGCTAATCACTTCGCGGCGTTGGCCCGAGGCGCCGCAGCCCAATGCCTTTTGGTCAGCCTTCATGCGCTATCTGCGCCAGCAGTCCACGACCGAGCTCAATGTGGCGCAGGGCCTCATGGTGAATGAACTGCTGTCGCGCGGGCTGGTTCCGGTTGATATGCCCCCTAATCAGAATTTCCAGCGTGTTCGCGATTATCTCAACTCGGGCCCATTTCATTCTCGCAACTGGTTCGAACGCATTTTTGGTCGCGTCGAGCCATGGATGGACAACTTGTATGCGGGCTACGGATTCGACATGCGCCCAAGCGCCCCATCGGGCAATTCGTTCCCGGGCGGAGATCCTTTCAACGGTCTAAAGGTTGGTTACAACATCAGTGGTGCGTCGCTGAGCCCGCCGGTCGACAAGGAGGGCTTCACGATCAGTCGCAGCTACCAAGGTGTTCTGGGCACCGGCACGCTGACGATCTCTGGAACATACCGCGTAGGCGGGTATGGCGCTGATGTAAGCCTCAGTGTTTGGGCCGGAGATAAAAAGGAAGAGAAGAAACTCTACACCGAGAACACAGGCAGCAGCGGCAATCCACAGAACTTCAGTCTTTCAGTGCCGATTCCCGCGGGTGCGCGCACCGGCGGTTTCGCTATTCGTCTGGATGGACGTTATTCGATGGGTGGCGGTCATCGCGGCTGTTACGTGACGGGCGACTTCGGTCCTTCGGCTGAGCAGATTGCGGCCGATAAGGCAGCCGCGGACGCCAAGTGGCGCCAGGAAGTCGAAGACACCATTCGCCGTTTAGATTATCAAAACACTCCCGAAGGAAAAGAGATCGAGGAGATGCGCAAGGCGCTGGCCGGCGGCGATGCGTCATGGAAAGCATTCCTTGATCAACGCCTCGAACAAATGCAAGGCGACACTTCGCCTGAAATGGCGGAATTCAACGAGCTGGAAAACGCGATGACCGCCGGCGGCCCCGAGTGGGAACGCTATGTAGCCGCGCACGGGAACACAGGTTCTGCGGATGCGTCCACTGTTGGTTCGCTCGTTAAGTCGGGCCGGAACTCTTACGAGAGCGGCAAATACGCGGAAGCTGTGGATGCGTTCACGAAGGCAATTCAGGCGAATCCAAATTCAGCGGACGCTTACGCCGGTCGTGGTCTGGCAAAGCGCGGATTGAATGACAACGCGGGCGCAATGGCTGATATCACTCGTGCCCTCGAACTGGATCCAAAAAACGCCGACGCCTATCGCGCTCGCAGTATGGTGAAACGGACCCAAAACGATTATCAGGGTGCGTTGGCCGATGCGGATCGCTCAGTCCAATTCGCGCCGAATAACTATCGAGCCTACCTCACGCGCGGGTTGGCAAAGAACGGTCTCACCGATCTTAACGGCGCGTTAGCAGATTACAACCGCGCAATCGAGCTTAATCCAAATTATGCTCAGTCATATTTGTACCGCGGCAATACTCGACTAAGTCTCAAAGACGATCGTGGAGCACTCAGCGATTTCGATCGCTTCATTGCCGCCAATCAATCCAACAGTGTCGCTTATAACAACCGCGGACTGGCGAAGGAAAGGTTGGGTGATACGCGGGGCGCTATCGCGGACTATGAAACGGCAGTCAGGCTTAGCCCGAATGATGAAACGGCGAAGAAGAACCTCGCGAGGGTTAGCGCCACTGGAAACAAGTCGCCTGGCGCAGCCGCGGGCGCCATCTTCAACAACGGAAACATCGGCGGCGTTGCCAACGGACCGACCGAGGCCACCGTGTTCACGATAAGTCAGCCGCACTTCATCACGACTATTGAGAATTACCACTGGAACTATGGACGCGGCGCGCAAGGCGGGACAATCGCGCTGCGTAGCAGCAATGGAACGGTCTATGGTCCATGGACGGTATTAACCAGCAGCGGGCAAGGCGGCGCCCCAAATGTAGGGTGGAGCTGCTCACCCAACCTGGTCATCCCCGCGGGAACCTACACGATCGTCGATTCCGATCCGGCGACCTGGTCACACAACTCTGAGAGTGGAGCCCGGGGCTTCAGCAAAGTCACGGGCTATCCGGCTTCGCCCGATCGCATTACTCAGGTTACGCGACCGCCGGCACCCAGGCAGACTACCGGAGAAGTCACCGCGATTTTCGAGAACAAATCACTCGAGAACGTGCACATCTTTGTCGAAGGCGAAACGTTTAGTCCGAGCAACCGTTTGGCGCCGGGCGAGACGCGGCGAGTTGTGGTCCGCGTTCCGGCGAATGGCCGAATCAAGCTCTACGCCGGCCGAAACGGTCAATTAATCGCGACAAAATTCTGGGACGGCGATCCCGAACAGCCGGGTCGTTATCCGCATGTAGTCTTTAGCGCCAGCGGACAGCTACTGGTAATGACCGCTTTGAGGTGAAACGCGCCGTCATGTTCACGGCCGTCAGTCACTCCGGGGCCCGCAGTTTTGTGTGGACCGAAAAGAACAAAGCGACGTGAGGAGAAGAGCCGAAGATACTCAGTAACAAGGAACTGATACAAGGAGGACACGACATAAGAAAGCTGGCCGCCATCGTTGCGATATTGATGTTGTCTTTGGGCGCAAGTGCGCAAACGCCCGTAACTGAATTCCAGGCCTTCTGGGACGAGTTCAGATCGGCGGTCCTCCAGGACGATAAGGCTCGCATCGCCGCTCTGACTTCGTTCCCTTTCACCACGCGCGGACCTTTCGATCGGGATCCCACGATCAACCATAGTCGCGCCTGGTTTCTAGAAAAAATTGACGGACTGCTGGCGCAAAAACACTACCGCTATAAAGGACCAAAGATGGAGCCGTTCACCATGCGGCAACTGATTGAAGAGAAAACAACTATCTCCGCCAAAGATTTCAACGGCGGTAACAGCCGGGTATGGGTCGAAGACTTTGTATTCGAGAAAAGACGGGGCCGTTGGTTCTTTGCTTTTGCCTACACGGAAAAGTGAGATTCCGGGCAGAACATCGAGCCGGCTCAAAAAATTGATGAGCCGGTGGCCAGCGGCAACGCTGGTTCGAGCGAGGCGGAGTTTGACAGTCGATGGAGGTGAATATCATGACAAGTGAAAGGAAATTCAAGTTCGGAATTCTGGCAGCTGCGCTGCTCATGCTGGTTAGTCAAACCAGCTACTCGCAGCAAACAGCCAGCTGGGGCACACAGGCTGATTCGCTGCGCGGTCGCAACGGTCAGCAATTCACTTATGTATGTCCGGGCGGTGGATCGATTAGCAGCCGCGTCTGGGGCACAAACGTGTACACGGATGATTCCTCGGTCTGCTCAGCCGCAGTTCACGCGGGCTACATCAATGCCGCAAGTGGCGGCACCGTGACAATCGAGATTCGAGCGGGACAAGCCTCGTATCAGGGTGTCACGCGCAACGGAGTGACAAGCAGGTCCTATGGCTCATGGGCCGGTAGCTTCGTCGTTGTCGGCGCTAATACTGCAAACAACGCGGCACAGCAAATCGATTGGAACACGGATGCCACTGCTCTCCGCGGACGCAACGGCCAACGCTATACGTTCTCTTGTTCGGCCGGCAGCATCAGCGGACGCATTTGGGGCACGGAT
>Ga0157378_10005995_pt1 | contig 10651 bp, 6 predicted proteins | sample M65metaG_FD_115309 | JGI IMG/M metagenome (GOLD analysis project Ga0157378, IMG submission 115309) | Miscanthus rhizosphere microbial communities from Kellogg Biological Station, Michigan, USA - M6-5 metaG | ecosystem: Host-associated > Plants > Roots > Rhizosphere > Soil | place: USA: Michigan...
AACCGGTCGGCGGTGGCCCGTCGTCGAACACATGACCGAGGTGTCCGCCGCAGCGCTGGCAATGCACTTCATCGCGCACCATGCCGAGCGTCGTGTCGACGCGCTGCGCGACCGCATCCGGTAGCGGCTTCCAGAAGCTCGGCCAGCCGGTGCGGCTGTCGTACTTGGTGTCGGACGAAAACAGATCCAGAGCGCACCCGGCGCAAGCGAACGTGCCGCGCCGCGTCTCGTGATCGAGCGGACTGCTGAACGGGCGTTCGGTGGCTTCCTCGCGCAACGTGGCGTATTGCGCCGGACTGAGCAGCGCACGCCACTCGGCATCGCTGTGATGCACCTCGAACGTACTCGCATCAGCCAGATGTGCCTGCGCTCCGCCGGAAAAGCGGCAGCCAGGCAGCAGCAGACTGCCGGCGTAGGCGCCGATCGCGCCGAGCAGTCGGCGCCGCATCGACGCGTGCTTGGGATTTCCTTGTTGGCTCATTGCTGGATCCGTTTTCACCGCACTCGAGCGCATAGACGTGCGCGGCGCGCGATTCCTTACAAACCGGATTCCTTACAAACCCTTGGGCCGGCAGCACGTCGCAAGATGCTAGTGCGCCGCGCGTTAGCTGTACGTGCAAGCCAGCGTGTCAGCGCGCAGTCGTCGCCGGCGCCGCCGGCAGGAACACGCTGAAGCGGCTGCCTTCGCCGCGCACGCTCCACACCGCGATGCGTCCGCCGAGCAGTTCGGCCAGCTTGCGGCTCAGGTACAACCCCAGTCCTGTGCCTTCGATGCGGCGTTTGGAGCCGGTGTCGACCTGCGCGAACGACTGGAACAGCTTGCCGAGGTCGGCTTCCGCGATGCCGACGCCGGTGTCGATCACGCTGATCTCCACCATGTTCGTGCGCGCATCGCGCTCGTGCAGTTGCAGGACCACCGAGCCGCGCTCGGTGAATTTCAGCGCATTGTTGCTCAGGTTGATCAGGATCTGGCTGAGCGAACGCCGGTCCGCCAGCACCGCCACGTCGAAGATCGGCACGCGCGCCTCCAGCACGAGCCCCTTGGCCGTCGCGGTCGGACGCAACGCCGTCACGACTTCGTCGATCACGCGTTGGCATGCGACCGGCTCGACATTGAGCTCGAGCTTGCCGGATTCGATCTTGGCCACGTCGAGCAGGTCGTTGATCAGCGACAACAGATGCTTCGCGCTCAGCTGCACGGTGCGCAGCTGCTTTTCCTGCTCCGCGTTGAGCGGACCGGGCAAGCGCATCAGCATCGTTCCGGTGAAGCCGATGATCGCATTCAGCGGCGTGCGCAACTCGTGCGACATCGTCGCCAGGAACTCCGATTTCATGCGGTCGCTCGACTCGGCCTGTTCCTTGGCGATGATCAACTCGGCCGTGCGCTCGGCCACCTTGCGCTCCAGATCCGACTTCGCATCGAGCAGGGTCTGCTCGATGCGTTTGCGCGCGGTGATGTCGAGCGACAGCACGAACACGCCCTCCGCCGCCGGCTGGATGCTCAACTCGAACCAGGCGCTGGATCCGTCCGGGTAGGTGAATTCCGTCTCGACGTGCGCGCCCGTGCCCTGCTCCATGCAATGGCGCAATTCCTGAAAGATCGTCGTTTGCTCGATCCCCGGGAACGATGCGAGCATCGACTTGCCAACCAGATCCTCGATGCGATGCCGGCCCTGCTCCGCCGCGGTCTGGTTGACATACACGTAGCGCCAGTCGCGATCGATGATCTGACAGCCCTCGAGCATGCGGTCGAGCGTGCCGCGAAAGCGCGTCTCGCTTTCGCGCAGCGCCGCCTCGCGCGCCTCGATGCCGGCGAGCATCGCGTTGACGCCGTGCGCCAGCTGGCCGATCTCGTCGTTGCCATGCGGCCGCGCGCGCAGCGAAAAATCCTCGCGCGCAGTGATGTCGGCGACGGTGGCGGCAAGATCGAGCAGCGGCCGCGATAGCTGCCGCTGCAGCGCACGCGACAACAGGTACGCGACCAGCAACGCCAGCGCGCCCAGCGCCAGCGCCACGCGCAAGCTGCTCCACAGCCGCTCGCGCAGCACCACGCCGATGTCGAAATCCAGGTACAGCGTGCCCAGCCGCCGCTCGCGTTCGCGCATCGGCTGGAAACCGATCAGATGCTGGCCTTCGAAACGATAGCCGTCCGTTCCCGGCTGCGCCGGCAGCGTCGCTGCAGCAGTGTCGGGGGGGTAGGTCGCGAACAAGGTGCCGGTCTGATCGTAGATCGCGGCCATGGCGACGCGCTCGTTTGCCTTGAGCGCGGCCAGGATATCCTCGGCGTCGTGGCGATTCTGGAATGCCAGCGCGGCGGTGGCGTTGGTGCTAATGATCGCGCCGAGCGTGCTGAGTTGACGCACCGTGCCCTGGCGCAGCACGGCATAGTCGTAGGCGAGAAATATCGATTGCATCAGCAGCAGCACGACGACGCTGGTCGCCAGAATGCTGCCGGCAATCTTGCGCCGTATCGGTACATTGCGCAGCATCAGTGCGGCTCTCTCGCGGCACCGACCAGTTCGGCCACGCGCAGCAGCTTCGAACTGATCGTCAGGCCCGCCGCGCGTGCCGCTTCGAGATTGATGCGCAGGCGCACGCGATTGTCCTCGGTCACGAAACCGACCATGCCGCCGCGCTCGCCGAAGCCGCGTGCGTCGCTCACCGTGAGTGCGCGCGAGCCGCGCGCATGCTGCAGGATCGTGTCGAGGCGCGCGCTTTCGGATTGACTGATGAACAGGATCTGGCAGTGCGCCGCCTCCTCGGCACGCTCGATGCGGCGCACGCTCAAGGCGCGGCTCGCGACACGCTCGCCGCGCACCGCATCGTCGAGATAGCGCCCGAACGGATCCTCGCCGAGCACGCAGATCACGATCGGGTCGCTCGAATCGGCAAAGGTCGCCGGGGGCCAGTCGACGAACTGGGTGAAGTTGAACAGGAATACTGCCTTGACCTGGTATTCCTGCAACGCGGCGGCGCGCAGCAGCGGCGCTGCGAACAGCAGCAGCATGATGGTCGCAAGGCGCTTCAGAAGCGCCATGCCACCTTGCCGTAGATCGAGCGCTCGATCGCGACCTGTTGCGGGCCGGGGAAGCCGTATTGCGCGCGTTGCGCGTGCAACAGGTTTTGCCCGGCCAGCGACACTTCGACCCGATCGCTTACATGCCAGCCGACGCGCAAGTCCAGATCTAGATGGCCGTCGACCGGAAGGGTGGTCGGACCGCTGTTGATGCGGCGCGTCGAGGTCCAGCGCAATAGCGCGTCGAACTCGACCCGCGGCGACAGATCGAGCGAGGAGCGCAGTGATGCGCGCGAATGCGGATCGGCGATTTCGTTCAGCGCGGCGTTGAAATCGTATTGCCCGGGACGAACGTGCAGATGCTCGTGCAGCGGGTCGTAGCTCGCATGCCAGCGCCAGTTGTCGCTGGCCTGGAAATCGGCGGCCAGCTCGACCCCGTGCGTTTCGCCCTCGACGTTGTTCTGGAAATACAGCGGCAGCACCGCGGGCGGCGTGATCGAGGCACTGCGCACGTGACCGTAGTCGTTGTAGAACGCGGCCGCGGACAGTGTCAGGCGCTCGCTGAACTGCGCGCGGTAGCCGAGCTCGCGCGCGATCACCGTTTCCGATATGAATGTGTGCGAACCCAGCAGCACCTGCAGCGGTCCGCCCGGCGCCGGCTGCGCCAGATCGCGGTCGATACGCGACGGCGTGCGCACCGCGCGCGACGTGGCCGCCCACAGCATCTGGCCATCGCCGAAGCGCCAGCTTGCGCGCACGCTCGGTTCGAGTTCCCAGCCGGTGTAGTCGTTGTGTTCGATCTTGCTGCCGACGATCAGCGCGACGCGCTCGCCCAACGCGACTTCATCCTGCGCGAACCCGCTGAACAGGTTCTGGTCGAGCAGCGGCGGCAGGAAGGCGATCGCCGGTGCATTGGTCACCTCGTCGCGCGTGTGGCGGAAGCCAAGACCCCACTGCACCTCGTTGCGCGGATCCAGCATGAAGCGGTGTTGGAAATCCAGATCCAGCGTGTCGAGATCGTCGATCAGGAATCCCGCCGCGGCCAGCGCGTGACCGCCGATCACGAACGCCGGAATCGGATCGCGCAGATGCGTGCGGTCGTAGTACACCTGCAAGCTCATGTCCGCGCCACCGGCGTAGCTGTGCGACCAGCGCGCCAGCAGGTTGCCGCCGTCGACCTGTGCCTGGTTGCCGGCAACGACGTCTTCGCTGCCGCGGTAGTAGTCGCCCTGCACGGTCAGCTGCGTGCGCGCGGATACGTCCACATCCAGACGAAAACCGCCCTGCCCTTGATCCCACGCATCGTGCGCCGCAGCGCCGGCAGCGAGTGCGTCGTGCGCGCGGCCGAACTGCTGCGCATAGACGCGCACGTGCACGTCCGGCGCGAGCGACCCACCGTAGCGCGCGACGACGAGGTCGCGTAGCTGGTCGCCGGCAGACGCTTCGACGTATCCGCCGAGCGTGTCGCGCGCTTTCTTCGTGATGATGTTGATCACGCCGTTGACCGCATTCGCGCCCCACTGCGTACCGCCGGGGCCACTGATCACCTCGATCCGGTCGATGTCGGCCAGCGGGTAGTTCTGCACGTCCCAGAACACGCCGGAAAACAGCGGCGTGTACACGCTGCGGCCATCGATCAGCACGAGCAGCTTGTTCGCCAGCGCCGTGTTGAAGCCGCGCGCGGTGATCGCCCAGTCGTGCGCATTCTTCTGCGCTACGTCGAGGTTGTCGGCCAAGCGCAGCGCTTCGGGGATGCTGGTCGCGCCGGAGCGGCGGATCTGATCCGACGTGATCACCTGCACGGCCGATGCGGCGCTCGACAGTTTCTGCGGATGGCGCGACACCGAGACGACCTCGACGTTGGCCAGGTCCTCGAGGCTCAGCTGCTTGAGCTCGCCGGTGCTGGCGGCGAGGCTGTCGTCGGCGACGTGCGCCGCTGCCGGAGCGGCTGCGCGGCAATACCCCAAGGCGCACACCAGCACACAGGCAAGGTGCCATGATCCGACATATATATGTATCGCGCCACGCGCCCCGTTGCGGCGCGGACTCCTTGCGCGGCGGCCAGCTTCCTGCACGAATCCCCCCTCGGCCAGCGGCCCTCGAGGCCGGACTGCGTCCGCGCTCACCCGATGCGAGGACCGGAAAATTCTGCGCCATGGCCATTGCGCAAGCCCAGTGTAAACGTTGACAGTTGCCCCCCTCGCGGATTCCACCTTGAATGCCTTGGCCTGGCGCTCGCGCGCCCGCGCGCGCCGGAACCCGGCGCCGCGCCGGTTCACGCGCCGCTCGGCCGTGTGAGGCGAAGGCGTTCATGGCACAGGTTTTGATAATCGAAGACAACCCGGAGAATCTCGAGCTGATGTCGTATCTGCTCCGGGCTTTCGGACACGCCACGATCTCGACCGACGACGGCGAGCGCGGCGCCCAGATGACTCGCGCCGAACAACCCGATCTGGTCGTGTGCGACGTGCAATTGCACGGCATCGACGGTTACGAGGTCGTGCGTCGGCTCAAGGCGGACGATGCGCTGAAACAGATTCCGATCGTCGCGGTGACCGCGCTGGCGATGGCAGGCGATCGCGCCAAGGGACTGGCGCTCGGCTTCGACGGCTACATCGCCAAACCTATCGATCCGGAAAAGTTCGTGCAGCAGGTCGAGGCATTCCTGCCGGCATCCAAGCGTGGTTGCGCGCCGGACCTGAGCGCGAACCAGCACTACGATCGCGCGCAGTCGCGCGGTGCGCGCCAGGAAACGATCCTGGCCGTGGACGATTCACCGACCAATCGCGAACTCATTTATCAGACGCTGACACCGTTCGGCTACGACGTGCATCTCGCGCACACCGTACCGGCGGCGATGCAGCTGGCGGCATCGATGGAACTGGACTTGATCCTTTCGGATCTGCACATGCCGGGCGAAGATGGCTTCAATTTCATCCGCCAGGTCAAGGCCGACCCCCAGTTGGCGAAATTGCCGTTCATGTTCATCAGTTCGTCCGTGTGGGGCGAGCAGGAGCGCACGGCAGCCATGGAGCTCGGCGTGACCCGGTTTCTGTTGAGGCCGATCGAGCCTCAGGCACTGCTCGACGAAATCGCGGCATGCCTCGCGCGTCACCGGGAGAACTCGCATGGCGCGCATCCTCGTTGTTGACGACCACGGCATCAACCGCGAATTCCTCGAGACGCTGCTGCGTTACGCCGGCTATGAAGTGATCCAGGCAAGCAACGGCGCCGAAGCGCTGAACCTGGTGCGCGAACGGCGACCGGATCTGGTCATCACCGATGTGCTGATGCCGGTCATGGGCGGTGTCGAATTCGCCGACCGCGTGCGCGCCGATGCCACGATCGCGCACACGCCGATCATCTTCTACACCGCGACATACCGCGATCCACAAGCGCGGCTGCTGGCCGATTCGGTCAACGTCAACACCGTGCTGATCAAGCCGGCCGAACCGCAGGCGATTCTCGACGCGGTGGCAAGCGCACTCGATCTTGGGCCGGCGCCGTCGCTGGTGCCGGAAACGGCGGCGACCTATCCGAGTTTCCTTGCCGCGAAACTGCCCGCCTACATGCGCGATCTGGTCAGCCTGCAAGACCGCTTGCGCCGCATGCACGACCAGGCGATCGAGCAGCGCCATAACCGCGAGCCGGTCGACGATCGCGAGCAGATCGCGCATTCCTTCCAGACACTGAGCCTGCGTTTGACCAAATTGCTCGAGCTGAGCCTGGCGCTGTCGTCGGAGCGCTATTCGGAAAACCTGCTGGCGCGATTCTGCGTCGTCGCGCAGGACATCATGAGCTGCCGTTACGCCGCGGCAGGCATCTTCAACGCCGAGGATCATCATCTGCTGCGCTGGGGCGGCTCCGGCTTCAGCGACGACGAAAAGAAGCAGCTGACCGCGATGGATCCGAAGGTCGGCATCCTCGGCGAAGTCATCGCATCCGGCGCACCGCAGCGTACCGCGCGCCAGGAGCGCGCGACGGCGTTCGGTCTGCCGACGTTTCATCCGGCGGTCAACTCGATACTCGCGGTGCCGGTGCCGATGCGCTCGGCGGTGCCGCTCGTGGGCTGGATCTATTTCGCCGACAAGAGCGACGGTCGGCCGTTCGACCGCGAGGACGAGCAACTCGCGACCACGCTCGCCGCGCAATTGTCGCTGGCGCACGGCAACCTCGCGTTGTACGAGGAGATCCAGCAGCACGCGATCCGGCTCGAGCTCGAAGTCGCCGAGCGGCGACGCGCACAGGACGAACTCGCGCACCGCATGACGCACGACCAGATCACCGGCCTGCCGCGCTTCGTGCTGATCGAGGAACATCTGCAATCGGCGATCATCGACGCCGCCGCGCACGGCAACCGCATCGTCGTGCTGTACGTGGACCTGGACCGCTTCCACACGATCAACGAAACGCGTGGCCGCCCGGTTGGCGACCAGGTGTTGCGCGTGGTCGGCGAGCGCCTCACCGCGATGGTGCACGGCCGCGGCTGGGTCGCGCACGTGGCAGGCGACGAATTTGCCGCGGTGCTGCTCGACACCACCGGCGCGAAGGACCAACTGGAGCTGGCCGACGCCGCGCGCCTGCGCATCGGCAAGCCCATCCAGCACGGTGAACAGCGCGTCTATGTCACTTGCAGCGTCGGCGTCAGCTGCTATCCGGACAACGGCGCCAGCGCGCAAGAGCTGCTGCGCGAGGCCGAAGCGGCGATGCTGCGCGCCAAGCGCGAAGGACGCAACGCGGTCAGCGCGTTCTCGAACGAGCACAAGCAGGATCTGGAGGATACGCGTGCGCTCGGCATGCGCCTGCGCGACGCGATCCGCGACAATCAGTTCATCGTGCATTACCAGCCGATGATCAGCGGGCAGGATTGGCAGATCCTCGGCTTCGAGGCGCTGGTGCGCTGGCAGAGTCCGGAACTCGGCCTGCTCGCGCCGGACCGCTTCATCGGCGTGGCCGAGGAACTCGGTCTGATCGTCGAGATCGGCAGCTTCGTGATCGAAACCGCATGCGAGCAAACCCGCCAGTGGCTCGACACGGGGCTGAGTAATTTCGTCATCTCGGTCAACGTCTCTGCGTCACAACTGCATCGACCTGACTTCGTCGAAGAGATACGCGCCGCGTTGCAACGCTGGAAGATTCCGCCGGGCTACATCGAGGTGGAACTGACCGAAAGCGCCACCACCGAGAACGTCGAAAGCGTCGCGAGTGCGATGCGCGCGTTGAAGGCGCTCGGCGTGCGCATCGCGCTGGACGATTTCGGCACCGGCTATTCGAGCCTGAACTACCTGCGCCACTTCCCCGCCGACAAGCTCAAGATCGACCAGAGCTTCGTGCGCGACATCACCTCCGATGCGAGCTCCGCCGGCATCTGCCGCACGATCATCTCGCTCGGCCATCAGCTCGGCATGAACGTGCTGGCCGAAGGCGTGGAGAACGCAGCGCAGGTGGGCTACCTGCTGCGCAACGAGTGCGATCATTTTCAGGGCTACTATTTCAGCCGCCCGGTGGCCGCGAGCAAGGCGACCGACCTGCTGCGCCACCGCTACATCACGCAGGACACGGTGCTGCAACGGCCGAAGGAACAGACCCTGCTGCTGGTGGACGACGAGGAAAACATCCTGCGCGCGCTGACGCGCGCACTGCGCCGCGACGGCTATCGCATTCTCACGGCAACCGGCGCGCGCGAAGGTTTCGAGTTGCTGGCTGAGAACGACGTGCAGGTGATCATCTCCGATCAACGCATGCCCGAGACGTCCGGTACCGAGTTCCTGAGCCAAGTGAAGCAGATGTATCCGCAAACGTTGCGCATGGTGCTCAGCGGATACACCGATCTGACCGCGGTCACCGACGCGATCAACCGCGGCGCGATCTACAAATTCCTGACCAAGCCGTGGAACGACGATGAGTTGCGCACGCAGATCCGCGATGCGTTCCGGATTGCGCAGCGCCAGGAGAGAAGCAGGAGCACGGAGACATCGTGACGCGTGCACGCACCGCGACCATCGCGGCGCGTGATCGAAGAATCGAGAAGGGGGAACATGGATGACTAGCGTGCCGAAGCAAACGCCGCGCGCGCCGTCCGACGAGACCGAGGTCGGACAGTTGCTCGACGGTGTGCCGATACCGCTGCTGTTCACGAACGTCGACGGCAGCGTGTTGTGGCTCAACGCAAGCGCGCGTGAGCTCGACGCCTGGCTGCGGCGCGACGACCCGTCGTGCAATCTCGAGGCGGAACTGGCACCGGCGCTGCGCAACATCCCGCGGTCGGCATCTGGGCAAGGCGACTTGATGGTCTCGCTGCATCAGCGCTCCGGGGGCACCCGGGCCTATAACGCCGTGTTCCAGCATCTGCCGAGCGCGGCCACGCGCGACGGCATCTACGCGACCGCGCTGGTTGAAGCCGGATCCGACATCGAGCAGGCCCGCTCCAAGACCACGCGCAGCGAAATCGCGCAGGCGCGAATCGAGGATGTGCAGCGCCAGTTGCTGCAGGCCGATCGCATGGCCTCGATCGGCCAGCTTGCCGCCGGCGTGGCGCACGAGATCAACAACCCGATCGGCTACATCCAGTCGAATCTCGGCACGTTGAAGGACTACGTGTCGAGCTTGCTGCGCCTGATCGACGCGCAGGATAGCGCACTGCACCTCCTGCACGCCGAACAACCCGAACAGGCACAGCAAATCGACCAGCTCCGCGAAGAACTCGATTTCGAGTTTCTGGCCAAGGATCTGCCGACGCTGTTGGCAGAGTCGCAGGAAGGCATCGCGCGCGTGCGCAAGATCATCCAGGACCTGCGCGAATTCTCGCGCGCCGGCCATTCGGAAAGCTGGACCATCACCGACATCCACGCCGGCCTCGACAGCACGGTCAACATCGTCTGGAACGACCTGAAGTACAAGGTCGAACTGTTCAAGCGCTACGGCCACGTTCCGCCGGTCGAGTGCCTGCCGTCGCAGCTCAACCAGGTGTTCCTCAACATCCTGGTCAATGCCGGGCATGCGATCGAACAGCGCGGCCAGATCACGATCGCCACGCGTGCCGACGCGGACATGGTCTACATCGAGATCTCCGACACCGGCAAGGGCATCGCCGAGGAACACCTGGCGCGCGTGTTCGAGCCATTCTTCACGACCAAGCCGATCGGCAAGGGCACCGGCCTCGGCCTGTCGATCTCGTACGGCATCATCAAGAAGCACAATGGCGAGATCGACGTACGCAGCGAAGTCGGCGTGGGGACCACATTTCTGATCCGTTTGCCGCTGCGCCAACCGCCCGGCAAAACCGCCGCAGCAGGCGGCGCCGAGACAACAACCTGAGCAAACGCGAATCGCCGGGGGAAATGATGTATCGGATCATGCTGGTCGACGACGAAGCGAACATGCTGTCCGCGCTGCGCCGCGTACTGGCGACGCTGCCGACAGACGAACTCGACGGCGAGCGGCCGCAAGTCGAAACGTTCACCTCGGCGCACGAAGCGTTGCGACGCGCCACTACCACGCCGATCGATCTCGTCATCTCCGACTACCGTATGCCAGAGATGAGCGGCGTGGAATTCCTGGCGCAATTGCTCCGCTTGCAACCCGACGTGGCGCGGCTGATCCTCAGCGCGTACGCCGACCTCGACGCGATGACCG
>Ga0157378_10005996_pt1 | contig 10650 bp, 11 predicted proteins | sample M65metaG_FD_115309 | JGI IMG/M metagenome (GOLD analysis project Ga0157378, IMG submission 115309) | Miscanthus rhizosphere microbial communities from Kellogg Biological Station, Michigan, USA - M6-5 metaG | ecosystem: Host-associated > Plants > Roots > Rhizosphere > Soil | place: USA: Michigan...
CGCCTTTGCCCATGTAGCGCCACTAGGCGCGCGGTTTGAGCTTGAGTTCTTCCTTTTTTGGCACTTCGAGCTTTGCGGCGGCGGCGGCGAGTTCGCCGTAGCCGGCCTTTTTTCCCGACTTGCTGTGCATCACCTGGTGAGCGCCGGTGGAGCATTCGGATTCGGGCACGCCCCATTGTTGCGCGGCGGCGCGAACCAGCATGAGTCTTGCGGCAGCGCCGGTTTCCCGCAGCGTGTCGAAGGAACCGCGTACGGAATGAGAACCGTCGGTATCCTGGTCGCCGTATTTTTCGTCGCCGACGGCCTGGACGATTTTCACGCGGTTCCAATCGGCGTCGAGTTCGTCGGCGATGATGCGGGGAAGGGCGGTCTTGCTGCCGCTGCCCATTTCGGAGCGGTGGGCGATGGTGTAGACGGTTCCGTCGGTATCGATCGCCAGGTACACGCTCGGAGAAAGCGGTCCTTTGAGAGCGATGTCGGCGACGCCGTTGGGAGCGCCGGCTCGGGCGCCAGCCAGAGTTTCCGCGGGAAGGTAGCGGGCGGCGAGAACGAAGGCGCCTGCGCTTGCGATTTGGCGGAGAAAGTCCCGTCGCGAGCTGCCGGACGGCGAGGACCCAGGGCGGGACGGGCCTGCGGATACGTTTTCGATGGCGATCACGAAACCCTCCGGTTTTTCGGCGATTTTCAGAGCTTCATGGTAACGCCGTTTTCGGTTTCTGCAAATCGCGGAACACCGAGCCAGGCTGGCGGGATAAGCCACTTCCGCACAGCGGCTCTGGAAGGGTCAGCGCACGAGCGAAAGATCGAGGTTGCTGACGAGTTGGTCGCCTTCGGGAGGATCGATCTGGACGGTGACGTCCTGCTTGACGAAGGCTTCGGCGCGAAAGTCGAGCAGGATCGTTGCGCCGACCAGGAAGCAGCTGTACTCATTGCAATTGTAATCCGGCCGGCCCTGTTGCGAGATCGGCTCGAGGATTTTTTCGCCGTCGAAGACGGTGACCTGAAAATCGCGCCAAAAATCGGAAGGACGCGGAACCATGGCAGGCCGGCTCGCGCGCGAATTGGCGGGCGGGACGAGCGCGGGATAGGAATCAGTGAAGCGGATAGCGACCTGGATCTGTACAGTTTCGGCCTGACCGCGGTGGTCTATCTGAGCTTGTTGCGCGCTGTAGTTTCCGACGTGGTTGCTGGAAGCCAGGACCGCCAGCGCGAAGGGCGTAAGGTAGGTGACCGAAGAGATCTGCGGGCCGTAGTCCGGAATCGGAAAATACAGCGTGTATTTTTCGAGCGCGCGGGAGATGGATTCGTCGTGACGCTGGCCGAGGAAGTAGGCTTCGCGGACGGCTTCTTCGGAAAGGGGAGTCTGGAAAGCGAAGGCCGGCTCGAGGAAAAGAACAGCGGAGCAGAGGAGAGCGGCGGGCGCGCGAAGGATTGGTTGGGCGGCAAAATGACGTCGCCCGTGGCCGCGAAGATGCCAGCGCTGTTTACTTTTTTTCATGGGAAGTACTGAAGCCAAAATCGGTCATCAGCAGCTGTGCTTCGTCGCTATCCACGGGCTTCAGTTTCAGAAACCCCAAAAGCTCGGTCTTGCTCCAACGATCACGAACGATGAAAAAGTAATTGTTACCGGCTTGAGCTGTGAAGTGGAGCGCGGCTGCTCTTGGCGCGAGTGGGCCGGTTTCAATTGTGGACTGCCAGAGAGCGCAGAGATGATGTTCGCCAGGGTCTACGGAAACGTAAAAGTACGCGTTCGATTGCGTAGCGCCGACCCAAGCGCGATCCAGACCAAATCGCGTGGTAGGCCGCGGATTGCTGAAAAACCGCGAATCATCCTGAAGCACATAGACGAGGGCTTTACCCGGATCGGGTTTAGCGAAGGGATGCTGGGAGCGATCGGTCTTTACATCGAACTTGATGTTTGGATCGCCGCATCCGGGGGACGAGGCAGTCTCGATTGGAGAAGCCTGCCCGAATGCGGGTGTGGCGAAGCAGAGCAGGAGAACGGGCAGGGCGATTCTCATGTAGGTCGGCTCCTGATAGCGAAGGCAAGCGGGGTGGTTGCCGTAAAGCCAGTGGTCATGAGTATAGACGGAAAAGGCCGAAGCGAGGTTGCGGCAGGCTATAGAGGGGCACCGTCGTTAGTGGATTGGGCCAGTCCACCCGAGGAGCTGATGGAAACGGTGCTGAAGCTGCAGCCGCCAAGCTTGACTGTGGCGGAGGTGTAGGTTCCTTGCGGAACGCTTACGGTCACAAGCGGTTCGGATGTTCCGTTGAGGTGCATGAATTCTGCCGGACCGTTGGAAACGCCGGGATCCAGAGCGTGCGGGTTGGTATCCAGGCCGACTTGTTTTCCTGTTTGATCGGTCAGAGTAAGGCTGGATATTGCGGTGCTAAATCTCACGAGCTTGTTGTTCGCGGTGCTCGTCAGAAGGACGACGACATTTGTGTTTGCCGGCTGCGAAGGAGGAGGATTGGAGCGGGCGTTGCCGCAGCCTCCTAGAAAAATCAAGAAGAGCGAGGAGGCAGCCGCCACAGGAACGATGGCCAGTGGCGGATAGGTAGGCAATAAGCGATTGAGGTGTCTTGCGAAGTACTGGATCAGGAAGGCTTTGCGAATTGATGAAGAATCGGGCGCAATCGATCGGTGGCCGCCGGGCAGGGTACCTCCGAGAGCTAATACTTACGAGACGTATTGATTATTTAACGTAACGGGGACCGGTCAGGTTTCAGATGCGGCGGGTGACGTTGGGGAACTCGAGCCAGACCTTAACGCCGCAGAAGTGTGAGCCTTCGGTGCAGATGGGTGTGGTGACACCGGCGCGAAGGTGGCAGGGCGGGCCGATGAATTTTGTGAGCTGCGGATGGACTTCGCGGAGTTGAGCGATTTCGTCGAGCGAGGATTGGTAGATTTCTTCCTGGGCATTGAAGCAGGTGCGCATTGTCCATTTGTGGAGGAGGTGCAGAAGGGAGCCGGACTCGACAAGGCGGATGGACTTGGCGTTGGGGAGAAGATACAGCGCGATTTCCCGGGAAACGCCGCGGTCGAGGAGCTGGTTCTTACAGTGCCAGGCGTCGTGCATGGCGCGGTCATAGACTTCTTTGGCGCGCGGATGTTGTTGGAGAAGCACGGGCGTGATGTAGGCGGGCTCGCGCGTGTCGGCCAGCGTAAGCAGCGGACGCGAGCCGGGGATCATGCGGTGACGCTGGTCCTGACTGTCGGCGGTATGGCTGATTTTTTTCGCGAAGGTGTAGTTGGCGTGCTGCAGGGCGCGCATCATCGGCGCGTGTACACCGACGTTGAGAGTTTCCTGGCGGTAGGGATTGCGTGCGGGATTCAGCAGGCGATCGAGGGCTTCGTCGTCAGAGCATTCGGAGGCGGAAAGGCCGACGACGGCGCGGTAGGCAGAGGCGATGACAGCGGGGGCGTTCGCGGAGTAGTCGAGCAGCCTGGCGGTGCGGCCGTTGAGTTGCGCGTCGAATTCTTTGGCGAAGGCGTCGCCGTTTTGCGGGGAGCGATCTGACTCGCCGCGCCATTCGGGAAGTTCGTCGAGCGGCTCGATTCCGAAACGATCGAAAAATTGCGCGTCAATATTCTTGACGTGCGCAACCATTTCGCCGACGACAGCGCGCGCTTCGCTGGGCGTGTCGGAAGCGGCGCACATACGCCACAGCCGGTGCAGCACGATGCCGGAAACTGTGTGCACCATCGCGGTGAATGCAGCAACCGGCAAGACATAGCGGGCGATCTCGATGGCGCGCTTTTCGGCGGAGCGCTCGATTTTCTGAATACGTTTGGGGTGGGACATGGGGCCGAGGTGCCAGATGTCCTGCAGAATTTCACGGGCATCGGGAAGAAGAAGGGAGGAGAGTTCGCGATAGTAAGACCAGGCGCGGGCGATGGCGCGCTCGTAGATTGCCAGCGATTCAGCGTTGAAGTAGAGATCAACCGCGGGGACGTAGGCTTGCACGCGATCCATGCGCACGTAGCGCTGCGATTGCTGCTCGGAGTTGTAGAAAGGATGCGCGTGAAGAAAGGACCAGACGAACTGGCGGCTGACATTTTCCAGGCCGAATTCGAAATGCGCGTGCTGGTAGACGGTGTGGTGGCCGCTGAAAAAGGTTCCGGCTCCGATGTTGAGGCGTTGCTTGTCGGTGATTTCTTCGGGGCCGATCAAGCGAGGTGAATAGCAAGTACGCGCAGCGGCGATGGCGGAGTCGAAAGGATGCGCGCTGGCGTTGCGCAGCGTAACCCGCGGTGCGGCGGTCTCGACAAGCTCCGCGGAGTTTCCGCTTTCAAACATGCGCGATTGCGTGGCCATTTATCCGCTCAGGGTCTGCAAAGCAAACCCTTAGAGCCGGCTAGATTTTACATGGGGGGAACGTCGAAACGAAATTCGAAAAAAAACCTCGAAATTCGACCTGGGAACAATGCGTGTGCCAGATGAATTTCGAGGTTGTATCTTTTGTGTCTTCGGAACTTACTTCTTCGCGCCGCTCTTGGCTGCGGCGTCGGCGTATTTCTTGGTGAAGCGCTCGACGCGACCGGCAGTATCCACGAGCTTCTGCTTACCGGTAAAGAACGGATGGCAGCTGGAGCAGATTTCGACGTTCAGCCGGTCGCCTTTGATGGTCGAACGGGTCTGAAAATTACTGCCGCAGGCGCAGTGGACGGTTACGGGATGGTAGTTGGGATGAATACCGGGTTTCATGAGTCTCCAGTCTGTCGCGTCCGGTCTGCGCGGCTGACCCCGAGGAGCGGGTGTACAGCGGCGTCGCTAGGTCGCGAGGAACCATCAATTATAACTAGATTGCGCTGATTGCGCAAAACAGCGGCTTTTGCGCGGGAAAAAGAGAAACTACGAAACGAAACAGCAGCCTACGCGTACGGTATCCTCACTGAGGCGTTTGGTCCACAGACGCTTGAGGCTGACCCTGACGGGCGGCAGGATGGGAACGTGGAGGACGGCGAGCAGCGTTTCCGGAACGCTTTCGGTGGAAGGGAAGTCGAGCGCGACGCCGCCGAAGCCGAGGTCTACGACTCGGGCGCGCTGGACCGGCCGGTCGGCGAGAACGGCATAGGCATTGGTGCCGGACATTGAGACGCGTTCGGCTTTGCGTGGCGTGGCGTAGACGCGCAGTTCTTCGGGTGCGGCCGGAAACGTGGGCCCGGATGCTTCAAGAGGAGAGGCGGACCGAGCGGGCGGCGCGGGGCGAACTTCAATTGGAGCAGCGGGCGGCGGAGGCGGGACGGCCGGCTCGGGCGGGGGCACGGCAATTGGCGCTGGCGGTGCGGCCGCTGGGGCTCGGACGGGCGCAGGCGGTGCTGCGGTTTCCGCGGTTTTCCCTTCGACTTCCGCATGGCTGTTGTGTTTGAAGTGATAGAGGCGCTCATCAGCCAGACGGATCAGACTGTCGCGCTGGTCGCCATCTTGCGGGTAGGTAGCGACGCCGTGATCCATGCTGACCCTTACGCTGAGGTTCAACGGCCGGAGTATCTCCGAAAAAACTACGCCGATACGACGGCTGAGGGCGGAGGCTTGCGCCAGATCTGTCTGGGGAAGCAGCAGCGCGAACTCGTCTCCTCCGGTTCGGAAAGCGGAGTCTGACGTACGCAGGGCTTTGCGCAAGGTTGCGGCCGCGGCGTGCAACACGTCATCGCCGCGCGGGTGGCCGTGCTTGTCGTTTACTTCCTTGAAGCGGTGCAGATCCAAAGCCACAAGACTGAGCGGGTGAGCATAGCGGCGGGCGCGATTCAGCTCTTTATCAAAGGTTTCATCGAAGAGCCGGCGGTTCTGCAGGCCGGTGAGCGGGTCGGTTACCGCATTGCGTTCGAGGCTTTTGAGCTCCTCGTATTCGAGGACGACGGGCAGACGGTATCTGCCGGTGGCCGAGAGGACGTCCACGAGCGCGGTCTGAAATGAAACCAGCGAATCGGAGCGCTCAGAAAGCTGTGTGCGGCGCGCGAGCACTTCTTCCCAGACCGCCACGACCTGGCTTTCCGGAATGTCGATATGGGAAAGCGAGCGGAAGAAGCGCTGCAGGAACTGCGCACGCGCAACTGGCTCGAGACCCTCGAGCGTTTCAATCAACAAATCAAAGTATGCGTCGTTGGGACGCATGGGCGCGGGTAGCGGAGCGCCGGAGCTGGGTGTCACCGGTGTCGACCTGACCTCTAGATTTCCCCGCGGGGAGAGGGGCGAAATGATACCAAGGCTAGACAGGAGAGCAAGCAGAGTACCACTGGCCGAAGCTAAGACTCGCTCCCAAGACCGCTATTGTGCGCAAGACCATAGCACAAAAGGAGCGGCAGTGTCCGTCAGAAAATTCGCTGGAGTCAGTACTTAAGGAAAGCGGGAAGTATCGAAGAAAAAACAAAGATTAGGACAGCGGTTGCAGGAACTCCAACCCGAAAAGGCGCAATTCCCCCGCGGACTCCTGGCGACGGACGCGGGCAGAAATCGGAGGAGTCTCGTGGGGCACGAGGTCAGATGCCGGCGACGGGGTTGGAATGGTGAGCTGAATAACCTGTTCCATTTGAAGAAGATGCGAAGAGGCTATGCAGGCGCCTTTCGAGCTGATGTTTAGAGTTTTGGTCAGCTCAATGAAGCCAACGCCGAGCGCATTCGTACCCCGCAAAAAAACCGGGATTTGGATGCGAATGCGGGGGGCTTGCCGCTGTTGAGAGGTGGGCACCAAGTTTTCTGTCTTAAAAAGTTGACTCGTCACTGATCGCCTTCTAGTACCGTTGAACTAGTACGCTCGGAGCATCTAAAGTACCACACTCTCGATGGTTTTAAACACATTAAGCCACTGAAAATAAATTGGTTACCTGAAACAGGGGGTAGTTGGTATTCCAAGCGTAAAGGAAGGTAAATTCGCAAAAGTCCACAGAGTTGCCGCAATTGTGCAAATGGAACGTCTTTACCATTGACAGTCCTATGAGCGGGTGCGACCATCTTTGCGCGACCGGGTAGGGAAAATATTTACCACTCTTCACAAATCGGGGTGGATCTACGATGAGTGGGCGGGTGGTTGCGCCGGTCAAGCCGGAGGCGTCGTTTCCGACCGCAGTCGCGGTTTCCAGTCTGCGAGCCATCGTCGGCGCCATTGATAAACCTGTCCTGGTTTCTGATCGCCTGGGAAGAATTCTGGCGGTAAACGAAGCGGCCAAGCACTTCTTCGGTTTTCCTGTCGACTCTGAAGTAGAAAAGCTCAACCTATTCGAAGACTTACTCAAGTGGCACACCACGGAAGTAACCGAGGAACTTGCCGCGGGCAAAGGATTGATCGACCGGGAAGTCGAGCATGCCACGGGACGCAAGGTGGTCCGTATTCAGCCCGCGGCCGAATCGGACTGGCTGGTAACGCAGATCAAAGATAGGAACGCTGATGCGGAGGCCGTCGCCACGCAGCTGACGGTGCAGGAACTCTTGCAGGAACGCGAAATCACCTATCGGAATCTGCTGGCGGCCTATTTGAAACTTCAAGAAGTGAACCGGCAGAAGACCGTTTTCCTGGCGTCTGCCGCACATGAACTGAAGACTCCGCTGGCGGTCATCAAAGGGTACTACGATCTGTTGCTGGCCGGGTCGCTCGGTCGCTTGACGGAAAAGCAAAGAGACATCCTCGAGGAATCCAAAGAGAGCTGCGAGCGGCTGGTGCGGCTGGTCTCGATGTTCCTGAATTACTCCGCGCTCGAGAGCGGCAAGCTGGTTTTGCAACTGCGCGAAAATGATTTGCGCGATTGTCTGGATGAGATGGCCAAGCGCTGGGCCGAAGCGTTTCAGAGGAAAAACGTTCGCCTTGAAGTTCAGCTGGATCCTTCTATCCCCACATTCCGTTTCGATTACCAGAAAGTGCAGCAAGCTGCCGCAAACCTGTTGGATAACGCGCTCAAGCACACGCCATCGGGCGGTAACGTGACGTTGCTAGCCAAGCCGCATTTTTGGGAACGCCGGGTAGCAGAAGTCGCGCCCAGCCAGGAGCGGCGGCGGTTCCGCTTGCCGAGGCCGAACAGCGTCGAAGTGAGCGTCACAGACTCAGGCGGCGGAATTCCGGCCGAGCACCACCAGGAAATTTTTGAAGATTTCGTGCGTGTGGATCGCAATACCTCCGGCATGGGCCTGGGACTGGCTATTGCCAAGCGATTGGTGCAGGCGCATCGCGGAAAGATTTGGGTTGAGAGCGAAGCGAAAAAGGGAAGTACGTTCCGTTTTCTCCTGCCGATTGAACAGAGCTGACGCGACATGCGAGTTTCAGGAAAGGAAGACAGAAATGGCAGTTCGGGAAAAAATTCTGGTTGTCGATGACGAGCCGAGCATACGCAAGTACTTGCAGACCCTGCTTGAGGTGGATGGCTTCGATGTCGAAACGGTGAGCGGGGGGCGCGACGCGATCAAGCGTATCAGCGAAGGCTCGCGCCCTGATTTTGTGATTCTGGACGTATTGATGCCGGAAATGAATGGCATAGACACGCTGAAGGAACTGATGCAGGTGGATCGTTCGTTGAACGTGATCATGCTTTCCTGTTCGAACGAGGTAGGCACGGTGGTCGAAGCCATTCGCATCGGAGCGCATGACTATCTAACCAAGCCATTCGAGAAATCCGAACTCGACGCGGCGATGCTGAAGTCGCGGCAAAAGAAGGAACTGGCGTCGGAAAACCAGGCGCTCCGCGATTATTGTGACCAGGTTACCGAGGACCTTAGCTTCCTCGCGGCCAGTCCGCAGATGGTGCGTATCCGCCAGCAGATTCTGCAGATCGCCCCGGTGGACGTGCCCGTTTTTATCTGCGGTGAGAGCGGCGTCGGCAAGGAAGTTGTGGCCCGCATGATCCATCTTCGTTCGAAGCGCCGTAGCCAGCCGTTTGTGAAGGTGAACTGCGCCGCCCTTCCCGGCGAATTGCTGGAGTCAGAACTATTTGGCTTCGAGCAGGGAGCGTTCACCGGGGCGGTGCGCTCCAAGCCCGGCAAGTTCGAGCTCGCGAACAAGGGAACGATCTTCCTCGACGAGATTGCGGAAATGAGCACCCACTTGCAGGCCAAATTGCTGCACGTCCTGCAGGACCATCAATATTCGCGGTTGGGTGCACGGCACATGATCGAAACCGACGTTCGTGTGCTGGCCGCCACCAACGTGGATGTACATGAAGCGATGAAGACCGGAAAGTTTCGCGAGGATCTTTACTACCGGCTAAACGTGCTTTCGATCCTGGTTCCGCCTCTGCGTGAACGCACTGCGGAAATCCCGCTGCTCTTCCGGCATTTCCTGGAAAAGTACACCGAGAAATTCGGCAAACCTCCCGCCGAGCCATCCAAGCATCTGCTCGATGCAGCGCTCAACTATCCGTGGCCCGGGAACCTGCGTGAGCTGGAAAACTTCGTAAAGCGCTATGTGATTCTCGAGGACGACGAAGGCAGTCTCCGTGAACTGGTGGAGATGTCGGCGACTCGCCAACGCACTTCGCCGCGCGAAGAACCTGTCCTTCCCAAGGAGCAGGGGCTGAAGGCCCTGGTCCGCGGATTGAAAGACGAAGCGGAAATGGAAGCCATCGCCGACGCGCTCGAAAAGACCCGCTGGTGCCGCAAGGACGCCGCCAAGATGCTGGGCATCAGCTACAAAGCGCTGCTTTATAAGATGCGGCAATTCAATCTGGACACGCCGCGCAACCGCCGTTCGCCGGCGGCCAAAGAGACGGTTCCGGTACCTGCGACGTCCCCAGAGTAATGAAGGTCCGGTCCGGAGGCACATTTGCAACACAAAGCACAAAAATCGCTATGCGGTTCTCGTTGGACAGAGTATTTTAATTTCGATCAAATCTCCGGATGCTTGAAATTCGCTAAGGGCCGCGATTGATTCACCGGACCGGCGCCTTTGCCAATCGTGCTGTTCGGTGTTGCGGTTGAATCTAGGACCAGGTAACAGTCGCCTTGAAACTTATTCCGAAAGGATCGCGGGCCGCGCTTTTCATTCCCGCGAGTGTGGTGAGTGATGGGGCTGATGTCCGAACGTCGCAATGCACGGCGCTATGATCTGTCACTTCCCATCTTGATCCGGGCCGCTCAAGGCATGGCGGAGGCGCAAAAAGGCAAGACACGGGATATTTCAACGCGCGGCTTGTACTTTGTGGTTGACCAGGATCTTCGCGACGGTTCTGAACTGGACATCATGCTGACGTTGCCCGCCGAGATGACAAACGGTGAGGAGGTCCTGGTCAAGGCTTCCGGGAAAGTCGTGCGCGTAGAAGAACGCTTGGAGGACGGTTCGCTTCGCCGGGGCGTGGCGGCCATCATCGAACGGTACGATATCATGCGGGGATCGCCGACGGCCTGAGTTACGCCTAACGCCCCGACTCCCGTTTCAAATTGAAAACATTGGCTTTAGGCCTCCGGCTTAGGAAAGTGCGTTCTCCCGTGCGGCAGATTCTTTCTCTTCGCGGGAAACGGTTGGACTATTCGTATCCCTCGTTAGTACCATTACCTATTTCTGGATAAAGATCTCAACCCAAAGAAAATAAGCAGTTTAGTGGGAACTTCCGGGTTTGCATCTGCCTCTTTGATTCTCCCTCTGATGGCGGATGGAATGCTTTCCAGTCCTTGAGCGGATATCTGCGTCCGCGACCTTATATATGTCCTCGAGAGCCGCAACAAA
>Ga0157378_10005998_pt1 | contig 10646 bp, 10 predicted proteins | sample M65metaG_FD_115309 | JGI IMG/M metagenome (GOLD analysis project Ga0157378, IMG submission 115309) | Miscanthus rhizosphere microbial communities from Kellogg Biological Station, Michigan, USA - M6-5 metaG | ecosystem: Host-associated > Plants > Roots > Rhizosphere > Soil | place: USA: Michigan...
CACCGTCGTCGGCATCCTCGCGCCGCTGCCGCTCGCCCCCGAGCTCGACAGCGCCGCGCTGGTCGGCTACCCGGTCGCGGCGCGCCTCTTCGGCACCGACCGCAGCCCCTCGAAGATCTACGTCCGCGCCCGCGAGGGCGAAGCCCAGGTGCGCGCCGCCGCGGCCCTGCTGCCGAGCGCCGCCGACCCCTGGGACCCCGGCGAGGTCGCGGTCAGCCGCCCCTCCGACGCGCTCGAGGCCCAGGCCGCCGCCGAAGGCGCCTTCACCTCGCTCTTCCTCGGCCTCGGCGCCGTGGCCCTCCTGGTCGGCGCGATCGGGATCGCCAACGTGATGATCATCTCGGTCCTGGAGCGCCGCTCCGAGGTCGGCCTGCGCCGCGCCCTCGGCGCCCGCCGCCGCCACATCGCCGTCCAGTTCCTCGGCGAGTCCTTCGTCCTCGGCATCGCCGGCGGCGTCGTCGGAGTCCTGCTCGGCGCCGGCGCGACCGCCGCCTACGCCGCCTACGAAGGCCTGACCCTCCTGGTCCCGCCCGCCGCCGTCGCCGGCGCCCTCCTCGCCGCCTGCCTGCTCGGCGCCCTCGCCGGCCTCTACCCGGCCACCCGCGCCGCCCGCCTCACCCCGACCGAGGCGCTGCGGACGACGTGAGGGCAGGCTTGGCTTGGGAGGAGTCCAGGCAGTCGTCTTGTCGACCTGGTCGTCGTCCACTCAAATCCTCTGCTGGAGACGAATCGTGGCGGTATCGTTGCCTGACTCCTTCTTTTAGCCGCTGTCCGGGGCATGCCTTGCGGGAGGCAAGCTGTGGACCATCGAGGTCCACAGCTTGCTAAAGTCCAGACATGGCAGATACCAGCCCTGCAGTGGGCCGTCTTCTGCGCCGACTCAGGACGGAGCGCGGCCAGTCTCTCCGGGGCGCCGCCAGAGATCTAGGTGTCGATCCTTCCTATCTCTCGAAGGTTGAGAGGGGGCATAAGCCTCTGCCGGAAACTCTCAAGTGGGCGGCGAGCGACTACTACAACGCTGATCCTGATGAGCTCGACGTTGCGTCGGGTGAGCTCCCTGTCGATGTGGCCAGGATTCTTGCCGAACACCCTGAGGCGATTCAGGATCTGAGGAAGCGCTTTGGCTAGCGGTGGAGCAAAGGCGATGATCGGTCAGATTCTGGATGGAAAGTGGGAGATAACCGGACACATCAATTCAAGCAACTTCGGTCATGTATATGAAGGAAGAAGTGTTTCGACGGGAGATGCTTGCGCGATTAAGCTTTTGAAGACGGGACGCATCTCAGACGCCGCTGCACTTGATGACTTCCAGGTTGAGGGAGATCTGCTCCAGATGTTGGCTGGGTGCGCCAACATTATCGACCTTCTCGATAGAGGAACCTTTTTAATCACAGCAACGATCGAAGGACCGAACGGGGAACCTCAGCCGTATCCACTTGAAATTCCGTACATCGTGCTGGAGCTTGCCGATCTATGTCTTGCTGACCTTCTCAGCAGGAGGCACGAACTTCCGTGGTCTGATCGGCTTGCGCTCTTTCGGGAAGTCGTCAGGGGCATCCACCAGATGCATCAGCATTACGTTGTCAACAGAGATGTTAAATCGGACAACGTCCTCATCCTCGGCGTTTCAGCGAGGCGGACTGACGCAAAAATTGCTGACCTAGGCCGCAGTAGCGACACCAAAACGCCGAACCGCGTGGGCGCCGGCCGTTACGAGTTCATGAGGGGAGACCCGGCGTTCAGCGCTCCAGAGCTGATTTGGGGTCTCGGTGACGCCAGGCCGAATACGGCGCGCTTGGCTGATCTCTATCTTCTTGGTTCAGTGCTTTTCGAGTTTGGTGCTGGCGTAGGACTAACGGCCATGGCGGTTACCGATCCGCACTCTGTCAGTAATGCAGTAGTCGCACTCAGCGAGGCAGACCGCATGCGGGAGTACGAAGCGAACGTGCCGCAGATTCACCAAGCTCTGGAGGTGGCATATGCCCAGTTTGAAGTTGAACTGCCAGGTTCCATTCGACAGCAGGCGATGAGATTGCTGCGCCTTCTGACGAACACCACACCCGAGGCGAGGGAGCCGAAGACTATGAGCGGTCGGCCGCTTACGGCGGATTGGGACCTTCAGTGGATTTTGCGTAAAATTGACAATTTACTCCGCCTTTTGGCAGTGGATGAGAGGCGACATAAAGAGGCGCGGAGGAAGCGTGAGCGTCGCGCCAAACGTCAATCATCAGGCAAGACTAGGACGGCAGGATGACCGTTGTAATGGATAGTCGTGGGCAGCAGCTTGCAGCGCCAAAGAGGACGGAGTTTTTGCCGCCCCACTTGATGGTTCATCGAGAGCCCGTGATTAGGCTAGCCCAGCAGCCGGTCGAGCAGGCACCGGAGCGGGATGACTTCTACCTCCGGCAGTCTCGACAGCTGGCGGAACGCAATCAGAATTCTCCTGCAGCTTGGGCACGTCTTGCTCAGGCGGAGCTCATCTCCGGCGACGGCGATGCCGCAATTGGTGCCGCCCTCACGGCACTAAAGAAAATGGACGCTGTGGATGGAGGCCCGGCCTTAGCAGCGGCGATAGTTTTGGTTGCATGTGATAGGCCAGAGGACGCCGAGAAGGCCTTACAGCGACTTGAGGGTGTTGGAGGTACGCAGACAGTGGTGCCCTTGCGCACCTTTCGCGCCACCCTTGCCGCTCAGCGTCAGGACTACGAGCAAGCTCTCGCGCTGGTTAGGGGAATCAAATCGGCCGAAAGCTGGAGCTTGCAGGGTTGGATCAAGCTTGAACAGAATGATTACCCTGCGGCCATCAAGTTCTATCGGCGTGCTTTGCACGAGGGGAAGGCTGATCCTGAGGTTCTGACGAACATTGGCTATGCGCATGCAGCCCTCGGACAGCGGGAGCGCGCTATCCGCGACACGCAGTATGCACTGACGCTTGGGCCGGCAAATAAGAGTCGGGTCGGACTAAATTTGGTCGCGTACTACGCGGCGGAAGGCGCGATCGGCAGCGCAATGAAGGTCATCCGCTCCTTGCAGGAGGAGGCGCCGCGAGATCTCGATCTCTGGTTCGCCCAGGCTCATCTGTGGCTATCGCAGGGAAATGCTCAGGAGGCCGACAGAACCCTGCGACGGATCCGAACCTCCCTATGGGCTCACCTTTCACTTTCGCAGCAGGCGGAGCTCACTGCAAACCTTTCATTCGTACGCTGGAGGCTCGGCAAACGAAGCAAACGCGAAGCTGCGGAGGAGATCCTGCAAGAGCTTAGACGGGTCGAGTTTTCGACCCCGCGGTTGGCTGAAATGCTCCCGCCTCTCCTTGACCGCTTTTCGGACGCAAAGGCTCTGCGAGAGGTAGTAGTTAGTACTAGTCAGGCTAATCCGGATTATCCTCTGCATTACCTGGATGTTCACTTGGCGGTCCTTGAGCGCCGCTTCTATGACGCTACGGCTAAAGCCGTTGCTTGGGCGCAGGTTGAACCCATGAATTCCACCGCTGCGCTCGCTGCGACTTATCTGCTGACTGATGTCGCAGCGGATGCAGAAGCTGCCAGCAAAATCGGGATGTCCTCGCTCCGGAGGATGCCTGCCGCTGACGCTCTCGCTAACAACGTCGCATATGCCTTGGTCTTCGCGGGCCGGGCGAAAGATGCGGAGCGCTTGGTGCCAGAGGATGGGTCCCCTCAATGCGCGGCGACCTCAGGGCTTGTCGCGTTGCGTCTTGGAAAGAGCCAACATGCAATTGAGTCATATCGGGCCGCCTTTGAGCGGGCCCGTCAGGATCCTGATCCTGACCTCGAAGCACTGGTTGCGTTACACGCGAAGATGGCCCTGCGCTGCTTTGGTGCCGATCTCAGCGAAGACGAGCTAGGCATACCGGATGTACAGTTCTCAGAAGAGTGGGCGGATCAGCCGAGGTTTGAGATCACGCTCCGGATGCTGGAGCGGCTTGGTGTTGAGGCTCCAGCCTCTGATTGAGTCCTGGCTGGACGGCCCAGAGCGCGGGGCTTCACGCAGATGCTCCAGGCTGGCGATCGCGATGAGGCCGTGCGAGCACGTCGTTGTGTTGGCGCTCATTGACCTGCCCACCGGGTGTGAACGCCTGAGAGGCCGCTTAAGCTCGCTCAGTTAACCCGGACGACGAGCTTGCCGACGTTGGCGCCGTCGAAGAGCATGTTGATCGCGTTCGGCAGCTGTTCGAAGCCCTCGACGACGGTCTCCAGGGGCTCGAGGCTGCCGTCGGCCACCCATGCGGCGAGCTGACCCGAGACCTCGGCGAGCTTGTCGAAGTGGTCGAGGATGATGAAGCCCTGCAGGGTGACGCGCTGGACCAGCAGGTTGCGGAAGTTGGCCGGGCCGGGTGGGGCCTCGGTGTCGTTGTAGGCGGAGATCAGGCCGCAGAGGGCGACGCGGGCGCGGATGTTGAGGCGGCCGAAGATCGCGTCCATCAGGTCGCCGCCGACGTTCTCGAAGTCGACGTCGATGCCGTCCGGGGTGGCGGCCTTCAGCTGCTCCCGCCAGTCCTCGGCGCGGTGGTCGACGGCGGCGTCGAAGCCGAGTCGGTCGGTAAGGAGGGCGCACTTCTCCGGTCCGCCGGCGATGCCGACGACGCGGGCGCCCTCGCGCTTGGCGAGCTGGCCTGCGACCGAGCCGACCGCGCCGGCAGCCGCAGAGACGACGACCGTCTCACCCTCGCGCGGCTTGCCGATTTCCCGCATCCCCACCCAGGCGGTGAGGCCGGTCATGCCGAGGATGCCGAGGTAGAGGCTGGGGGAGACCCCCTCGGCCACCGGGACCCGCTGCAGCGGCGCCGCATCGGAGGCGACGAAGTGCTCGGTCCAGCCGATCAGTCCCTGGACCAGTTGCCCCTCCTCGTAGCCGGGGTGCCTCGACTCGACCACTCGGCCCATCCCGAGCGCCCGCACCGTCTCGCCGATCGCGACCGGGGGCAGGTAGCCGGGCCCATCGCTGATCCAGCCGCGGTTGGTGGGGTCGACCGAGATCCACTCGGTGCGGACCAGCGCATCGCCCTCGCCGAGGGCGGGCAGATCCTCCTCGACCAGCTCGAAGGTCTCGGCATCGATCCGCCCGTGCGGGCGCTGGCGCAGTGCGAAGCGGCGATTGGTAGGCATCGGCCGAGTCTAAGGCCCGGCTTCTTCGACCAGTCAAACGTGCAAGTTCGCCGAATAGCGTCAGCCGGAAAGCGAGGTTAAGCTCCACCGATGCGCACGCCCACCCGTCGTTTCCTCGTCCTGTTCTCCCTGCTCCTCACTCTCGGTGCCGTCGCCGCGCCGGCGGCACTGGCGGTGAACGAAATCGCCTATCGGTGCGATCTCGACATCTGCCTGATGGACCCCGCCAACCCGAGCGTGGTCCAGAACCTCACCGACAACGGTGAAGCCAGCTATGACGGAAATCCGATCTGGTCGCCGGATGGGACCAAGGTCGCCTTCGTCAGCGACTTCTTCAAAGGCGGGCACGGGGAAAAGAACGTCTTCGTGATGCCGGTGGCAGGGGACTACAACCTGAGCAACATCGCCATCCAGATCACTCCCTATACCTCGGGCGCGAAGGCGATCGAAGACCTCGCCTGGTCGCCCGACGGCAGTCGCATCGCCTACACCCGCGGAAACAACGCCGGCGATGACAAGGTCTGGGTCGTCAACGCCGACGGGACCACGACCTTCCCGCTGGAGATCGGCGGAGGGGGCGCCAAGCGGCATCCGACCTGGTCTCCGGACAGCTCGAAGATCGCCTACGCGGTGGTCAAAAACGAACCGGAACAGATCTACGTGGCGTCCGCGCTCGGCGGCTTCGGCGTGCCGTTGGCGGACGGCGTCGGCCACGAACCGACCTGGTCGCCCGACGGTTCCCGGATCGCCTTCGACGGCTACCGCTCCGGCGGCTTCGGCTACATCGATCTCCACGTCGTCAACGTCGATGGCTCCGGCCTGCCGCTGATCGTCACGCCCAGCCTGCAGACCGAGTGGACCTTCAACGCCTGGTCCCCAGACGGCGGCCGCATCGCCTATCGCGCGACCGTCTCCAACGAACAGACCCTCTACCGCGTCATGAATGCCAACGGCAGCGGCGACCACCCGGTGGCGAGCCCGGGCGATGGCGATGCCCGCTCCGCCTCCTGGTCGCCCGATGGCTCGCGGCTCGTCTACGAAGGTGCGCTGATCGGCAACATCCTCGCCCGCAATCTCTATCTCGCCAACGCCGATGGTTCCGGGGTCGCGCAGCCCCTGACCAGCGATGGCAAGAGCTTCGAACCCGCCTGGCGCGTGGTCACGGCGGCGCCGCCGGGCCAGCCGCCGGCCCCGGGCCAGCACGAGCAGCTGCCGCCGCCCCATCCCGGCGCCGAGAAACCGAAACTCGTCTGGATCACCAACCGCGCCCCGATCACCGGCAACGGCCCGGTACACGTGATGATCGTCTTCTGCGGCGCCCCCAGCTGCGGCGCCAACGTGACCGGCACGTCCAAGGCGTCCAAGGCGGCCGGCCTGCCTTTCCGAGTCGCACGAATCTCGAAGAAGCCGAAGAAGCCGAAGGCGATCACCGTCGGCGCCGGCAAGTTGTCGCTGAGCGAAGGCGAATCGAAGACGCTCGACATGTACCTGAACAAGAAGGGTCAGGCCCTGCTCGAGAAGAAGGGCAAGCTCGACATCCAGGCGACGGTGACGATCACCTCGACGGGGCTGCCGACTGAAACCGTGAAGAAAACCATCCACGTCGTCGCCGCGAAGCCGAAGAAGGGCAAGAAGCACTAGCCGAGGCTGTTGCGCAGCGGTGCCGCGAGGTCGCCTTTGCGTGCGACCGAGACGCCGCCCAGTCCCAGCCACTCGCTGAGCAGGCGCAGTTCCGCAGCGAGCTCGGCGGCGACGAGGGCGGAGTCGGCGTGCGGCTCGGCGAAGGCGCCGCGCACGCGCAGCACCCCCGCCTGTCGGTCGCTCTTCAGGTCGACGCGGGCGACCAGACGGTCGCCGAGCAGGAAGGGGAGGACGTAGTAGCCGTGGACGCGCTTCGGCGCCGGCACGTAGATCTCGATCCGGTAGCGGAAGCCAAACAGCCGCTCGGCGCGGTCGCGGGCCCAGACCAGCGAGTCGAACGGGGTCAGCAGCGCTCGCGCCCTCGCAACCCGGCGCAGGCCGGCGGGCCGCTCGGTGGCGAGGTAGGCGGGCTGGCGCCAGCCCTCGACCCGGACCGGGAGCAGGGCGCCGTCCTCGGCGAGCTCGGCGACATGGGCCTTCGACTCGGCGCGGGGGAGGCGGAAGTAGTCGCCGAGGTCGGCCTCAGTTGCCACTCCAAGCCGCTTCGCGGCGATTAGCAGCAGCTGCCGCTGCGCGTCCTCCTGGGAGGGCGTCGGCGCCTCGAGAACCTGCGCCGGCAGCACCCGCTCCGGCAGGTCGTAAAGCCGCTCGAAGTTGACCCGCCGCGCCGCGCAGACCTGCCCGGCGAAGAACAGGTACTCCAGCGCGGTCTTCTCCTCGCTCCAGTTCCACATCTCGCCCGGCCGCCGCCGCCGCCCCTCCGCCGCCAGCTCCGAGGCCCGGATCGGCCCCCGCTCACGGATCACGTCGAGCACGAATTCGAGCAGTCGCGGCTGCTCGGCGGCGATCCGCGCCACGCCTTTCCAGGCCAGCTGGTCCGCCCGCGCCATTCGCCAGCGCAGCAGCGGCTGCAGCTTCACCGGCAGCAGCGAGGCCTCGTGCCCCCAGTACTCGATCAGGTTCCGCGGGCCGGTTCGCCTCGTCGTGCCACCCGGGTTCTCGTGCCAGGCGAGCCGATCCAGAGCCTCCCGTGGATAGGGACCGAGCCGCGAGAAGACCGGCATGTAGTGGGAGCGGCAGAAGACGTTGACCGAGTCGAGCTGGAGCAGGCCGACGTCGTCGATCGCGCGGCGCAGGTGCCGGGCATCGACCCGTCCCGTCGGCCGCGGCCGCGCCAGGCCCTGCGCGGCGATCGCGAACCGCCGCGCCTCCTTGGCGCTGAGATCGAAATCGGGCTTGGGCGCCATCGCCGGATTCTCCCTGACTGAAAATGGCCCGCCGCCCCCCTGGGAAGGAAGGACGACGGGCCTGAGGTGGCGCTCGCGGGGAAGCGGGCCACCGGATGCAGCGACCCGGCTAAAAGCGCTGCGTGGGAATACCCTAGCTTGTCAATCAAGAAAGTGCAATATCAATTCGGCGAAGCTTCCCCGATGCCGAGCAAGGAGAGCACGCACCGGATCGTCGACGCTATGAACGTGGTCGGCTCGCGCCCGGATGGCTGGTGGCGGGACCGGGCCGGGGCGGTGGAGCGGCTGGTGGGGCAGCTGGAGGCATGGGCAGAGAGCTCCGGCGAGCGGGTGACCGTGGTGCTGGAGAAGCAGCCGACGCGGCCGATCGAGGCAGGCCGGGTCGAGGTGGCCTGGGCGAGCAGTCCGGGCCGGGACGCCGCCGACGACGAGATCGTCCGGCGCCTGCCCGAGTGGGTCGCGGCGGGGAAGGTGGTCGTCGTCACCTCGGACCGCGAGCTGGCCGAGCGGGCGAAGGCCACCGGCGCCACCGTGGAGCCCGCTTCGGGCTTTCGTCGTCAGCTTGACGCCGACTCGGTTTAGGCATTCGAGATGCGATGACCCTTGCACCGGGTCGGGTGAGACTGAAGACAAAAGGTTGCGTCTGACCTCGTCCCTAAGGTCGCGCCGTGCCGAAATGGTCCAAAGCCTGGATTGTCGAGTTCGACGGCGATGCGGTCGTCGACTTCGAGGACGTGAAGTCGCGAGGAGATCGCAAAGCGGTCTTCAACGTGGTCCAGAAGCTGAAGGGCGAGTCGGATCTATGCGAGCTGCGACCGAGACAGGGGGCCAGTGAGGCGCGATTGATCTACGTCCGCTTGGGGGAGAGGTTCGTCGTGTTGGCCGTGGCTGCGAAGAAGAAGAACTTCGAGCGAGCCGTTGCGGAGGCGGCCCATCGTCTCGAGCGCCGTTTTTGACAGCTGATAACGCTTCTATTATCTTGATGGAGCGATGGCAACCTCTGGAAAGAACTTCGACGCTCTGATCGCGGAAGAGCAGTTGGCCGACCCGAGCTTCAGGGCCGAGTGGCAGCGACTCGCTCCCGCCCGCGAGTTCGCGACGACCCTCTTGCGATATCGAGCGGCGCACAAGCTAAGTCAGCGGGCGCTGGCCGAGCGGTTGGGGGTCTCCCAGCCGCGGATCGTCAAGCTCGAGTCCGGGGAGCACAACCCGGAGATCGACACGATCATCAACGCGGTGAGGCGCCTCGGGATCGAGTTCGCGCTCGACGTTTCGCCTGCAGGGCGGAAGCCGGTGCTCGTTACCGCTCGGGCCCGCCAGCAGGGCGCGATCGCGCATGACGAGGTCTCCGTCGTCGCGGCCGCCTCGCTGTAGGCATCGGCTTGACATACCATCTGGTATTTGGATACCGTCCGGTATGTGAACTCGACGGCGCTCGCTCCGCAGACCTTCCTCTTCATGGACCTTGTCGGGTTCACCGCCCTCACCGCCGAGCGCGGCGACGGCGACGCGGCGGACGTGGCGCTGCGCTTCTACCGGCGGGTGCGGGCGTTGCTGGCGCGGCACGACGCCGAGGAGATCAAGACGATCGGCGACGCGATGATGCTGCGCTGCGAGGACCCGCGGACCGGGGTCGAGCTCGGCGTCCGGCTCAGCGAGGACATCTGCGGCTCGCCGGACCTGCCGCCGGTCCGGGTCGGCGTCCACACCGGCAGCGCCGTGCCGCGCGAGGGCGACTGGTACGGCAACGCGGTCAACGTCGCCGCGCGGCTCTGCTCGGTCGCGGGCGGCGGCGAGGTGCTGGTCTCCGAGGAGGCCCGCAGCGCCGCCGGCCGGCTCGACGGGCTCGACCTCTCCGACCGGCGCCTGCACTGGCTGAAGAACGTCCCCGAGCCGGTTGTCACCTGGTCGGCCTCGAGCGCCGAGCCGGTCGTGGTGGGCGGGACGGCTCGCGGGCGCCTTGCCGCCTTCCTGCGCCGCCACAACCCCGCCCGCTGCGCCGAGCACCGGGCGGTGACCGCCTGATGCCACGGCTGAGCCACAAGGAGAAGCGGGCGGAGACGCGGCGCTGCCTGATGGCGGCGGCGGCGCGGGCCTTCGCGCGCAACGGGCTCGACCGCACCTCGATCGACCAGGTCGCCGAGGACGCCGGCTTCACCAAGGGCGCCTTCTACGCCAACTTCAAGAGCAAGAAGGAGCTCTTCCTGGCGATGCTCGACGAGCGCTTCGGCGAGCGCATGGAGGAGATCGAGCGGGTCATCGCCGGCGAGGGCACGGCGAGCGAGAAGGCCTCGCGGGCGGGGGAGGACTTCGCGGCGATGCTCGAGGCCGACCCCGACTGGAACCGCCTCTTCTTCGAGTTCAACGCCTACGCCAACCGCGACGAGGACTTCCGCGAAGAGCTGCTGACCCGCTACCGCTGGATGCGCGACCGCCTCGCCAAGGCGCTGGAGGAGCGGGCCGGGGAGCTGGGCCTGCCCGCCTCGCTGAGCGGCGAGCAGCTGGCGACGATGACGATCGCGATCGGCAACGGCTTCGCCCTGGAGGCGATGCTCGAGCCCGAGGCGGTCCCAGCGGGGACGCTCGGCACGATGCTGACCGTCTTCTTCGCCGGGGTGAAGGCGCAGGCGGG
>Ga0157378_10005999_pt1 | contig 10645 bp, 7 predicted proteins | sample M65metaG_FD_115309 | JGI IMG/M metagenome (GOLD analysis project Ga0157378, IMG submission 115309) | Miscanthus rhizosphere microbial communities from Kellogg Biological Station, Michigan, USA - M6-5 metaG | ecosystem: Host-associated > Plants > Roots > Rhizosphere > Soil | place: USA: Michigan...
GAACAACTTTGGAACAGAATCTCCGAAAATGGCCTCAAGAAAACACGTGCTCTGTATTCTACCGATGCAGCACGCACGAAATTAGAATTCCTACTCAGTGACGCGCATCTAAAGGGCTCAAAGCTGTCGCAGCCGATTGCAGAACCCGAACTCGTCGTAGCAGCTGATGTAGGTTATCGGCAGTGAATGAGACGGAGGCAACCGGAGAGATTACCGGAAAAATAAACGCGAACCCGAATCCACTGTTTTTTGGGCAACGCTGCGTGATTTCCTGGGAGACGAACGATCCGGCCGGAGCGGAGATACGTGTTTCAACGGGGACCGACGACGAGAAGCTGGTGACGCGAGGAGGGTCGTCTGGTAACGTGGAAATTCCGTGGATCACCGACTCCAACGTCTATGAGTTTCGCCTGTATACGGCTGGTAGCCCCGAGGTAGTAGTCGACTCGGTCAAGGCGAGGCGTGACATTGAATCCGCGCCGGCCGCGCTGCGCGAAATTGCGAACGAAGCTACGCGCGGAAACATCGATGCGATGGAACTCTCGCAATTTATCGCGGCAGTCTTGCCGCGCTGCATCCGCAGCGAAAGATTTCGCGAGATCTTTTCGCTCTGGGAACGGTCCGGTTTCCACGTAACACCGGTGCACTTTTATCAACCAATTCCTAACATCCAGACTTTGCCCGAAACGTTGTGGGATCGACCCAGCAAACTTGTCGGCATCGAGATGAACGATGGCGTACAACTCGATCTGCTGCGCAATCAATTTGCTAAATTCCGCCATGAATTTGAACAGTGGCCTACGGAGCCAACGGGGGAATCAGGTGGTTTTTACCTCAGGAAAAGTCCATTTGGCGGCACCGACGCTTTGGCGGCTTATTGTATGTTTCGCCACTTTCAACCGCGGCTGATTATCGAAGTCGGTGGCGGGTTTTCTTCTCTCGTCGCAGCCGAGGCTATCGCAAAGAATAAAGACTCAGCGCTAATCTGTATTGAACCATTTCCGCCGGATTTTCTTCGCGCAGGATTTCCGGGGCTGCGATCGTTAATTGAGAAAAAGGTCGAGGACATGGACGTCGAATTTTTCTCTCAACTCGAATCGGGCGACATCCTGTTCATCGACAGTTCGCATACGGTCAAAATTGGGGGAGACGTTAATTTCTTGTTCTTGGAAGTCTTGCCGCGTCTAAAGCCGGGGGTCATTGTTCACGTCCACGATATCTTCTTACCCTTTGATTACCGGCGGGACTGGGTAGTAGATGAATTGCGGTTTTGGAGTGAACAATATTTGCTCCAAGCGTTTCTAACATTTAATTCGCAGTTCGAGGTCCTTCTGGCCAATCGCTACCTGGCGCATAAATACCTGGAGGATCTCAAAGCGGCGTTCCCGAGTTTGGCAAATCTCAAGGGGACCTCTCCGAACTCGGTTGAGTGGGGAGGAGGCAGCTTCTGGATCCGCAAAAAGCCCATCGCTGCGTTGAGGCCAGCGCAAACGGAGAAGTGACATTGCGCGTCGAAAACGCTGAAATGGACGAGCAGATCAATAAGCCAATTTTCGTCGTCGGCTCTCCTCGATCTGGAACTAGCATCCTTGCGTGGTGTCTTGGCTATCATCCAAACATCTTTCCAGTTCCAGAATCCAACTGGATGGGAGATTTCGCGATGAACGTCGCCATGAGTTACGAAGTTGGCGCGGCGCGCGGTATTCTCTCGATCTTAAGTGCAATGGGGATCTCGCGCGATGAATTCTTCTCCCACATGGGACGCAGCATCAACTCTTTGATTCTCAAACATCGATGCGACCTGGACCGAAAACGCCTGGTTATAGCAGTGCAACGTCTGCTCAAAGAGCAGGGATTTTATCCTGGCGAAGTGACTGGCGAATTTGATGGTGCTACCAGTGCAGCAGTTCGGCAGTACGGAATTGCTGGCGGCCCACTCTATTCCGAGCTCGTTGATTCGCTTCGAACAGCGGCTTCGGACTCGGAACACAAGACTCGCTGGGTGGATCAAACGCCAGAGTACTCCTTCCATATTTGTGGTCTGCGCAAGCTGTTTCCAGAGGCTTTATTCATCCACATCGTGCGCGACGTGGGTTCAGTCGTGCGTTCCATGCTCAACTTCCATCGTATCGCGGGGACGCATTTAGTAGCGAACGAAGAAGAAGCGTACAAATATTGGCTCCGCACGGTAAGGGCTTGTTTGAAGGCTGAGGAAGCTTACGGACCGCGTGCGGTTTATCGTTTGCGCTACAGCGCGTTGGTCGGGAAGTCCGAGCCTGCTCTGCGCTCGTTACTTGATTTTTTGGGCGAGCCGTATTCAGCCCAATGTCTCGAGGCCCTTTCAGAGCGGATCAATAGCTCCAATGTACCGCCGGATTTTAAATCTGATGATTCCGCTACTGATCCCCTGCTCGTGGAAGAGGCGCGGCGACTTTCCGTTGAAATTGAGCAAACGCCACAGCCCACCGAGATTTCACCCGCAGCCGCTGACGAAATCGAGGTTGGTTTTGCGAAACGGACTCAATACATCGAAAATATTTGGCGCGCATAGATGTCGCATATCAAGAAGGCCGAATAATTAAGAGGTTGAACGATTTGGGCCGGCCCTTGCGCGTGGCGAGTGAAGCAGCGTCCGAAAATTAGTCGCCGTGCTACGGCAACCGAGCGATTGATTGAATCAATCACTCGGGCGAATCCTGCAAGGCCAATCAAAGCATGGTCAGTCGACTATTTGTCTTTGATGGAAGTCGAGGGGATTTACGCCGTCGCCATTTCTTGAACTGATCGACCCGACCGAGCGCGTGTCACGGAGACTCGTGCAAGCGGCGTATTACGATCGCGATTGCTGTAGAGACTAAACTCATATGTTGCACCTGCCTGAATCCAGCACGCCTCTTGCGATCCGTGCGAACCGCGTGCGAAAAGAGCTTCTTCCATGCCGCCTCCTGAGACATAAACTGCGGCATCCGGGGTGCCGTGGCAGGACCAGCTGATCGTGGTTTTGCCCGGCCCAATCCCAGACGGCACTGGGTTTGGCGAAGCGCACAGCTTGGAAGATGTTACTGGGAGCCCCGAGCAGTAGTTGCGCAAGAAAAGACTCATGATGTGCTGAACGACCTTTCCCTTTACATGCCGCATGTCTTCCTCCCAGGTTACGCTGCGGTCCGAGTTCTGAACGATCTCGTAGCTTGGGAAATAGTGCACATTTTTATGCGCGGCAGCCCATTCCTGAGCTACAGCACGGAGCAGAGATTTTGAGTAAGTATTCGCGACCACAACATCTTCCCCGGAAAATGTTGCCTGTAGCGGCACGGGCGACACCGTCACTACGATTTGTACGTGCTCGTGACCAAATCGGCTGAGTAAATCGTGAATGCGTTCGAGATTCGAAAGGTTTTCGACAAAATTAGTGACGTGAAGGTCATAACGCTCGGGATACCTAGTATTCATACTCGGAATCAACTGATTAATAAAAACATTCGCAACGTTATCACGCCACACTTCGACTAGGCCGAGAGTAATTATCACGACCCGGCACTGCAAAATTCGGCGCGTAACCATCTGGATAATCCCACGCCGATGCATCGTCTCGTCCAGGCCTGCTAGCTGTAGTGCCGGATTAGTATGCGGATCATAGAAAATACCATTTCCAAGATCGACCAGGCTCTGACTAGGGAATTCAGCCGCCGGATCCAATGCCCAGCGCAATTCGTCATAAATCGAGAACGTGTTGTATTTGTTTGTGAAGCCCAACGCCAGCTCGTCATTCAATATCGGGAACGAATCAAACTCAGCAGCTTTGCTTAACACATCCATTTTCTGGTCAATCAGCGCGAGCTCAACACCGCGGGCAAAACAGGAGCCAATAGCGAAAATTTTATCCTCGCGCTCTATCTTGAATCCGGGCGAGATCGCCGGCGAAAAGAGCGGTTCACGCAGCCGCTGACACGCAAGCGTACCGTTTAGCTCTTCGGGCAACGCGTCCTTTCGGTGCCAACGACTGTAGGGGCTGACGAAGTTTCGCTTGGCTTGCGCCGTTGTAATTGGAGTACGCATTTGAATGCAGCCGTTCAAGTCTCGGCAATCGCGAAAACTCTAGATACTAAGATAAAACGAAACGGTAGCTGCAGTTGGCTGCTGTGTGCCATACATGCATCATGATCATGACGCGCTCTTATCTAAATTTAAGTCTGCTCAAATCGCAAATGAAAATCGTCACGCTTTATTAATAACGGTGGCGTCACGAATTTTGGGTAAAAGGCTTTAAAGGGTATTTGGCCTAGGATGGTTCATCGGCTAAAAGAGGTGTAAAGGGTGCGTTTGCAGCTGGCGCCGATGCTGAAGGTCCACATGGTGAGAATGCGTCAGCGTACTTGCACAGAGAGCCGTTCAATCACTTTGGTGGTGCGTAGGAGGTGGCGCTGCGCCGGCGGGAGCCGGAACATAGAGAAACGGTCTTGCATGTCGGCTTGCAAAATTGCATGGCGGGAGGAGCGCTCTTTTGCCGGCGCCTTTTCCGTTTTCTAAAGCGCGCGATCGTTTCCTGCTCGTTCTTGGCTTGGTAGAGGGCATTCAGACGGCCATCGCGGCTCGGCTGCGGCGGATTGGATGGAAACAGTTGCACTTACGAATTTCGCCTCGATGATTCAGATCGCACAGAGCTGTTGGGAAATGTTATTGTTACAACAACAAATCGTCAGCGATGTTGCGTTGGTTACGGTCAGTAGTCGCGTCCATGCAAGGACTGACGCGCAATGGTACGCATCCTCGCGGGAGTTTCGATCATACATGCGAAGCAAACAGTTAAATTTGGACGCTTACGGTACGGACAAGATCAGAATGGGCTACCTGGATGCCTATGATCCGATTCTCGCTCCATGGCTGGATAAGGACATCAAGCTTCTGGAGTTGGGTGTGTACAAAGGACACTCGCTCGAATTGTGGCGCGACTATTTCCCTCGTTCGATGGTTCTCGGGATCGATCTTCAGTTGCCGGATGGTTTTGTTTCGGGAGAGCGTATTAAACTCTTCCGAGGGAATCAGGCAGATACGCAGTTTTTGTCCGAGGTCGCTGATAAAACTGCTCCTGATGGATTTGATATCATCATAGATGACGCCTCTCATATCGGCCAACTCACTAAGACAGCCTTTTGGCACCTTTTCGATAATCACCTGAAGCAAGGCGGGCTATATGCCATTGAAGATTGGGGTACGGGCTATCTGGACGATTTTCCTGATGGCAAAAAATTCGACTCGAAGCCGTCGACTTCCGATCCTTTCCCCTGTCACTCTCATGGCATGGTTGGTTTTGTGAAAGAACTGGTAGACGAACAAGGAGCCGCCAGCATCGCAATGGGCTGCAAGGCAGGTTGGCGGCTATCGAAATTCCAAAATCTGGTTGTTACCCCAGGTATTGTTTTTGTTACCAAAGCTACCCGAACCGTTACCGGGCATTCCAACCCAGTCTCTACTGGAAGTGTCTAGAAAATAGGAGGATTTCGTCGCGGTCTGAAAATGTGTTCTACCTCCCTAGGCATTGGCGAAGCATCGCACGGACGCTGTTGGGCAAATCCACATCCTGGGCGAGAGCTTTCAACCTATCTTTCTTTTCAGGCGAAAGCCGCGTCTGAATCACGCGTTTTCCCTCGTCTGTAGACACATTGGGATGACTAGCGGTGTTGTTGTATTTGGCTGGGCTGATCCTGTTGCGGTTGTAGTCATTCCCGATATGCACGATATCGTGTAGTCCCGGTCGGGTTCCATCTGAATAACCGTAGGCCTGAGTAGCACCACTTCCTGGATAGCGCGTGTCGTCCGCCCGGTTTCCTATGAAGATAGTACCCGACGCGTTGTCGATGGGGTTGCCGTAACATGTGCCGAACCCAAAGCTTTTTGCATGAGCTCCATTGTTATAAGAGTGGTTCCCGATTACGACGCAATCCTGGCCGCCTACGATGATTCCCGTGCCATCGTTGTCGTATGCGGTGTTACTGGCAATCACCGAGTCCGGTGCCCACAATTCGAAACCGCTCACCCATGTGCGGTTCTCATCAAAGCCGCGCCCGCCCGTGCAAGTGTTGCCTATCACTTTAATCGTGTGAGAACCTTGCCTAACTCGGGTAGTGCAGATGCCTGATCCGAATCCCGCGTTGTCGATTCGGTTACGCGCGATCGTAGAATTGAAGCCCGAAAACAAAACCCCAGAGCCTTCACAAGAATTGTCGATTATCCGCACATTGCGCGCGTAAGTCTCCCCCTGTTTGGTAACGAGAATTGCTTGGTTCATTGTTTGGGCCGGGACAGTCTTGCTGATATGATTTTTTTCGATTAACCAGTTGTTGCCGCCTAAAACGGTTATTCCTATCCTGCCCATTTTTAGAATCGAGCAGTTTGCTATTCGCCAGTTATCTCCTCTGCATCTGATTGCCGGACGAATGCGGGGAGGAGAATAATCCTGCATGTCAAGCGTCAGATTTTCGATGCTCCAGTTATTTCCATCCGCGACTATCACGGGACCGGTCGGCATCGCTGCAATCTTCAGGATAGATGTAAGCCCCTCACCTACGAGATGAACACCCGATTTTACAGGTGACGTCATGCCTGAAGCTGAGATAACGTAAGTTCCTTTTGGAACCAGACATGTTCCGCCACCCGCGTCAGCCAGCGACTTTAAAGCGGTGTTAAACGCAGCGGTGTCATCCGTTATGCCATCACCCACAGCACCGGATGTTTTGACGTTGACTTGACTACCCTTCTCTGGAGCCGAGTTAGCAGTGGCGCTCGTCGCGGCGACGTTGCCCGCATTAGGCTCCGCACCGACTTCCAAGGACTGTGCTGCTGCAGAACCGGGCCTAAAAGCAAGCATCTGCAGGGCAACCAAAGCGGCTGCTGCACGACCGACGGAGAATCGCAGGCGATATGGCAGCCCCATACAACACGATACGAACTTCATCGTCATTTGTTCCCTCCGCTGTCCTTGCAATTCGCGAACCCCTTGCTGGATGAGTTTTGCACCCGAGCACGCCTTCGGCAAATGTTTCCGCAGCCGTGTCTCACAAAGCAGGCTGAAACGAAGAGCGTTTTTGCCTCTGCATGACACACCCTATTTGCAAAAAACGTTATACTTCACGATTGCATAAATCGCGGTGACTCCGTCCTTCCAACCAATCTTTTTTCCCTGCGCATAGGTGCGGCCATGGTAGGAGATTCCTACCTCATAAACCCGGGCTCCTGTCCGCGCGATCTTGGCAACAAGTTCCGGTTCTACCCCGAACCGGTGTTCCTCGATTGTAATACTATCCAGAAGTTCGCGTCGGAAGACTTTGTAACAGCTCTCCATGTCAGTAAGGTTCAAATTGGTAAACATGTTCGATAGCAAGGTCAGAAATCGGTTGCCTACCATATGCCAGAAGTAGACCACGCGATGAGGCCGGCCGCCCATGAACCGCGAACCGAATACCACATCCGCGCGGTCCTCCAAAATTGGTGAAATAAGGAGCGGATACTCTTTCGGGTCATACTCTAAATCCGCATCCTGGATGATAACCAAATCGCCTGTAGCAGCTTTGAACCCTGCGCGCAACGCTGCTCCCTTTCCAAAATTGTTTTGCTGCAGCACGAGTTTATCTACCCACCCAGGAGGTTTTTGTTGAAGAAGTTCTTTTGTTCCATCCGTCGATCCATCGTCGACGACGATAATTTCAATGTCCGGGACTGGCGCCGACCGTACCGCTTCAACAACATTTTCAATCGTTGGTCGTTCGTTATAACAAGGAATTACGACTGAGAGCTTCATCGGGCTGTTCTTCTCATTGGCCCGCACGCGAAAGCCAGAGGTGGAGCAGATGCATTCTTCGTTAATATCATGACTACGGCCTTTGTACCAGAGTGGTGGCTTCGTTGCCAACTATAACCTTCGATCTGCGGCAAACGTTGGATATCTTGATCAAGGTGCTCTGAGGGGACAAAGAGCGCGTAAACTGGAATCGTATGATCGAGGCCGCCTGTGACGAGTCGCATCGCTTCAGCTTTGCCGTAATGCCATTGCCGGCTGTAACAATAGTTATGTTTGTCATCGATAGGGGCAGCCACAAACCGTTTGGGCAATAACACGTTCAAGTACGGAGGATCGGTGTCAGACAACACAATACCAGGAGCATCCCGGAAAGAACGAGCGAGTTCCTTTTGTGCCTGGTACTGGGGGGATCTTCCATTGCTGTTTGCATACCGGAGAGCGTCCCCCGCCTGGAACCGATTCTTCTGTGGTGTAAACCCTGATTGGGATGGATAACCAATACAGGTGAGGAGGAATATCGTCAGCACCCCAACCGCTGAAATGGAAAAGTGCAGCTCGAGAGTTTTCAAGACAGCCCTTTCCGCCGGCAAAACGGCTACAATAACCAGAAGAAAAAAGATAGGCAGGTAAAATCGCCCATCCACGAAGGCATAAGTTAATGTCGCGATCGAGTAGCTGATTCCAGCCAGAAATGCGCTAGCTGCAAATCGACTCACTCGGACAAAGGCCAGGCCAATGACGGACAGACACACGAAAGCCGGCACGATATAAGTTCCGGTGCCGAAGAGATTCGCGACTCGGAATTCACTCCAGTTGGCGGTAATTTCCGACCAAATCATCACAAGCTGTGGAGGAATATTGCGAACAGAAAAAAGTTCCCCACTCTCAGCCCACCCAGGCACCCAGAAATCGTAACCGGTCTTTAATGGATGCCCGAACTTCAAAGTGTTAAAAATGAAATATGGGCTAGACGCTGCAGCGAACACGATAAGGACAAGACAGCAATGTATAAGCCATTTGACCCATGAATCTCTAGCCGGAAACAAAGCCATGGCGATTAACAACGGTGCCATGAACAATAACTGCGGCCGTATACATAGTGACAGGCCAAGAACAATAGCTGCACAGTAAATTGGCCAACGTCGAACCAAGCTAAGGCCAAGATACACTAACGCGAACGCGAGGATCACAGCAGTCGAACCGCTAAGATCGCTCATCGATGACCGGCTGAAGCTAATGAATGCTGGCTGAGTTGCCAGCAAGAGCGTTGCTAATCCTCCTGCGACCGGTCTTCGGATCGCAAAATAAAACGAGAAGCCGCCTATCAACAATAACAGGCCGATGGTTTCATTTGTCCTAAAAGGAGCGAGAATCCCGTTGTGCGGTAAAACCTTCAGCCAGGGAAGCATCAGGAGTGGATAACCCGGAGGATAGCGAGAGGGCAACTTGTCGTAACCAATCTGGATCGCCGGTGTCCCTCCTTTCAGGATCGAGTTCGCCTGGGCGAAATATTCTACCGCATCGGGATAAGGACCGAGATCGAGTAAATCGGTGCGCGTAAACTCAATCCGAAGGACCGCACCGTAATAAAATAAAAGCGAGAGAACGAAGCAAAGAACACCTGTTGCTACCCCAGTCGAACGCGGGCGCGGACCTGCTGCAGAGCATAGCGAAACGGTTCCTTGTGGAGAATACTCTCCCGCTTTGTTTGTCATTTGCGCAATGTGGCCTGAACTCCCATTGCAAGGTGCTGATTTCTCTCTCCGCTCCCGGTCGCGTTGACGTTGCAATCGCTTCCTACCGTTGCGGCGTTATTTCGCGGTAAACGATTTTTAGATTGACGATCGAGACAAGATATCCTCAAGAAGATGCGACTGCCGCTTCGACACAATTCAGGATGGTAAAACACGGCGGTGGCACCGGCTGTGGCAGAATGAGACAGATCGGACGGATGGGGGACCACCGAGATGCTTCTAGAAATCAATTGAAGCAAGTGATGATGAACCATGTCGCTCGATTTTTTCACCGAATCCCGCTCTTCAGCACAATGAAGAGCCTCTCTTCACCGAAATTCCTTTCACGTCAACGTCGGAGCATTGGAGGTAGCCATGCATTTATAATTTCGACCAACCGAATCTGGGCTCGCAGAGTTCATCTTTCCGCATTCCGCCACAATCGTCGCAGCAGTGCTTATTCTCTTCTCGCCCATTGCACGGTCGAACCAGGCGGATTAGACGACTATGAGAATCACCGGCTAAACGCCGATCTGTCGGCTGGTCCTGATTGAACTTTCCACAGCAGAGCAGTGCGCCGACCATCCCATGGGCTCAGGTCGTAATCTCGTTGCCCCATTGGGAATACTGAAAAGGATTTTTTGCTGGACATATAACCGCGTTTTGACATCATCCCTCGGTTTTTTAAGAGAAGTTTGTATAAAAATAATGTCATGAAAATTCGCTCTACATCTATCGCCGCCGGTCTGTTTTCTATTATCACGATTGTCGCAGGTGCTTTCGTGGCATTTTCCCCTGTCGCGCGCGCCAATCAGGCAGATGACACAACGATAACAATCGACGGCTACACTCCAGGTGTTACGCCCTTTATAAGCGACGTGCAACTGACGGCGAGTAATACGGCTGTTCTTAAGGAGATCGAGTTCACGATCCACCCAAAGCCAGGCTCCGTCACGCGGCCGCTTTCAGGCACATATGTCAATTACTATCTTGTCAATCTGGGCTTTGAGAATCCGCAAACCGGACACATTAGCTTGCCAGTCTATGGGCTGTACGATGGGACTACCAATCCAGTTACTTTAACTTATCGCTTTTTTGATGGCTCTTCGAAGCAGGC
>Ga0157378_10006001_pt1 | contig 10643 bp, 10 predicted proteins | sample M65metaG_FD_115309 | JGI IMG/M metagenome (GOLD analysis project Ga0157378, IMG submission 115309) | Miscanthus rhizosphere microbial communities from Kellogg Biological Station, Michigan, USA - M6-5 metaG | ecosystem: Host-associated > Plants > Roots > Rhizosphere > Soil | place: USA: Michigan...
AAGCGATTCCATAGACGTTATCTGGAATGAAGATAAAATACAGGGCAATAACCGCAACTATGTTTATATCAACCCACGGCAGGACCTGAGCCAGGAAAATTATTATGATACCTACCAGATCATGAAAGATTTTGTGGGCAGCGATGACCCCGATAAAAAGGTTTCTACGCAGGGCGGTGAATCTTTAAGCTACCTGCCCACGCGCCGGTTAAAGTTGCCGGTGGATGAAAGCCTGGTACGCGCCAATAAAACGGTAAACCCTACCGATACCGTGGTGAGCGAAGTGGATTTTGAGCTGGCGAAAAACAAAAATGTACTGTTTAAAAACGACCTGGCCATTATCAATATCATCGCAGCCAATAAATGGAAAAGACCTATCTATTTTACCGCGCCCAATACCGGCCAGGAATTGGGATTGAGCAATTACCTGCGCAAAGATGGTCTCACCTACCGGCTGGTTCCCGTAAAAAACAACACGGGTATCAATACAGAATGGGTGGTAGATAAACTGTTGCATAAATACGGTTTTGGTAGTGCCAATATCAAAGGAGTTTATTTTGATGAACAGAACCGCGTGCACCTGAACAGCATCCGGCAGACCTATGCCGATGGCGCTGCGGGTATGGCCGATCTCGGCAAGAAAGATGAAGCCATTAAATTGCTGGATATGGCTGATAAGGGCATATTGGAAGAAAACATGCCGTATGCAATGGTGAGTCACGGCAACCAGCACGATTATTTCAGCCTGCGTTTCCTGGAAGCCTGCTATAAAGCTGGCTATACCAAACTGGCTGATCATGTATCAAAAGCATTGCACAAAGACCTTGACCAGCAGACGAAGTATTACCAGGCACTGCCTGAAAGCAAACAGGAAACCATGCGGGGCGAGCAGCAGAGCACACAGCAAATGCAGCAATTGCTGACAATGATGGAAGGACAGTACAAAGGCAGCACCCTGCAGCCGGGTAGTACCGAACTGGACAAAATCATCAGCAACGCTACAGACAGTAATAAGAAAAAAGGCTTGGATAAAAAATAAAAGCCTGTATTATATTTTTATGAACCCCACCAGACCGGTGGGGTTTTTTATGCAACCAATTTGGATGCAGGTTGTTATAATGGGCATATGCCAACAGTGGCTGCTGATTCGATACGGATATCAGTTCCAGCTTTAAAAATATCGGTGTGGAAAAATCGAGGCGGAGCCTTAAGCCTTTAACCCTCCGCCTTACATCTTTTAGTAACCAAATGTTGTAAATTACAGTATATGAGAGGCTATTTTTTTACAAAATTCGATCCCAGTCAGGATGGTAAAACATCTTTTGACAAGCTCATGGAATTGTTCATGCAATTGCTTACGTATACCAGCGGTGATGTGGGTGAGGCATTGCAGTGGCTGAATGAGCTGGACAGGCAGTTTGAACTTACCAATTCCGAATATGGGATGGGCGATTTTATTGATGACTTAAAAGACAAGGGTTATATCGACGAGAACAAACAAACGGGCGAAATAAAAATTACGCCCAAGACCGAACAGGGTATTCGCAAAAAAAGCCTGGAGGAAATTTTTGGCAAGCTGAAAAAAACCAAACAGGGCGATCACAACACCCGCAAACCGGGCCAGGGAGATGAGATAAGTCCGGATAGCCGGCCCTACCAGTTTGGCGATATGCTGGAGCAGATTGATTTCACCGAATCGATCCGCAATGCACAGATCAATCACGGACTGGACAGTTTTTCCATGCAGGAAGATGATTTGCAGATACGCGAAACAGATTTTAAATCGCAGACCTCTACGGTATTAATGATCGATATTTCGCATTCAATGATATTGTATGGGGAAGACAGGATTACGCCTGCAAAGAAAGTGGCGATGGCATTGAGTGAATTGATTACTACCAAATATCCCAAGGACACACTCGACATCGTGGTGTTTGGCAATGATGCCTGGCCGGTTGAAATAAAAGATCTGCCGTACCTGCAGGTGGGGCCTTATCATACCAATACAGTTGCAGGGCTTGAACTGGCCATGGATATTTTAAGACGGCGCCGCAATCCCAATAAACAGATATTCATGATTACAGACGGCAAGCCAACCTGTTTGAAAGTGGGTAAAAAATATTATAAAAACAGTTTTGGGCTCGATCGGAAGATAACTTCCCGTTGTTTGAACCTGGCCGCTCAATGTAAAAAATTAAAAATCCCCATCACCACTTTCATGATTGCTTCCGACCCTTACCTGCAGCGGTTTGTAAATGAATTTACAGAAACGAATAATGGTAAGGCCTTTTTTGCATCTCTTGACCAACTGGGCGCATTTATTTTTAAAGATTTCGACAGTGGTAAAAGAAAAACGGTTTATTAATTTTTCAATGTATTTCTCGAAACGCGCGCTACGGGGCATGTGCGCAATAGACGCTTTGTAATTTAGCCGGTTCCCTGCAATCTGGAATACATACCTGATTTAAAACACGTAACGACGCTTCTTTGCGTACGCTGCGTGAAACAAAAAAACTGATTATAAAAAAATAAAATGGATAGTAAGAAAATAACAACACTAGGACAACTGAAGAAAAGTGGATACCAGCCGAAATCAGTGAAGGAAGAAATACGTACCAACCTGATTATAAAACTGCAGAACAAAGAATCAACTTTTCCGGGCATTATCGGTTACGAGGATTCTGTGATACCCGATACCGAACGCGCCTTACTGAGCAAACACAATATTTTATTCCTGGGTTTGCGCGGACAGGCAAAGACGCGCATGGCCAGGCAAATGATACAATTGCTGGATGAATGGATACCGGTGGTGACTGGCAGCGAGATTAATGATGATCCGATGCACCCGATTTCCAAATACGCCATTGATAAAATTGCTGCTGAAGGAGATGCTACGCCGATCTCCTGGATGCATCGCAGCGAACGGTACGGTGAAAAACTGGCGACACCCGATGTAAGCGTTGCTGATCTGATCGGTGATATCGACCCCATCAAAGCTGCCAACCTGCGGCTCAGCTTTGCGGATGAGCGTGTAATACACTATGGCATTATACCTAAAAGCAATCGCAGCGTTTTTGTAATTAATGAAATACCCGATCTGCAGGCACGCATACAGGTGGCATTGTTTAATATACTGGAAGAAGGTGATATCCAGATACGCGGCTTTAAACTGCGCCTGCCGCTGGACATACTGTTTGTATTTACAGCGAACCCGGAAGATTATACCAATCGCGGTTCGATTGTTACGCCATTGAAAGACCGCATCGAAAGCCAGATATTGACCCACTATCCAAAAACATTGGATATATCGCTGGCCATTACGGAACAGGAAGCGGAAGTACATGCCGATCAAAAAAGCCGGGTAAAAATCAGTGACCTGGTAAAACGGTTGATCGAGCAGGTGGCATTTGAAGCAAGGAACAATGAGTACGTAGATAAAAAAAGCGGCGTCTCCGCACGGTTAACCATAGCTGCTTTTGAGAACGCGGTGAGTGCCGCCGAAAGAAGAGCCATTCTTAATAATGAAAAACAGACACAGGTATGGATCAGTGATCTTGCCGGCATCATACCCTCTATTACCGGGAAAATTGAATTGGTATATGAGGGCGAGCAGGAAGGCCCGTTCCAGGTGGCGATGAATTTAATGGACAAAGCCGTGCGTACCCAGTTTGTGCAATATTTTCCCAACCCTGAAACATTTAAGAAACGAAGAGCTACCGGAAAAGAATCCGCAAAGGAAATGGAAAACCCCTATAAATCCATCAGTCGCTGGTTCGATGCGGGCAATGCAACCGATATGCCCTTTGGTTTAAGCGATAAAAGCAAGTTGATTGAGCTTTACAAAGTAGACGGCTTGCACGCGCTGGTAAAAAAATATTTCCCACATGCCAATGAAATGGAGGCCGCGCTGCTCATGGAATTTGTATTGCACGGACTGGCATCTTATTCGCTTATCAGCAAAAAGGTGGTTGAAAACCGAATCGAGTTCAAAGACCTGATTGGCTCCATGGTAAACCTGGGCACCGGCAGTTTTAACAGCGAAACGGATTTTGACAATGAGGATCTGAGTTGATAAAATTTTACGACCCTTCCTATGATCGATTATAACGGCAAAACCTTCCGATCAGTTTCCAATTCGGCAAACGGCGAGGTCAATAATGAAACAATTTTTCATTACAGGCAAAACGGGTATCATGTTACCGCTACCTATGAAGGTGGTCATATAGTGGATGGCAGTCTTTCAGCCACGGCCGACGAAGAGGGCAATCTCAATATGCGTTACCAGCATATCAATAGCAATGGCCAGTTCTTAACAGGTATTTGTTTTTCCAGGCCTGAGATATTATCCAATGGCAAGATAAGATTGCATGAAAAATGGCAATGGACCTGCGGCGATTATAGCAAAGGAGAATCGGTGATTGAAGAAATATAATATACCAGTTCGGAGTTCATAGTCTCTAGTTCATAGTGCATTTACTACCCATCATTCGTTGTAACGAAGTGTTGCGCTCCCCGGTCGGTGTCCTCACCGACCGGAATAATACAGTTGTCGCTACGACACTTATCCCATTGTTGCTGTTATTACCAACACCCAATCGCTATTCAGCAGTATTGGTTGCGAAATATGCTGCCAGGTTTTCTTTCATCCCTGCCACCTCATTTTTATCGGCCATAATCGTCTGCAGGTTTTCGCGCATGTCCTGATTTATAAACGTCATGCTGCTATTCATTTTTACACTGGCGGAAGAATGAAATTCCGCAGCGCCGGTTTTTTTTGCCACCTCAGCAATATTAGCAGCACGAATACCTGAGCCCGGCATAATAATAATGCGGTCGTTCGCTTGTCTTATCAGTTCATCCAGCAATTGCGCCCCTTCCAGCGCCGTTGGTTTATGTCCCGATGTAAGAATGCGCTCACAACCTGTTTGTATAATATCTTCCAGTGCCTCAAAAGGGTTGATTGCACGATCAAACGCCCGGTGAAAAGTAACACCCATGGGATAGGCCAATGCCACCAGTTGCCTGCACCGATCTTTATCAATACTCCCATCCTGTTTCAGCATCCCAATTACCACACCTTCACAACCCAATTCTTTACACAGGAGTATCTCCGTTTTCATCATAATGAATTCATCATCGTCATAAAAAAAATCCCCGCCCCTCGGGCGGATTATCGGGTATACATCGATACTCACTTTTTCTTTCACACGCTTGATGGTGCCGAAACCCGGTGTGGTGCCCCCTTCCGCAGCGTCAGCGCATAATTCAATACGATGGGCGCCGGCCGCTGCTGCGATCATACAGGACTGAAAATGATAACAACATATTTCTAATGTGAATGACATGCCTAATTACGAATTATTAATTATTAATTCTGCCACAGGGCCCTATTCCATAAAATACTTCGCCGGCACCAGTTTTTCCTGCTGATTGTTTTTTAACGCATAACTAAATCCTTTGTGAATAGCATAGGCGCCCACCTCTCCCTTTTTATTTAATGCCAGGAAAGCTACCTGTATGTCTTTTGCCTTTTCTCCTTTTATTTTTATCACCCGCTCCACTGCTTTTTTACAGGCTTGCTCCGGTGACAGACCCTGCCGCATATATTCTACCACGGTATGCGATCCGCAAATGCGGATCACATCCTCCCCCTGGCCGGTAGAAGTAACAGCGCCTACTTCATTATCAACAAATAAACCTGCACCGATAATCGGCGAATCACCCAGGCGGCCACGCATTTTAAATCCCATACCGCTGGTAGTGCAACTGCCACTCAGATCGCCATTGCTGTCCATGGCCACCATACCAATGGTATCGTGGTTCCATTCACCATTCTCCAGTTGTTGTGGTGCAAACGGACCATGCCCTTTCGAGTTTTCAATATTGATAACGGGTTTGTATTCGGATTTTTTTAACCATTCCTCATAAGACTTTTTTGCATCCTCGCTCAGCTTTTGTTCTTCCAATGGAAAACCTTCTGCAACGGCAAACTGCTGAGCGCCCTCTCCCACCAGCATTACGTGCGGCGTTTTTTCCATTACTTTCCTGGCAACCGATATGGGATGTTTGATCCTTTCAAGAAAAGCAACGCTGCCGCAATTAAACTGGTGATCCATAATGCAGGCATCCAGGGTTACGAAACCGTCCCGGTCTGGATTGGCGCCCAATCCAACGCAACAGCTTTGCTCTGCTTCCGTTACCATTACACCTGCCTCTACCGCGTCCAATGCCTTTCCTCCATTGCCTAATATTTTCCAGGCGCCCTTGTTGGCATTCAGGCCAGCGTCCCAGGTTGAAATAACAATGGGATTGCCTTTTACTAACGGCAATGATTGATTGCCGGAAAGGCCTTTTTTGGTAATTAAAAGCCCCAATGAACTAAATAGAGATGATTGTAAAAATTTCCGTCTGCTCGCCATACATTTTATTTGAAACTAAGTTAGGATTTTTGGGAGATCGTATCGAATGTATTCTTCGCTTTCAGCAATTGGTTGTTTATTTTTTTTCCTGGTAATTAATTGAATTGCTGGTCAGTTCGGTGCTGTTTTCTTCCAATTTCACTTCTATCTCAAATTGTTCTTTTCTTTTTGGAACAATAGGAACTACACCTGCTACTATGCAAATGGCGAACATGCAGGCAATCAGTAACTTTCCCGCGTACAGGCAAAGCTTTTTCAGCATTTTCATATATATTAATTGAGAGCAGGCAGACAGTAAAGCCTGCGCCTTCAGTCAGAAATGGGATAAACACCGCGATTCGCGGTAATGTCGGGGGGCTATATTGTCATGGCAGAAACACCGTCGGCAGAGATGCCGGGAATTGTTTTCTGCAGGTTAAACAGGTGAATCTGTTTTGTAAAATGAATGGCATTGCAGGCTGCAGTAAAACGTACCTGTTCAAGGATATTAAAACAAAGCAGCAGATCAGGATAATAAAGACATGATTGTTTTACTGCGGCGCAGGAATATAAAAGGTTTTTCCCCTTTTTATAGGATATGTTCCGCAATGACATTTTGCGGACATCGTTGCAACACCAGGCCGTCTCAATACTTGTTTGATGGGGAACCGTCGCTGCATGGCCATCTGCTGTACCCATTGCCAGGCACAGGAACAGCCATATACTGTTCAGACAAATATTTATTTTTCTACAATTGATCACAGGAAGAATTACTCTCATCTAAAGATAAGATAATAATGCTGATGCCTGGAGGCATTTGACATTTCCCAACTTTCGGTTCGTGAGGCAGGAAACATGGAGAAGATTAACACACCGCCGCGCCATTCCTGCCCAGGCAGGAATCTTTACAAACGGTTCCATTTGCCCTGGTGCGTGTCCTTACCCACCAGGCCCTACACCTCAATCTTTCTGTCACGCGCAACCGTTTTCCATTCACCGGAAACTTTACCGTTTTCTATTGTAATGGCTTTTTCGTATAAGGCTACGGTTGGACAGACATGCAGGGGCAAACCATACAACACTTCCCCGCTGGTATGAAGATGATCGGTTCCTGCTTCCAGCACCAGGTGCTCTTCGCTTTGGCTAACTGGTTTCAGGAAGGGTGCGTTCAAAAAATACACGCGGCGCTCCAGTTCATTTTCGGCTGCAACCGATTTGTGCCCCAGATCGGTGCATATGCGCGTGGCTGTTGGAAATGAAATAACCCGGCTTATCACCAGCACGGCCGTAAGAAAAGGCTGTTCTGGGCAAAGATCAGCATAACCCTTGTCCCAGTATACAAAAGTGCCGGGACCGCATTCAATATCCTTTCTCTTGCAATGAACAGAAAATGTTGGAGAACCACCCATGACAATGATCGGCTTCGTAAATCCGTCGGCCATGATGGCCGATTGTAATTTCTCTACTGCTGTAAACACTTCATCGCATCGTTTCGTGCGCATTTTAAAATCTATATCCCTGATATGCCCATCGTACGCATGTAAACCAACCGGCTGTATGCCCGCTATCTTGCCACAGGCAGCGTACAAATGCAGCAATGATTCGCCGGGTGCAATACCCGTGCGGTTCATTCCCACGTTCACGTCTATAAAGACCGGAACCGTAAGGCCGGCCTGTTCAAATGCCATTGCCATCTGCTGGGCGGCAACAATATTGTCAGTAAGACATGAAAATTTGGTAGCCGGGTATTTTTTTATAACGTTTACGAACCGTTGCAATTTCGGACCGGTTGGTTGATAAGCCAGCAACACATCCGGCGCTTCGCAGAGACCCAGTGTTTCCGCCTCTGCAATCGTTGCACACTTAAACTTTTGGATACCGGCAGCCATCATCAATACAATTGTTTCGCGGCATTTGCTGGTTTTAATATGCGGCCGCAAACGCGTTGCATCACCCATCATGCTGACTGCCGTATCAATATTTGCCCTTACGCGTTCTGGGTATACTACCAACACCGGTGAATCCAGTTCGTCGATATTGTCTATAATGTACCAGTTTGAATTTGAATCCTGCATTTAAACCTGTTTGTCAATTTTTAATTTGCTATTCAGCTTTAATACAACTCAAACATCGCTTCTACCTCCACCGCTACATTACCCGGCAACGAGCCCATACCCACAGCGCTGCGCACGCCAATGCCGTTTTCTTCTCCCATTAGTTGAACAAATAATTCACTGCAACCGTTCATGATCAGGGCATGTTTTTCAAAATCGGGGCCGCAATTAACCATGCCAAATATTTTTACCACGCGTTTCAGCTTGTCGAACCCCCCTAAGTGATTTTTTATCGAATTAAGCATGCACAATGCACATTGGCGCGCGGCAGTCTTGCCGTCTTCTTCGCTCAGGTTAATCCCCACTTTACCTTTAATGAATTGGCCATCGGCCCCTACCGAGACATGCCCGGAAACAAATAATAAATTACCCACGGTGAGGCAACGTTTGTAAATACCCTTCGATGGGCTGATGGAAGGAAAATGCAAACCCAGTTCATCAAATCTTTTCTGAATACCATTTGTTTCCATAATCAGTGTATAAAAAGGTTTAAAATTAATACACCTCCCAGGCCAAGAACGGCTACAATAGTTTCCATTAACGACCAGGATCGCAGCGTATCTTTCATACTCAAATTAAAATATTCCTTGAACAACCAGAAGCCGGCATCATTTACATGCGAGAACATCAAACTGCCGGCGCCAATACTCAGCACCATCAGGCTGGGATGCACGGATGTGGTAGCCATCATCGGTGCAATGATGCCCGCCGCCGTTAAACCCGCTACCGTAGCAGAACCCAGGCATACACGTATGATCGCAGCAATTAGCCAGCCAAGTATCAGGGGGTTAATAGAGAGGGTTTCCAGGCTGCGTGCAATTGTAAGACTTACACCACTATCGGTAAATACTTGTTTTAAAGCCCCCGCACCAGCAACAATCAGCAGAATAACCGCGATGTCTTTCACCGCATCGCCATAGAAATTCATAATTGTTTTCATCGATTTACCCATGCCGATACCCAGGGTATAAGTAGCAAATAATAAAGACAGGAGCATAACAATGGCTGGATCGCTTATTAATGCAATTAATTGCTGCGTCTGGGGATTTTTAGTTTCCAGGAATGGCAGCAGGGTGGAAACCGCCAATAACAAAACCGTTAATAAGGAGGAGAAAAAACTGTTGGCCGTGCCCGGTAGCTCGCCGGCAGGAATGGTTTTTTGTTCAAAGGTTTTTAAGGGAACTGATTTTATATTCCTGCAGGTCTGGGCAAACAAAGGTCCCGCAATAATTACAATTGGAATGGCCACGATCATCCCGTAGATAAGCGTAGCACCCAGGTTAGCATGAAATTGCGCCACTAATGCAGCCGGCGAGGGATGCGGTGGTAAAAAACCATGCGTGACCGATAATGCCGCAAGCATGGATACACCTAAAAAAACAGCCGGTAATTTTGTCTGGTACATGACGGAAAAAATGAGCGGCACCAGTAATACAAATCCTACATTATAAAAAAGAGGGATGCCTACAATAAAACCGGTCACCATCAGCGCCCAATGAATATATTTTTTCCCAAAAATATTCATCATCACAGAAGATATCTTTTGCGCCGCACCACTTTCCGCCACCAGTTTACCCAGCATAGCGCCCAGGCAGATAATAATCACCAGTTCGCCCAGCATATCTCCAATACCCTTTTTTACTGATTTGGTAAGTGCACCGAGGGGAATACCCAGCAACCAGCCAGCCAGCAGCGATACAATCAGGAATGCCAGGAATGCGTTGAACTTGCCCCAAGTAATCAATAATATCAACAATAAAATACAGCAAACAACAATTAGTATCGTCATGGCATGGAGGGAATTATATTGAATGCTCCGAATGTAAAGAATTAGCGGCAGATGGCAGCAATAAACATGAATGGGCTGGTTCGCACTTCTGTGCTGCAGTTTATATCGCAGCTTTTATCATATTGAACCCCTGCGGGGTTCCGGTCATTGATACCCATCTCTCCGGGTTACACCCGGGGTTAATCATATTATGCCCTCCGGGCTATAAACGGGACGCTCCTAAAGAGCAGATGAAATAATGTATCTTGCATTTCCAAAAATTACTCACGACTCACGACTCACGACTCACGACTCACGACTCACGACTCACGACTCACGACTCACGACTCACGACTCACGACT
>Ga0157378_10006003_pt1 | contig 10641 bp, 7 predicted proteins | sample M65metaG_FD_115309 | JGI IMG/M metagenome (GOLD analysis project Ga0157378, IMG submission 115309) | Miscanthus rhizosphere microbial communities from Kellogg Biological Station, Michigan, USA - M6-5 metaG | ecosystem: Host-associated > Plants > Roots > Rhizosphere > Soil | place: USA: Michigan...
ACGACACGCTCATCAACCGTCTTTTGTTGTTCGACGCATGGACAATGAAGTTTCGGGAATTCAAGTTACGGAAGGATCCGAAGTGTCCGGTGTGCGGAGAAAACCCGACGGTGACGAAACTGATCGATTATGAGGAATTCTGCGGACTAGGTGCTCCACACACTCCGACGACTCAAGAAAAGCTCGACGAGATCACTGCGATTGAATTAAATGCTCGTCGTCTACGTGGCGACAACATTCAGATCATTGATGTACGCGAGCCGCACGAGTTTGAGATCGCACGAATTCCCGGAACGAAACTGATTCCTTTAGGACACGTGGTTGCTCGGATGAACGAGATCGATCAGGAAGTCGATACCATCGTGCATTGCAAAGGTGGTGTCCGGAGTGCGAAAGCGATCGAGGCACTAAAGCGCGCAGGCTTCAACGGCAAGTTGATTAATTTGAAGGGCGGCATCACTGCCTGGTCAGAAGATGTAGACCCGCGCGTTGCTAAATACTGATTAACGTGTTTAGGTTTTCTCTGTGCCTCCGTGGTGAGGAAGCTGTATTAGTTTAACCACAGAGGCACAGAGAACACAGAGGTTGCACAGAGAAGAATCTCCTGTGCGGGCGGACACTTCACAAAACTACTTCACATCCTCCAAAGCCAACGCAGTAATCAACCTCGTCAACGCGTCCAAATCTTTCAAATCCAAAACTTCGACGGGCGAGTGGCTGTACCTTCCTGGCCAGGAGAGACTCACATGGATTGCTCCGTAGGGAACAAACTCCGATCCGTCTGTTCCACCGTTGGTGGCGCCAACTTGTAACGGCATTTGATTCAACTGCGCCAATCTAACAATCCGATCGACTTCAGACGGATCTGCGATGCTTGAGTTATCGAGCCCACGTATTACCGCGCCACGTCCCAATGGTGCGAACGCAAATCGACTGGATTCAGCCGGCGAATCAGATGACACAAACGTGTCTATACTGAATACACGTTTCGTTGACTGACCAAATGTCCTGGCCATGCCAATAGCGCCCTCAAGTCCAGTTTCTTCTCTGACGGACCACGAAAGAAGCAGTCTGTGCTTCAGAGTTGCAGGGTTGATGCGACGCGTCGCCAGTATCAAAGCTGTGGACCCAGCTCGATCATCCAGTGCTCGTGCGGTGAATCGTGTTGCCCCCAGGCGAGTCGCGTGCTTGTCTGCCGTAACTGACTGACCGACACTCACGCCCAACCGTTTTAAAGTGGAACCATCAATGCCAAACCACGCAGTAAGTAACTCTGGTTGTTTTGCTGATGCTGTGTCGCGGGGCACAAAGATTCCGTGTATTGCAGGCGAACCCATACGATCGAAGTGCAACAATGCGGGTTGACCTTCCCACAGTGATTGAAACATTCCTCCTCGGGTCCTTAGTGAGACTGTCCCATCATCGGCGATGTTTGTAACTTCAAAACCAACTTCATCCATGTGAGCTATGAACTGGACGGCGTTCGTTTCGAGTTTTGGGCCAGACTGAACGATCAAGTTGCCTTGCGAGTCGATCGTGGCTTCTTTCCGTGCCCACTGCGGAAGTGCCGCCATGATTGTTTCGAGAACTTCGCGTTCGTGACCGGACACGCCAGGAATATCCGCCAGCGACTTCAACAGATCTGCGCTATTCGAAAACGCATCCAGCCGTTTGGAAACGACCTTAGAATTGGTTGGTAAAGAAAGCCAGGAATCAGTGTTTCCACGGCGCTGAACGCCCGCCGCTTTCTCAACTGCTGTCAACAACTCACGCGCATCATTGATGTGCACACTCTCAACCAGCGTACGACTAAATCGAGTTCGTGGTACCAGGGCATTTACCGAAGTTAATCCGGTAGAGTCTGGCAGATAAGGCGGCTTTTCCACCTTGCGTTGATTTACACCGTTGGAAATATTGTCGGACGGCTCATCGAGAATCGTGATTTCATCGACCTTTCCCAGTTTTCGCAGCGCCGCAGCCAAACCGTCCTGGCCAAAACTGCGCAGCGTGGTTATCAGAAAGATCGTTTCTCCACTTGTCACCTCGCCGCGTGACGCACTCGCCACCGCAGCGCACCCAACTCGTGTCGCTGCTGAAGGCCCGGCAACATAATCTGCATATGTCCAACTCACAAAGTCGCGAACGATCGGATCAAGCATTCGGATGCCGAGACGCTCTACGTCTGATCTAGAAGTTCCGCCGACGTCGATCCAAAGATCATCCAAGGTTGCGACTGGTGCGTTCGGTACACGTCCGCGTTGTAGGTGAGTGCTTTTCACAGTAACTACACCGGGAACGTCACCGCTGCGAGTGATAACTCTGATTCGCTGGCCTTGGTGAAACTGGACCCACAGGGGATGAGGTCTAAGACTGCCGACTTCTCGCATTCGCAAGTAACCGTCGTCAGTAGTTTCCGTCACCGCAAAACCAGGACGATCAATTCCACATACAACAACGCGACGAGGACTGCCGCTGCCTTTTCGCAAGATCAGATTGCCGAGTTGATCACGTTTCCACTCGGGCATTGTCTTGAGTAAGACGTCCGTAGCGAGATGTTCCCAGCCAGGAGTTGCATCGAGTGCAACCCAGCTGGCGAGTGCATTGAGTTCGGGCGATGTTTGTTGTGAGAACGCACTCGTAAGACATGTTAGGACAAGCGCGGCGAGCATAACGGTACGACCGGGATAGATTTTGATCATGACAGGGAGTGGCAGCCAAAGCTAGATGCGTCAGTTTGGCTCGAGCTAACAAGAAGTTTTAGAGCGCGTCAAAGTACCATGCTAATTAAGAGGCAAACAAGACAGAATTATCACTCGCTGATCGAACAAGTCGGGAAGGGTGGTTTACCCCCGCTACCAGAGCTCATTCAACCTAAGTTCTAAAAACAGCGGGGTAAACCGCCCTTCCCGACTTGTTCGATTTGAATGTTCGAGTTAGACCTGCCACACGGTTAATGCTGTTCTTTCTAAGAAGCCACCGAGATGCGCAGCACAGAAACTCCACTTCCCTCTCTTCGCAAAACAAAAGCGGCAGCCCCGATTGACCGGGCTGCCGCTTTAAACTTCGTTACGGACGCTGTTATTCCTGGGGAGGAGCAACTGAATGAATAAGTCGTCGCATGCGATCGGCAAACAACACGTCGATCTTGCAAGGATCAATAACTTTAGTGACTTCGCCAAGTCCGAATGTCGGGTGCATCATTGCCTGGCCAGTTCGATAAGTACGAGTTCTATCGTAGGGCGCTCCCGCTTTTGCCGTCGACTTCTTCGCCCCCTCGTCGGACCCGGCACCACTCTTAAATGCACTTCGCTCTCCGCACTTGGGACAACTTACTCGCGAAATTTGTCCTCGCTTAGTAACGGAGACGACGACGTGGCCGCGCACCTCATTACACGTAATACAAAGCTTTTCGACACGCTCGCCAACTGTAAACACCGGCTTCTCCATTAGTAGATCTCCTTGTCTATGATCTCAATAAGTTAGTTGCACAGCCTGACGAACAAACATTGAACTTTAGTGGGGAACAAAGCCTGTTCGCCAGAACTGTGTTGTCATTCAGTTTTTGATACGGTTACCAGCGTGGTTCGCGATTTCCACCACCGCCGTTCCCAACACCATAACCACCACGGCCGCCGCCACCGCCGCCACGATTGCCACGATCCTCGCGTGGACGAGCTTCGTTGACGGTCAAGTTACGACCGTCCAATTCCTTACCATTGAACTGGGCGATCGCTGCTTCGCCTTCTTCTTTCGAGGCCATCTCAACAAAGCCAAATCCGCGTGAACGACCGGTATCACGGTCTTCAACAACAGATGCGGATTCTACTGTTCCTGCCTGGGAAAACAGTTGTTGTAAATCCTCGCTTGAAGTTCTGAATGCGAGGTTTCCAACGTAAAGTTTAATGGACATGTAAATGCTCCGCTCCCGCTAGTTCGGGAGTATCAAAAGAAGCTTTTAAAGCGAAGTGGGCTCCGTTGTAACGGTCGGCAGCGAAAGCTCTAGTTCGGATGCTCAAAGTTGAGCGGCTTCTGTAGTTTTGATCAGGCCTGCTCTCGAATCATCCAAAAACGCCGCCGCCAAATTCACCCGGCAGGGGGCGCATCACCGTTGATGCGCGAGAGAAGGGATTAACGAGACTAATGATGCACCAGCGAACGATTAGTTGCAAGGAACGGGTCCCAAGCCATCTCAGATCTCAGATCCCAGATCTCAGATTTCAGAGTGTTTTCGGAAGGAAATGGAAGATTTTCAGTTACTGAGGGATATTCCAGGTCGTGAAGAGGACACTGTTGCTGCTCAATCTCTGCAGCGAATAAAGGCGGAAGGATTCGCCTCCCTCCGCCTTGTATTCACTACGGCAACGGTCGCGAATTTAATCGACGTTTATGTTCAGCCGATCGGCACATTTGTATAGCGACAATCCCAGCAGGCAGGCGATGACGAGGTTGAGATAGAACGTTATTGACCCGTTGAGAAATGCTGCCGGTAGATTACCCATGAAGGGAAGAGAAAACGGTGATGTCACTACGGTTACGACCCCGCCGATGATTGCCCCGATAATCTGAATCAGGAGCACCATGCCAAAAGCCTTGAAGTACGTTGCGCTCATGCGTCGGATTGTGTCGAGTCCAACCAGAGGGTTCACAACCGACCAGAAACTTTGTGTATAACCGGCAACAGTCAATGCCATTGGATAATAAAAGACTGCCCATACGAGCCCAACTCCCAACAGGAACACAAAGAAGACTCCTACACCGAGATATGGCAAGAGTTGCCGAAACATTCCCATGGGATCATCTTGTTCTGACTTTGAGCGTTCTGCTTCGCGAGCGATCTGTGCACCGGGTCTCAGCTGGTATAGCTTGCGATTGGCTTCCTCTGTTTTGTTCGGGTCTGCGTTAGGATCCATCAAGACACTGAGATCCTCCTCACTCGGACCCTGGTGTTCGGCGGAGTGCAATTGACCGCTCGGACTCAGAGTCGATGGTGGACCGCTGCTTACAACTCCCAAAACTAACGCTAGCACAAGTACGATTACCGGTCCCCACGACACGATCGTTATACCCAGTCCAAGAAAGATCGGTTGGACTAGATCTTCGAAAAACGAGAACTGACTAAAGTCGGGCATGAAGCTGCGATCGAGACGACCCCAGGCGACCTGGCTAATCACGTGAGAGATGCATCCGAACATAATCATCCATGCGACCAGACTCCCGCGAAAACCAGTCAATAGCAACAAGCCGTAAAGGAACGCGCCACCAATCAATGCTGTCTTGTGTTTCCATGGATAACGCACGGCTGTTGAGAGGTCGCCAAATCCAAATCCTGAACTCTGAAAATCCGCACGCGCTGTTTTGGTTTTGATCTCAGTGTATGAATGGCACAAGTCACCACAGAGCGGGCACACCGCAATCTTGCTGGTACCAACAAATCGGGGGCACTCGGCACACAGCATCGTTGCGCACGCGCGACAAACATACGTGGGCTCAACTCCAGGATGGTTTTGACACGAGACCAGAGGTCCGGTGGTTGAATAAGACGTTTCGCGTGGTGGTTCGAAAGGAGCTTGCGTTTCGCTCGGTGGTACTTGCCAACCGCCTTGACTGGTTGGCATGTCTGGCTGTGGAGGCGAGGCTGGAGGAGTGTCGATTACACCATCAAAAGCGCCTTTGAGTTTTGGTACACGCCCCGCATCAATCCAACTGAGGCTGCCTTTGCTGACCTTATCAGTCGGGAGGACGCAACCTTCAACGATCCATTGCTTCAATGTTTCCAGATCCGTTTCAAAGACTCCTTCGATCGTGGAGACACGCCACATTTCTGGTTGTGCACTCATCGTAATGTTCCTGGGATGCTCGTGGTTCGAGCGAGAGATTACTGAAGCAGACTTGCCAGGGGTTTTGAGTCTCTGCGTCTTGTAGTTACTGATTTGAGAGCTGCAGGCTTGGCTCTGCGGCGACGTGAGACGGGCGACGTGGACGGCGGATGGGCCGTAACGCTTTAGGAATACTAGACCGGGCCTTTTTGCCGCGTCAATACTTTGTTTTCGAGGAGACTGGCCGTTGTTGAAATGACTAGATTTAGCGCCTTTGGAGGAAAGGAATATTTGGAGTGCGGTGCCCCGGCACCGCTTTGGTAAGGAGGACATCAAGGGCCTGGACCTCTGGCGTTACGCGAAAGCCCTACCAAAGCGCTGCAGGGCAGCGCACTCCAAAGAGGTTGGAGATTCGAAAGGGCTTGACTTCAATCTGGTCACAGTCGAGACTAAGGCCCTCGTCTTCGGTAAAAGCAATCTGACAACTATGAGGTAATCCCATGCGCTTCGGAAAAGTGTCTCGCACTCGGTCTAAGCTCCGCTCATCAGCATCTTTGCTCTGCGTCGTTGCCTTCCTGGCAACAACTTTTAATTCAGTGCCGTTAGTAGTTGTTCACGCCATAGTTGACGAGCAGCAGCAAAAGACAGCAACAAGCAAACGTCCTTTGACACACAGGGATTACGACTCGTGGCGATCAATCCAGGCGTCACAAATATCGCGAGATGGGAAGTTCATTGCCTATGCCTATACGCCGGAGGACGGAGATGGTGACATCGTCGTGCGCAACGTTGCGGCCGGAACTGAATGGCGCGCCACGAGAGGTTATCGTCCACCCGTCCCGCCACCAGATGATCCCGGGACAAGCCTTGCTGAATTTCAAGCTGGTCAAGGCCGCTTACTGCGACCTGTTTTCACCGCTGACTCTCGGTTCGTTGTCTTCGGAACGGAGCCACTGAAAGCTGACTTGAATAAAGCAAAGAAAGACAAAAAGAAACCTGAAGAGATGCCGAAGAATGGCATGGGAATAATGGATCTCTCGACTGGAACAGTGACGCAGATCGAAAGAGTAAAGAGTTTTCAAGTTCCCGAGGATGGAACCGGGTTCATTGCTTATCTGCTTGAGGCTCCATTACCGGAGAAACCAAGTCCGCCAAAAGAAGGCACAGTTCCGGCAACCGAATCCGGAGCGCCATCACAACAACCAACACCTCAACGTTCTGCTGGAGGCCGCTCAACAAAGAAGAAGGAATACGGAACCGAATTGGTTTTGCACGACATGATTAAATCGAACGAGCGGAAGTTCTCCGACGTCCTGGATTTCACGATCAGTAAAGATGCCAGATCGCTCATTTTTGCGACTTCGTCAAAGAAGGAAGACACAAACGGTCTCTACGTCGTGACTCCACAAACTGACGGAGCTCCGGTTGTCCTCTTAAGTGGAAAAGGAAAATATCAACGATTAACGTGGGACGAAGACAACACTCAACTGGCCTTCATCAGCGACAAAGACGACGTCGAAGCCAAGCAGCCGAAGTTCAAGTTATATCTATGGAACCGCGGTGACTCAACAGGAGTTTCCGAAGTAGCTTCAACCTCATCAAGCGGTTTTAGAAAAGAGTATGTGATCAGCGACAAGGCAAACCTAACCTTCTCGCTCGACGGTAGCCACCTGTTCTTCGGGAATGCGCCTCCCCCGGAACCTGAAAAAGGTGCGGATGAAGAATTACCGGCAGACGAAAAGGTGCTCGTCGATCTGTGGCACTGGAAAGACGACTACATTCAACCAATCCAAAAGGTTCGCGCTGAACAGGAAAGAAACAAGTCGTATCGAGCGGTCTACAACGTCAAGTCTAAGAAATTTGTTCAATTGGCCGACGACACGATGGAAGGTGTCTCGCCATCGAATGATGGCAGCATCGCAATCGGTTCCGACAATCGGAAGTATCGTGTGATGTCTGATTACGATCCCGGCCTCACTGACTACTACCTCGTTAACACCGACGACGGTTCGCGAAAACCACTCGCTACAAAACAGCGAGGCAACTTCTCACTCTCGCCTGGGGCTAAGTATGCAGTTTATTTCGACGGCAAAGATTGGAACTCATACTCGATTGCAGATGGTCGCAATACAAATCTAACGGCAAGCATCAAGTCGCAGTTCTTCAACGAAGACAACGACATACCGCAAACACCGGGTTCTTACGGACTCGCAGGTTGGACTAAAGACGACCATGACGTTTTGATTTATGACCGCTACGACGTTTGGCAGGTTTCACCTGATGGCAGCGGTTCGAGAAATCTTACGGACGGAGTGGGCAGAAAAGAGAAGACGATACTGCGCTATGTTCGACTCGATCCCAAAGAGCGTTCGATAGACCCGGACAAGCCGATGTTACTGCAAGCCGAGAACGAAGATACGCGCGACAGTGGCTTCTTTAGAGACAAAGTACACAGTGATGCCTTACCGCAGAAACTGTTGATGGCGTCGAAGGACTTTGGCACTCCGACTAAGGCCAAAGATGCGGACGTGCTGATGCTGACTGCGTCGCGTTTTGATCAGTTTCCCGATTTGTGGATCACCAACCCGGACTTTCGTGAACTTAAACGAGTGAGCAATGGCGACGCCCAACGAGTGCAATTTAACTGGGGCACTGGCGAACTCGTCAGCTTCAAAAACACAGATGGTGTTCCATTGAAGGGCCTGCTTCTGAAACCGGAGAACTTCGATCCGAAGAAGAAGTATCCCATGATTGTCTATATCTACGAGCGCCTGACGCAGGGCTTACACCAGTTTCGCAATCCCGGCCCGGGCACATCGATCAATCCGACGTTCTATGTTTCGAATGGTTATTTAATCTTCATGCCTGACATCGTCTACACGATCGGTTATCCAGGGCCCAGCGCTTTGAAGTGCGTGTTGCCCGGAGTCCAGGCTGTCGTCGATAAAGGCTACGTGGATGAGAACGCGATCGGAATTCAGGGACACAGTTGGGGCGGTTATCAAATCGCCTACATGGTGACGCAGACAAATCGTTTCAAGGCAGCGGCGCCGGGAGCAGTCGTGTCGAATATGACTAGTGCCTACAGCGGGATTCGCTGGGGAACGGGACTCGCTCGCCAGTTTCAATACGAACGAAGCCAATCGCGGATCGGCGGCAGTCTCTGGGACTATCCGCTTCGATTCTTAGACAACTCGCCTCTGTTTCGAGCTGATAAAGTGCAAACCCCACTACTGATGATTGCGAATGACGAAGACGATGCGGTGCCGTGGCAACAGGGAATCGAATTCTTTCTCGCGTTGAGACGTCTCGACAAAGAGGTTTACATGTTCAGTTATAACGGCGAGAAGCATGGACTAAGAAGACGCATCAACCAGAAAGACTACACTCGCCGTTTGCAGGAGTTCTTCGATCACTTCTTAAAAGGTGCGCCCGCGCCCGAATGGATGGAGAAAGGTATTCCCTATCTTCAACGGGAGAAAGAGAAGGAGAAGTATCGGGCCACGGAAGAAGGGGACGAGCCGTGACGATTTCAGATCTCAGATTTAAGATCTCAGATTGCAAAACACTAAGATCGATTCTAGAAGGTGGAGCGCGGATCGATGCGCAGGTCCCTCTGAGATCTGAGATCCTGCGATCTGAGATCCCGAAGGGCTTCAGGTGTGGGCTTTGAGTTTGGCCTCGAGGTTTTCTCTTCGGCTGCGGCTGAGTTTTAGTTGGCGACCATCTTCCAGAACCACAATGTAGTCGCCATTGAAGTGGGGATGCAGTTCTTTGATGCGCTCGAGGTTCACGATAATTGAACGATGGATGCGAACAAATCTTCGAGGATCCAGTTGTGTCTCAAGGTCGTGCATCTTCTCTCTAAGCAAGTGTGCTTTCTTGCCGACGTGCAACTTCGCATAGTTGCCGTCAGCTTCAATCCAGTCGATTTCATCCACCTTCAGTAACACGACGCGGCTGGCGAGTTTTATCATCAGTCGCGTGAGAAAAGGTTTTTGTTGAGTCGATAACTCTTTCTGACTCTCTCGTTCTTCCAATAAAGACAATAATCGCTTACTGACTTTACCAATCTCCCTCGTCTCGATTTGTGATTTTGCTCGTTGCAGGGCTTGAGTGAATCTTAAGTCGTCGTATGGCTTCAACAGATAGTCCAACGCATGAACTTCAAATGCCTTGAGTGCATATTGATCAAACGCAGTTACGAAGACGATCGCCTGAACATGTTCGGGTCCAACTTTATCGAGAACGTCGAATCCATCCATTTCAGGCATTTGGATATCGAGAAAGATCAAATCAGGTCGAGAAGCCTCAATCGCTTTGACAGCTTCTTTACCATTGCGGCATTCGCCGATAATTTCAATCTGCGTATCACGCTCGAGAAGCAGACGAAGGTTGCGCCGCGCGAGCGGTTCGTCGTCGACAATTAGGGTTTTGATCTTGTCCCCCATAGAACTTGGATTTCTGAGATCCCTAGGCTTCATCCTTTCTCATCGGCATCACGATCTCCACCTCAACGCCTCCACCGTCACGATTGTGAATATCAAACCTGTGATTCTCTCCATAGAGTTGTTGGAGCCGAGCCGCTGTGTTTGCCAATCCAATTCCGCTGCCAGTTTTTAATTGCCAATCGTGTCGCAGCCCGGCACCGTTATCCGATACTGTTATCAATAGTGAGCCGTTCTCTCTTTTAGAGCTGACTCTTATAGCGCCTGCATCTGCGCTCCGACCAATACCATGCCTTAACGCATTTTCCAGCAGTGGTTGCAGCAGGAGATTGGGAACAAGCGCTTTCGACGTTGCAGGATCAATATCGAAGTCGACT
>Ga0157378_10006004_pt1 | contig 10640 bp, 8 predicted proteins | sample M65metaG_FD_115309 | JGI IMG/M metagenome (GOLD analysis project Ga0157378, IMG submission 115309) | Miscanthus rhizosphere microbial communities from Kellogg Biological Station, Michigan, USA - M6-5 metaG | ecosystem: Host-associated > Plants > Roots > Rhizosphere > Soil | place: USA: Michigan...
ATCAACCTGCACGGCGAGCTCTTTCCGTTTCCTCCCGTGCGCAATTACTCCGATGCGGCGAAGGACCCTGCGACGTGGCCGAACGTCCGCGTCGTCACTCATCCGGAGAAGCTGCGTTACACGAACAACGAAAGCATCAACCTTCGCGTCTACTCGTATCACACGAACACCAACAGCCCTGCGTCGGTCCCGGACACGCTGAACGTTCCGATTACCGTCACCGTCAAGAATCTCCGCTACACGGCTTCACCGAATGACGTCGCGTCGATCAGCGGCGGGATCAGCAACACGCCCTACTCGGCGCAGATCGCGTCGATGATTTCCAGTCCGGGCACGATGTACTGGTCGTCCGCCACCACGGCGAGCGATACGGTCTTCACTCTCTACAATTCGCCGCTGAAGACGCCGTGCGTGAGCGTTACGAATCCCTGCGATCGCGGCGGCCTTTCACCAGCCGCGCGGTTGTATGGGCTCGAATACATTCCGTCACCGGTCGAGAACCTGCCGGACGGCACTGCGCCAAACGCATTCACGACCACGCTCGATAACCGCACGAACATCGAGAAGAACACCGCACGCTGGATCATCACGCTCCCGGCGTACGTCCTTCCGTCGAACTCGCTGATCGAGATCGACACGCAAATCGGCGATTCCTCCACCCCGGCGCCCACGAATCTTTCGCGAACTTATGCGTGGCGCGGCACCGACACCTGGATCTTTGGCGACGCGACGACTGACCCGAATCTTCCGATCACCGAGCGTTTTCAGATTCTCGGCGATCCCCGCCACTGTCCCTACGCGGACCTCAAGTCGCCACACGCTTCGTCGGGCCGCGCCCGCGCCAATTCACTCGGCATGGGCTACAACCGTTACTTCGACGACTTCCACTCATCGTCGGCAAACGCTGCTTCATCGTGGCCGGGCTGGTCGTACGACGCCCCCGCATTGAGCGGCAACTGGTACGGCATCAAGAACAACATCTCGGACTCCGATCCGAACAACGACGGCTGGGACACGCGCAGCGGCATGCTCGAGATCGACGTCTCGCGCATCTATCAGGTGCTTCGTTCCGCAGTCGTCCGCTCGCATGCCGTTTACACGACGATGACCGGCTTCTCGTACTACTACGTCGGCATCGGCAACGAGATCGGCTACGACTCGGCGAACGGATTTCCGAACAGCATCTCCGTCTCATCGAAGCCGTTCGACGGCACGAGCGGCACGCGCAATGAACAGTCGATCACCGACGCGCAGAGCGGCGGCGTGAAGTACATCCGCGAGAACTCCAGCGGCAACTACTGGTGGTCGCTGTCGTGGCTCGGCGAGCTCGCACCCGACTCGCAGTGGAGCACGTGGACAGCCAGCGGAAATCTGCCGACAGGCAGCGGCAACGGCACGTTCTCGCGTGTGCTTCGCGGGTCCATCACCACCAACCTGCCGGCAGGCACGGCGTTCTTCAATGCGACGCGGCGCCCGCAGGAAGAAGGAAGCACCGCGTTCTTCTGGAGCGGAAGCACGTCCTCGACGTTCCATCACCGCTACCAGGACAGCACGACGGGAACACTCGACAACGACGGCACCGACATCGCGAACACATACGAGCTGCCGCTGCCAGCATCGATTGCGAACGCGCGCCCCTTCGACGTCAACGTCAACGACACAGGGATGAACCCTGACCATTTCCTGCAGCCGGTCTATGGCTCGGCGACGACGCTCGGCACGCTCGCTCGTTACTACAAGCACTCGACGAATATTCAGGGGAGCTCGCTGCTCACAATGCGCAGCGGCGACGATGCCGCCTTCGTCGTAGTGAACGGTCTTTCGCCGACTGGCACGTCGGGAGTCTCGTTCATCTCACGCTGGTCGTTCCTCAGTCTCGTACAGAGCTTCCTCGCCGGCGGTCTTTACAGCACGAATGGCAGCCCCGACGCATCACGCGTCCGCGAGCTGCCGCGTGTTGCGATCACCACGCCGAACGACGACGTCGATCTCCGCAATCCGTCGACGATCAACGTTGCATGGAGCTCACAGTGGACGCGATGGGATGGCCTGAAGTACACGCCTGATTACTCGTCGTCGTTCGCTGAAGACGTGACGGTGCGTTTTGCGACGCTCTACAGCCGCGACAACGGCCGCACCTGGCTCAACATGCGCGACGATTCGCCGGCGCGTGCCGGCGTGCGTCCTGCCGACTCTCAATATCTGATCACCGCGACGTCCTACAACTGGTCCGTGCCCGCGGATCGCTTCCCGAAAGGCAACTACGTGATCCGCATCGAGGCGTATCGCGACGAGGTTCCACTGCACTATGCATTTCACCAGTACCGCGCATTCATCAAGCGATAAGGGCTTCTCGCTGACCGAAGTCAGCGTGATGCTAGGCATCATCTCCGTCCTGACGATGGGCGTCTGCTGGACGATGGAGCAGGCGACACACGTCATGCTGGCCACGGAAGCTCGGCTGCGGAGTCAGATGTCGCATGTCGTAATCACGTTTCCATCGGACGGCAGCGATCTCGTCAACCCTTCACTCGTTCGCGTCACATGGGACTGGTGGAAAGCAGACGGAGACGCCGACGAGCCGATTCTCTACTCGCCGTTGTACAGCCGCGACGACGGCCGCAACTGGCAATCCATGATTGACGATTCGCCGGCGCGACCCGGAACGGTGACCGGCATCGATCATCTGACTTCGCACGCGGCTTACGACTGGTCAGTACCTGCAGAGCGATTTCCCGAAGGCAATTACATCATCCGGATCGAGGCGTTCAAAGATGAAGCCCCACTGCACTATGCAACCGCTCAATACAAGACATCCATCAAACGCTAAGGGCTTTTCGCTGATCGAGATCTCCGTCGTACTGGGAGTGATCTCCGTACTGATGCTGGTCGTCTACTCGATCATGGATCAGACGCTGCGCGTCACGATGTTCAACGAAAGCCACAATGATCTGACGACGATGACGCAGCGTGCAACGAACACGCTGCAGACAGAGATCGTGCAGGCGAGGCAGGTCTTCCAGGAAGACTCGGACGGAGCCGCGTACCGCGCGGCACTGCAGATTCCGAGTCGCTATTCAGCGTGGACGACGACACTGCTTCCGGTCATCCAGTCGGACACGACGCTCACGCCCGACAGTGCGACGCGCTTCACAGGAAACTCGCTCCTGATCGTGCGCCAGCTCGAACCTATTTCCATCAACTACGACGACGATGGCGACAGCAACACGCCGGACATCGAATTCCTCGCGGATCGCTATCGCTTCGAATACTTCTTCCTCTCGCCAACGAGCACGCGGACGTTCTCCTCGAGCGCGTACACACTCGATCTTCTGCAGAGCACGAGCATCGAATATGCGGACTACTTCCAGCTCAGCGCGTTGACGCGGCCGCAGCTTCAGGCGATCAGCGCGAAGTTGACTGCCAGCGGAATCACAACGGCGTGGAATCCCGGTCAGCCAATCGCGAGCGCGTTCTACTCGATCCCGTCGAGCGGCAACTGGAGCGCGGCGATCGCGCGGCCGGCGATCGACATCGCTTCGACGAGCTCGCTCCTGCCTGAGTTGAAAGGCGGCCGCATCTCCGGCCGTATGGATTACTCGGTTGCCTTCGGGTCGTATCCCCTACCTTTACCGATTGCAAAATTCGCGAAGCCCGACGCTTCGCTCCCGGCGTTCCCTTCAGGATTCGAAGTGAAGATCGCCGGACCGGCGAAATCGCGCAAGGTGATGACGCGCGTACTCATGATGGCAAGGTATGGCATCAACACCTATGAAGCCCAGCAGGGGTTTGTGACGACCTCGGCGAACTTTTGATTGGTGGGGGAATGGGACCTCTGGGACCTCTAGGTAGAACCGTCTTTGCCCAGGAATCCTCGGCACAGCTGTCATCCTGAGGCGCGAAGACGCCGAAGGACCCCCTTCCGATGAAAGCCACTCTGGCAAATCAGGGGGTTCTTCGCTGTCTTCGCAGCTCAGAATGACAGCGTTGCACTGCTCTCTACCTAGAGGTCCCAGAGGTCCCATCCCTCCCACCCCACTAAACTCTAAACCGCGCGACCTCCGCATCGAACGCTCTTCCACTCTCGACCAGCGCCATCAGCGCGTTGCTGAACTGGTTCGCGATGTCGTCGTTCTTCCGCGCGATCGTCAGCGTTACTTTCGATGCACCTGCGACCTGTTCGGCGTGCGTGATCTGGCGGAGGAGCCGTTCTCCGATGACATCCACGCCGGCTGCGATCTCGTCCATCGCATGTGCAATACCGCCTGCTGATACGAGCTGTTCGCGCGACGCCTTCTGCACCTGGCTTGCGATGTCGCGTACGCGTTCCGTCTCGTGGGCGAGCAGGCGCGTCGCATCAGCCTGGCCGCGCGTTCCTCGATCGATCTCGCGGATCGTGTCCGACATCTTCGCTGTAACCGAATGCAGATGCCGCGTTGCACGTGCCTGTTCCTCGAGCGCGGCGGAGATGGACTGCGACATATCGAGAGACTTCGATGCGTTGCCGAGGATGGTCTCGAGCGCGCTGACCGCGTGGTTGGCCAGGGCGACAGTGTCATCGACGCGGGTTACGCCTTCGCTCATCGCGTCCATCGCCTGCCGTGTAATCGGCTGCACACCGCGCAGAATCGTGGAGATCTCTTTCGTCGCGCTGCGCGTACGCTCGGCGAGCTGCCGCACTTCATCGGCGATCACTGAGAATCCGAAATCGTTCTGGCCGGCCTGCGCTGCGATGATCGCGGCATTGAATGACAGCAGGTTCGTGCGGTTCGTCACTTCGTCTATGAACAGAAGAATCTGATCGATCTGTCCCAGCGACGCCTGCAGCGTCTCGAACGCTTCGGACGTTTTCCGCGTCGAGCTCTGTGCGTGCCGGATACCCTCCACGGTATCGCGCACCGCCTTCCGCCCCTCATCAGCGTTTTCGCGCACCTGCTGCGAGAGGCCGGCGGTATCGGTTGCCGTCCGATGAATCTGCGTCGTCGTCGCATCCATCTGGGCGACGAACGACAGCACGTCGGCGGCGATGCCGGAGAGCGTTGCGGTCCGGTCGGTCATTTCACCCGCCGCGGCATCGATCTCCATCGTTCCCGAGCTGCTCTTCTCCACAGAGGTGAAGAGCTCATCCATGCGTCGGGCTACTTCACCGGACGACACCCGAAGCTCCGTTGCACGCGCCGCCGAATCCCTGGTGAGTCCTTCGACTCTGTCGACGGCCTGCTGCACGGACTCCGCTTCCCGCCTCACCTCATGCAGCGCGCCAGCCGATTGTTCGGCGGATCCGCTCTGTTCGCGCGCACCGCTGACCAGCGTTTCGGTGCCGGCGGAAATGAGCCGCACTCCTTCGCTGATCGCGCCGCCGCTCCTCCCGATGCTTCCGATCAGTGTGCGGAGGTTCGCATGCGTGACCGCGAAGCTTCGCGCGAGCTGACCGATCTCATCATCCGAGAAGACATGCGGATCGGAATCGAAGCGACCCGCGGCGAGATCAGATGCAATGCGCATCAGCTGGACGATCGGGCGCGTCACATCACGCGCGAGAAAGTAGATCGCCAGGCTGAACGCGATCATGGTTACGAGTGCAACGAAAAGCGCGTAGTTCGTCGCGTCGCCGGCATGCGAGGCAGTCAACTGGACGAGTGCGCCGATCGATGTCGCGAAGAAACCGACGAAGACCATCGCGATCTTCACACCGATCGAATAAACGCGGCCGTGATACGTGACCGCCTGCAGTCCCGCGACCGCGCCGGACAGCATGCTCTTGCCACACCAGTACGACCACGCCATCGCAGGAACCACAATGATCATCGCCGCAACTCCGAAACACTGCAGCCCTTTGAAGGTGTTGAGAAGGACGCCGGCTCCGCTCACCGCGAGCAGTGCGCCCGTGGCAGCCCAGAGGACGAACGACGCGGCGGTGGTGCGCATCAGGCACTGCGTGATTGCCTCACTCACCTCACGCTGTCGTTCGATCGCCACCTCGGCATCACGAACGGCTGGCTGCACGGCGAGATAGAAGAGCATCGATCCCACGCCGTAGGCCGCGATCGGAGAAATTACGATCCATGACCACGACGTAACTCCCGGCAGCGCCTCGTGAAGAAACACGAGCGCGAGCGGAAGGAGCGTGAGCAGCGGAGGAAGAACCAGCAGAGGGACGTACTTTCGCGATAGAGCCACCACGACACCTCGGGATCATTCTGGAGAGCGCGTGCAACGAAATGTGGTTTCGTTCATCACACGTCGGTGTGTCGGCGGTCATGCATCCTATCGGGCACGCGGATGAAACATCCCGTGCAATGCTGCGGCGCCGTCCCTATTCAGATCGTCTGTTCGCCGAAATCGACTCAATGATTCTGGCAAGTGAGTCTCTCGACTCGATTCTGCACTTCATCGTCGAGCGACTCGTCACCATGTACCGCTACCCGTTGATCCAGGTCAGTCTGCGCGGCCCTCACGGGACGGTTTCGATTCGCGCAGCGGCGGGCCGTGAAGTCGACTTTCTCCGCGACGTGCTCGTACGGTGGGACGATACGCCCGAAGGGCGCGGACCTACAGGCGTCACTCTTCGGACTGGTCTGCGGCAGACATGTGACGTCGCGACGGACGAGTGCTTCGCGCCATGGCGCGAGCGCGCGCTGAAGCACGATCTCCGCTCGATCCTCGTGCTGCCGCTCCACGCAGGCGATCGCATCCTCGGCGCACTCACATTCTTTTCGACGCGCCGCCGCGCGTTTCCCACGGAACGCATCGACATGCTCACGGCGGTCGCGGCACAGGCTGCGCTCTCGATTCTCTCCGCGTACGATCATGCCAAGATCCGGCTGCAGCGCGTCGCCCTCGATGCTGCGGCGAACGCGATCGTCATCACCGACACAGCAGGGCTCATCGAGTGGGTGAATCCTGCGTTCACGAAGCTCACCGGCTACACCGCGGAGGAAGCGATCGGCCTCACTCCACGCATTCTCTCGTCCGGTAACCACGGGCGCGCGTTCTATGCACGCATGTGGGAATCGCTGCTCGCGGGAAACGTCTGGCACGGTGAGCTGTATAACAAGCGTCGCGATGGCAGCGTGTACGCGGAAGAGCAGACGATCACTCCGGTGCTCGACGAAGCCGGCGTGATCACGCACTTCGTCGCGATCAAGCAGGACATCACTGAACGGAAGGCGCAGGAAGAAAAGATCCGGCATCTCGCGCTGCATGATTCGCTGACGAACCTTCCCAATCGCCGCGCATTCGACTCGATGCTCAAGCGCATCCTGCAGCGCGGTGGTACTGCGGCGCTCTTGGCGATCGACATCGACGACTTCAAACTCGTGAACGACTCCGGTGGTCATCCTGCGGGAGATCAGCTCTTGTCAGAGATCGCACTGCGGCTGCAGACCCAGCTTCGGCCGGCAGACTTTCTTGCGCGGCTCGGCGGCGATGAGTTCGTCGCAATCCTGAGCGCGATTCCCGTTGATGAAGCGCTGACGATTGCCGAGCGTCTGCGGCGCAGCATCGACGATCTCTGGATCGAGACCGTGCCGGACCCCATTCACGCAACGATCAGCATCGGCCTCACGATGATTGGCCCGGGCGCCGACGCGCGCACCTACGTGTCGCGTGCTGACGCTGCACTGTACGCGGCAAAGGAACGTGGAGAGAATCGTGTGATCACATTCCCGTTCGAATCGGATGACACCGGCCACCGGCTGGGAGACGCGACACACTGGATCGGCGCAATCCGTCATGCGTTGCGCAACAACGGCTTCATGCTGACCTATCAGCCCGTGATCCACCTCGGCAACGGGCGGGCCGTTCACTATGAGGCTCTCGTCCGCATGATCGGAGAAGGGGGAGAAGTGATCATGCCCGATCACTTCATTCCGGTCGCGGAGCGTTACGGACTCATGTCGCAGATCGATCGCTGGGTGTTCGATCGCGTCGTCCATGAGCTGAAAACACGCCCCGCGCTGCGTATCTTCGCGAACCTCTCCGCGACGAGCCTCAACGACGAGTCGCTTCTTCTTTACATCGAAGAAACGATCCGCAACGGCGGTCTACCGACTGGACGGCTGGCGTTCGAGATCACCGAATCTGCAGCCGTGGCCGATCTTGCGAGTGCGCGGAACTGGATCCACCGCCTCAAACAGCTCGGTTGCCAGTTCGCGCTCGACGACTTCGGAATCGGATTCTCATCGCTCGGATATCTTCGGGCGCTCGCCGTCGATTACGTGAAGATCGATCGCACGTTCATTCGCGATCTCGATACGAATCCGACGAACCGCGCGCTGGTTCAGGCGGTCAATACCGTTGCGCACACGCTCGGCAAGGAAGTGATCGCCGAGGGAGTGGAGACCGCAGCGCATGCGGATGTGCTGCGTGAGCTCGGCGTCGAACATGGACAGGGATTCCACTGGGGTCCGCCGATGCACGATGCTCTCGACGCTATGACTCCTCTCGCCGTTCTTTCCACTGGTGATATCCCCAGATGCTGATGCCGACTACGACCAGCACGAGGAGTCCCCATTTCTCGATGTGCGCCGCGCGCCCGAGCACGCGCTCGACGGCCTTGCCGAAAAAGAAGCCGGCAAACGAGATCGCGAGCGCCCAGACGGCACAGCTCACCGCTTCGTAGATCAGAAACTTCACGGTCGAGATGCGCGATATACCGATGATGACCGCGCACGTGATGCGAAGACCGTAGAGCCATTGCGTGATGAAGATCGCCGGCGCGCCGTAACGCTCGAACATACGGATGCCCTTGCCGAAATGCTTCTTCATTCTTGGAAAGCGGTCGAGGAGGCGAACTCCTCTCACCCGTCCCAGCCAGAACCAGAAGACATGGCCGATGTACGCGCCGGCGAACGCGACCAGTGCGACCAGCAAAATCTGCAGATGACCTCGCTCCGCAGCGAAGCCTCCCATCACCAGAATCGTCTCTCCTTCGAGGAACGTTCCGATGAAGACAGCGAGGTATCCCCACTTCTGAATGAGAAGCTCAGGGCTCATGACTACGGCGAAAAATGCAAGATTCGGGGCGAGGGCGGCCACGACGATGGAAATCTACGCGACAATCATCGCATTCACTAGTAATTAAGGAGTCCAATCATGAACCGAGTTCTTGCTTTCGTAACGGCCACGGTGTTCGCGTTGCCATTGTTTGCAGCAACCAATCCGAAGCCGATCAGCACTCCTGATACGGCGCCGGCCACCGATTCACCTCTCGTCGCTGCCGCGAAGAAGAGCGGTCGACTCGGCAAGAAACCCTCGAATGTGATCACTAACGACACGCTTGCAAAAACGGGCGGTCATGTGACGACAACGCAGGAGCAGAAGCCGATTACAACCCCGATCTATCAGGCCGTGCCGATGCAAACCCAGACGCAAACGCCCCAGGCGCAGGCTCCGGCAGCGGTCCCCGCCACGGCGGCAAAGGATAAGAAAAAAGAAACGATGAAGCAGGTCGCGGCACAGTACGAAGGCGACTCCGCCGACATGGATCATGATCCCGCGCAGCAGGAACAGCAGATGAAGACCATGCAGCAGGCACCGGCACCAGGGGACAAGAAGCCGTAAGACCAGCCGGTGTAGGACAGGCGCCCCTCCTCGCCTGTCCCACTCGAGCCAGTGAAGAACGGGACAGGCGGGGGCGCCTGTCCTGCACAATGATCTAGTGGTGCTTTACCTCGACCTCTCGCAACACGCGCTCCAACAGCGTCCAGATGCGGTCGAGACTCTGCTCGATTCTCATTAACCTCTGATCGAGGTCGGCGCGGTCGAGATCTTCGATCAGGTCCATGAAGATCGGATCGGTGGTGATCGCCTGACTCGCGGCATGTTGCACGAGCGTCGAGTCGGCATCGGTATCTTCCGGATAGAACTTGTCGATCATCATATCGATCGAGCTCTCCGGTGCGATCAAAGGTGAGACGGTCATCCCCGTCTCATCCTCGAGTTTCGCGAGCAGATCGACATCGGTGGGATCGACCATCGCAACGTCGAGGCGCCCATCTTCGATACGCACCGGAATCGCCTGACACTCTTTCGCGAGCGCACGCGTCACCTTGCGGAGCACCTTCTTCGGAATGTCGATATTGAGAAGGCTGATGCAGGGGATGTCGATCTGACGCGAGAGAAATGCCGCGAGCACGTTCTCGTCGATGAACTTCAACTCGACGAGCGTCGAGCCGAAACGATGGCCCGTCTGCTTCTGCTCTGCGAGCGCAACCTGCATCTGCACTTCGTCGATCAGGTTCGCGGCGAGAAGCATGTCGCCGAGATTGAGTTTGTGCACCACAGCAGTGTAAATCCAGGGCGAGCGGATGTGCCCGCCCCAGACTGTTACGAATGGTGACGCATGTACTTGAGTCCGCCGACCAGTCCCACCGCGCTTGCAATGCCGCTCAGCCCGATCGAACGGGCAAAGCCACGCGAGGCTTTCTGGCCGACTCGAAACAGCAGAAGTTTCTTCAGGAAGCGAAGCATGTGCATTCCCTCCTAGCACTTAGTCAGTGCAAGGTGACCGCCAGCTAGTGGAGTGTAAAGGCAGAATTGGGACCGCCGTTGAGGGCGCCGCGCTGCCAGATGCGAGTCGGCGCGACGTAGGCGATGCGGTGACATCGCTGAGGAGCGACGGCGAAGCAGATGGCGGC
>Ga0157378_10006005_pt1 | contig 10640 bp, 9 predicted proteins | sample M65metaG_FD_115309 | JGI IMG/M metagenome (GOLD analysis project Ga0157378, IMG submission 115309) | Miscanthus rhizosphere microbial communities from Kellogg Biological Station, Michigan, USA - M6-5 metaG | ecosystem: Host-associated > Plants > Roots > Rhizosphere > Soil | place: USA: Michigan...
AAGAAAATATGGGCCTGGTCAGCAAAGACAAAGTCGAACTTTTTATGCGCCTTATCGACGGTGACTTTCCTGACTACACGAAAGTCATTCCTCAAGGCAATCCGAATATTGCCAAGGTTGAGCATCACGATCTTTTGCAAGCTCTGCGTCGGGTATCGATTTTATCGAACGAGCGCTATAAGGGAATTAAAATGGAGTTTTCCGGAGATCGGGTTTCGCTCTCTGCGAGCAATCCCGATCTCGGTGAAGCGGTGGAAGAGATTGAAGCTGATTACAAAGGTAAAGCGATCCCGATCGGTTTCAACGCGCGCTATCTGCTCGATGTTCTCGCGGTTCTTGGCACCGAGGGAGATGTCGATATCGAATTAAAAGATGAGCTAAGTCCGAGCGTAATTAGAAAAGCGGATAGTCAAGGCTATCTTTACGTTCTGATGCCGATGCGCCTATAGCAAGTCTTCTCTGCTTGAGGTTATCGGCTTTCGCCCTTGAATTTAGTATCAAGCGCATATTTCTCGTTCAGGCCGACGATTTCATTGAAATCGTCAAAGGCCATGAGCCGATCTAAAATCGCGACGGTTGAACCGTCGCGTCGCAGTGTTGTGTAAACGTCGGTCAGTGACTTCGCGACTGAATAGAGCGGCGCCAGTGGCCAGACAACCAGATCGAATCCTAGAGATTTCAGCTCCTCCGGTCCCATAAGAGGTGTCACGCCGCGTTCCAGCATATTGGCGACGAGCGGGCCTGGCACTTGCCTGGCAATCTCGCGCATTTCTTCTTTGCTCTCAGGCGCCTCGATAAAAACGGCGTCGGCGCCGGCGGCTTTGAAGGCGCGCCCTCTTTTGATCGCTTCATCCACGCCTAGAGCCTGGCGCGCATCTGTGCGTGCGACGATGAAAAAGTCGGATGCGCCTTTGGCTTCGACGGCGGCGTTTAGTTTCTTCAGCTGCTCATCGAGCGGAATGACTTGTTTCCCCTTCATGTGGCCACAACGTTTGGGCCAAACCTGGTCTTCGAGAAACATGCCGGCGGCACCCGCGCGAATCAGATCGTGAACCGTCCGGATGACGTTAATGGCATTGCCGTACCCGGTATCGGCATCGACAATGACCGGCGCGTCGATCACCGAACAGATTCGCTGTGCTGCTGCGACAACTTCGCTTTGGGTTAGCAATCCAAAATCAGGTTCGGCGAGTAAGGTCGCTGAAAGGCTGTAGCCGGTGATGAAAACGACTTCGAATCCCGCCCGAGCGGCGATTTTGGCACTGAGTGCATCGTAAACGCCGGGCATGATCAACTGCCCTTGGCGTTTCAAAGCCTCGCGGATGAGATTGCCCTTTTCCATCTATGCTCCGAAATTTCCTCGAAGCTAAGCGCGCCCAACCCGGCGATTTATTTATTAACGTCTTGGGCCGCTGCGAAACGGTCCGCGGGTCATAGGCTCGGGTTTGGGCGATGCACGCAGCAGTTTCGCAGGTCTAAGACCTAAAATGTCGGCATTATAGCGGGAGTGATCGAGATGGTCATAGCGGGCTTTGATCTTCTGCCTAACCTGATGCCGTTTGATCATGTCCGTTTTGGCGGCGGTCAGATCATCGAGATTCAGGACAACGTCTGATTCATGGCCGCGTAGACTGAGGTGGACCGTAAACTGCGTGCCGCCACCTTCCCGCGCGCTGTAATCTATCTTCTTGTTAATGCTCCGAACGATGTCTCGTAGTAAAAGTTCTTCTTCCTGATGAACGCCTTTACCAAACATAGCTTCTCCTTCTTACAAACGGGCGCTATAAGCGCCCCAGCCGTCTCGATTGAGGTGTCGGAATTTACGCTAATAATGATGCAAGATCAATCCGCGGCGATGGACCGTTTGGCATCAAAAGGTTTCGAGGTGGGGCCGAATATCGATTTCCTGCGACCAGGCATTGCGCGGTTGTTTAAGGCACGCGATGACATTGGCGGCGATTGCATCCGGCGAAATCACGGTTTCGGCAGGCCGATTCGCTTCGCGCTCGCGCAGTCTGGGCGTATCGATTTGACCATCGACGATTACGTGCAAGACATGGATTCCCTTGGGGTGAAATTCGCGGGCGAGCGATTGTCCCAGCATCCTTAATCCGGCTTTGCCGATTGCCAACGGTGCGAATCCCGCCCGTCCGCGCAGCGCAGCCGTAGCTCCGGTGAGAGCGATAAAACCGTCGCCTGCTTTGAGCATGTCGGGAATCACCGCCTGGGCCAGATACACCGCGCCCATGACGTTGGCTTCGAAGGATTGCCGCACCTGTTCGGGATCCATTTCGAGAAAATTGCCGCGGCCGTAACCGCTGGCATTGTGCGCGAGCGCGGAAATCGCGCCGAACTCGCTACGGATCTTTGCGACGGCGGCATTTACTTCGGCGCGCTTGGTGAGGTCAGTGGGAACGACCAACGCTTGGCCGCCGGCGTGCGAGATTTCCGCGGCGATTGGATCGCTGGATTCTGCGCGGCGCGACAGCAAACCCACAGCGTAGCCTTCGCGCGCAAACGCCCGTGCCAGTGCACCCCCCGTGCCGAGTCCCACGCCGCCGATAATTGCTGTTTTCATACTAGGAATGCGCCTCAGTCGCGACAAACAATTCTTCCAAGCCGATTTTTCTACCGATCAGACCTTGCTCCATGGAATATTGCATCAGCGTCTCCAACGCGCGGCGGTTGACGTCACCTAGGCCATATATCCAAGGATCAGCTCCGAGGATTTCTTCCTGCTCCTCAACAAATGAGCGAAACCAGGCGAGCGGCACGATGCGCGGATTTTCCATGCGTCTATAGGCGGCTTGTTTCGACGCCTCGAAAGCGCGCATCAGATTTATCGGTACCCAGGGATATTTATCGACGATCTCTTGCTTGATCGCGGTCGTATGCATGATCGGGAAAAAGCCTGTGCGCTTGAAATAATCGATCTCCAAATCACGATAATTTGGAAAAAGGCGCGTGACCCGTTTGTCTTTGTCGAGAATCGGTTGAATCAACTCCGGATGAATCAGCGCGTCGATCTCACCTTCTACCAGCATTTTTTCGATGCTCTTTCCTGGCGCGATACGTTGAATCTTCAGGTCGGCCGGCGGTGCCCAGTCGACTTCTTCGTCGTCCTGTTTGAACCAGTTCAAACTGCGGTGCGGTACGCCAAACTCATGTTCCAGGATGCCGCGAATCCACAAATTCGCGGTCGCTTGGAAATTACGCAGCCCTACTTTCTTACCGATAAGATCAGTCGGTTTCGAAATCACTTTGGAAACGTTCAAAAAAATAAAACCATGGCGAAAACGCCGGTGGAGAAACACGGGAATCGCGGTGAACGGAAGGCTGGTATATTTCGCCATCAGATAATTCGACATCGATAACTCGGCGACGTCGAATTCCCGGTTGCGCAGCATGCGCCAATGGCGCACGTCGGAGTTCATATCGGTCAGAACGGTCAACTCGATGCCGTCGGGTTCGACGGTTCCTTCTTTCAAAGCACGGATGCTTTCATAGTCGCCCACAGCCAGGGTGAGATTAATTTTCTTGCTCATATCGCGCTAATTAGCATGTCTGGTTCGGCCATGCCAACCCATTGAATAAACGTCCTGAATTGTTAGTTTATTTGATTTTCGGATGATAAAAAGGAGCGTCGATGAAGCGATCGCGGCATCAACTGATCACAATTCTGGGTCTTCTAACCTGCGCCGCGCCACTTTGGGCGCAAGCGCCGGTGCGGATCAACTGGACCGCCGTAACCGGCGCTCAAAGCGGCATGTTCATGGCGCAGCAGGAAGGGCTTTTCAAAAAGAACGGTGTGGATGTCGAATTGCTCCACATCGCATCGAGTTCCAGGGGTATTCAAGCGATCTTGGCAGGCGAGATCGCATTTTCCTATATGGACGGCGTCAATCAGGTGCAAGCCAATCTTAAAGGAGCGAACCTCGCGTTCGTCCTCGGTGCGACCAACCGCCAGGTTTTTTCTTTGATGGCGAAGCCGGAGATCAAACGAATTGCTGACTTAAAGGGAAAAAAGATCGGCATCACCCGGGTCGGTTCATCGACCCATACGTCGGCGCTTTTCGCGCTCAATTCCGCTGGACTGAAAACTGGCGACTATCAGATCCTACCGCTCGTCGAGGTGCCGAATATTTTGACCGCTCTAATGGCCGGTCAAATAGCTGCCGGTGTAGTTTCTACGCCGACAAACAGCCGAGCGCGCAAGGCCGGCTTCAATGCGTTGATGAATCTCGCGAAGGATGGACCCGAGTTTGTTTCAGTTGCGGTTGGCGCGAGCCGGAATTACATCAATGCCAACCAAGACATCGTCCGCCGCGTTGTGCGCTCCTATGCCGAAGGTGTGCAGATTTTTAAGTCCAACAAGGCCGCAGCGCAGAGAATGATGCAGAAGTATTTGCACGTCAAAGAACCGGATATTCTCGAAGACGCCTACAATCAGTTTCGCGAATATCTGGAATATCCACCATACGTCACCCGCAAAGGTATGGATAATGTCCTCGCTGAAGTTGCGGCAAGCGACGCGAGCGCCAAGAACGCCAAACCGGAAGATTTTATGGATATGCGTTTCGTCGCAGAATTGGAGAAGCAGGGAGTTTTTAAAGCAGCGCCCGCGCGTTAAAGCGCCGTCGCGTGTGAGACTGTCATGCGGAGTGTCTAAATGTCATTCTGAGCCGTCGGCGAAGAATCTCGCATTGCGCGCAATGTGCAAAGCGAGATCCTTCGGCTGCCGCCTCAGGATGACCATCTCAGCGCAGCTTTTTCGCGCGACGGACAAAGTAGTTCCACATCGAATCCAGTCGATGTGGCGTGTAGATCTGTTCGTATTTCAAAACAGCTTCTTCGTCACTGGTCCAGGATGGCTCTCCCGAAGCCGTCGCCAACAATTGGATGCGCGCGGCTTTCTCCAGAAAAATTGCATAAAGGGTGGCGACTTCAATTGTGGGTCCGACCACCGTCGAGCCGTGATTCTTCATGAGGACCGCGCGGCAGCTGCCTAAGCTTTTAGCCACTTCGACGCCTAATTCAGGCGTGCGGATGAGCTGGGTGGTGAAATCGAACAGCGGCAGTCCGTCGTAAAAGATGCTTCCCTCATGGCTGACTGGCCGGAGCCGTTGGCGCAGCGCGCCGAATGCCGTCGCATAGGGGGGATGCGAGTGCACCACGCAATTGACGTCCGGCCGCGCTTTCATGATCTCGGTGTGAATGAACACCTCAGAATGGCGTTCGTATTTGCCTTCGAGCTTTTTGCCGTCTTCGATGTTGACCACAATGATATGCTGCGGCCGGATTTCCTCGAAGCCGAAGCTGTGCGGCTTCATGAGAATTTTCTTCTGGCCGGGAATCCGCACGGATACATGACCTAGGATGTTGTCCCAATGGCCTTCGTTAGCGAGAATGTTACACGAATACGCCAACTTTTCTTTGAGTTCTTTGACGCTAGTCGCCACCGCTCCTCCTATTTAGTTCAACCGTTTAATACCTGGAATTATTGGCGGGATCGCAGGCGGAAACGTTGGATTTTGCCCGTGACCGTTTTGGGTAGATCGTCGACAAACTCGACCCAACGGGGATACTTGTAGGGCGCGAGTTTAGCTTTCACGTGATTTTGCAGCTCGACCCGCAGTTCATCGCACGGCTTGAACTCGCTTTTTAGCAAAACGTAAGCTTTTGGCTTCAGTAGTCCGTCGTGATCGGTGTCACCGATCACGCCCGACTCCAGTACTGCAGGATGCTCCATTAGCGTATTTTCAATCTCGATCGGCGAGACCCACAACCCGCCGACTTTCATCATGTCGTCCGAACGCCCGCAGTACCAATAATAACCTTCGGCATCCCGATAGTATGTGTCGCCGGTCCTTAGCCACTCGCCCTGCATCATTTTTTTCGTCTGCTCGTGCTTATTCCAATAGAAAGGTGCGTTGGCGTCACCTTTAACCATCAGATTGCCGACTTCGCCGATCGGAACTTCCAGGCCGTCGTCATCGACGACCTTGGCTTCAAACGCCGGCGTAACCTCGCCGCTGCTGCCGGCTTTGGCCCGGCCCGGACGGTTCGCGAGGAAATCGTGCGTCGCTTCGGTCGAGCCGACAACATCGAGCAGCTCCAATCCGGTGCGCTCTTTCCATTGGTGAAAAATCGCCGGCGGTAAAGGTTCCCCCGATGAGAGACAAACGCGCAAGGAACCGAGATCGTATTTTTTCTCGATGCGCAAAAAGCGCGCGAAGAGCGTCGGTACCGAGAAGAAAAACGTCGGCTTATATTTGTCGATGACTTGAAGAATTTTCTCAGGATCGGGCTTCTCGGGCCAGAGTACGGTCGAGGCGCCGAAGCGGAACGGGAAATAGAGCGAGTTTCCCAAGCCATAAGAGAAAAACATTTTTGAAGCGGAGAAACAGAGATCGTTTTCGGTCATGCCGAGCACCGGTTTGACGAATAGATCACTGATGGTGATCATATCGTGCTGTAGATGAACGGCACCCTTGGGGTTTCCCGTGCTGCCCGAGGTGTAGCCCCAGAAACAAACATCGTCTTTGGTAGTTTTAGCTGGCGCGAGTTTATCTGAAGCTTTACCGGTCAGCTCGGTGAAAGATAGAGCTTTGCCGTGCGCTTTCCCGACAACGATAATCCGTTTCAAAAACGGTGTCTTATCCCAGATCTTCTCGATCTCCGGAAGCACCATTTCATGGACGACAATCGCCCGGGCTCGGCTATCGTTGATTAAATAGGCGTAATCCTTGGCGAACATCCAGGGATTGGTCGGCACAGCGACCGCGCCGATCTTGATTGCGCCGAAAAAACTGTAGGCGAACTCAGGCGAATCCGGGAGGATGACCAGAACGCGATTTTCAATCTCGATGCCGAGATCTTTTAACGCATTGCCGGTGCGATTAACGTTTTCAAAAACTTGCTGGTAGGTGATCTTTTCGTCTTGATAATAGACGGCGACTTTACCGCCACGCCCTTGTTTGATGTTTTCATCGACAAAGGTCGTGGCGGCGTTGTAGGTATCGGGTAAGTCGACGTTCATACCAGATGATTACAGATTCAAAATTCCATATTCCAAATTTGGAATCGGAAATATGGAATCTGGAATAGCCGCGCCAGCGGCTTTATTCGCCGCCGACGATTTCGCCTTCGATGTCGGTTGCGATGACCACCGATTTCGAATCGGTATAATGTTCGATCGCTTCATCGCCGTGTTCTTTGCCCAGACCGCTCTGCTTGACCCCGCCGAAAGGCAGTTCGTCGTAAATGATCTGCGCAGAGTTAACCCAGGTGTAGCCGGCTTCGATATTTTCCGCGCCGTACATGGCTCTGTTGATATCGCGCGTCCAAATTGACGATCCGAGGCCGAAAATCGAGCCGTTGGCCTGCTCGATCGCTTGATCGAGATTCTTCACGCGCACGATCGGCAACGCTGGACCGAAGACCTCTTCCTGGATCATGCGGGAAGCGGGGTCTACATCCGCAACCAGCGTCGGTTGCAGGTAGAAGCCCTTATCGTATTCGTCACCGGTCGGACGCTTGCCGCCGAAGACGATTTTGCCACCGCGCTTGACCGCGTCTTCGACCTGTTCTTCGACTTCTTGTCTCTGTTCTTTGGTATGGAGTGGGCCCATCAGAATGCCGGATTTGAGACCGTTGCCGACGCTGATCTTTTTTGCTTTCTCGGCGAGCTTGGTGATGAAATCGTCAGCGACGCTGTCGAATAGATATAGACGTTTAACGGCGAGGCAGGCCTGGCCGCAATTGAAGAAGCGGCCGACCGAGGCGGCGCTGACCGCGCGGTCGAGATCGGCGTCATCGCAGACGATCATCGGATCGCTGCCGCCGAGTTCCAACGTAACGTGTTTAAAGTCTTTGGCGGCGGACTGCATAACGCGCCGGCCGGTATCGGTAGCGCCCGTGAAGCCGATCTTGCGCACCGTCGGGTTCACCAGGAGCTCTTCGCCGACAACGCTGCCGGGGCCGGTGACGACGTTCAAAACGCCCTTCGGTCCGCCGGCATCTTCGATCGCTTTTTGAATGATCAAACAAGTGGCGAGATCGGTCAGCGGCGTGGTGCCGGCCGGCTTGACGACGACGGTGTTTCCGGCGAGCAGCGCGGGACCGAGTTTATTGCCCATCAGCGAAACCGGGAAATTCCAAGGGACAATTGAGCCGCAAACTCCCAACGGTTTACGTAGAACGAGACCATGGCGGCCGGTGTCCAGCATAACGGCGCTGGTGCGCATCGTTTTAGCCATGCCCCCGTAATGATCGAGCGTATGCACGAAGCGGCGGATCTCGAGAATCGATTCGCGCATCGGTTTCCCCTGCTCTTTGGTGAGCAGCGTGGCTAATTCCTTTTCCTGCTGCAGGATCGTGTGTCCGGCGGACAACAGAATGGCGCCGCGTTTGGACGGGGCCATATGAGACCACTTTTTGAGCGCGCCTTGAGCGGCATCGATGGCGCGGCGAATGTCGTTGATGGTACCTTTGGGAACGCTATCGACCAGTTCTCCGGTGGCAGGATTGCGGACTTGGGTAACTTCCCCACTCTCCGAGTCGACCTGCTCGCCGGCAATTAACATTTTCGCCATGACAGTCCTCCGTTGATTACAGAACTCCAGAAAAAACCATGTTCACAGGTGGATGTCAAGATTTCCCACAGGCGAAAAGATTGACAGTTCGCCGCTTTACAGATAGCGAGTGGGGCTGCGATCAAGCTTAATTGGCGGCTTCGAAAAGGAGCATTCATGGCGCGCAATGGTTATAAAATTTTCGATGCGGACACCCATGTAAGACCGGATGCTGAACTGTTGCGGCCACGTCTGTCAAATTCCGCTCAAGCCAAGCTCGCGCAGTACGAAAAATTCAAAGCAAAGAACAAGGACGGAGCGGTAACTTACTTGATGGGCGAGCGCTCCTACAAACGGCGTCTTGGTTTATCAGCGGACGCAGCGCCGCCAAAAGACGAATACATGAGCGGCTACAAACGCCATCAACACGGCGAGCCCAATTCGCTGTGTGAACAAGATCCGTCCGTGCGCATTCAAGACATGGACGTCGAAGGCATTGATGTCAATTTGATGCTGCCGTCCGGATGGTTCGGCTGCTGGACGACCATCGACGACATTGGACTCGAGACCGCGATCTATGAGGCGTATCACCGCTGGATGGCGGAATATTGCAGTCAATTTCCTAGCCGGTTAAAAGGCGTGATCCTGGTTGCGGCGCGCGATATTAAGACCTCGCTCGCCGAATTGCACCGCGCCGCCAAAGAGAAGTGGCCACTTGCTGTGTTTGTCTATGCGCCCTATCAGTTCCCGCTCGACCATCCCGACCTCGAACCGATTTGGCAGGCTGCGGCTGATTACGATCTATCCGTTGCGCTACATACGTTTACCGTAATGCCGCCGTACGCTCCGGGCGGTCTCGATTCCTGGGACAATCTTTGGCTGCAGCGCTCGGCGGCGCATCCCTGGTGCGGCCAGCGCAACATGGCGGCGCTGATCGGTTCCGGCGTGATGGATCGCTACCCAACGCTACGCATCGGCACCTTGGAAGCGGGTCATGGTTGGCTGCCGGCCTGGGTCAATCGCCTGGAAGAGCACACCAAGCTCTGTGCCGAAGCGTTGCCTCGGCTGCGGCAAACGATTCGCGAATACGTTACCGGCGGGCGTTACTTCCAAAGCATCGAAGTTTCCGAAGGGGCGGCGATTACCCAGAGCGTGATCGACTTGCTCGGTTCGGACGTGCTCATGTTCGGTTCCGATTATCCGCACGGCGAGAGCTGGTTTCCGGTTTCCACCGAAACCGTTCTGGGCTGGAACTTGAGAGAAAGCGACATGCGCAAATTGCTCTGGGACAATGCGCTGCGCTATTACCGGCGGTACTCGGAATGAAAACCGCTAGCCAGGGCGCGAAACTAAGAAAATTACTAGGACGCAAGGGCAAAGTGCTCGCCATCCTTGGCGCGCCCAACGCCTTTCACGCGAAGATCATGGAGGCAAACGGCGTCGAGGCGTGTTTTGTCGGCACGAGCATTACCGGCGGCAATTACACTGGCCAACCCGACCTCGGCATTCTTTCGATGACCGAATGCGTCGAGTTTGCCAAATGGATCGCGCGCGCCGTGAAAATCCCCGTGATTCTCGACGGCGATACCGGCCACGGCGGAATCATGGCAGTGCGCCGTTTGGTACGCGAGTGCATCGAAGCCGGATTGGGCGGCTTACGTCTCGACGATCAGCCGCTCGACCAGAAACGGCGCACCGGATCGGCGGGCATCGCGATCGTCTCGCGCGAAGACGCGGTGACCCGTTATCGTGTCGCTGTTGATGCCAAGAATGAAATCGATCCGAACTTCGTCATCATGGCGCAGTGCTACGCGCGCAATGCCGTGAATGGCGGGATGGCGGAACTGCTGAAGCGGCTGCCGCTTTATGAAACCGATGGCAAAGCTGACTGGGTGCAGTTCGAGTCGCCGCATTCGATCGCCGAAATCGAACGGGCCCGCAAAGTCGTCAAAGGACCTTTTTCTGCGATGAAGGGTCAGTTGCCGCGCGCGCTTACACTAGACGAGCATAAAAAGCTCGGTCTGAACGCTGCATGGTACACGTTCCTTCCTGATCTGGTGCTAAAAA
>Ga0157378_10006006_pt1 | contig 10637 bp, 9 predicted proteins | sample M65metaG_FD_115309 | JGI IMG/M metagenome (GOLD analysis project Ga0157378, IMG submission 115309) | Miscanthus rhizosphere microbial communities from Kellogg Biological Station, Michigan, USA - M6-5 metaG | ecosystem: Host-associated > Plants > Roots > Rhizosphere > Soil | place: USA: Michigan...
CGCGCATCACCACCCCGGCCTCGATCATCCGGAGCACCAGGTCGGCCGAACCGACCTTGAGCATCGTGGTTGCCTCGCTCATGTTGGAGTCACCCACGATGACATGCAGCCGACGGTACTTCTCGGCATCCGCGTGCGGCTCGTCTCTGGTGTTGATGATGGGGCGTGATCGGGTGGTGGCGCTGGAGACGCCCTCCCAGATGTGGTCGGCTCGCTGGCTGACGCAGTAGGTGGCCCCCCGCGACGTCGTGATGACCTTGCCGGCGCCGCAGGTGATCTGACGGCTGACCAGGAACGGGATCAGGATGTCGGAGAGCTTCTGGAACTCTCCGGCGCGGCCGACGAGGTAGTTCTCGTGACAGCCATAGGAGTTGCCCGCCGAGTCGGTGTTGTTCTTGAAGACGTAGATCTCGCCTGCGATGCCCTCGTCGGCGATCCGTTGCTGGGCGTCGGCCACCAGCCCCTCGATGATGCGCTCGCCGGCCTTGTCGTGGGTGACCAGCTGCCGGACGTCGTCACATTCGGGCGTGGCGTACTCGGGGTGGCTTCCCACGTCGAGATACAGCCGGGAGCCGTTGGCGAGGAACACGTTGGAGGACCGTCCCCAGGACACGACCTTGCGGAAGAGGTAGCGGGCCACCTCATCGGGGGTGAGGCGTCGCTGCCCGTCAAACGTGCACGTGACGCCGTACTCGTTCTCGATACCGAAGATGCGGCGATCCATGTCCCTACTCTAGGCGTTCAGTGGTACGTCGAAGCGCTGTACGAGCGGGCGCGAGCCGAGTCAGCGGCTGCAGTGGCCGACTTCGAGAGGACTCTCGCCGTGCGTCGCGACACGTCGGCCCAGGAGCTCGCCGAACAGGTCGCGCCGGCGGAGCAACAGCTGGCCGCCGTCCAGAAGGGCCCCGCACCGGGCCGACAGGTCAGCCGGTCAGATGGGCGAACGACGAAGGTTCAGCAACGAGGAACTCTGAGAGCGTCATCGGGGCACGGCCGGTGAGGTGCTCAATGGTGTGGCTGGTCACCGATCCCTCGCCGGTGTCGAGCATCAGGTAGGAGCCGATCCAGCCGTCGACGAGCCAGTCAGGATGTCCCGCACGCGACGCCCTGGCCTCGTCAAGGGTCTCGGCGTGGTACGTGATCGCCCGGTGTGTGGCCCTGGTGAGGATGCGCGCGGTCTCGAACAGGTCTATGGCGTGCGGCCCGGAGACGTCGTAGATCTGTCCCTCATGGCCGGGCTCGACCAGCAGCACAGCACCCAGTCGGGCCACGTCTGCGCGCGAGACCCAGGCCACGCGACCGTGTCCGGCCGGAGCCCGGATCACCCCGTCCTTCCCCACGAAGTGGGGCGCGACATCGGCATACAGCGCGTTGCGCATCGAGGTGAGGCTGATCCCGGCATCGCGGATGGCGCGCTCGGTGGCGTTGTGGTCGCGGGCGTAGGGGAACGTGGCGTTGGGTGCGGCACCCATGAAGGACGTGTAGACGATGCGTTCGACACCAGCCAGGCGGGCACCCTCCACTGCCTTGCGATGCACCGAGATCCGGTCGGGATCCTCGTGTGCGGACACCAGGAAGAGTGTGTTCGTGCCCTCAAGCGCCCGGGCCATCGCCTCGGAGTCCTCGTAGGGCGCGACCGCGGTCTGCACACCCGGCAGCTGCGGCACGCGAGCGGGATCACGGACGATCAGCCGCTGTTGCACACCGCGCGACGCGAGCTCAATGGCAACCCGCCGGCCGAGGTCGCCGGTTGCACCCGTGACCGCGATGCTCAAGCCGGACCGGACTCGGGCGGGTCGGTCGAGGGTGACTCGCCGGTCAGCGTGTCGTGACGACCGGGTGTCGGCTCGTCGTCAGCAGGAAGATCCGCAGTCGGGTCCTCGCTGCTCAGAAGCGCGTCGAGCAACGGCCCCACCAGCCGGCGGAACGTGCGCCGGGGCCGGGCCCGGTCGAGGACCGCGACCTCCAGCTGGGCCGCAGCCAGGGTGCGTGAGGGCCCACCTGCGGGGTCCTGCCTCAACAGCTCGACAGCCAGCCCCAGAGCGTCACCGAGGTTCATGCCGGGAGCCCACCGTTGGTGCAGACCCTCGGTGATGTGCTCGCCGGCACCGCCCATCGCGATGAAGCCCTGCTCGTCGGCGACCGAGCCGTCATAGGTCAGGCGGTAGATCTGGTCCTGGTCGGCGTTCTGACCGACCTCGGCCACGACGATCTCGACCTCGTAGGGCTTGGACTCCTGGGTGAAGACCGTGCCCAGCGTCTGGGCGTAGGCGTTGGCCAGCCCTCGTGCGGTCACGTCGCTGCGGTCGTAGGAGTAGCCCCGCAGATCGGCGTAGCGGACACCTGCCACACGCAGGTTCTCGAACTCGTTGTACTTGCCGACAGCGGCGAAGGCGATGCGGTCGTAGATCTCGGACACCTTGTGCAAGGCGCGCGAGGGGTTCTCGGCGACGAACGCGATGCCCCGGTCATAGCCCAGGACCACGACCGACCGACCGCGGGCGATCCCTTTGCGCGCGTAGTCCGCCCTGTCCTTCATGAGCTGCTCGGGTGAGACGTAGAACGGCATGCTCATCGGGCGCCTCCGGGGTTGCCGCGGCGGTCGGCCACGATCTGCTCGACGACTGCGCCCAGCGCGTCGTCATCCAGGAACTGCAGTCCCTCGACGTCCACAACGGCCAGGGTCGGCCAGATCCGCCGGGTGAGGTCGGGGCCGCCCGTGGCCGAGTCGTCGTCGGCCGCGTCATACAGCGCCTCGACGGCCACGCGGACGGCTGCGGCCGAGTCCATGCCCGGTCGCCAGAGCTTTTTCATCGACCCGCGCGCAAACAGCGATCCGGACCCGACGCTGTGATGGTCATGCTCTTCGTAGCAGCCGCCGGTCACGTCAAAGGAGAAGATCCGACCAACCAGGGCGTCCAGGTCGAACCCGGCGAACACGGGAACAACGGCCAGGCCCTGCATCGCCATCGCGAGGTTCGCCCGGATCATGGTCGCCAGCCGGTTGGCCTTGCCCTCGAGCGAGAGCAAGGTGCCCTCGATCTTCTCGTAGTGCTCGAGCTCGACCTGGAACAGCTTCACCATCTCGATGGCCAGGCCGGCGGTGCCGGCGATCCCGACAGCGGAGTAGTCGTCGGCGCCGAACACCTTGTCCATGTCGCGGTTGGCAATCAGGTTGCCCATGGTGGCGCGGCGGTCCCCCGCCATCACGACCCCGCCGTCATAGGTCAGCGACACGATCGTCGTCCCGTGCGGTGCCTCGATCGTGGCGCCCACGGGCAGCAGGCGGCGCGAGGGCAGCAGCTCAGGAGAGTGCGCCCCGATGAACTCGGTGAACGACGAGGAGCCTGCCGTCATGAACGCTTCAGGCAGGCGCCCGCCACCACCCCCTGCTCGGATGGTCACTGGCCGCCCTTCTGGACGAAGCCCCGTACGAACTCCTCGGCGTTGCTTTCGAGAACACCGTCGATCTCGTCCAGCACGCTGTCGATGTCATCGTCGAGCGCGTCCTTGCGGGCTGTTGCCTCGGGCGTGGCTGCGGTGGGCTCCGGCGCCTCGTCCGGGGTGTCGTCTCGACGCTGGGGCCGGCTGTGCTCCTGGTTTGGCATCTGTCCTCCAACGGATGTTGATCAGGACCGGCAAGCGCCGGCCGGACTTCCGTCCTTTGCAGCCTAACCCGCTGTCAACTGTTGACGGCGGCCAATTCTCGCAAAAGGGCCGCCGCGTCGGGACTGCGGTCGATCAGGTCGCCGACGCCCGCACGGGTTCCACGCAAAGGCTCCAGCATGGGGACCCGTTGCAGGGCTGCCTGGCCCGGCACGTCGAAGATCACCGAGTCCCACGAAGCGGCGGCGATCTCGGCGGAGTACTTCTCCAGGCAACGACCCCGGAAGTAGGCGCGGGTGTCCTCCGGCGGGCTGGTCATGGCCGCCTTCACTGCGGCGTCGTCGACCAGCGACTCGATGCGACCGCGCCCTGACATTCGGTGGAACAGGCCCTTCTCCGGGCGAACATCCGACCACTGGATGTCGATCGCCTTGAGCCGGTGGTCAGACCACTCGAGGCCGTCCCTGTCCCGGTATCCCTGAAGGAGAGCGAGCTTGGCGACCCAGTCGATCTCACGAGCGCATTCCATCGGGTCGCGTTCGAGCCTGGTGAGCACCGAGGACCAGCGCGACATCACCTCAGAGGTGTCGTCGTCGATGGCACCGGGATGTCGTGCCTGAAGGTAACGGTCTGCGTGTTCGTAGTAGACCCAGAGAAGCTGGACGGCGGTCAGACTGCGCCCGTCGCGCAGCTCGATGAGCGTTCGCAGGCTGGGGTCGTGCGACACCGCGTGCAGCGTGGCCACCGGCTTGCGCACGCTCAGGTCCACGTCGAGCGCCCGGTCCTCGATCATCGCCAGGACCAGGCTGGTCGTGCCCATCTTGAGCAGGCCCGCGACATCGCACTGGTTCGCGTCACCGATGATCACGTGCAGGCGGCGGTACAGATCGGCAGTCGCATGCGGCTCGTCGCGCGTGTTGATGATGGGCCGCTTGAGCGTCGTCTCAAGGCCCACCTCGACCTCGAAGAAGTCCGACCGCTGGGCAATCTGGAATCCCGAGTGTGTCGAGTCCTGACCGATGCCGACCCTGCCCGCACCGCACATCACCTGTCGGGCCACGAAGAACGGGATCAGGTTGTGGGTGATCTCCGAGAACGGCGTCTCGCGGCGCATGAGGTAGTTCTCGTGCGTGCCGTATGACGCACCCTTGCCATCGGTGTTGTTCTTGTAGAGGTTCACCCCGGCCGTGCCTGGCACCGCCGAAAGGCGCCGGACCGACTCGAGCATGATCTGCTCCCCCGCCCGGTCCCAGCACAGGGCCGCCCGGGGTGAGGTCACCTCCGGCGAGCTGTACTCCGGATGTGCGTGGTCGACATACAGGCGGGCGCCGTTCGTCAGGACCACGTTGGCCAGCGTGGGGTCCTCCTCGTCGGTCAGCTGGCTGGCATCGGCGGCCTGCCTGGAGATCTCGAACCCGCGCGCGTCCCGTAACGGCATCTCGTCCTCGTAGTCCCAGCCTGCCCGCCCGGCCCGCGAACCTCTCAGGCTGGCATAGGCGTTGACGACATATCCGGACAGCAGCATCGGGTTTGCGGTCGGATCGCCGGGCACCGAGATGCCGTACTCCGTCTCGATCCCCATCACGCGGCGCACCGTCATGCTGCCAGCCTAACGGGGCTGCATCGGCTGCACCGGGCATGATGAGCAGGTGAGCAACCGCGCTGCCGCCGCTGCCAACCGCATGCCCCTGCGAACCCGGGTCTTTACGACGGTCCTGGACCGGTTCGCCCGGAAGTCGATCGTCGATATGGATCTCGAGGACATCCGGAGAAGTCGCGACAGCGTGACGCCGGCGGTGCCCCCGTTCACCTGGGTCACCGGCCCCGTCTTCGAGGACGTTACCCGAGAGAACACGAGCTTCCCGGCACGTGACGGGCACCAGGTGCCACTGCGCGTATACCGGCCGCCAGGGTCGCGCGGGCCGCTTCCCGTGGTCGTCTACCTCCACGGCGGTGGCTGGGTGCTGGGCAGCCCCCGCAGCTACGACCCGCTGTGCACCTTCCTCGCCCGAGCCGTCCATGCGGTCGTGGTCAGCGTCGACTATCGCATGGCGCCGGAGCACCGTGCGCCGATCGCCGCGCACGACTGCGTCGACTCCGTCCGCTGGCTTGCCGAGCACGCAGACTCGGTGGGCGGCAATGCCTCGCACCTTGCGGTGTCCGGTGACAGCGCCGGAGGCAACCTCGCTGCGGTCGTCTGTCAGGTCGTCCGCGACGAAGGCGGACCGACCATCTCGCACCAGGCCCTGCTGTATCCCGCCACCGATGCGACCAAGAGCCAGCCGTCCATCGTGGAGCACGCCGGAGGACCGATCCTCACCCTGGCCAAGATCGACGCATTCCTCGAGCTGTACCTCGGTCCGGACGGGCTGGCCACCACCGACCCGCTGGTCTCGCCCCTGTGGGCGGCGAGCCACGCGGACCTTCCGCCTGCGCTGGTCCAGACCGCGGACCTCGATCCGCTGCGGGACGAGGGCCGGCTGTATGCCGAGCGGCTGGAAGCGGGCGGCGTGCCCGTACGGCACACGAACTATGCGGGCGCCCCGCACGGGTTCGCCAGCTTCCCGGGGGTCACCACCATCGGCAAGCAGCATCGCGCGGAGCTGGCCACGGAGCTGCGTCGCCATCTGCACCCCTGAGGGGTCAGCCCTGCACCGACCCGACTGGACGAGTCCGACCGGTCGGGTCTTGTTAGGGTCGCCTGGTGCGCATCGCTCTGGGCCTGATCCTTGACGCCGCCCTCATCCGCCTTCTCGCGGTGATCGGCCGGCGTGACATTGGAGAGGCCAGGGCGTCGCTGGGTTGGCCCGCGGTCACAGCACTGGGCAGTCGCGGGCTCGCATGAGTCAGCCGGTCGTCCGACCTGCCGGACCAGCCGATCTCCCTGCGGTTGCCGCGATCTACGCCCACTTCGTCCGCACGAGTGCCGCGACGTTCGACATCGAGGAGCCGGCGATGTCCTACTGGCAGGCAAAGCTCGACAGCACGGCCGTGGGTGACCATTTCCTCGTCGCCTGCGATGACGACGAGGCGCTCGCGTTCGCCTACTCGGCATCGTTCCGGCCCAGGCCTGCCTACGATCGGACCCGCGAGACGTCGGTCTATGTCGCGCCGGCTGCGACAGGGAACGGCCTCGGCACGCGGCTCTACCTCGAGCTGCTCGACCTTCTCCGTCAGGACGAGGTCCATCTCGTCGTTGCCGTTGTGACCAAGCCGAACCCGGCCAGCAACGCCCTGCACCGGACGCTCGGCTTCACCGAGGTGGGCACGCTCGACGAGGTCGGGTTCAAGTTCGGCGCGTACCTCAGCAGCACATGGTTCCAGCTGCGCCTGAGCTGAGCCAGTCGCCTGAGAGGTTTCGAGTTAGAGGTTTCGAGTTAGAGGTTTCGAGTTAGAGGTTTCGAGTTAGAGGTATTGGCCGGTGTTGGCGACGTTGTCGATGGACCGACCTGGTTCGGTGCCGTCCTTGCCGGTGATCAGCGTGCGGATGTAGACAATGCGCTCGCCCTTCTTGCCAGAGATGCGAGCCCAGTCATCGGGGTTGGTCGTGTTGGGCAGGTCCTCGTTCTCCTTGAACTCGTCAACGCACGAGGCAAGCAGATGCTCAACCCTGATGCCCTTGTGAGCCGTGGTGAGGAAGTCCTTGATGGCCATCTTCTTCGCCCGGTCGACGATGTTCTGGATCATCGCACCGGAGTTGAAGTCCTTGAAGTAGAGGACCTCCTTGTCACCGTTGGCGTAGCTGACTTCCAGGAACCGGTTGGCGTCGATCTCGGAGTACATGCGTTCGACCGCGGCCTCGATCATCGCCTCGATCGTGCGCTGCGGTGACTCGTCGTGCTCGGCCAGGTCGTACTCGTGATGGGGCAGGTCGGGGGTGAGGTACTTGCTGAAGATGTCGCGGGCGCTCTCGGCGTCGGGGCGCTCGATCTTGATCTTCACGTCCAGCCGGCCAGGTCGCAGTATCGCAGGGTCGATCATGTCCTCGCGGTTGGACGCACCAATGACGATGACGTTCTCGAGGCGTTCGACACCGTCGATCTCGGACAACAGCTGCGGCACGATCGTCGTCTCGACATCGGAGGAGACGCCCGAGCCACGGGTCCGGAACAGCGCGTCCATCTCGTCGAAGAAGACCACCACAGGTGTGCCGTCAGAGGCCTTCTCGCGGGCACGCTGGAAGATCAGGCGGATGTGGCGCTCGGTCTCGCCGACATACTTGTTGAGCAGCTCGGGGCCCTTGATATTCAGGAAGAAAGACTTACCGACGGGCTTGCCCTCTTTTGCCGCGATCTTCTTGGCAAGGGACGCCGCCACCGCCTTGGCGATCAACGTCTTTCCACACCCGGGCGGACCGTAGAGCAGGACGCCCTTCGGTGGCTTCAGCTTGTGCTCCAGGAACAGGTCCGGGTACAGGTAGGGCAGCTCGACGGCGTCGCGGATCGCCTCGATCTGGTTGGCGAGGCCACCGATGTCGGAGTAGTCGATGTCGGGCACCTCTTCGAGGACCAGGTCCTCCACCTCGGCCTTGGGGATCCGCTCGTAGACGAATCCCGAACGCGAGTCGAGGAGCAGGGCGTCGCCGACCCGGATCGGCTCTCCTTCAAGGCTTTCGGCCATCCGGCAGACACGCTCTTCGTCGGCGTGCGCCACCACGAGCACACGGTCGTCACCCAGGAGCTCCTTGAGCATGACGATCTCGCCGACGCGCTCGAAGCCGCAGGCCGCAACGACGTTGAGGGCCTCGTTGAGCATGACCTCTCGGCCGGCGGACAGCTCGCTCGGATCAACCGATGGTGAGACGGCGACCCGCATCTTGCGACCGCTCGTGAGGATGTCGACGGTGGCGTCGTCGTAGGACTCGATGATCAAGCCGTAGGCCGACGGCGGCTGGGCCAGCCGGTCTACCTCGCTCTTGAGCGTGACGATCTGCTCGCGGGCCTCCTTCAGGGTCCGGACGAGGCGTTCGTTCTGGGACGACAGGGTCGCCAACGAGGTCTGCAGCTGCAGGACGCGGTTCTCGAGGTCATGCCCACGGGTGGGCGAGTCCGCGAGGCGCCGGCGCAGGGAAGCGACCTCCTCAGCCAGAAGTAGCCGTTGGCGTTCGGCTTCTGAACTGTCCACCGGCTCAACCGAGGGTTGGTGCCGGTCCCCATGCTGCGGCGGGTTCTCTGACATCGTAAGAAACCTCCTTGCGGACGCCTGCCGGCCTCGTTCGCGACCGACAGGTTGACCCTAACCCGCTACCGGACTACGTGGTGGGTTCATCGGTCAGAGATCGGCGAACGCGGCGGATCTTCTTCTCCGACGTCGGCCGCTCCCCGACGTCCTCCGGCGACCACTCGGCCGTGGTCAGCTCGGCGTCCACGTCATACGAGCCCTTGGCCGGGCGGCGCTTGCGCAGCGGAGGTGTGACGCCGGGAGCAAGCCGCCTGGTGGTGATCAGGAAGCCGGTGTGACCGTGCATGCGGTGCTCGGGCCGGACGGCCAGTCCCTCGAGATGCCAGCCGCGGACCAGTGACTCCCAGGCCGCGGGCTCGGTGAAGCCCCCGTGGGCACGCGACGCCTCGGCCACCCGGGAGAGCTGGGTGACGGTGGCGACATAACAGATGAGGACACCACCGGGGGCCAGTGCGCCGGCGACGACATCGAGGCACTCCCAGGGGGCCAGCATGTCCAGGACGACCCGGTCGATGGTGCCCGGCTCGACGGCCTCCGGCAGGGCTTCGACCAGGTCGCCGACGGTGACCCGCCAGGCTGGGTGCGGACCGCCGAAGAAGCTCTCGACGTTGCCTCGCGCGATGTCGGCGAAGTCCTCGCGGCGTTCGAAGGAGTGCAGGTGCCCCTTGTCGCCCACGGCCCGCAGGAGCGACATGCTCAGCGCCCCCGAGCCCACGCCGGCTTCGACCACGTGGGCGCCGGGGAAGATGTCGGCCATGGCCACGATCTGACCGGCGTCCTTGGGGTAGATCACGGCCGCGCCGCGGGGCATGGAGAGCACGTAGTCGCAGAGCAGAGGACGGACCGCGAGGTACTCGACGCCGGCGGTGTTCTTCACGGTTGAGCCGTCAGGGGCGCCGATGAGGTCGTTGTGGGCCAACCGGCCGCGGTGCGTGTGGAAGTCCTTGCCAGGCACGAGGGTGATCGTGTGAAGTCGGCCCTTGGGGTCGGTCAGCTGAATGCGCTCACCCTCGGCGAACTGTCCGCGGCGTAGGTGGGCGCCGGTTACGTGGTGCGGGCTCATTGGGGGCAAGTCTAGGGCGGCGGGGCCGGCCTTCGTGACAGTGCGGCCTCGAGATCACCCGCGAGGACGATGCCATCGATCCGGCCGTCGGGACCACGCACCGGCACGGCGCCGATGCCGAGGCGCTGCATGGCCATCACCACGGCGGCGATCGACTGGTCGGGGGTCGACTCGACGACCCAGCCTGACGGCTGCTGGCGCATCACGCTGGTGACCGCGACGCCGCCCAGGGACTGCTCGGGCATCGCGCGCAGCGCCTCGTCGTCAAGGAGCCCGATCGCGTTGCCGGCGTTGTCCTCCACGACCACGACCGTGCCGCCCGGTCCGCTGGCACGCAGGGCGAGCCCCTGCGCGGCGCTCGCGTGAGCGGGCAGCGAGCCGGCGCGTCGCCATACGGACCCGATGGGTATGCCGGCCAGCAGGCGACTCCCGCGCCCTTGCCGGACTGCGTTGGTGGCGCCCACCCAGAGGAAGGACCCGATGAAGAACGCCCAGGCGAGGTTGAACAGATCCGGAGACCGGCCGTTCAGCAAGGGCAAGCCCACGAAGGCCAGGACCACCAGGACCGTCACGACCCGCCCGCACCAGCCGGCGGCGATGAGCCCGCTCTCGCGACTACCGGTGATCCGCCAGACGAGGGAGTCCACCAGGAAGCCGCCATCCAGGGGAAGCCCCGGCAACAGGTTGAACGCGGCGACGAAGGCATTGGCGACGAACGTCGCGTGGAGGAGCAGGTGGGTGAGATCACCGGTGATGTGAGGTAGGGCCAGCCAGCCGACAAGAGCAA